>Ga0224508_10002115_pt1 | contig 17234 bp, 17 predicted proteins | sample SF_Jan12_sed_USG_4_FD_170157 | JGI IMG/M metagenome (GOLD analysis project Ga0224508, IMG submission 170157) | Sediment microbial communities from San Francisco Bay, California, United States - SF_Jan12_sed_USGS_21 | ecosystem: Environmental > Aquatic > Marine > Sediment | place: USA... | reverse complement strand
CGATCTGCGCCTCGGGTAGTGGGTACGTCCCCTCCTGCTCGATCGGATTCTGCGTCGCGAGCACGAGAAACGGATCATCGAGCGCGAACGTGGTCTCGCCAATCGTGACGGTATGCTCCTGCATGGCCTCCAGGAGCGCGGATTGCACCTTGGCCGGCGACCGATTGATTTCGTCGGCCAGGATGATGTTCGAGAAGATCGGGCCCTTCTTCGTCTTGAAATCGGAGTCCTTCGGATCGTAGATCAGCGTCCCGAGCAGGTCGGCGGGCAGGAGATCCGGAGTGAACTGGATTCTCTGGAAGCCGGTGTCGATGGCGTCGGCGATCGTGCGGACGGTCAGCGTCTTCGCCAGGCCGGGCACTCCCTCCATGAGGACGTGACCGTCGGCGAGCAGTCCGATCAGCAGCCGCTCCACCATGTATCGCTGGCCGACGATCACCTGCCCGACCTCGTTGAGCAGGCGCTCGACGAACGCGCTCTCCTGCTGAATGCGCTCCTGTACGGCGTCGATATCGTGGCTCATCGGCGCGCGGATCCCCCCTGTGTCTTCTGTCGAATCGTCGAACGAAAGATGGACGTCTGAGCGTCCCTGGATGTTGCCTGCGGCCGGACCCGTTTTCCGTTCGGTTCGGGCGCGAAGAAAGGTCCGTGCTCACGCGCGCTCGGACAACCTTGACGACCGCTCGGCGGACGAGACGTCAGGCGGGTGCGGTCGGCCTCTCGAGCAGCGGCGTCAGCTCCCACGGTTCGAAGCACGTCCTGCACTCCCGGTTGAATGCCGTGAACCCGAGGAGCTCGACGCGCGGGGACTGATGGTCGGGCTGCGGGGGCTCCTCCCGCAAAAGATCCGTGCTCAGGTACTTCTTGTTGCTGTCGGCGAAGACCGTGACGACGGTCGCGTCCGCCCCGAGCTCCGCCTGGATCTGCACCGCGCCGAGGAAGTTCGCCCCCGAGGAGATCCCGACGCCGAGACCGAGGTTCGAAGCCAGCCGCTGCGCCATGCGGATCGAATCCCCGTCATCTACCGCGACGATCTCGTCCAGCGCATCGAGGTCGACGATAGGCGGGACAAACTCATCCGAGATTCCCTGGATGCGGTGGTGACCGACCTGATGTCCCGTGCTCATGGTCGGGGAGTTCGACGGCTCGAGCGGGTGCACCCTGATCTCCGGCCGCTTCTCCCGAAGGAAGGTCCCGGCGCCCATGATGGTCCCCCCGGTTCCGACCCCGGCGACGATCGCGTCCGGGCGCAGGCCGTGCGCCTCGAACTGCCACCAGATCTCCGGCCCGGTCATCCGCTCATGCGCCTCGCAGTTGTCCTCGTTCGCGAACTGTCGCGGCAGGAAGGCCCCCGGCGTCGTTCGGGCAAGCTCTTCGGCCTGATCGATGCTCCCCAGGAAGCCGCCGTCGTCCTCGGCTACCGCGTGCACTGCCGCCCCGAAGCCCTTGATGAGGTTCACCCGCTCGGGGCTCATCCAGTCCGGCATGAAGATGGACACCGGGTGCCCGAGGGCCCGGCCGATCGCTGCAAACGAGATCCCGGTGTTTCCGCTCGTGGCCTCGATGATCAGCGCACCGGGCTCGATCGTGCCCCGCTCGTAGGCTCGGCGAAGGATGTACAGCGCCATCCGGTCTTTGATGCTGCCCGTCATGTTCAGGTTCTCGCTCTTCGCGAACAGGCGACGGGGCTCGCCATCGAACGTGTAGTCGATCGCGAGTAGCGGCGTGTTGCCGACCAGCCTGCGGAGGCCGTCAAAGCGCGCGGCCGAACTGGTGGGTGTGGCGGTCGGGGTCACGGTCATGATGCGAGGCCTCGTCTCTTTCAATCGGGCCGGGAAACGCGGGTAAGGGATCGCTCTTGTCGCCCAGGTATCATCTTGAACATCAGCATCAGAACCACGGCGCTGCCCGATGCGATCAGGATCAGGACCAGCAGTCTCCAGAAGAGGCGGTCCACCGCCGCGTTCATGATCGGGGGGCCAACGGCGAGTACGCTGTCCGTCATGGATGCGAGTTCCTCCATCACCACGATCCGCTCCTGGGTGATGGCGTCGAGAACAGCGATGCGCTCCGCCGTGATCAGCTCCAGCGACTCCAGCCGTTGGCGCTCGACGTCGTCGATCATCGCGTCCATGCTCGCGAGCATCGCATCCATGGCGGCGACTCGTTGGTTATCGAGGATCCCTTCGAAGTCATCGCCCACGGCAGCGATCCGCACCGCGGCGTCCGTGACCATCCCCATGTTCGCCGTCATCGACTCGAGGTCGCCCATGGACGCCTCGAACTCGATCTCGCGGAAGAAGTCCGTGAGCATCAGCTCGGCCTCCCACCGGAACCTCGTGGGGAGCCCGGCGGCCAAGTACTTCATCCGTTCCGTCATGTCCGCGAACTGCTGATTCATGTCGCCGATGGCCTGGAACCCGGAGGCGCGGCTCTCAGCGAGCTGCCTGGCGAACTCGCTCGAGGCCGTGGTACGGGCCATCGTCTGCCCCTCGAGGGGGTGCGTGTCCGCGTACTCCCTGACCCGGTCTCTCGTGGTCGCGAGACCCTCGCTCCCGGCCACGCCCCCGAAGACCTCCCCAGCCCTTTGCTCGAGATCACGGGAGACGCCGATCACCCGGCTCTGATAGTCCCCGAACCGGTCGCGACCCGGCCCCGTCTCGAAGAAATCCGTCATCTGGAAGGCCAGCACCCACAGGTCGTAGAACGCCACGAGCGGATCGAGCGAAAAGGCCGTGAGCCCGATGTTCGACGCGGTATCGATCTTCCACTTCAGGGCCGTCCGATAGACTTCGGGATCATCGGTCTCCGCGAGGATCCCGTTCGCCGCGTTCCGAACTCGGGTGTGGTATTCCTCGGCCAGCCCGTATAGGAGGAGCCTCAACTCCACGGCCGAGACTTCGATGTCCCCCCGCTCGATCATGACGCGGCTCTGCGGAGGCGGAGCCATCGAGCAGGCCGCGAAACCGGAGAGCGCCAGGAGGCCGAGCAACCATCCGCGCGACGTGGTTTGGCTGGCGCCCCGAAACGGACGGGCCGTGGTCGGACGTCGCGATCTCACGCTACGCGTCTCCCTCGGTCGAGGACGAGCTCGTCACCTGGGCGACCCCGGCCCCCACGAGCGTGCCGAGGACGTACCCGGCGATCGCGCCGAGCCAGCCCCAGGTCCAGCCTCCGAACCAGGCCCCGGCCAGCGTCCCGATCGTCACCAGTAGCGCGATTCCCTTCCGGTTCCCCTCGCCTTCGGCATCCACGGACCGACCGAAACCGACCGAGATGGCGCTCCCCAGCATCAGCCCCGTGACGCCGCCGGTGAGCGCCCCGAGGAGCCCCGGAGCCAGGAAGAATCCGAGGGCTGCCAGGAGCCCGGTCGCCAGCGCGATGAGAACCATGTTGAGCCTCCGTGTTCGCGGCGCCCTCCAATCGACGCGCCGACTTCATCGTACCCCGGGGACTCCGATCTCGCGACAGGCCACGGGTGCGACCGGTGCTCGAGGGAGCAACAGCAGTTGGACCTGAAAAGAACGCCGCCGCCTGAGGTCAGCCTGGTGCCGGCCACCTAGCATTCCCTCAGGCTCACAAGACGGTCCGGGAAGTCGGTGAAGACACCGTCCACACCGGTGGCGATCAGGCGCTCCATCTCGTCCGGTTCGTTCACCGTCCAGGGGTGGACGGCGAGGCCGCGCTCGTGGGCGCGATCGATCAACCTCGCCGTAACGAGCGTCCGATCCGGGCCGATCCCGACACAGTGGGCGGCGATACGGTCGAGATCCACTTCGGTCGGATCGGACTCGACATCCAGCAGCTGGATCAGGGGCATCTGCGGTCGCAATCCATGCAGCTTCAGGAGGCTCTCGGGGCTGAACGACTGAACGAGCACCGTCCAATCACTCGTGTCGCCGGGCATCAGGCCGGCGCGTTCGAGCTCCGCGATCAACGCCTCCTCCATCCCGGGCGCCTCAGCGGGGTTCTTCGTCTCGATGTAGTAGCGGGCGGTTCGTCCGAACGCCTCGAAGACGTCGCGCAGGGTCGGGATCCCGAGACCGACGTAGGACGGATCTGCCAGGTCGGAGTGTTCTTCATTGAACCACGAACCGGCGTCGCAGACGGCGAGCTCATCTGCGGTCCGGCTCATGACCGGGCCCGAGCATCGATCCGCCGGGCCGCGCACGGTCCGATCCAGCGTGTCGTCATGAATGACGACCAGCGTCCCGTCGGCGGTCAGCTGGAGGTCCTGCTCGATGTAGTCGGCCCCCATCTCCAGGGCCATTTCGTACGACCTCATGGTGTGCTCCGGCGCGTGTCCGGAGGCTCCGCGATGGGCGATCGTGATCGGCACCTTCGGATCCTGCACGTCGTCCCCTTCCCGCCGGGTCCGGCCCGAATCGACTCGATCGCTCATATTGAGGAACCTACTCGAGTTTCTCCGAACCTGGAGGCCTTCATGGCAGACAACGAAAGCGGCGGTGGCTCGGCGGCCGCGTCATCGATCTTCGGGGGTGCCGGCTGGTTCGTGTTCTGGTTGTTCACGGTCGCGTTCGCCCAGCTCTCGTTCGGTAAGGCGGTGCTGGCGATCTTCATCTGGCCCTGGTACCTCGGCGTGGTGCTTCGCTAGTTGCGGATCGCACCGTGACCAGGCCAGTCCGCGCGAGTCTCGGGCTGGTCGTCGCTGTCGGCGTCGGGTGCGGGCCGGCGGCCGATCGTCCGGCGCAGGAGTTGGGCGGAGTAATCTCCGTCGTCGTCGAAGATCACCCGGTCTCGGAGACGCCCCCGACACACCCACACGTCGAGCCCTTCCTCGCCGTTGACCCTCTCGACGACGATCGACTTCTCGCGGGAACGATCGTCGTGTCATCCGATCGGACCACGTGGACCTGCGCGACGTTGCTCTCCGAGGACGGCGGTGCCATGTGGTCGCGACAGTCGTTCGACATCGAACGCTGCATCGATCCGTGGGTCGTGTTCACAGGAGACGGCGGCTCGCTATTCGCGGCGACCTCGATCCGACGCGATGGCGAGGGCGATGATCGATTCGCGCTCGAGGTGTTCGCCTCTTCCGATGGCGGTCGATCCTGGTCGGGGCCGACCGTCGCCGGGCGCACGTTCGAGCACGCGATGATGGTCGTCGGGTCGGCGAGGGGGCCGTCCACGCCCACGTATCTCGTGGGTCGGGTAACGCGTTCCGACGCGGAGGGAGAGGCCGCGCACGAGATCTTTCTCGGTCGGCACCGGGCCGGCGGCGGCGGATTCGACACCCTGCAGATCTTCCGCCCCACTCCGCTGTCGCACACGCCAACCGGCCTCGTCGTCCTCCCGGACGGCTCGCTCGCGCTGAGCTTCCGTGACGAGGGGGAGGCGGCACCGGCCGGCGGGGCGTCGGATACTCCGTCCCTCGGCTCGATCCCACGCACCTGGCTGGTGCACGGGGACCCGGTATCGGACTTCTCGGACCCCCGGCCGATTTCCGACCGCTGCGGTAACGCCCCGACGTTCCCCGGCTGGCCGTTTCTGGCCGCCGACACGACGGCGGGCCCTCGCGGCGGGCGGTTGTACCACATCTGCACCCGGACGGGGTTTCGGGGAATCGACTTCAGGTGGTCCGCCGACCTGGGATCCACCTGGCATTCACCGAGCCGCCGTCCGGACCCCCGGCCAGATCAGGGTGCGCCGCACGTACGCACCGTCATGCTCGCCGTAAGCCGGGATGGCGCGGTCGGGATCGCCTGGCAGGATCGACGAAACGACCCGGAGCGTGAGTGTCAGGAGCTCTATTTCAGCGCATCGATCGACGGCGGTGCGACGTTCCTCGATCCGGAGAGGATCTCGACGGCCGCGTCCTGTCCTCTGGTGCCCGGCAATGGTTCCGTCGGGGAATCATGGGCCGGGGGCGGAGACTACAGCAGTCTGACCAGCGCACCGGACGGGACGTTCCACATCCTGTGGGCGGATAGCCGGCGGGGCCTCTTCGAGATCCGCCACGCGGCCGTCCGCGTCAGGTGACCGTCAGCACTCGTCGGCGCGGCCGATGGCCGGTCGGCTACTTCTCCAGCTCGCCGAGCGCGGACAGGATGTCCGCATTCTCCGGCCGAATCCGGTAATTCACTTCCGTGAACTTCCAGTGCACCGCCCCGTCCATATCGATCACGTAGACCGTCGGGTGCGGGATGGCGCGACCGCGCGGATCGTCGACGTTGAACAGCCCGTAGCGGTTGATGATGGCCGCCCCGGGATCCGACAACAGATCGAAATCGAGCATGTACCCGCCGTTTTCGGCGGCCACGCGGTCGACCATCCGCTGGAGGTCTTCGGGGCTGTCGCTCGAGAGGGCGAGGATCTCGGTCCGCTCTCGTTGCTCCGGTGTCAGGAAATCTTGCAGCTCCCCGAGCTGCTTCGCGCAATACGGTCACCAGTGTCCGCGGTAGAAGAACAGCACGACGTTCCTCTCACCGCGGAAGCTCGAGAGGGTGACGGGGTCGCCGGCCAGCGATGCCGCCGTGAAGTCGGGGGCCGGGGCGCCGGCCGACACTCGCTCGAGGTCGGTCCCGGGCAGATCGAGGCCGTCCACCGGCCCGAGAGTCACCTCTTCGACCGCGGGCTCGGCTTCGGCGTCGGCGTACGAATCGACACCCCCGCAGGCGACGAGCCCGACCAGTCCTGCAAGCAGCAGATTACGCGCTCGCGTTCGATGCATGCGGATCCTCGCTAACCAGGTGTTCGTGTTCATCGAACCGTATCAGCCGCGACTGGCGCCGGAAAGAACGCCCTTCCCGAGCACCCAGGTCGTCATCGCCCGAAGACCCTGGACGTTGGTCGTCTTTATCGGGTCGACGAGCTCCGCGCCCAGCTCGTGGGTCATCCGTAGCAGATAGTCCTCGTCGACGAGAAACCGTTCGGTCCCGTCGGGCAGGCGGTGCCAGCGGTCTCCGATCGGCTCGACCCGATCCTCGACCGAGATGGTCGACGCGAGGCGCGCGAAGAAGACCCCGCCCTCGGTCAGCACTCGCCACATCTCGTGAACCATGCTCTCGAACTCCGCTTCGTCGACGGCGAAGTGGAGAACGGCGCTGCAGATGACCGCGTCGAATCGCGCATCCGGAAACGGGAGGTCATCGAGCCGACCCACGGCGAAGTTCTCGTCCGGCAATGGCGCGGCGCTCTCCGATGCCAGCTGGCGCGCGCGTTCGATCCGTTTCGGGTCCGTGTCGATCCCGAACACTTCGGCTCCGCACCGCATCAGGTAGTGCGAGTTTCGGCCGTCTCCGCACCCCGCGTCGAGCACGCGCATGGCCGGCGTGATCCGACCACGAAGCAGCTGGTCGAACACGTAGATGTCGATCTGACCGAAGGCCGACAGAAGGGCCTCCTGACCGGACGGCGGATCGGCTGGCGACACGGCGTTCCTCGCGGGTGATCTGTGATGGGGACCCGGCGGCTCCGCGTCCGTGTTTGGCTTCGCGCACCTTATGCTTCGGGCACGGAGACGGGCAACGGTTCACTTCGTCCCCCGGCCGGGACACAACGCCTCAGGCAGACACCGGAGCGCAGGAAAGGGCGAGCCCCATAACTCGTTTCCCATCAACGAGATAGCACGGCGGAGACGACTGGCCGGCTCCCGGTACCCGACCTGCCGTCCTCTCTGGCCAGAGAGACGGCAGCGCGACCCACCACTGACACGGAGTGCGCCCCTTGAACGCGAAAGTCAGCGATGTGATGACGTCGAATGTGGTCACGACCGAGCCGCACGTTTCCGTGAGCCGTGTGCGGAGCATCATGGCGAAGAACCACATCGGTGCCTTGCCGGTCGTCGACTCCCAGGGAGCTCCTGTCGGCATCGTTTCGGCCACGGACCTGATCGCCGACCTCAACGCCGCCTCCCCCATTAGCACGGTCATGACCGACAAGGTCTACACGGTGTCGAAGTACGATGACACCAGCATCGCCGCCCGCGTCATGAAGAACCACAAGATCCACCGCGTGATCGTGACCCATGAGCGGAAGGTCGTTGGAGTAGTGAGCGCCTTCGACCTCCTCGACCTGGTCACCGGTCACCGCTTCGTGATGAAGAACGCGCCGACGCAGTCCACGAAGAAGAAGACGCAGCGACAGTAAACCGAGCTTCCGCAGCCGCGGGATTCGGGATATGTTCGGGGCGGCCGCCGGCATGGGTTGGTGGTCACGGCTCGAAGCCCAACCCGTGGAGCATGGCCGACTCGACACGCCCCATCCGCATATTGCTGCTCGCCGATTCCCACCTCGGATTCGACCACCCGGTGCGTCCCCGCGTGAGGCGACGACGACGGGGGCACGACTTCCTCCAGAACTACCGGCGGGCTCTTCGCACGGCGGTCGAGGCGGGCGTGGATCTCCTGGTGCACGGCGGCGACGTGTTCCACAAACCGACGGCGCCCGCCAGCCTGGTGTACCAGGCGTTCGACCCTCTCAAGGAAGTCGCCGACGCCGGCATCCCCGTCTTCCTCGTCCCGGGGAATCACGAGCGATCGCGGATCCCCTTCGACTGGTTGGCCCGACACCCCGGCGTACACGTCTTTCGGGAAGCGAAGACGGAGACCCTCGAGATCGAGGGGACTCGCATAGCGATCACGGGGCTTCCGTGTATCCGCCGGGACGTCCGGACTCGGTTCCCGACCGCGCTGGCCGAGACGCGGTGGCGTGACGAACAGGCGACGGTCCGGCTCCTCGTGACGCATCAGGCGTTCGAGGGGGCGGTCGTCGGGGTCCAGAACTTCATGTTTCGCCGAGGGGATGACGTCGTGCGGCTCTCGGATCTGCCGGCCGACTTCGCCGCCGTACTGTCCGGACACATCCACCGGTCACAGGTCCTGGACGCCGATCTCCACGGGCGGAGCACCGATGTGCCCGTCTTCTATCCGGGGTCGATCGAGCGAACGGCGTTTGCGGAGCGACTCGAACCGAAAGGCTTCATGACGCTTGAAGTGGCACCGGGACCGAAGGGCGGGACTGTCAGCGACTGGACCTTCCATGACCTGGGCGCGCGCCCGATGGAGATCCGGCCTCTCGAGGTCCGCGGGCGTTCGGCCGCCGCGGTCGAGAGGGCCCTCCGGGAGGTGTTGTCGGCGGTACCACAGGACGCGGTGCTTCGGCTGGAGGCCGACGGCCCACCCGCGCCCGAGGCGAGGGCGGTCGTCTCGGCAGAGCGCTTGAGAAGCGCCGCACCCCAGACGATGAACGTCGAGCTGGTTGTTCTCGGAGACCGGCGCTGGAGCGGACGTCGGGGGGGCTCGTCGAGATCGGCTCGCCAGACCGCTGCGCCCGGATCCGCTACGCCCGACCGATCGGATCAGCAGGACCTCTTCTAGCACCCTGTCATGGATGGCCGCGTTCCACGCGGGCGGTCGCGCGGTCCCCCAGGTCTGCCCAGATTACCGCGGACGTCATGACGCCCCTGCATGCGATCTCAGCGCCGGACGGAGTTGGAAGTGGCGAACGACCGCAAATACACCGAGCACGAAGTCAGCGAGATCTTCGCGCTGGCGACGAACGCGGGCACTGCGAGCGTGCCTGCTCCGGTCGAGCAGGAGGGCCTCACGCTCGAGGAGCTCCAGGCGGTCGGCGACGAGGTGGGGCTCGCGCCGCAGCGGGTGGCGGATGCGGCTGCGGCGATCGATGCCCGCGGTGCGGCCCTACCGCGCCGCACCATGTTCGGCGCGCCCCTGTCCGTCGGACGGGTCGTCGATCTGCCACGAGAGGCGACGGACCAGGAGTGGCAGTTTATCGTCGCGGAGCTAAGGCAGACCTTCGGTGCGAAGGGCGAGGTGAGTTCGCACGCGGGCGTGCGGGAATGGACGAACGGGAACCTCCACGCGGTCCTCGAACAGACGGCTGATGGTCACCGTCTACGACTGGGAACGAAGAAGGGGAGCGCTCTGGAGATCGCGACAATGGCGGGGGCGAGTTTCTTCATGGCGCTCATCATGACCATCGCCATGGTCGCCAAGGCAAAGACGGGAATCGAACTGCTGCTCCCAACTTTCTTCGCTGTCCTTGGCGGCGCGGGGATCCTGAGCACGAGGCTGCGGCTGCCGAGGTGGGCGGACGAGCGCGAGAGGCAGATGGAGCACATCGGTGACCGGGCGCGCGAGCTCCTATCGGCTCCGCGCGAAGAGGAGTCTCGAGCGTGATCCCCTGCCGTCTCGGGAAAACACGGTCCCAGGGACCTGGCCGAGCTCAGAGGCCAAAGGGGTAGGTATCCGGAAGCGCCTCGACCTCAGGACCCGCCAGCGTCCTCTCTTCGGTCCCGCTCCAACCAGTCGGCTGCGATCTCGCGCACCTCGTATTTCTTGACCTTCCCGGTAACGGTCTCGGGGAACGAATCGACGAACCAGATCCACCGTGGGACCTTGTGGTGCGCCATGCGCTCGCGAGCCCATGCCCGGAGATCTCCCGCCGACGGTGTCTCGCCAGGAGCGAGGCGTACCCACGCCCCCACCTCCTCTCCGAGACGCTCGTCCGGCAGGCCGAAGACCGAGACGTCGGCGATCGCCGGGTGCTCGAACAGGAACGCTTCGATCTCGGCCGGATAGAGGTTCTCCCCGCCACGGACGATCATGTCCTTAGACCGGCCGGTGATGGAGAGGTACCCATCGGCCTCCATCACGCCGAGATCGCCCGAGTTCAACCACCCCGACTTGTCGATGGCGTCTGCCGTGGCGACGGAATCGCCCAGATACTCGCGCATCACCTGATAGCCGCGAAAGCAGACCTCGCCCTGCTTTCCGTGCGGGACGACCCGACCCGTGTCGACGTCCACCACCTTGACCTCGAGATGCGGCAGGGTCGTCCCGACCGTCTCGGTCTGGCGCCGGATCGAGTCGCCTTTTCGAGTGAGGTGGGAGAGCGGCGACACCTCTGTCATGCCATACCCGATGCGGATGTCCGAACACCCCATGTCCCCCATCACCCGGCGGACGAGCTCGGGTGGACATGGAGCCCCCGCCATGATGCCCGTTCGAAGACTGGACAGATCGAGCTCTGCACGGGCAGGGTGCTCGAGTTGCTCGATGAACATCGTCGGCACCCCATGGAGCGCTGTGCACCTTTCATCTTGAATCGCCCGAAGAGTGGCGCCGGCGTCGAAATGCTCGGAAGGGATGACCAGCGCCGCACCTCGAGCGAGCGCCAGCAGGTTTGCCAGTATCATCCCGAAACAGTGGTAGAAGGGGACCGGGACGCAGACGCGATCCTCCGGACCGATATCGAGCAACCCTCCGGACAGGAGGGCGTTATTCAACAGATTGTGGTGGGTGAGCAGCACTGCCTTCGGTCGCCCGGTCGTGCCGGACGTGAACTGAATGTTGATCGGGTCGTCGAAATCGAGCTCGTCCTCGCGTTCGCGGAGCCGCTTCTCGGACACCGTCTCCGCCCCGGCGAGGACGTCTGGCCAGGTGTCGAGGCGCCCGCCCCTGGGTGCCGTCTCGCTGGCCCGGACCGGATCGTAAATGACGACATGTCGTAGACCCGGCACCCGTGAACACCGGGAATCTCCGTCTGCAAGCAGCTCCGGGCAGAGCTCGGTAATCGTCTGTTCGTAGGCGGAGGACTGGAAGGACGGGATCAGGAAGAGGGTCGTCACCTGGCCGCGGGTGAGTCCGTACTCCAGCTCCGTCTCTTTCCAGGCCGGGTTGACGTTGACCAGCACGGCCCCGATTCGCGCCGTTGCGAGCTGGAGCAGCACCCACTCGGCATTGTTGGTGGACCAAATGCCGACGCGGTCGCCTCGTCCGACGTCGAGCGCGATCAGGGCGCGCGCGAGGACTCCGGTGTGCCGCCAGAGTTCGGAATACGTCCAGCGAATTCCCTGCGGAATGGAGATGAGGGCTTCCCTCGCATCGAAGCGCGCCGACACCTCGGCGATCCATGCACCGATGGTCGATCCGACCAGCGGTTCCGCGTCGGCCCCGTAGTGATACGAGAGCTCCAAGTCGCCCCCTCCGACAATGGGTGGGCGGGTCTAGCGACGTCCGCCCGCGCCGCGAGGCGCGCTGGAGACCGCCGTCTCCGCTTCCGTCCAGATTCGAAGAGCCAGCTCCGGACAGTCCGTCGTGGCGTCCACGGGCGGACATGCGAGTGCTCCGAACGTGTCTCCCGTCCGCAGCCCTCGCAGCCCGGAGAACTGGTTGAAGTGAGCGCGGAAGATCTGGCCCTCCGTGAAGGCCGTCCCGAATTGACCCACCGCCATCATGTTCGACTCGCCTGCGAAGCCCTCTCCGGTCGGGGCGTCCTGAAGCCCGAAGTTGTGGCCGAGTTCGTGGCCGATCACCCTCGCGGGCGCCGTTAGCAGCCCCACGGAAGTGACCGCGACCGCGGTGCCGCCCTGCTCCGCGAACCCGTTCACGTCCATCTGGTTCACGCGAATCGTCGTGACCACGTAAATATTGAAGCGCCCGGCGGCCCGGCCGACGTTGTCCTGCAGCGGCTGGAACGGCGCCCCGATTCCGATCGCGAAGGTCTCGAACGGGTTGGCGAGTGGGGTGGCGTCCATGAACTGGATGTCGCTCATCACTACCCCGGCGCGCTCCTGCCGCCATCTCTCGTTCAGCTCCGCGAGCGCGTCCTCGACCTTCGTCTTCTCCGCGGCGAACGTCCCGCCGACGACCCACACTGTGACCGGCAGAGCGATCCGGTCCTGGAGGGCGACGGGGACCCGGTCGATGCCGGCCGTCCAGGTGATCGGGATCAACTCGGGTCGCCGATCCGGCGCGAAGATGGCAGTGGCCTGCGCGAACCCACGGCTGTCGAAGACCCCGGCATCAACCTCGGATTGGGTGGTACGGAGAGTGATATCGGCGAGGCGCCCGATGTTGTTCTCCCCGTCGATGAGAAGCCCGACCTCGCCGGTCGAAGGGTTGGTCATCTCGATGACGTCCGCCGCGGCGACCACCGCAAACGGGGGCGAGTCCTCCGTCACTCCCTGAAAACGCCCGCGTACGGAGTATCCGACCCCGGGCGCGAGAGAGGTCGTGGGGGTGACGACCGCCTGGCCAAAGGAAGCCGGCACCGACGCGAACCCGGTCTGCTGGACATCACCTCCGGGTCCGAGCAGGTCGAGCGTCAGCGTGCCGCCGGGGATCCCTGTCGCCCGCCGACCGAACCGATCGAGCACCCAGACGGTGAACGGCGGAATGGCCGTTCCGCCCACGTGATCGGCCGGACCATCGATGTATTCCAGGCTCGCGGCCTCATCCCCCAGGCCCGCGGGCGGGCTGGCGCCTCCGCAAGCGGCGATCGCCACGAGAAGCGAAGCGAGGACAAGAGCCGGACGGGGATCTGCGGTAAGGAACGACGACATGCTCGGGTCTCTCGGGTTCCAGGTTCCTGGGAGTGGCTGCACCTGATATAACGAAGAAACACCCGGAATGGGTGACAGCGTTGGAGCGCTATCCGCCCGCCGCGGGCCAAACGACGCGGAATCCCGAGCTGATGTACCGGTGGCCCGCGCGGAAGCCGTTGCTTCGGTTCGCGGCGCGCAGGAAGAACGCCTCATCGTCGAAGGAGCCGCCCCGCATCCGTCGGACCTCCTGATTCACCGGTGTCTTTCCGGGTTCGTACCAGATCGGCGCCACCCATTCCCACACGTTGCCGGCCAGATCGTGGATCCCCTCGGGCGTCGAGCCGGCCGGATGCGTCATCACCTCCACCGCCCAGCGATCGCCGCAGCCGCCGAAGTGCGCCACCTCGCACGTCGGCTCCGCGCCACCCCAGGGGTACTTGCGACCCTCGGTTCCGCTCGCGGCGAACTCCCACTGCGCCTCCGTGGGCAGATATCCGCCGAGCCAGCGGGCATAGCTCATCGCCGCTTCCCAGGTCACGTTCACGACGGGGTGGCGTTCCTGACCCACGGGGAACTGGTGTTCGGGGTCGAACCGGCGGAATTCCGCGTTCGTAACCTCGTGCTGCTGGATCCAGAAGCCGTCGAGCTCCGTGCCGCGGAATCCCTCTCCCTGCGTGGAACGGGGACCTCTTTCGGCCCCGTCCAGCACCTGTCCGCGGCCGAGCACGCCCCCGGGGATGAGGATTCCGGGGTTTGACTGGTCACTCACCGCCGCGGGCGGAGTGTGGGGCGCGTTCACCACCGGTGCGGCCGGATCGCTCAGCCAGCGATTGACGAGCCGGACCCCCGCGTACGCCGAAGCGAGGAGCGCGACGATCACCGCGGTGACTCTGACTGAGACCGGGACGGGCATGGGTTCGTTCCCCTTGGCGGCTACCGGGGATCGGGCCGGTGGCTAGCCGCTCGCCGGTTGAGGCCGCATCCCATCGAGCATCGTCCGCGTCGCCTGCCGAATGAGCGCGTCGACATCGACCGGCGCCATGATCTGACCGTCGATCAAGAGCGATGCGAGTCCGTGAACGGCACCCCAGGCTACGTACGCCTGCGCGCGCGCGTCCTGCCGCTTGACGCGGCCGCTCTTCTGATAGGCCCTGAAGATCTCCACGAGCTGCTCGAAGAGCGAGTTCCCCGCCGTCCGCAGCTCGGGATGATCCTGCCGAGCGAGCGCGTCCTTGCCATACATCAGGCGGTATTGGGCCGGGTTCTCGAGCGCGAAGCGTACGTACTCCTCACCCATGCGCCGAACCCGGTCGACACTGGATCTCGGCGCACCGGCCCCGATGTCTCGCAGACGCTCGCCCAGTCGGTCGAAGCCGGCCGCCGCGACCGCGACGAGCAACGCGTCCTTGTCCTCGAAATGTCGGTACGGGGCCGCGCGCGACACGCCGAGGCGCTGACCGAGCGCCCGCATCGTGACGCCGGCTGCCCCCGCTTCCGCGATCATGTCGGCCGCCTCTTCCAATAACGCGGCTCGGAGGTCTCCGTGATGGTACGCCCTGGCACGTTCGTTCATGCCCCCAAACATGGCTTGAAATGTTGACGTCGTCAACTTACACGCTCCTGAAAGGCGGTTTCCGGCCGCATATTGCTCCTTACCCGGACCAATCGGTAGGTTCGATGTCATCCGAGCCCGACGGAAACCGCTCGCTCTGCACCAGCTTCGCGCGCGGCCCTTTGAGCCCCTCCGATCACCGACGTCCCGTCGACAGGATCGCCGTTGCGCAAGCTCCGAGTAGGCATCGTGGACCTCGTTTCCAAGGGTCCGACAAAATCACTCTACGCGAAGGTCATGCACGCGAACCTCGCGAGCATCATGCCCCAGGTGCTGGGTGTCTGGTGCGAGGAGGCCGGCCACGACGTGACCTTTGTGTGTTTCACGGGGCTCGAAAACCTGGTCGAGGAGCTCCCGGAGGACGTCGACCTCCTGTTCATCGGAGCGTTCTCGCAGGGCGCCCAGCTGGCCTACTCGATCAGCGAGATGTTCCGGCGGCGAGGCGTGATCACATGCGTCGGCGGCCCGCACGCCCGGTGCTATCCCCAGGACTGCCAGCTGTACTTCGACTATGTCCTCGGGTTCACGGATCGGACGGTCCTGGAGGGCGTTCTGGAGGATTGCCAGGCCCACCGCCCGCTCGGTCAGCACCGCTCGGCGGAGACCCAGCCGCTCGCGTTGCCGGGCGTTCGCGCACGGTGGAAGTACATCGAGCCCACGCTCGAGAAGGCCCCTCTCTTCCAGATGGTCCCGATGCTCGGGAGCCTCGGATGCCCCTACACGTGCGCGTTCTGCATCGACTCGGTCGTCGACTACCAGCCTCTCGACTTCGACGAGATGCGCGATGATCTGAGGTTCCTCCGCGAGAAGATGAAGAAGCCGGTCGTCGGGTGGCATGACCCCAACTTCGGCGTACGGTTCGACGACTACCTGGGAACCATCGAAGAGGCCGTGCCCCCGGGGAGCATCCAGTTCGCCGCCGAGAGCAGCCTCTCGCTCCTGGCCGAGCCACGCCTGAAGCGGCTGGCTAAGAACGGCTTCATGGCCATGCTCCCGGGCGTCGAGTCGTGGTACACGCTGGGGAACAAGTCGAAGGCCAGGAACACGTTCGGGGCCGAGAAAGTCCGGCAGGTCGCGGAGCACTCCAACCTCATCACCAAGTACATCCCGTATCTGCAGACCAACTTCGTCCTCGGATTGGACACGGACCACGGGCCGGAGCCGTTCGAACTCACGAAGCGGTTCATCGACGAGGCACCGGGCGCGTTCCCGGGCTACTCACTGCTTACGTCGTTCGGCGAGGCGGCGCCGCTCAATCTCGGATATCAGGAGGAGGGCCGGGTACTGGGCTTCCCCTTCCACTTCCTGAACAACCACCATGCGATGAACCTGAAGCCGAAGAACTACGAGTGGATCGAGTTCTACGACCACGTGATCGATTTGACGAAGTACAGCTTCTCGAAGCGTGCGATCTGGCGGCGCCTGAAGGCGAATCGCGGCGGGATCCCGAGGATCATGAATGTCGTGCGGGCGATCTCGTCCGAGGGGAAGGGCCGGATTCAGTACTACACGTCCGTGCGGGATCGGCTCGCCTCCGACTCCGGGTTCAGGGACTATTTCGAAGGCGAGTCCACGGAGCTACCACAGTTCTACGTCGATCGGGTCCGGAACGACCTCGGCCCGCTGTGGGACTACCTTCCGGAGGGCGCCCTGGAACACGACCCCTACGCGTACCTCAAGAGCATGGGCTCGACGACGGCGGAGCCGGCGGTCGCAGTCGCCAACTAGCGGGCGCTAGAGGCTCGTCAGGAAGTTCAACAGCAGCCCCAGCCCCCAGCGGCCTTCCTAGTCTTTGTACGGGTCGCGCGTGTTGCCCGGGGCCATGCAGACGACCAACGGCCGCAGCGTGTGCAACACCTCGATCGTGTCTCCCTGTGCCGCGAGCACATCCGGGAGGCGGCGATAGGCGTGTGGGCTCTCGTCGAGGTCACCTCCCCGCAGAACCACGTTTCGCTCATCCAGCCATGCGCGCATCATGTCGTGAGTGACGCGGCCGGGCTTCACCAGCTCGCCCTTTCGCCAGCGCCCCTTGGCCGCAACCCGCGACATGACCCGCCCCGCCCCGTGCACCGTGGAGAACAGAGCCTCACGCTGTCGATGTGCGGACTGGGAGCCGTCCGGTAGCGTCGCACCCTCGACGATCACGGCGTCGTCGCCCATGCTACCACCGATGAAGCCCTTCTGCCCCGGAAACGCCGGTGTGGCTCCCTTCCGGACGACCACCACCGTTCGGCCCCTGTGACTCTCTTCCCAGGCGAAATTGTGGTGGTTGTGGACGAGCTCGAGCTCCTCACCGCCGATCAGCTCGACGAC
>Ga0224508_10002114_pt1 | contig 17247 bp, 15 predicted proteins | sample SF_Jan12_sed_USG_4_FD_170157 | JGI IMG/M metagenome (GOLD analysis project Ga0224508, IMG submission 170157) | Sediment microbial communities from San Francisco Bay, California, United States - SF_Jan12_sed_USGS_21 | ecosystem: Environmental > Aquatic > Marine > Sediment | place: USA... | reverse complement strand
GTTGCGCACACCGGGAGCAGGACCGATTAACGGATTGCCGTCGGGTGGATGCGAAATCGCGCCGTGAACTTCGCGCTTGATTCCAAGCTGCGCCAAAATCGGCATACGCTCCAAAGCATTTTCCAACCACGGCATTACACGATCATAGTCCGGCGCGAACAATTCATTCTCCGCATCCCAGGGGCAATGATCTTCCCACACTGAATTCGGGTTTTCTTTTTCATAAATACCAATCAAACCCGATTTCTGTTCCATTCGTATATAACCGGAAACCAGTTTGTCGTCTCTGATGACGGGCAGTTCTTTTTCGAGCGCCATAAACTCAGGCACAGTGTCAGTCACAAAATAATGATGGGTCATTGAGGTCATGGGTAACTGCAGACCCGACCACTCACCCATTTGCCGGGCGTAGGTGCCGCCTGCGTTAACGACATGTTCGCAAATAATGTCACCAGTTTCGGTGAACACTTTCCACTCACCGCTCGGTAACTGCTGGATATCTGTCGCGCGACAACGCCGAATTATTTTGACGCCGAGACTACGCGCACCGAATGCCAGCGCCTGGGTCACACCGGATGGATCGACGTGACCGTCATCCGGCGTATACAACGCGCCGATAACACCATCAAGGTTGTAGAACGGGTGCAACGTGGCAATAAATTTTGGGTCGACTAATTCGATGTTGAATCCAAGTGAACGACCCACACTGAGCGTGTGTCTCAACCAGTCCATTTCATCTTCGGTATAAGCCAGACGAAATGAACCACAACTATGCCAGGTGACGGATTGACCGGTTTCCGCTTCCAGCGCGCCGGAGTAAAGACCGATGTTGTAGTCAACGCATTTGCCCAGACCAAAACTCGACGTGGAGTGCGTAATCTGACCCGCGGCATGCCAGGTTGAACCTGATGTGAGTTCTGCCTTCTCCAGCAGCACAACATCGGTACAACCTTCGTGCGCGAGATGGTAAACCAGTCCACAGCCCATCACACCACCGCCAACGATTACAACGCGAGCAGTTTGCGGTAAATTTGGCACCATAACCTCGGACACTGAATGACACTCCTGACCAGACTGTATTTATATGGACAGAATAATGACACAAGTGTACATTTGTCAATTATGAATAATACAACTGTACCATTATCACACTCACATACGCCTGCAATTGTATTGCAGGCCCTCGGCGCAGAGTTGGAAAACCTCTCGCCCGAAGTGCGTAAGGCCGCAGCTTATGTGCTGGAGAATCCAAACGATGTCGGCGTCTCGTCGATACGTGAAATCGCCGGCGATGCGGGCGTAAAACCGAATACGTTTGTGCGCATGGCTCGTTGTGTTGGCTTCGAAGGCTATGACGATTTTCGCGCACCCTTTCGTGAAGAAATTCGTCGCGGTGTGGTCAGCTTTCCTGACCGCGCACGCTGGCTGCAGTCACTCGCCAAAGGGGGCAAGCTGGCAGGGCTTTATGCGGATATCGCTGCCAGCGCAATTCGTAACATTGAAGAAACATTTGCTGCAACTGATGATAAATCAATTAAGAAAGCTGCCGATGCTATCGTCGCTGCACGGCGCACTTATGTTCTCGGTGTTGGAGTCAATAATACCAACGCACGCAACTTCACCTATCTCGCCGACATGGCGTTGGATAGTCTGCAATCCATTCCCAAGCAAGGCAGTACGGCGACGGACGATCTGGTGCGGGCAAACAGTGACGATGCGCTGGTCGCCATGACATGCAAGCCTTACCGAACCGAAGTCGTAGAGGCCGTTGCGCTGGCCAGGACCCAGAGCGTCACCATCATTGCAATTTCTGATACGCCCGCATCACCCATCGTAGTGGGCGCGAATCACTCATTTATTATTGAAGCCGACACACCACAATTCTTTCCATCGTCAGTATCCACTATCGCGTTACTGGAAACGCTAATGGCTTTCGTTATCGCGGATGCAGAACCGGATGTTATCGCCAATATCGAAAATTTTCATGCGCGCCGACATGAACTCGGCATTTACGCGGAGGATTAACTAATGAACAACACTATTGTACCAACTCACGCTTTAGCGGCTCATTACTACACTGATCCAGCGATTTTTGAAATTGAGAAACAGGGGTTGCTGGCGCAAACCTGGCAACTGGCAGGTCACGAATCGCAACTGGAAAAACCAGGTGATTTTTTTACTTTCGAAATCGCCGGGGAAAATCTGTTTGCTGTAAAAACCAGTGAAAATGAAATCAAGGCTTTTTACAACGTGTGCCAACATCGTGCACATGAGCTGGTCAGCGGTAGCGGTAACAAACGCGTTATTGTTTGCCCTTATCACGCATGGACGTACGAGCTAACCGGCGAACTAAAAGGCGGTCGGAATATTGACGCGGTACCGGGGTTCGACAAATCAAAAATATGCCTGCAGGAAATACGCATCGAAAACTACTGTGGGTTTCTATTTGCCAATCTGGATAGCGAAGCAAGACCTATGGCGGAATGGTTTCCAAACGTGCGTGAAGAGTTAACTGCCTTCGTGCCGGACATCGAACGTCTCAAAACTATTGAATGGGTAGAAACGCCCGAAAAATGCAACTGGAAGATTTCAATCGAAAACTACTCCGAGTGTTATCACTGCCAACTGAATCACCCTACCTTTTCGACCGGTGTCGTGAATCCTGCAACTTACAATATTCAGGCGCAGGGTTACTGTTTACGTCATACCACTGAATGTCAAAACCTGGAGCAAATGTCCTATCCGATAGATTTGAATAGCAACCAACATGCAGGTGAATATTCATCCTGGTTCTTGTGGCCGATGGTGAGTTTTCAAGTCTACCCCGGTAATGTCTTGAACACGTATCACTGGCGCCCAATCGATCATGAGAATGTTATCGTATGGCGTGGCTGGTATACCGTCGACGGAGTGGATTCCGAAGTAATACGGCAACTCGCCGTGCAAGACCGGGAAACGACGATGGAAGAAGATATTCACCTCGTACAGTCGGTGCAACGCGGCCTCAATAGTCGTGGTTATACCCCAGGGCCGCTTTTAGTTGATCCAAATTGCGGGGTTAACTCCGAACATTCGATCAAAACACTTCAGCACTGGATGCGAACCGCTATTGACGAACAACTCGCACTCCAGACGGAACCTGCATAATCTCGATAAATTTTAAACGAGAGCAAAAAGCATGAAAAAATTATCCGGTGGACAAGCTGCGGTCGAATCGCTCAAGGCAGAAAGAGTAAAACATGTTTTTGGTTTGATTGGTTCGGCGACCATGGAGATGTTCGATGCGCTGTACGACGCGAAAGACATCAATTTTATCGGCGTACATGATGAACGTACCGGCACCCACATGGGCGATGGTTATGCGCGTGCGTCTGGGCAAGCCGGTGTCATTCTGGCCGGACAAAACGGCCCCGGTGCTACCAATTTGGTAACCGGATTAGCACAAGCTGCGGCTGCATTTTCGCCGGTGGTATCCATCGCGGGTTCACTCTCCTCCGGGCATGTTTATCGCGATGCCTTTCAGGAAGTCGACCAACAAGCGTTGTTCAAACCCGTCACAAAGAAAACCTGGACTGTTACCCAAACAGAACGTGTACCGGAAATGTTTCGCGAGGCGTTTCGAACGGCGATGACACCACGTCGTGGCCCAGTACAACTAAATCTTCCACGCGACATTCTCGCGGCGACAACCGAATTCGCCGAGTTTCAGAAACCCGAATCTTATCGCTCGCAAAACGTACCCGCAGGTGCAAGCGGTGTCATCAAACAAGCGGCTGAACTGCTTCGCGCGGCGAAACAACCGGTGATCGTTGTAGGTGGTGGCATTAAAAACACCGGTAGTCACGCACAAGTAATACAACTCGCCGAAAAATTAAACACACCCATCGCCAGTGCACCGGGCCATGGTGATGCGATCCCGTTTGGTCATGCTTTGAATGCCGGACAAATGGGACCGCGTGGTAACCCGGTTGCGTCACGTCTGGTCAAAGAAGCGGATGTGATTCTGGCGTTAGGCACACGGCTCGGTTTCAATTCCACGTTTTACTCTTTCGACAATATCAACGAGCAGGCCAAGATTATTCAGGTTGAACTCGAACCCACGGCAATTGGCCGTTACTTTCCGGTCGCACTGGGAATCTGGGCCGATGCCTCTACTGCAGCGGAACAATTACGCAGCGAGCTTGAAAAATTGGATGTGCGTAGTGAAGTTGAAACCTGGACACAACATTACAAAACCGAACGTGCGGCGTATCTCGAAAAAAGAGATGCCGAGGCTGCGACCGACGCTCACCCAATTCAACCTTCTGGTTTGTTCAAGGCGTTGCGTGATGTTTTACCCAAGAACGCCGCAATCACTATGGATGCCGGAACCCTTTGCCTGCAAGCCACCGACGCGTTGAATTATTGGGAGCCACCCAGCCTGTTCACACCACTGGATTTTGGTCTGGTTGGATTTTCATTTGCGTGTGGATTAGGCGTCAAAATTGCGCGCCCTGATCGTCCGGTGATCAGCTTAATGGGCGACGGTGGATTCGGCATGACACTGTCGGAATTAAGCACCGCGGTTCAGCATGGCGTTAACACCGTGACCATTGTGATGAACAATCAATGCTGGGGAGCGGAGAAAGCGTATCAACGCGACTTCTTCGGCGAACGTTATATAGGTGCTGATATTCACAGCCCACCTTTTGACAAGGTTGCCGAATTGTATGGCGCAGCGAGTTATCGTGTAGAACGTATTGAAGATGTTAGTGATGCCGTCAATGCCGCACTCGCTTGTGATAAGCCAGCGGTTATCGATGTCGCGGTCGATCCCACGGCGCTGTACAGTTTTCGCCGTGACTCCTTTCAACACCGAGCGGGAAAATAGCGACATGACGGACGAAGAAAAATCCTATCCTCAAACGGAAGCGCATCAGGCGAAATGTGACTGGAACCCAATCTGGAGTCAATTACAGGAATTGGATCCGGATTTCCTGGAAGCTTATCTTACCTTTCGCAGCGTGCCCCACCGCGAAGGGCCGCTGCCACAAAAATACAAAGAATTAATAATGATCGCCATCAATGCCGCTACGACGCATTTATATAGCCCCGGTGTGCGCCGTCACATGCAAAATGCACTCAAAGCCGGAGCCACCCAGGAAGAAATTCTGGAGACCATACAACTCACCACTGTCATGGGTATCCATTCATGCAATCTTGCGGTGCCGATTTTGATGGAAGAAGTTGCAAAGTTTGAAGAGTAACGCCAGTTTAGTGAATATGTAGTCAATCAATCGGTGTCAACGCACCAAGATAAGTTTCTGGTGATTCGCTGGTGATGCGTTGACAGGTTTTATCCGGAAACACCATGCCGGGCTTTCGGTGATAACTGTACAACAGACTTTGCCGTGTGCAAGTCGTTTCACATACCAGCATCACATGTAGGGGTATATTTGGCAATTCAGTAACAAAATTTATGGGAACATTCAAGTTTTCGTATCGCTATCGTGCTGATGGGCAAAAATAGAGGTATATCCGCCCGACCAATCCGGTGGTAACGGCATGTTCAGCTCTTCGTGATGAGCGTAACGCGGTTGTGCACCTCGCACCAGAATGCCGTAGTGAGAACTTGGGTAAGGCACTGCGGTGTACGGTATCGCATCGGCCGCACTATAAGTAATAACCAAAACCGGTCGGCCTTTTGCACTCATGTTTTTTGCCGAACCGTGTATGGTGCGACTGTGATGCACGGTGACTGTTCCTGCCGGCCCAGTCAACTCGACAATGTTGTTTAGATCTTCATCACCAAGTTCAGATGACCTAATCGCTCCGGTCCATTCACCATTTGAATCATAGTGTTCGTATATCCGATCCTTGTGGCTACCGGGAACCACCTGCAACGGGCCTTGATCGGACCCAACATCTTCCAACGAAACTAAAAACTGACATGTACCGGTATTAGTGTGAGGATAAAAGGCGATATCCTGATGCCATTTCACCTCAGCACCACCATCTTCCCATTTAAAGTTGGCCATGAGTTCGCGGAATCGAATATTCGGCCCTAATAAATCAGCCGCGATATCCGGAATCGTAGAATTGGAACACAATTCCCAGAATACAGGGTCAAGATCATCGACGTATGTGGCCCTGCGCAAACGTGGGCTTTCCGCGGTGTGCCCTTTTTCGAGGTCAAATTTATTTCCTGAACATGCGATTTCTCGGCTTAAATCGACGACCTTGGCGAGCGCCATACGCAAAGATTCTAACGCTTGTTCTTCGATCAGACCTGGAAAAGCGAGATAACCCTGGCTATAGAAAAGCTCACGCTGCGTCTGCTTAAGGTACAACGCAGGATGAGAAAAAATTTCTTCGTACTTCATGTCTATTGTAGAAACGTCAAAACACTAACGGAGAATTCGTTATTGTAAACGGTAGCTGATCGATAGTTACAATTGAATATGCAAAATCATCACAATTGCTATGACTATTTCCTCCGTCATCATTAGAAAAAAGGCCCCGTACGTGGGGTTTGGGGAAAGGGGGGGGTCGTACGGGGCAATTCTCTTGGGATGTGTTGTAGTTATTATTTTGCTATGACTCCACTCCCTGGGAGCCAATTGCGATCATACGATAATCGGGAGCAATCCAGGTGTTAAGAATTATGAATAATAGTTTGACAACTTAACCAATGCGGTGAGGTAACTATATTGCAGTGATGTAACTATATTTAACGCAAATAATAGTTAAATGTCATAGACAAATAACCACGTCAGCTTTCTAATAAAGGCCGTTTTCAAGATTAGATTCAGGAATACTATAAGTCGCGAAAATCTAACGTGAATATTGCCGCTCAACACACGAAAGTAATTGGATTTTTGGTAAAACGTATTGCGCAATACCTTTGCGTAGATATCGATGTGCAGAACAAACGTTTCGACGGTCATGGCCTGGATTGGGACGTTGACGGCAAGGGCGTTGTATCCCAGGGACAAGGCTATGTTGTATTTAACTGCAACCGAAGAACTGACTTCACTGGGCAATCTGAAAACGTCAGTTGCCGGATTGCCTATGAATTAACCCAATCAGGTCCTACCGCGACTGTACAGGCTATTCCCTTGCGCACCCAGGTACGCGATAACTTACACAGGGCAAATGGTGAATCTTTCGACGTCGAAATTAATCCAGAATCCGATCCGTTTGAGATAATAACGAAGCTTGTCGAAAAACTAACCGCGATGGATTTGTCTGCCCAAGCGACGCCGACTTTAGGTTGATTCCTTTGTTTGACGACTAGAATCATTAACCTCCGGGTTACTTGGGTTTTGAGCCGGTAATATCAATCGTTCCCTGCACCTTACCACCCTCCTCCAAGGTAATGTTCGGCGTTCTAAGTTTGCCTTTAACGACGCCAGATGCACTTATCAGCATCTGCTGCGCTTCCAATTCACCTTCCACAATGCCATCCACACGAATAGCATGGGCCGCGATATTGGAATGCGCATTACCGGTATTAGCGACCGTCAACCGATGCTCCGTTAGGTGAATTGGGACGTTCATAATTCCACATACTACAATGTCTTCTTCACCACTCATGGCCCCATCTATCGTTATGGATGGGCCAATCAAAGTCGATACTGATACGCCGTTTGCTGTATAGGTGTTGAGTTTCTCGCCTGGATCATCTTCTACGACGGATGACACGGCGACTGCGTTGTCTGATTTCTTCCACATTTATCTTTCCTCAGAACTTATCGGGTTGAATTTAAGGCTCGCGATCAAATCGAATCTTCCCCCTTGCACCAAATTGTGAGCCATCACCCATGAGCGGTCAAGGAAACATAAGGCTTGAAAGCCTGTATTTTCTGGTATCGTAGCAATTCCAACGCACGCCATTTTTATGCTTGAATTATTTCTGATACTGCCTTAAGTTGCGTTGCCCAAATCTCTCCTTTTAATACCATCCACATTACGCGCGATACAACCAAGGCGGAAACCGACCGATATAATAATGGAAGAAACAAGCAACAAATCAACATCTGCACAATCCTTTGAACTGGAAATCAAGGACGCCCTTGTCATTTTTAAAAGAGTGTGGGACGCACTGGAAGAAGAACGTGGTTATGAAAACCTTCGCTTTCCCAAGGAATTGATTTTGCTTGGTGGAGCACCGGGAGCCGGCAAAGGAACCCAAACGCGATTCATCATGGACGCCCGGGGACTCACCTGCCCGCCGATTGTTGTCAGTGACCTGCTAACCACTCCCGAAGCTCAGAAAATAAAAGATCAGGGACAATTGGTTGGCGATACCGAAGTGATCGCCATCATATTACGCGAACTATTGAAAGACGAATATCGCGACGGCGCACTTCTCGATGGCTTCCCACGCACGCGTGTACAGGTCGAATGTCTCAAGATGCTGGTCGACCGGATATATAAACTGAATAGCGAATTCGCAGACACCGACCTCGCAATGCACTTCAGGCGTCCGATTATTCATGCCGTGGTTTTGTTCGCCAGCGAACGCACAAGTATCGAGCGCCAGCTCCACCGTGGCGTGGAGATCAAAGATCACAACCAAAAGGTCGAAGAGACCGGAATGGGCAGCAAGATCGAGCTACGCGCAACGGATCTTAGCCGCGACCACGCCCAACAGCGCTATCGAGTATTTAAAGATCAAACCTGGGATGCCCTGCAATCGCTAAAAGAAATTTACCACTATCACTTCATCAATGCGGAAGGAGCGATAGCGGACGTTGAAGATAATATTCTCAGGGAGTTGCAATATCAAAGTTCACTGGAACTCGAACACCGAACATTCGACCGGCTCAATCCAATTCCTATCGCGCAGGAAATTACAATCCACGCACGACAGGAACTGGTAAAGCGCCTTGATAGTTACGAGCTAAACAATCACGAACTATTCGTTAAAGTAGTTGAAATCATCAAACGTAAATTCATGTCGATTATCCAGCGCCATGCGCTGTCAGGACGTGCCAGTGTTAACCTGGAGGACGATACCTTCGACGATCCACTGGCATTGTCGATGTTGATCGATATTTTTTCCGAACGCGGCTACCACGCTATGATCGACAAACGCATCCAGGAAGTACCTGAACGCGTCGATTTAGCAACAGGGGAAATTCACTGCAGAGAAAAAACCATTTACCGAATTCAAGTACATTTCCAGGGCTCGTCAATTCGACGTGGTTAGACCGTCTCCCGTGTATCGCTATGAGTAATCGCAATCGTCTCAATACGACCAATAACGGTCTATTTCATCTGACCCAAATACCGTCCGTTATCTCTCGTAAAACTGACCTTACTCCATCGCAAAGAATAAGACGCATTACCAAATTCATTAGTCAAAGGATCAGAAGGCACATCGTTGTTCAATAACGATGTATGTTGCTGCATTTCTCCGAGAACTAAAATCCTATGACTGTTGGAGTAATCAACAATAACTATATGATATTGTTGTGATTGTGAGCTGTAAGATCGTCTTGTAGGTGATCAAAATTGGATTTATCTCCATGTGGGATATACAGCACATTGCTGTGTTTTAACACAGCAATGTGCTGTCTACTCACTGTTAGGCAAAGTTATTACAACAAAATTAGGAAATCATTATGATTCGTATAATGTTTTTTTCAATCGTAGCCATATTAATTTTGTCGTCATCTGCTGAAGCCCAGGTATATAAATGTACAAATAACGCAGGGAAAGTTGAATTCGGACAAACGCCTTGCGAGAACTCGGGATCAAAAGAAGAGGTAATATCGTTGCCAAACAAAGGAGGTAGTTCGATACCTATTTACCCCGGTGCAACTCTAAAAACGAAAGATGTAGGGGATGGCTATATGGACTATTTTGAATACAAATCTACTGATGATTTTAATCAAGTAATTCAGTTTTATACTAAATCAGCGGGCGAAAATAATTGTGAAAAGCGGTTCGATTACCAAACCAACTGTAAGTATAAAAAAGTTCCCGGTTATAAATATGCTGAGGTTGCTGTTGCAAAAGAAGACGGTTGGGTGTTAATTATACTAACAAAAACTATTAAGTGACATTAATGCCTAACACATACGAGCCAACTCGGAGATGAATAAAGTGCCAGTGGATGTTGAGCCATGCGCGTCGGAAGCTCAGCTAAGATGTTAGGCTGCAATGAAAAAGGGCATAAAACTTCTAGAGGAAATTGTTGGAGATGGAGAAGAAGTCGAGCGCCAAAAGTACTACCAAATTGAATTGCGATGTTGGTTGAATAAAGGAGAAGCAATAAGATGGAAACACGCCTGGGGGCTGTTTGATCGATCACAACTATTAGAAAATGGAGAACTACTCATTACAGACGTGAGGATAAATAGGGAAGATTTAATCTGCGGTTTGTTTTATGGAGTCCAAGGAATGAAGATTGGTGGCACACGAAAACTAAAGATATCTCCTCACATGGCCTACGGTGAAAAAGGGCTTCCCAGCGTCATTCCGGAGAATGCTGCATTGATATGCGAGATTAAAATAGCGGAGCAACGATATGTAGCCTAACGGGCAAAGCTCGGTCAATAAAGTCTGTTTTTGAGTGTCTAACAGACCTATTCAGTCACGTAGCAAAGAGTCCGTAGCTGGCCGAATATTATCTGATCGACGTTATCTATCCAGGATAAATAACTTTACCTAATTGGGATCACCCAAATATTGTAATGAAGATTTGTTACACTGGTATAGGAAATCATGGAAAACTCAACTTTTATAGCCCATAGGTAGCTTCTCGCTGAATCATTGATGCGTGTAATGCATCAATGAATCGATAACCGCTTCCGATTCACGATAAACGACACTTCGCTAAATGTCGTATATTTCTACAAATCTACTTACCAACTCCTTAAGTGTCAGTGAGAATTTAGATGGACAGTCATGGTTTTATGCTTAACCTAGTGGTGTTTCTATCTGCCACTGTGATCGCGGTGCCCTTGTTCGCCCGATTCGGCCTTGGATCCGTACTTGGTTACCTGGTTGCCGGTGTATGTATTGGTCCTTGGGGGTTGGGTCTCATAAAAAATGTAGAGGATATTCTGCACTTCTCCGAAATTGGGGTGGTGCTGTTGCTGTTTTTGATCGGCCTTGAACTGGAGCCGCGAAAACTGTGGACCATGCGCCGACCCATCCTAGGTGCTGGCGGTGCACAAGTACTGATAACCGCCAGCCTGATTTTCCTGCTCGGTATGCTACTCGGTTTGCGCTGGCAATCGGCAGTGGTTGCGGGACTCGGTTTAGCATTGTCATCCACGGCGATTGCATTACAAACACTCACAGAAAAGAACCTGTTGACCACACCCGCTGGCAAAACCGGTTTTTCCGTGTTGCTGTTTCAGGATATTGCAGTCATTCCCATTATTGCGTTGATACCATTGCTCGGATTTGAAGTTATCAACAGTGAAAGCGGTGGAGATAACTTATCAACGCTGATGATTGTCGGGGTGATAGCGGCAATATTTATCATCGGTCACTTTTTCTTACGCCATATCTTCCGTTTTGTCGCCTCCATCCATCTACGCGAAGTGTTCACTGCCCTGTCGTTGTTGCTGGTCAGTGGTATCGCGGTCATTATGGACATGATCGGTGTCTCTATGGCTCTTGGTGCATTCTTGGCTGGCGTTTTACTGGCGGACTCCGAGTACCGACATGCCCTGCAGTCGGATGTCGAGCCTTTCAAGGGACTATTACTGGGGTTATTTTTTATTTCCGTCGGCATGTCGGTGGATTTCGGTTTGCTATTTGATAATCCACTACGAATTGTCGCACTGACGGTTGCGTTAGTAGCGCTTAAAGCATCTGTTCTATACGGGGTCGCAAGGTATGCCCAACTGCCCATAGGTCAACAGGGGCTTTTTTCCTTCCTATTATCCCAAGGTGGTGAGTTCGGGTTTGTGTTATTTGGGTTTGCCGTAGCCGCTGGCGCAATCGAACCACATATCGCAAGCGAACTGGTTTTGGTGGTTGCACTATCAATGGCGATCACGCCGCTGCTTATGATCATGAATGAAAAGCTGATTGAGCCCCGATTTCTCCTCGTGGATGACTTGTCAATGGATGAGATTGATGACAATGAAAACCCGGTTATCATTGTTGGTTTCGGCCGTTTTGGTCAGGTAGTTGGCCGCCTGTTAATGGCTAACAAGATCACACCCACGTTGATCGACCATAACCCCGAGCAGTTAGAACGAATCCGCCGTTTTGGTTACAAGTCTTACTACGGCGACGCCTTACGACTGGATGTGTTGCACTCCGCTGGTGCTGGTCAGGCTAAATTAATCGTGCTTTCAATGGACGATCCGGAAACCGTTAATCAGGCAATCGAACTAATCCGAAAGGATTTTCCTAACCTTAAAATATACGCACGAGCGTTCGATCGCGGTCATGCAATGCATTTGATAGATAACGGAGTCGATGGTTTTGCCAGGGAAACATTTTACTCCGCCCTGGAACTGGCCAAGGAAATATTAGTGACGTTCGGGTTCACTAAGCTGGAAGCAGAACGCTTGGGCCAGAAACTCAAAAAGTTCGACTTGGAGACGTTGCACCAACAAGTCGCAGTCCGTCACGACGAAAAAGCAATTATATCCATTGCACAAACGGCTCGGGACAACATGGAAGAAACCTTTGCAGCGGATAAAGTCGAGGAGGAAACACATTCAGCGACATCATAAGGATAGCGTGTCGGACCTCCAATCAAATTTGAGATTAACCAATTATTAATTCGACTTGATCGGCTAACAAACCTCTCGCGACATCGACTACTATAGGCGACAGTGATAAATCTCGTATTGGAGGAACGCCATGAGTAGTGTTATTGAACCGAAAGAAAACGGACCTTATCTTGTTAAGAATTTGTCATCGCTTACCAATTCCAAGGGCGTAGATATCCTACCCGAAAAAGAAGTCATCGCATTATGTCGTTGTGGTAAATCAGATAACAAACCTTTTTGTGACGGTGCCCATAATAGGATCGACTTTTCGAGCATAACCAACAATCCAAAACTAGGGAGGTGGCAGGACTATGTCGGTCAACACATCACCATTCACGATAACCGTCGTCTGTGCGCGCATGCAGGTCACTGCACTCACGGACTCGCGAGTGTCTGGCGTATGGGTGAGAAACCATGGATCGATCCAGACGGTGCAGATGCCGATGAAATTATCGCCGTTATCAATCAATGCCCGTCGGGCGCACTCAGTTACAGTACAGATGGTAAGTGTGGTGAGGAGGAATCCTTGGTTGATGGTGTTATTGTGTCCGAAAACGGTCCCTATCACATCACCGGTGCAATAACACTCAACGATCCTTCACGGAACACCGATGATGTCCCGAGTCGGTACGCGCTGTGTCGATGCGGTGCCTCAAAGAACAAGCCGTTCTGTGATGGCTCCCACTGGGATATTAAGTTCGAAGACGACGATAACTAAATCTCTGTCAATTGGTATCGAGATAGGACTGCGCTTTGTTTTGAGCACACAGTTGCTTGTCGAATCTGTACATCAACAAATTATATAGGCGGTTATGCACCGGATGACAGAAATTTGTTTCAGATTAAAATCAGTCCGATTTTGGCCGTTTTGTGATGCTTGATTGTACACGGTTGAGTGTAGGATTATTGTGGATATCTAGACATTAAGAAATGAACTCCATTCACATTCTAATTCTCGTTGCCATCCTTCTAGCTATTTTATTCGCTTGGTTGATGCCGCGAATTTTTAATAACTCAAGTGAACGATTAGTAAGAAAAATACCAGAATTGGAAAAGTTTGCAGCTAAAGACAGAGGTAAAATTTGGTTGGAGGCGATTTGCGAAACATTGCTTCAGTGGCAAGTCATTGTCAGTTTTCTTTTTGTTTTAGGCATTACTGCGGGATTGATCATTAGTTTGAACGACTTCATACCCGAGCGTTTGGATACAACCGTTGTCTATTTCACTTTGTTTATTCTTTTTATCGCCGCGCGGCCATTTATTATTCGTCGTGCTCGCGACGTACTCGTATCAAAAACAAACAACATCGATAACAGTAAATGATGGCTAGATCATCCACGTCCCATGAATGTAGTCACAGTCTGTTATACGTGCATAAACCGACAATTTTTTAGAATCGTGATATTGTCTCTTGATGGCTGTGCGCAGATGTTTATCACCGAACGGTTGAAACCGACGCAAAGCGTACCTTTAATTTAGCCCCCTCATTGAAACTTTCAAATTATAAATTGATACAAGTCATTACTAATAGATTCACCATAGGTGAATGTGATTACAGATAAATAGACAAGGGATTGATTGGCAAACTAGAGATGAGCAATCAACAAAAGCTATGGTACGAAACGCTCTTCGAAAACTACGGCAAGCAGTACGACAAAGAATGCTTCACCCAAGGCGCATTGGGCGAGTGCGATTTTCTCGAAAAGGAAGCGTCGTATAATAAGCAGCTGAAGATTCTCGATATTGGTTGCGGTACGGGTCGTCACGCCATTGAACTGACAAAACGTGGTTACACTAACATTGTTAGTGTGGATCTTTCCGAATCACAAATATCACGGGCCCAAGAGAAAGCTCACGAAGAGCAGTTGGAAATCGATTTTAGAGTTGCAGACGCACGCAACCTCCCGTTCAATTCTGAGTTCGGCCTTGTCATTATGCTGTGTGAAGGCGGTTTCCCGTTGATGGAAACCGATGAAATGAACTTTAAGATCTTGCAGGAAGCACGGGAATCCTTGGCCAGTGGTGGCAAGCTGGTCTTCACGACGCTCAATGGACTGTTTCCTGTCTTCAACTCTGTACAAGACTTTCTAAATAGTGAAAAGGGAGAGGGCGGTGCGTCCCATGATAACCTGAAGTTTAATCTCATGACTTTCCGTGAAACCGCTGAAATTAGAGTGCTTGACGATGATGGTGCTGAAAAGACGCTACTAACCAACGAAAGGTGGTACATGCCAGTTGAAATCACCTGGTTACTCAAAACTCTGGGCTTCAAGCAAATCGATATTTATGGTGCTCATCTCGGTGAGTTTTCTCGTGAGCATGAATTGACCGTCAAGGATTTTGAAATGCTAGTGATTGCGAAGTAAGAGCATAACAACTGTTTAGAACCGACCGCCAGGGGCGTCCATTGTTGAGCCTGGTTCTGCTTTCGGAGGTCGGTTGTTCCGCGGGGTCGTTCGGCATATTGCTCTGGTGGCGGCTCAATTCAGGCGTTAGCATGAGCATGCGCGTCCGCAATTGAATTAGTAACGGACTGGCTAACTTATTGCAGAAAGAGTCTCTTGTTGGCCGATTAGTAAAGATACAAATTTAACTGCATAGCGCACTGTACGCCCCAACCAATTCTGATCTCACGGTTCTAAGCAGCGTACTAAGGACACGAAAGTCGTATCACACTACATTATGAGTGACGTGAGTATTAAATTCGTCGATCATCTGATCCCAGACCGGCACGACCTGCATAAGATCATCCCAGAAATCGGGATCACGGCGCGCATCGAAGTCTTCGAGTGAAACGCCTTGTTGCTCGACCCAGGTGTAGTAACCGAGATTAAACACGCGCTCACGGTCTGTTCGTGTCATTTCAATCATATGATCGGTCGCGGTACCGAGCAGGTAGCGGCCAAACACCTCAGCCGCTGCGTTTTCATCGAACTGACCACCGTGCATAGTAATTTCGCGCTTCTCAAGTTCGGTGCCATACATTTCCGAACCATCGGTTGCAACCGTGATAACGGCGTCACTTGATTTAAGCTCATTGTATTTAGCGTATTTGATCGCACCGAGAAGATTGGCAATTGAAGACAAACCGAGATTCGACAAATCATCAATTACACTCTGGTCAACGCCTGTTCGCTTACTGAGAAAAGCACGTCCAACCGATGTATTGAACAACAAATTCAATCCATCGGAGGCTGCATCGGACACACCGATTGCATAATCCATATTGAACACGTTATGAATGAAAGGCACGTGTTTGTCGCCGATGCCTTGAATATTGTGCTCACCATAACCGTTGTATAACAAGGTTGGGCACTCCTGCGCTTCCACCACACAAGTATCCGTGCCGAGTGATTGCTTCAGATACTCACCCGCGGCCAGCGTACCACCAGAGCCGGATGCGGCAACGTACGCTCGTAAGTTCATAGTGCCTTCGCTATTAACAGCGTGGAAAACGTGTTCCAACGCTGGACCGGTAACCGCGCGATGGATAATATAATTTCCAAACTCGTTAAACTGGTTGAGTATGACGTTGTCGGCGTCTTGCGCTAATTCGTGGCAAGCGTCGTATATCTCCTTGACATTACTTTCTGTACCGAAGGTGCGCACAATATCATCGGGATTAGTGACCCACTGTTCCAGCCATTGAAACCGTTCACGACTCATACCTTCCGGCAACACGGCAACACTGCGACAACCCAGAATACGCGAAATGGCGACACCACCACGGCAGTAGTTTCCAGTGGAAGGCCAAACCGCGCGATGCCGCTTCGGGTCGAACAGTCCGCTGACCAAACGCGGCACCAGACAACCATAGGCCGGTAAAACTTTATGTGCTTTAACCATCGGAAATCGGTTGCCGAGAATGACAATAATGCTCGCATCGACGCCGGTTAACGCACTGGGCAATACAATATGTCCGGGAATCTTGCTGACACCCTTGCGTGACGCATCGTTATGCCAATGAACACGAAACAGGTTTAACGGATCGACAACATCAGGATCCACATTTGTAAGCGCATCGACAATGCTATCTGGAATAAGCGTCGGATCGGCCAACTCCGATATTTTAGGCAAACGAATCGATGCATCGCGAAAACGCTCAACAGTATGTTGATAAGTGGCCTTATCAACCAGGCTGGTTTCAAGTTTTATGGTCATGGAAAACTGTGTTTGTGATTAAAGTAATTCTGGAGATAAAAAGGCGATCCCAATAGACACGTCGTATTCTGTATATGGCGTCGGATTGAGCGACATAAAAATGATGTGCATAACTGAGACCGGGTTGAATAGGTTTCTGACGGATATCGTTGTTAATTCCTAACGCGGTCGTACAACGGGAAATTCCGGCCCGGTTAATGGATCACCGTGGTTTAGCTTCACGTCGGGAAATGGAGGCGAGGTTTTGCCCTGACGCACGGCGAAAGTTGTATCAGCGCCAATCCATCGGCTCGAAAACGCGCGGCGGCGGGTTTGGCTCGAAATATTAGATGGCGCGCCGTGTAACGTCATATAGTGG
>Ga0224508_10002113_pt1 | contig 17248 bp, 14 predicted proteins | sample SF_Jan12_sed_USG_4_FD_170157 | JGI IMG/M metagenome (GOLD analysis project Ga0224508, IMG submission 170157) | Sediment microbial communities from San Francisco Bay, California, United States - SF_Jan12_sed_USGS_21 | ecosystem: Environmental > Aquatic > Marine > Sediment | place: USA... | reverse complement strand
CCGAGCGTTACTGCAAACAACGTCCGGCCATGCTGATATGGGATCCACCCTGGTCCTGGACCTCCGTCGAAACGGCCCTCATCGGAATGCGTGACTCCGGCCTGGCCAGCCAGAACGCGATGACATATTTTCCACGGGTTCACGCTGGCGAGACTGGCGATCGATATCCCAATGGGGTACCGATCGGCGGTGCGATTGCGGGATTACTGGCGCGAAACGCTGAGACAGGGGTCTGGCAAGATCTGAATGACTGTGACACTCGATTGAAGCCGAGCTTCAGGGCCGCCGTCGAGATTGATGATCGTGATGCCCGGATGCTCAGGGCCCGGGGCGTCAATTGCATCTCGGACGAGGCGGACGGCGTTCTCAGGCTTCGAGGAAACGTGACCCTTGCAGGGTCCAGTGCGGTCGCTCGATTATGGCAGCGGCTGGACCGACGCCGGCTCGCGTTCTTCATTCTGGGAATGATCAGACGATATACCCGATGGGCGGCCGAAGAGCCGCGCGGTGAGGCGCTGGTAGCGGCGTTGGAGCAACAGGTCAGCACTTTCCTCAACCAGCTTTTCCTGCAGGGTGCCTTGGCGGGCCGACACCCCAGGCAGGCCTACAGCGTTCGGGTGGCATCGGGGGGCGAGGACGCGGAGCTCACGGTACGGGTCGGTTTCGCACTGGAAAGAGCCAGCGAGTTTCAGATGTATGATGTCATTCATCGCCAGGACACCAGTGAAATAAAGCCAGTGCCGCCGATGGAAGCGGCCCAGCTGGCCGGTTAGCCAGAGAAAACCTCAGACGTTTCGACGCTGCGTCGAGGATCGGCTCAGATGGCCATCATTGACGGATACACTGCGCCCTTTCGCCGATCCCCGCCTTGTCTCGCCCTCGCTCGAGACTGCTCCAAAGGACCCTAGTTGTCCGGTTGGTCCAGCATGCCGTAGCCGCCGCCGCCCGGCGTCTCGATGACGAAGCGATCGTTGGCGTCCAACTCCACCTCGGCGGTCGCATCCAGCTCCTTCAGCGTGCCGTCGGCGCGAATCAGGTAGTTTTTTCCGGGCTTACCATCGGCCCCGCCATGTAGACCGAATCCCGACGTGCGTCTGCGGTTGGAGAGTATCGAGGCGTTCATCGGCTCGAGAAACAATAACTGCCTGACGACGCCATCACCGCCGTTATGCAGCCCCCTGCCGCCGCTACCGTTGCGGATCGAGAACCGCTCGACGCGCACAGGGTAGCGCCATTCCAATACCTCGGGATCGGTCAGCCGGGAGTTCGTCATGTGCGTCTGAACAGCGCTCGCCCCATCGAATGTAGCCCCCGCACCGGCCCCACCACAGATGGTTTCATAGTACTGATAACGCTCATTACCGAAAGTGAAATTGTTCATCGTGCCTTGCGATGCGGCGCAAACATCGAGAGCGGCCAGGAGCGCATCCGTTATGCACTGGGACGTCTCGACGTTCCCGGCGGCGACTGCGGCGGGATAACGTGGGTTCACTAAGGAAGATTCCGGGAGTCGCACCGTGATCGGCTTCATGCAGCCTGCGTTCAGCGGAATATCCGCGTTCACGAGGCTGCGAAATACATACAGCACGGCAGCGCGCGCAATCGACGCGGGCGCGTTGAAGTTGCCGTCGCTGACCGGGGACGTACCGTGAAAGTCGACGACGGCGCTCCTGTCCCGGCGGTCAATCGTGATCTCGACACTGATCTTCTCCCCGCCGTCGAGCTCCAGGGACCAGCGTCCGTCCTTCAACGTTTCTATGGTCTTGCGTACGCACTCTTCCGCGTTTCGTTTGATGTGAGCCATGTAAGCGTGGACCACCCTCAAGCTGAAGTGCTCGACCATTCGCTCGAGCTCGGCAACACCTTTCCTCGTCGCGGCGATCTGTGCCTTGAAGTCGGAGATATTCTGGCTGGGGTTGCGGGCGGGAAGCTCCCCGCTCATCAGCAGATCGAGCACGGCCTCCTCCTGAAACACACCGGCATCGACGACCTTGACGTTGTCGAACAGCACCCCCTCCTCGTGAATGGTCTCGCTCCTGGCGGGCATGGACCCGGGTGTTACACCTCCGATGTCGGCGTGATGTGCCCGACACGCAACCGAGAAGATCAGCTCTTTGCCCGAATCATCGAAAACAGGGGTGACCACGGTCACGTCCGGTAAGTGCGTGCCGCCGTTGTAAGGAGCATTCAACATATAGGCATCCCCCGGTCGCCAGCTGTCACGGCGCTGCATCGTGATGGCCTTCACGCTGTCCCCCATCGACCCCAGGTGCACCGGCATGTGAGGCGCATTGGCGATGAGATCACCGCCCGAATCGAAGACCGCGCAGGAGAAGTCCAGGCGCTCCTTGATGTTCACCGAGTGTGCGGTGTTCTCGAGCACCACCCCCATCTGTTCGGCGATATGCATGAAGAGGTTGTTGAAAACCTCCAGCATCACGGGATCCGATTCCGTCCCGATATGCTCCGTCGCGGGGCGGGGCTCGAATCTCGTGAGAACCAGATGGCCGTATGCATTGACTCGGGCTCGCCACCCTGGATCGATGACCGTTGTGGAGTTGGACTCGACAATCATTGCGGGCCCGACCCCCTGCCAGCCGGCGATGAGTTTTTCGCGCCGGTAGACGGGCGTGGCGATCGACTCACCACCGAACCAGACCTCCCGAGTCGATTCCGCTTCGGCGTCGGCCTGCCCGCCGGTCCACGGGGGCTCCTCGACCTTGGCGCCGGCCGCCACGGCTTCGGATTCGACGGCCTCGATCATCAAGGTAGTGCCGCGAGCCTCGAACCCGAAGTGCCTGCGATGGGAGGTGTGAAATGTCTGGATGACGGTGGGCAGGGAGCCCTCCCATGGAACCGTCAGGGCGGTATCGGAGCCCGCCACCTTGACCATCGCTCGGCGCGAGAAGCGAATGCGATCCGGCGTGACGCCCTGGCGAGCCAGTTCGCCGGCGTTGGTGGCCTCGAGCTCGGAGAAAGTCGCCTCGAGCCGGGCAACGAGATCGTCCGTCAGGGGCGCCTCTACGCTGGTCTGGCGCAGAGAGCGCATGTCGGCCAGCCCCATCCCGTAGGCGGAGAGCACACCCGCCAGGGGATGAATGAAAACCTGGTTGACGCCCAGCGCATCCGCCACCTGACAGGCGTGTTGGCCCGCCGCGCCCCCGAAGCAGCACAGCGCAAACTCGGTCACGTCATGGCCGCGCTGCGTCGAGATCTGTTTGATAGCGTTTGCCATACGCTCGACCGCAATCCTGAGGAAGCCGGCTGCGAGCTGTGTGATGGGCACGTCACGATCGGTCTCGGAACGCAACTCCGCCGCAAGCTCGGTGAACCGATGTGACACGATCTCTGTATCGATTGCCTCTCGACCCCCCGCGCCGAATACCCTGGGGAAAAAATCGGGCTGGATTCTGCCCAAGAGCACATTCGCATCCGTGATCGTCAGTGGGCCTGCGTTGCGGTAACAGGCCGGCCCCGGGCAGGCGCCGGCCGACTCGGGGCCAACCTGCAGTCGGGACGCCGCGAGTTTGAGGATCGAGCCACCGCCGGCCGCGACGGTCTGGACTCTCATCATCGGTGCCGTGAGCCGAACACCCGCGATCGTCGAGCTGGTGGTCCGTTCGAATTCGCCGTCGTAGAGCGACACGTCGGTGGAGGTACCTCCCATGTCGAATCCGATGAGCTTCTCCAGACCCGCACTCACCGCGGTTTCGACCATCCCAACGACGCCGCCGGCGGGGCCCGAGAGGATGCTGTCCTTGCCGCGAAAGGACTCCGCGCTCGCGAGCCCTCCATGGCTCTGCATGAAAAGGAGAGGGGCGTCCCCGAGTCGCTCGGCGAGTCCCGCGCGGACCTGAGTGATGTAACGGTTCAGAATCGGGGACAGGTAAGCATCCGCCAGTGTGGTATCGCCCCTGGAAACAAGCTTCATCAGCGGACTCGTCGAGTGGGAGACCGAGACCTGCTGGAACCCGACCTCCGCGGCGATTCGTGCCGCCAGCCGTTCGTGGGCAGGGAAACGATAGCCATGCAACAGCACGATGGCGGCACTCTGGGCCCCGCGCTCGCGCGCATCCTCCAGATCACGCCGAAGCTTTGGCTCGTCGAGCGGCTCGATCACCTCGCCCTGCGCGGACATTCTTTCATGGGCCCCTACGACCCGGGCGTAGAGCATCTCCGGTAACTCGATCTTCAATGCGAAGATGTCGGGCCGATTCTGATAGCCGATTCGCAGCGCGTCCTCAAAGCCTCGGGTGATCACGAGGGCTGTGGTTGCGCCCCGCCGCTCCAGTAGTGCGTTGGTGGCCACGGTGGTGCCCATGCGCACCGCGGCGATGCGCCCCTCTTCGGCCCCGACATAACTGAGGATTCCGTGAACGGCCGCATCCTCATAGCGCTCGGCGTTCTCGGACAGGAGCTTGAGGGTGGAGATCGCGCCCGCCGGGCTCCTGGCCACGACATCCGTGAAGGTGCCGCCCCGATCGATCCAAAACTGCCAGCCTGCCACCTCAGCCGTCACATGAGCTCCGATCTCGTCTCCGCATAGGGGTTTCAGTCGGGGTGTCCTACCCGCAAGGCCTGGATTCTAGCGGAACGGTTGCCCCAAGGCGGCGTTTCCAGGGCGCCTGCAGCGATCAACGAGGGCTCTCTCAACTCCGTAAGACACCAACGCCGAGGGAGCCCCGAGCGACGACGGCACAGGGGTCGATGGCACTCGAGCGCTCGGTGAAGGTCGAGCAGCTGCCTAACGCTCGTTGCATCCGCCGGCGCTTACCGCCGAGCAGATGCCCCTCTACTGGCGCTCGAGTCGCCCGGCCGGGGCGAGGCCCGAGACGGGGTTCACAGTTTCAGCAAGTTTCTCCCAGCTCCCAACAGTCTCTGTGACCGACCAGGCCGAGGTACGTAGGTCCTAACCAATTGATCTAGATAGCTATTTCTCTTGATCGCTTCGTCGATGAAGCACAATGACCCCATTCCCTTTTAACTAAAGAAAAGCGCTCTCCCATCCGACTTAACGTTGGCATTAAGTTGAATGCGGCGTCGGGCCGCTGGTCGTGCGCCAGCGCTGATCGCTGCTGTACGCATTTTTTGTTGGCAATGGATTGCGAACCAGGAGACGGATCTTGCTGTCATTCCTCAGGCGAGGCAAGAGCAACAACAACCGAGCCGGGCTCTACTTGACCCGTGACGGAGTCGCGGCGGTGCGCCTCGTCAGGGAAGGGGAGAGCGTGTTTCGTCTGGCGGAGTGCGTCTATCACCCGCTTGCCGAGAACACCGAGCCGAACGTTCAACTGGGAAAGCTGCCGCTGACCCGCGCGTCAGTCTTCAGTGTTCTGGAGCCCGCCAGCTATCAGCTCTTGCTGGTGGAGGCGCCGGATGTGCCGGAGGAGGAGCTCCGCGCGGCCGTGCGTTGGCGGATCAAGGACCTGATCGACTTCCATCTGGACGACGCGGTCATCGACGTCTTCGAAATGCCGGCGCACTCCCGCGGGGGACAGGCGAAGATGATGTACACCGTTGCGGCCAGAGCAGACTCGGTCAGGAAGCAGGTCGACCTGATTGGCGATGCGGGCTTGTCGCTCGAGACCATCGACATACCGGAGCTGTGTCTGCGCAACGTTGCCGATCGATTCGAGGAAGACGGCCGGGGCGTCGCGCTCCTGTATCTGGCCGACGAACAGGGGTTCCTGATCGTCGTTCGCCAGGGTGTCATGTACCTGACCCGGCGCATCGAGACGGGGGTCAATACTCTGGCGAGCGCGGACGGTTTGCGGGCCGACCTCGTCGCGGGGCTCGCACTGGAGATACGTCGTTCCCTCGATTATTTCGAGAGCCATTACGATCAGAAACCGGTGTTCACCCTCTACTCCGCGGGGCTGGAAGCGGCCGATCGAAACGATCTGGCCGTCGACCTGTCCGTCACGGTCGAGGACGTCGATCTGGCTCAGGTCCTGGGCCTGGATTGTGAGGTCGACGATGAGCTGCGGCGAAGGTGCCTGCCGGCGATCGGCGCGGCGCTTCGTCAGGAGGCGGTGGCGCTGTGAGCGAGCAGCTGTATCAGCAGATCAATCTGTACCAGCCCATTTTTCGGCGGCAGCAGCATATATTCTCTGCCTTCGCCATGGTCAAGGTCGTAGGCTTGGTCGTGACGGCGCTTGCGCTCGTCTACGTCTATGGGGCCTGGCAGGTGCTGGGGCTTGAAGCAGAGGTCGTCCTGCTCGAAGGCCGGGAGAAGGCCTACGCGGCCCAGCTGTCCCGGCTGGATCCCACCGAAAGTATTCAGCGCCGGCAGCAGATGGAAGAGGAGCTGAAGCGGCTAAACGAGACGCTCCTCCAGCAGCAACGGCTCGTGGAGGTCCTGCGCGACGAACCCCTGGGCAGCACCGGTGGGTTCTCCGAGCAGCTGGCGGCGCTCGCTAGGGGGCATCAGGAGGGCTTGTGGCTCACCCGCATGGTCCTGAGCGGCGGCACGGGCGAGATGCAGCTCTCGGGCGTCAGTATTCGACCCGAAATGGTCCCCGATTATCTCCAGCGGCTCGGCGAGGAGGAGGCGTTGCAGGGTCAGCGCTTCGATAGCTTCCAGATAGATCGCCCCGACGGGGGCGCGCTGGTTACATTCCGCGTTTCCAGCCGGTCCTTGAACGAGGTTGAAGCGCGGAGTCGTCTGGCGGGGCACACACCATGATGGACCGGGTCCACGCGCTCGCCGAGAAGATCGATGCCTTGACCCTGCGTGAGCGTGTGTTCGTGCTAGCGGCGATTCTCGCCCTCATCGGGGGGCTGTGGGAAGCGGTGCTTGCCGGGCCCCTGCAGGCGCGAGAGCAGCGCGCGTCGCTGAAGGTCGAGAATCTCAGCCAGCGGCTCGAACGGATGAACGAGTCCATGGCCGCGACGGCGGACGGCATGAACGACGGGGCGCCCGACAGACTGCAACGCCTGCAGGTCCTGCGACAACGAATGCGTGAGACCGAGGAGTCGGTCCGAATCTTCACGAGCGATCTCGTCGACGCGCCTCAGATGCGGCTCGTGCTCGAGGATCTGTTGCGCCGCCAGGGCGGCCTGAGGCTCATCAGCATGAGCAACCTGGATGTCAGGCCTCTCGTGGAGGACGAGGCAGGTGTCGAGCCGTCGGAGGATTCGCCGCAGCTGTACCGGCACGGCTTGGTCGTCGTGATGGAAGGGGCTTTTCTCGATTGCCTGGAGTATCTGCAGGCCGTCGAACGCCTGCCGTGGCAGCTCTACTGGGGGCGATTGGAGCTGGAGGCGGACGATTTTCCGGTCAACCGAATCCTCATCGAGCTCCACACGCTCAGCCTGGAAGAGGACTGGATCGGTGTCTAAGCGAACGCTCTTCAGCGCCGCGCTTGCACTGGTATGGGCAGCTACCGCTGCTCAGGACGGCGACCTCAAGGACCCGATGCGCCCGTTCAGGCCCAGCGCGGCGGCGAGGTCCATGGAGCCGCGGTTCAGATTGACGGCGATACTCGTCTCCGACGAGAGGCGCGTGGCGGTGATTAATGGTCGAGCGCTCCGTGTCGGCGACGCGGTGGACGGTGCGCAGCTCACGGCAGTGCGGCCCTCGTCGGTCGAGTTACGGCGTGGATCCCGGACCTTCACCGTTTCGCTGCGGCGCCGCAGTGATCAGGACAAGTAATACGCAAGGAGCGCAAGTCATGACCGTACCGATAGCTTTGTCACAGCACGCCAGTCCGGAGCCCGGCGGCGGCCGATGGCTGGCTCTGTTGCTGGCGTGGGCGGTGATCGCCGGCTGCGCGAGTGAGCGTGGCTTGATGACGGAGGACTCCATCAGCGAAGCGGTCGGGGAGGCCGCTCGACAGAGCGATGAGGCGAACGCGTTTGAGGTCCAACCCCGGACCGCCCCCATACCGGACACGCCCCCGGGTTTAGTCGAGGAGCGGTTCGATCTCAGCGTCATGGATGCTGAAGCCAGGGACTTCTATATGAGCCTGGTGGAGGGCACGGATCTGAATCTGGTCGTACACCCGGATGTCACCGGGCAGGTCACGCTCATGCTGAAGCAGGTGACGCTGCCCGAGGTGCTGGATACGGTTCGTGATTTGTACGGATACGACTACCGCCCGACCGGTGCGGGTTTCATTATTCTTCCCGCCACCGTACAGACGCGCGTGTTCGAGATCGATTATCTGAATCTCAGCCGGGCGGGTACCTCGCGCACCCGCGTGAGCTCCGGTCAGGTGAGTCAGGTGGCTGGCAACAATCGAGGCAATCGATCCGCGTCTTCCTCTTCTTCGTCCGGAATGAGTGATGCGGGCCAGGACGGGAATCAGCAGCAACAGACGACGGGCTCGGTCATCGACACGGTCAATTCCGCAGACTTCTGGGTAGAGCTCGAGGCGACCCTGCAGGCCATACTCGGAAACGGGGAGGACCGCCAGATCGTGGTGAGCGCGCAGTCGGGCGTGGTCTTTGCCAGAGGGATGCCCGAGGAGCTCCGGGCGGTGGGCGAGTATATCGATCGCATTCACGAGGCCTCACAGCGCCAGGTGGTCCTCGAGGCGAAGATCATCGAAGTGACACTGAACGACAGTTTCCAGGCCGGCATCAACTGGGCCGCCGTGCAGGTCAACAGCGACGGGGATACGTTCAGTGGGGGGCAGCTCTCCGGCGGCGGCCAGATCGATAACGATCTGCCTCTCGGCGGCAATGATCTCACCATCGGCCCGGGGAATCCCGTGACCGAGTTCGCGAGTCAGACTGTCGGCGCGGCGTTTGCTCTCGCCCTGGACATCGGCGACTTCAATGCGTACGTGGAACTGCTCCAGGCCCAGGGCGACACGCGGGTGTTGTCGAGTCCCCGTGTGGCCACGTTGAACAATCAGAAGGCCGTCATCAAGGCCGGCACGGATGAGTTCTTCGTCACGGATATCAGCAGCAACACCGTAACGGGCACTGCGGCCACAACCAGCCGCGACGTCACGCTGACGCCCTTTTTCTCGGGCATCGCGCTGGACGTGACCCCTCAGATCAGCGCCGACGGCGACGTCATCCTCCACATCCATCCGACGGTCAGCGAGGTCAGCGATCAGACGAAGGAGCTGACGGTCTCCGGCGAGCGGGACGAGCTGCCACTGGCCTTCAGCGAGATACGCGAGTCGGACAGTGTCGTCAAAGCGAGAAGCGGCCAGGTGATCGCGATCGGTGGGCTGATGCGCAATTCCTTTCGGCAGGTGGACTTCACGACGCCGGTGCTCGGCAACATCCCCGGGGTGGGCCGGTTGTTTCGCAGCTCCCGGGAAGTCGAGACGAAGACCGAGCTGGTGATTCTGCTGCGGCCGTTGGTGGTGGATGAGGACGACGACTGGCGGCGCATCATCCAGCCCTCCGCGGACCGCCTGAACGCGCTCGGGAGCGCTCGGTCGCAGCGCTGAGGCGCGGGAGCAGAGCGATGGCACGCAAGCGTGTAAAACTCGGAGAGCTGCTGCTCGAGCGCAAGCTGATCTCACAGGAGCAGCTCGCCGAGGCGCTCGCGGAACAGAAGAGCAGCGGGCGCAAGCTCGGCCGAGCGCTCACCGATATCGGCGCAATCTCCGAGACTGCGCTGCACGAATGCCTGGCGGACTATCTCGAGATTCCGTACGTCGATCTGGCGCATATGTCGCTGGATCCCAAAGTGGTCAATCTGCTGCCGGAGAATCACGCGCGTCGCTACCGCGCGCTCGTTCTCAAGGAAGACGCGCAGGGCCTGCTCGTGGGAATGGCGGATCCCACCGACATATTCTCCTTCGATGAGCTGTCCCGGTTGCTGGGAAAATCTCTGCGGCCGGCGCTCGCCGATGAAGCCGCGCTGCTGAAGACCATCGATGTCGTCTACCGTCGGACCGATGAGATCATCTCGCTCGCCGAAGAGCTCGATGAGGAGATGGGTGGCGGCGAGGTGGATCTTCAGGCGCTGGCTGTGGAGGAAGGCTCGCCGGACGCACCGGTGATCAAGCTCATCCAGTCCATGTTCCAGGACGCGGTGAAAGTCAAAGCCTCCGACATCCACATAGAGCCCGACGAGGGGTGCCTGCGAATTCGACTGCGGGTGGACGGCATCCTGCAGGAGCAGATCATTGAAGGCAGGCGTGTCGCCCAGGCCCTGGTGACGCGACTGAAGCTCATGTCCGGACTGGACATCGGGGAGAAACGACTGCCCCAGGATGGCCGTTTCAGCATCAAAGTCGAGGCCAGATCCATTGACGTACGCGTCTCCACGATGCCGATTCAGAGTGGCGAGTCGGTCGTGCTCAGGCTGCTGGACCAGGAGGCCAACCTGCTCGGCTTCGACACCCTGGGCATGCCGGAAGCGATCCTGGAGCGCTTCAAGGCACTCATCGAGCGCCCGGCGGGCATGGTATTGGTCACCGGCCCCACCGGCAGCGGCAAAACTACGACGCTCTACTCCGCGCTGAGCCACGTGAACACCCCCAGCAGCAAGATCATTACCGTCGAGGATCCGGTGGAGTATCGCCTCGGGCGCATCAATCAGGTGCAGATCAATGCCCGGATCGGGCTGGACTTCGCGCGGGTCCTGAGGACCGCATTGCGGCAGGATCCGGACATTGTCCTCGTTGGGGAGATGCGCGATCGGGAAACGGTTGAGATTGGGCTTCGTGCCGCAATGACGGGTCATTTAGTGCTGTCTACGCTTCACACCATCAATGCGATCGCGACGGTTACCCGGCTGCTCGACATGGGTGCGCAGGGCTACCTCGTCGCCTCGGCGCTGAACGGAATACTGGCTCAGCGGCTGGCACGTCGAATCTGCGATGGCTGCGCCCAACCGGCGGACCTCACGCCGCAGCACAGCATCTGGTTGTCGCGCTACCTCACTACCGACAACGTTGCCCAGGCGCAATTCTCCCAGGGCGTGGGGTGCACATACTGCAACATGACGGGTTACCGAGGTCGCGTCGGTATCTTCGAGTTGCTGGAGATCGACTCAGCCCTGGCAGACGCCATACGGCGTGAGGATGTGAGCGAGTTCTCCCGAACCGCCCGCAACAAGCCGAGCTTCGTGTCACTTGTCCACGCGGCTCTCGACTACGCTCTGGCGGGGATCACCTCGGTTGAGGAAGTCATCCGGATCGCCGCCGGACTGGAGGAGGTGGGAGAAGAGGCGGCGGATGCGGACCCCATGATCGAGGACGTGCTCGGTGCCGCGGAGTCGACCGAGATGGCCGCGCGCTGATAGGACTGCAGTGGGTTCTTATCAGTATAAAGGTCGAACGGCGCGGGGCGACGCCGTGACGGGAACGCTGGATGCGGAGTCTCCCGAGGCGCTCGCAAACCGACTCTTCGCCAGCGGCGTCACGCCGACGGAGATCCTGCCCGCGGTGGCCTCGCAGGACGCCCTGGAGGATATCTGGCGAAAGCTGGGCGGTGGGCGACCGAATCTGACGGACCTGATTCTCTTCTCCCGGCAGATGTACACCATTACGAAGGCCGGGGTGCCGCTCTTGCGGGGCATCGCGTGTCTCGCTGCGTCGACGCCCAATGTCGTGCTGAAAGAAACCCTGGAGGAGGTGGTCGATGGTCTTCAGGCGGGGCGCGAACTTGCCTCTTCTCTCGGGAGGCATCCCAAGATCTTCTCCAAGTTCTACGTGAGCATCATCCGTGTCGGGGAGAGCTCGGGCACGCTGCCCACCGCTTTCCTGCGGATGTACGAGTACCTGACGATGGAGAAGCAGATCCGCGACAAGCTCAAGCAGGCGCTGCGTTACCCGACTTTTGTCATGGTGGCTATCGGCGTCGCGGTGGGGATCATCACCATGTTCGTGCTACCGAAGTTCGCCCCTATCTTCAACGCGCTGGGTGATGATCTGCCCTGGGCGACAAGGGTGCTGTTGGGCACCTCCGGGTTCGTCTCGGAGTATTGGTATGTCGTCGCTGCCGTGATCATCGGAGGCATCGCCGGGTTCAAGATCTACCTCCGCAACGAGGCCGGCCGTTACCGCTGGGACAAGTTCAAGTTGCGGGTTCCGGTGATAGGGCAGGTGACACTGAAGGCGACCCTCGCCCGGATCTGCCGTTCTTTCGCGGTGGCGCTGGAGGCGGGCGTTCCCATCATTCAGGGCCTCGGCATTATCGCCCGCGCGACCGGTAATGAATACATGTCCGAGCGGGTACTGGGGCTGCGTAACGGTATCGAGCGCGGAGAGAGTTTGAGCAAGACAGCGGAGACGGTGAACCTCTTCACACCACTCGTGCTACAGATGATCGCGATCGGCGAGGAGACGGGCGCTCTGAACGAAATGCTGATGGAGGTCGCGGACTTCTATGAACGAGAAGTCGACCAGGATCTCGAGAACATGAGCTCGGCCCTCGAGCCGTTCCTGATCGTGGCCGTCGGCGGGATGGTCCTCATACTGGCGTTGGGGGTTTTTCTGCCCTTGTGGGATATGGCGGCCAATGCTGGCGGCATCGGTTGAGGGGATGGCCAGGCCGGCGACAAGTGCCCGCCCGGCCCGGGCTTATGCGCGGGGCTTTTCGCTGTTGGAAATGGTCGTGGTCGTCGTGGCCATCGGAATCCTTGCGGGCCTCGCGTTGGAGCGGTTGGTTCCCCTGATCGGCCAGGCGGAGCGCGTGGCGTTTATCCGCGTGCGGGGGCAGCTGCAGAACGCGTTGATGCTGGAGACCGCGCAGCGGCTGGTCCGCGGTGAGAGCCGGCTGGTGCCGCGCATGGCGGGCAGCAATCCCATGGACTACGTGCTGCAGGCACCCGCGAACTATCTGGGCTCCTACGAGAATCCGGCCCACGAGGAGATGCCGACCAGTCACTGGTACTTCGATGAGGGGCGGGGACATCTGGTGTACCGAGTCGGCAGTCGCGCGAAGTTCGAGGCCGATGTTGGTCCGCGGGATCGAGCCGAGTTTCGGGTGCAGCTCGCCTATCGTGACGGCAACGGTAACGGATCGTACGAGGCGAGCGCTGACATTTTCGACGGCGTCTGGCTGAAATCCGTGTACCCCTATCGCTGGTCCGAGTAGCTCGGATTATGTCAAATCAGTACACGGATGGGCGCAGTGTGCAGCCGGTCACAGTTCCGGCCGAATTTAGTCAAGAAACCAGTCTGGGTGCCGATTTCCCGGACGAGATTTGTTCAGCTTCAACCGAAGGGATCTTGGAGGAAGGATCAATGCAAGTAAGAACCGGCCAGGATGGCTTTACCCTAATCGAGCTCGTGGTGGTCATCACCATCCTGGGCATTCTGGCGGCGTTCGCCATACCGCGCTTCGTGTCTCTGGAGGTTGAGGCCCGCTCGGCGGCCATCGAATCACTGGGCGGCAGCGTGCGCAGCTCCGCGGCGCTCTCGCATGCCCTCTGGCTGGCTCAGAGCCAACCCGCGACCGTGACCATCGAGGGCCAGGTGGTGAACATCACCGACGGTTACCCGACCGTAGCCGACATCAACCTGACGCTTTCCGATACCACCGGCTTCGCTTTCGCCGCGGGTGTCTGGCAGAAAATCGGCGCCACCACGCCGGCTAACTGCAGTGTGACTTACACGGCCCCGCCCGCGGCGGGTCAGCCCCCGGGCATCGCCGTGGATACGACCGGCTGCTAGCAGACCGCTATCCGAGGGGTTTTTGATGGAGGCGCCCCTCGGGGCGCCTCTGTCGTCTCAGGGTTGCAGTCGATGTCTCGAGGCTCACATCCCTCAAGTGTCACGGGGTTCACCCTCGTGGAGCTTGTCGTCGTGCTCGGAATCATCGGTGTGTTGGCGGCGATAGCGGTCCCGCGATTCTTCGACAACCAGACCTTCGAGGAGCGCGGTTATCTCGAGGAGCTCGTCGCCGCGTTCAGATTCGCACAGAAGCTATCCGTAGCCAGCGGTTGTGCAGTCCGAGTCTCCCTCGATGCGAACGGTTACGACGCCCGTCAGCAGCAACCTCTGGCGGGTCGTTGCGACCCCGGCGATGCCACCTGGAGCACGCCGGTCGTTCTGGCCGACGGCCAGACGCTGGCAGGGACCACGCCGGCCGGGGTCAGCGTGTCACCCAACACCGTTTTCGTATTCAACGCACTGGGCGGCACCAATCTGGGCGGCGATCAAGTGGTCACTGTGGGGAGCTGGTCGTTCACGGTCAGGGCGGCCAGCGGCTATGTGGACGCGCCGTGATGGGTGGATCCAGAGAATGCGGGATGACGCTGGTGGAGCTGGTGATCTCCATCGTCGTCGTCTCAATCGCGGTGAGCGCGGTGCTCGGCGTGCTTTCGAGCAACGTCGAGCACAGCGCAGACGCGATGATCGTCAGTCAAGCGGTGTCCATCGCCGAGGGCTATATAGAGGAGATCAGCGCCAAGCCGTTCGACGACCCCGACGGGCTGGACGGCGAGGCGAGCCGTGCCGATTTCGATGACGTGGATGACTTCGATGGCCTGGCAGATGCGGGTGCCGTGGACCAGTTCGGTAATCCCATTCCCGCCCTGTCCTCCTACGCGGTAGTGGTGAGCGTGACGCCGAGCGGTGCCCTTCCGGGCGTGCCTGCCGGGGATGCCCTGCGCATCGACGTGCGTGTCACCCAACTTCCCTACGTCGACTTTACGTTGAGCGCTTATCGGGCGCGCTACTAGCTCATGCGCTACCCACCCAGACAGGCCGGCTTCACCCTCATCGAGCTCGTGATGACGATGACCGTGAGCGCAGTCGTCGTGAGCTTCGTGGCGCTTTTCATCAGCGGGCCCGTTGCCGGATTCACCGACCAGACCCGCCGGGCTGGACTGGTGGATGCGGCCGATGCCGCGCTCTCTCGCCTTAAGAGAGATGTACGCAAGGCGCTTCCGAATACGGTACGTCTTACGAGCGCGGGCGGCGTGGTGGCGCTGGAGCTCCTGAGCTCCGTCGACGGCTCGCGCTACCGGGCGCAACCGCCCGGCACAACCGATGCCATCCTCGATTTCGCCGGCGCCGATGGTTCCTTCAACGTCATCGGGCCTTTCACCCAGGTGGCCAAGCCCTTCGTATCCACGACCCATTTTCTGTCCGTATACAACGTGGGCGTGCCGGGCGCGGATGCGTATGAGCTGGCAAATGTCATCACGCCGCCGGGCACTCAGATCTCGATCGACGCCGATGCGGTTCCGGGGGAGGATCGTGTGTCGTTGCTCCCCGCATTTCAGTTCGCGTTCGGCTCGCCAACCCAGCGAGCCTTTCTGGTGGAGGGCCCCGTGACCTATCTTTGCGATACCGGGGCCGGAACCCTGACCCGCTACGACGGCTATGGCATCGCCCAGGATCAGAGCACACGGGACAGTCATGCAGAGCTGCTCGGGGCCGGTGCGAGTGCGGCGCTGATGGCCGACAGCATCGCGGGTTGCGCGTTCGACTATTCGCCGGGCACGGCGGAACGAGCCGGACTCCTGACAGCGGAGCTTGGTGTCAGCGCCCAGGGCGAGTCCATCTCGCTCCTTTCCCAGATCCATGTGGACAACGTGCCATGAGCATCGCTGTCGCGACGCCTCGACTCCAGCGGGGGTTCTCCCTGGTCTCGGCGATCTTCCTTCTGGTGGTGCTGGCAAGTCTCGGGACCTACGCGGTGCGCGTCGGCGTGATGCAGCAGCAGACCGTGAACCTCGCACTGCGCTCCGCTCAGGCGTTCAACGCGGCGAAGACCGGCATCGACTGGGCAGCCTACCGCGCCCTCAGCGCCGGGTTCTGCGCGCCCGCAAGCGTGAATCTGACCGAGGCGGGGACGAACGGGTTCTCGGTCCGGACCAGTTGTGCGCAAAGCACGCATACCGAGGGCTCGGACACGATCAATGTGTACGTCATCGATGTGCTCGCCGAGTCGGGGCTCTATGGCGGCCCCGACTACGTGTCGCGCCGCCTCCAGGTCAAGATCACGGACGCCGTGTGAGGCGCCTGCAGATGAAGCAAAGTCGCAGCTACTGTTTCCTTGCCGCATTACTGGGCTGTCTGATCAGTCTGATCGCAACCCCCGGCCTCGCGGCGCCCGGCGACGTGCTGTTTGCGGACACCCTGAACGGCAACCTGAACCAGTGGACGGTCGTGGGCGGCGGTGGCATGGGTATGGGTATGGGGGGTGGAGGCGGCGATGCCAGCATTGGCAACGAGACCGCGAATCAAGGCCGCTCGCTTCGGCTTCGATGGGGGCCCGTGTCGGTTGAAAGTGATCCGATTGCGGCAGCCGTGCCGGCCGCCCGATTCGATGTGTGGATCCGCAGAGGCGCCGACAGCTTCAGCGAAGATCCTGACGCGAATGAGGACCTGGCCGTGGAATACCGCGACGACACCGGCGGCTGGTCGACGTTGGAGCTGCTCCAGGGAAACGGAACCCCCGGGGAGATCTACAATCGCTCCTATCTCCTGCCTGGCGATGCGCTGTATGCTGGCCTGCAGGTTCGATTCCGGACGACGGGTGGCGACGGACCCGACTGGGACTACTGGCACGTCGATGACGTGAGCGTCATCGAAGTGGCGGCCGCGCCGCCACTAGCGCTCGGGTCGTGCGAGGCTTTCGAGGGTGGGCTGGGCAACTGGGTCGTGCTCAGCTCGGGAGGCGACGCGGGAATCAGCACCGCCACCGCGAACTCACCTGCCAACTCCCTGTTCCTGCGGTGGGGAGCAGTCACCGTGACCAGTGGCGTCATCGATCTCAACGGGGCGCTATTGGTAGACCTCGACGTCTGGGTCCGTAGAGGCGCCGACAGCTTCAGTGAGGACCCTGACGGCAACGAGGATCTCGTCATCGAGTTCCTCGACAACGGCGGCAGTTGGATTGCTCTCGAAACCTTTATCGGCCAGGACACACCGGGGGAGGTCTTCGCCCGGACCTACGCGCTGCCGGCCGCGGCGCTCCACGCCGGGTTCCAGATTCGGTTTCGTCAGACCGGTGGCAACGGGAGCGACTGGGACTACTGGCATGTGGATGACGTGTGTCTCACGTCGACCATCGAGGTTTCGTATCGTTTCGAAGAGTCCTCCTGGAGCGGCGTCGGGGGGGAGGTTGTGGACACCGGGGCTGGCGCTGTGAACGGAACCGCCGTCGGGGGTGCGGCCAACGCGGACACGACCCCGGCGATCCCGACGGATCCGGGAACCTGCAAGTACGCGGACTTCGACGGGGTCGATGACTATATCGAAGTCCCCGATCATCCCAGCCTGGATCTGTCCGACGCGTTGACGGTGGCCGCCTGGGTGAATGTTCGCACCCTCCCCTCCGGGCTCCATACCATCGTCTCCAAGGACTGGAATTACGAGTT
>Ga0224508_10002112_pt1 | contig 17260 bp, 12 predicted proteins | sample SF_Jan12_sed_USG_4_FD_170157 | JGI IMG/M metagenome (GOLD analysis project Ga0224508, IMG submission 170157) | Sediment microbial communities from San Francisco Bay, California, United States - SF_Jan12_sed_USGS_21 | ecosystem: Environmental > Aquatic > Marine > Sediment | place: USA... | reverse complement strand
CCCTCCCGTGAGAAAAATAATTGTCGCCTTTGCGATCCACGAGACTCATGTGAATGTGCAGCCCGTTGCCCGCATCTTCTTCAAATGGCTTTGCCATGAAACATGCGACAAATCCGTGTTTGCGCGCCGCCGCTTTGACAGCCCGCTTCAAAAGTACCGCGTGGTCACAGGCCAGCACCGGATCATCGACATGCCGCAGGTTGATCTCGAACTGCCCCTGCGAATACTCGGCAATGGCAGAGTCGGCCGGGATGTTCTGGGCATCGCAATAATCGTAAACGTCGTTAAGGAAGTGCTCGATTTCCCAGAGGTCTTCCGGGTGATACACCTGTGCCCCGGGTTGCAGGCGACCAACGCCGGGCACGTGTGGCGTGGCGACGGTTGGCCGGTCCGCCTTCGCGTCGAGCAGATAGAATTCGAGTTCGGTCGCCATGACCATCTTAAGCCCCATCTTGTCGAGCGGCCCCATGGCCCGTTCGAGCACGTGGCGCGGGTCCGAAAATAGGGGTATCCCGTCATCCTCGAACAGACGGAAGAGCGCCTGTCCCATCGGCCGTTCCGCCCACGGTACGGGTGCGATGCTGCCGGGGACTATTTCGGCAAACACGTCAGGATCACCATCGTCTTCGCCATACGGAATGCCTGACACGGTCTCCCCGAGTGCGGTCAGCAACGTCGTCCCCGCGCAGAACCAGAAGCCGTCCTTTATGACTTTCCCGAGGTCTTCCTCGCGAATGCGCTTGCCCTTGAGAATGGCGTTGAGATCCGGGATCAGCAATTCCGTCGCCTGGAACTGGCCGTACTTGCGCTGACAGTTGCGCAATTCAGCACGTAGTTTCGCCGCTGTCGATTTTGTCACTGGGATTTCCGCAAATTCGTCAGCCTGCGAGCATCAACGATTTTTCGATACGCCGCAACCGGGCATCTGCTACCATAATGTGGAACAACACAACACAATATGGAATATCTGATGACTGACAAGGCTCCGCCACAAGGCGCACAGGCCGCGCTGCGCGCGCTCAGGCTATTGAAATTGTTCACGCCCGAACATCCGGAGCTGCAGCTCGCGGAGGTCAGTGGGCGTGCCGGCTTGAACAAGACGACCACGCATCGTTTGCTGCAGGCCTTGCACAGTGAATCGATGCTGGACAGGAACCCGGGCAACGGCGCGTACCGCCTCGGCCCCGCCCTGATGGCCCTGGGTGTTCAGGCGTTATCGAGTAACGATCTCAGGCTGCGGGCGAGGCCGTTATTGAATCGTCTGGCTGAGGAATCCGGCGAGACCGCTACGCTCGAGGTGCCCATAGACAACATGATGCTGATTCTCGATGAGGTGACTGGCAGGCACTTCGTGGGTGCCGCCGGAAATGTGGGCACGCGCTGGCCGATTCATGCGACGTCGACCGGCAAGGCGTTGATCGCATTCGATGAGTCGGGCACGGACCGAATCGGTGAACAGTTGGTGCCGCTGACGTCGCAGACGATTACGGAGCGCGATCGACTGGAACAACAGCTTGCGGAGATTCGTCGGCGCGGTTTCGCCGAAACCGTCGACGAACTGGAGGACGGTTTTTCCGGCGTGGCCGCCGTCGTACGCGGCGGCATGGGCCAGGTCATCGGGGCGCTATCGATTTGCGGTCCTACGCAGCGGCTGTCGGCGGCGCGGAGGGCGAGCCTGGGGGCAACGCTCTGTTCAGTCGCGGAGCGGTTGCAGCCGAGTCAATGGGAGCATTAGGTCATGCTAGTATCCGCAACAACTAAAAATAGAAAAACAAAACGCCACTTATGAACCCGAAACCACTAATTGGTGTGCCGGCGGATCGGCGTGTCATCGACCCACACCCTTTCCAGATGGTCGGCGAGAAATACCTGGATGCGCTCATAAAGGGCTCCGACGCGTTGCCGCTGCTGGTCCCGGTCATGCCCGATGATGTCGACATCAACGACTTGCTCTTACACTTTGACGGTATATTTCTGACGGGCAGCTACTCGAACGTGGAGCCGCATCATTATGCGGGCGAACCAAGCGATGAGGGCACATTGCACGATCCGCACCGCGATGCCGTCACGCTGCCGCTCGCGAGAAGAGCACTTGAAATCGGTGTGCCATTGTTCGCCGTCTGCCGCGGCTTCCAGGAGCTGAATGTCGCACTTGGCGGTACATTGCACCAGAAAGTTCACGAGGTAGCCGGATACCACAACCATCTCGAGAACAAGGAAGATCCGCTCGATGTGAAATACGGCCCGTCACATCCGATCAGCCTCGTCGAGGGCGGTTTGTTGCGGGAACTCGCCGGTACTGACACGGTGACGGTCAATTCGCTGCACGCCCAGGGGGTGGCGCGACTTGCCGACGGCGTCAGCGTCGAAGCGATTGCCGATGACGGATTGATAGAGGCGTTTCGGGTTGACGAAGCGCCGGGTTTCGCCCTGGCTGTCCAATGGCATCCTGAATGGCGGGTCATGCAAAACGAGTTTTCAAAAGTAATTTTCAAGGCGTTTGGCGACGCGTGCAGGGTGCGCGCGAAGCAACGACAGGTGTAACGTGAGCGACGAAAAGATTTTTCAATCCTGGTTGAAAGAACGCAACATCGAAGATGTGGAGGCGTTTGTACCGGACATGGCAGGTTCGGCGCGTGGCAAGGTCATTCCCGCCGACAAATTCGGCTCCGGAGACATGAAGATGCCAGAGGCGATCTTCTCGCAAACGATTTCCGGTAATTACATCGACGACAGGAATAATCTCGAAGACCGGGATATGGTTCTCATTCCTGACCCGACGACGTTGCGACCGGTTCCCTGGGCCACCGATCCTGCGGCTTCCGTGTTCCTTGATTGCTACCACCGCGATGGTTCGGCCGTCACCAAGTCGCCGCGAAACGTGTTGCGTAACGTGCTCGCGAAATACGAAAAGCGTGGCTGGATTCCCGTCGTTGCACCGGAAGTGGAGTTCTACCTGCTGAGCCCGCATTCGGATCCGAACGCCGAAGCCGAGCCACCCGAAGGCCGTCTGGGCTGGACCGAAGGGGCCAAGCAACCCTACAGCATCGACACGATGAACGACTTCGAACCGTTCATCAACATTGTCTACGCGTAGTGTGAGGCGCAGGGAATCCGGATCGACACGCTGTCCCAGGAGATGGGACCGGCCCAATTCGAAATCAATTTTCTGCATGGCGACGCAGTGGACAAAGCAGACCAGGTGTTCCTGTTCAAACGCACGGTGCGAGAGGCAGCGATCGAGCACCAGATGCATGCAACGTTCCTGGCGAAGCCGATGGCCGGAGACGCTGGCAGCGCCCTGCATATTCATCAAAGTGTGGTCGACAAGCAGGGCAACAATATTTTCTCTGCGCCGGACGGCGAGCCCAGCGAACTGTTCCAGGGTTTTCTCGGCGGACTGCAGCGCTACATGCCCGAAGTGATGCTGATTTTCGCGCCTTATGTCAACTCGTACCGGCGATTCATGAATCCGTGGGCATCGCCGGTGAATCTCGCCTGGGCAACCGATAATCGTACGGTCGGACTGCGGGTGCCCGATTCAGGGCCGGAAGCACGCCGCATCGAGAATCGCCTGGCGGGCTCCGACGTCAATCCGTATCTCGTCATCGCAGCCTCCCTGGCCTGTGGTTACGTGGGCATGGTGGAAGGGCTGACGCCGACAGATCCGGTCGAGGGCAGCGCTTATGGCAGCGACTTCGACCTGCATCGACACATCTATGCAGCAATCGATGCAATGCGTGAAAGCAAGGCAATGCGCAGCATCCTGGGCGATGAATTCGTTACCTTGTACACAGCCCTGAAGGAGGACGAATACAGGGAATTCCAGGAGATCATCACGCCGTATGAGCGTGAGATTCTGATGTTTAACGTTTGAACGACCTTAGGTGAGCAATGGCAGCAATTGAGAAACGGTCCCGCGGGGACTGGCAGGAACTCGACAAAGAGCATCATTTACATCCGTTTACGGATCACAAGAGCCTGCACAAGAAACGCTCGCGAATCATCACGCGAGCCGAAGGGGTCTACATTTATGAGGCGGATGGCAACAAGATCCTCGATGCCATGTCCGGGCTCTGGTGCGTCAATGCGGGCTACGGTCGGCAGGAACTTATCGACGCCGCAACCGAGCAAATGAAGGAGTTACCCTACTACAACAACTTCTTCCAGTGTGCGCATCCACCGTCCATTGAACTGGCCTCGATCATCCAGGATGTTAGTCCGTCGCAATTCAGTCGGGTGTTTTTCGCGGGCTCTGGCTCGGAATCGAATGACACCATCGTGCGTATGGTGCGGACCTACTGGGACCTGATGGGGCAGCCTGAGCGCCATACGATCATTAGTCGCCACAATGCTTATCATGGTTCCACGGTTGCGGCGGCGAGTCTCGGCGGCATGAAAGCGATGCACAAGCAAAGCGGGTTGCCAATTCCCGGTATCGTGCATGTCGAACAACCGTACTGGTTCGGCAGCGACCACAGTCTGTCGCCGGAAGAGTTCGGTCTTGCGACGGCCCGGACGATCGAGGACAAGATCAAGCAAGTGGGGCCGGACAAAGTTGCGGCGTTCATCGGTGAGCCCATTCAGGGTGCCGGTGGCGTCATCGTACCGCCGGATAGCTACTGGCCCGAAGTGCAGCGTATCTGCGATGAATACGGCATCCTGTTGATCTCCGATGAGGTCATCACCGGATTCGGGCGGCTCGGGAAGTGGTTTGGCGCCGACTATTTCGGGATCCGGCCGGACTTCATGCCATTTGCCAAGGGCGTAACCTCCGGTTACTTGCCGTTGGGCGGAGTACTCGTTAGCGACCGGGTTGCCGAAACGCTGATTGAGAAAGGCGGTGAGTTCTTTCACGGCTACACGTATTCGGGCCACCCTGTCGCGTGTGCTGTGGCCATCGCCAACATCAAGCTCATACAAGACGAAAACCTGGTGACCCGCATCAAGAACGACATCGGGCCTTATTTGCAGGACAAATGGCGCGCGCTCGGCGAGCATGCGCTCGTGGGCGATACCCGCATGGCAGGCCTTATGGGTGCCTTCGAGCTTGTCAAAAGCAAGGATCCGCTAGAACGGTTTGCTAAAGATCGAGGCGCTGGCACTGTTTTCCGCGATTTACTGACCGAAGAGGGCGTTTGCATGCGCGCCGTTGGCGACACGATCATCTGCGCGCCACCGTTTGTACTCTCGCATGAGGAAGCGGATGTCCTGATCGAGAAGACCTGGGTTGCACTGGATCGCTTGCGTAAAGCGCTGTCCGCCTGACACGTCGATGAGGAGATAGGCCGTGGGCAAGCACAAGAGCGACTATGCGATTACACGCGACAGTCTGTACGGCACGACGCCGGAGCCGACGTACGCGGGTATCACGTCCTTTATGCGTCGCAAGTACACCAAGGACCTGGCTGGCGTCGATGTGGCGGTCACGGGAATTCCCCTGGACACCGCAACGACCAACAGGCCCGGCGCCCGCTTTGGACCACGCGCAATCCGCAGCGCATCGTCGATCATGGCGTGGGAACGACCGTATGGCATGGAGTTTGATCCGTTTGACAAACTCGCGGTCGCGGATGTCGGCGACTGCTTGTTCGATTTCGGTCGGCCCGAAAAGGTCCCGGACGAAATCGAGGCGCATGCCTGGAACATCATAAAAGAGGGCCCCGGGCTCTTGACCCTTGGTGGCGACCACTTCGTCGCGTATCCGGTGCTGAAAGCCCATGCGCGAAAGTTCGGCGCACCCCTGTCCCTGCTGCATTTCGACGCGCACAGCGACACCTGGGCGGAACAGAATGATCGTATCGATCACGGCACGATGTTCTATTGGGCGGCAAAATACGGGATCGTCGATCCGGCGACATCGGTGCAGATCGGATTGCGCACAAGCAACCCGGACACCATGGGTTTCAACGTACTTGACGCGCCTTGGGTTCACGACCATGGCATTAACGCCGTCATCGAGTCGACGCGCGAGTGTCTCGGCGACAGGCCGGTATACGTAACATTTGACATCGACTGCCTGGACCCGAGTTTTGCCCCGGGGACAGGTACCCCGGTCTGTGGTGGGTTGACCAGTCACCAGGCCATGTCAATTCTGCGTGGCCTGAAGGGCATCAACATCGTCGGCATGGACGTGGTTGAAGTCGCACCCAGCTATGATATTGGCGAAATTACCGCGCTGGCCGCCAGCCATCTCGCCATGGAAATGCTCTACTTGTACGCCTGCCGTCCTGCAGGCTAACGAATGTTTGCGATCTGACGTGTTGTCGACAGTCAGGCAGTCGATCTGACCTCGCCTGGCAGAAACACATTGACGATCATGTTCGAGATTTCGTCGAGCGTCTCCGCCGAATCCACATCAATACCGCTGGACTCTTTCAATTCATTGCCAAGCGCGAGCAGCCCTGCCGATGAGAGCCGGATCATATTGAACAGTAGTTTCGCGTTGCCCGCCGGTGCAACGCCGATTTGCTGCAGTTCTTCGATCATGGAAGACGTCACTTCGAAGAACGGCTTGAGGTGAGTATCGATCAACCAATCCAGGCGCGGATTCGGAAAACTGGCCTCCTGAACCAGGACGTTGTGCAGGGCGGGTTGTCTGCTGGCGTAGTTGACGTAGGCACGAATCAGGGCCGTCATGCGCTCCTTCGGGCAAGTGCCGCTATTGAATTCGAGCGACTCGGCCATGGCACTCGTGAAGTCGCGAAAAATCTTGTCCGCCGCAGCACGCCATAGCTGATCCTTGTTCTTGAAGTGGTAGGTGATCAGCGGATGATGGACGCCGGCGCGTTCGGCGATGTCGCGCGTCGATGTTCCCTTGAACCCGTTCTCTGAAAATGCATCTACCGCTGCATCAAGCAGTTTTTGCTGGGTGACTATGCTGCGCTGCTGTTGCTTGCGCCGGGGCCGCTCCACGCTCTGCTTGGTTTCTAGTGACACGGTTTTCGCCAAAACGACAATCGGGCTTAAGATTAGCGGGATTCTCAAATTCGATCCAGTTTGGAAAAGTCATTCCCGCATTAAGGCGAATTTTGATGAATTTTAAGGAATTTGGAAGAACTTACAGGCTATTCGAGCGCAAACAACATGCGCACACCGACAAGTTTCTCGACGATCGTGCCGTTTTCGACCACCGGTTCGAACTGCCACTTCTCCACCGCTTTGGTAGCTGCGTTGACGAACGTCTCGCCGGGTTCGGAGTTGCGGATCTCGATATCTTTGACACTGCCGTCTGCACTGACAGTGAATACGACGTCGACCCACCCCGACAGGTTGCGCCGCTGTGCAGCTCGTGGGTATTTCGGAGCCACGTACTTGATTCGTTTCAAAGAGCTGACTGCGGCTGGCGACGCTGCAGCCGGCGTCGTGCTGGGCGCTGCGTCGACGTCCGCGGTCGACGCGGCCTCTATTCCTTCCGCGTCCTCGGCCGTGGCCCGGGCGTCTCCCGTTGCGGTGTCACTACCTTCGGTCGCGGCTGTCTGCTGGGCCGCCAGTTCAGCCGCCGCCCGCGCTTCTCGCTCTGCGGCTACCTGCGCGGCTCGTTCTTCTGCAGCCTTTCGTTCTGCTTCGGCGCGCGCAGCGCGTTGTTTTTGCTCGGTCTCGGCGCGGCGTTTTTCCTCAGCTTGTCGTCGGCGCTCCGCCGCAATTTCGTCCCGCTTGCTGGAAAGTGCGCCGACCGCGGCGGCAATTTCGCTGTTAGAAGAATCCAGTGCGATCGCTTCGTCGAGCAATTCCTCTGCCGAATCGAGGTTACGGTTGTCTATTTCCGAGCGAGCCTGAATTGCAAGTTTGCTGGCGATGACGTTAAGGCCCTGGCGTGCGGCCGTGTTTTCAGGATCATTCGAGAGCGCCAGCTCGTAGTAATAGCGAGCATTGTCATTGGCCGGGCTGAGCAAGTCACCGTCCTCGAGACGGGCATTAGCCATGGCCAACACATCCTCCGCCCGCTGTTCGCTGCGAGCCGTGTTCAATTCGTCCTCTACAGCGTCTATTTCCGTAATGTCCGCGACGTTCAATGAACGGGCGGCCTCGAGTGTACTGCTGGCATCCGCGAATCGCTTTTCTCGAATTTCCGTGCGCGCATCAGCCAGTTGCGCGCGCAATTGCAGCTGTGACAATTGTGCGCTCAGGAACGGCAGGCGTGCATTGGCCGGATCAAGTGCGCCGGCGCGCTCCAGAGCGGCGGCGGCATCGTCAAGGCGCGCTTCGAGCATTGCGCTCTCGGCCGCTGCCAATGCTTCTTCAACAACTGCATCGCTATCGGCAAGTCCTTCGGTCATGGCAGCGTCGGCTTCGACGGTAACGCCGGTCGCCGGAGCCTCGATAGTCACGCCCTCTTCGGTGATCGTATCGACGACAGCAGGAGTGCCCGTTTTCTGCTCCTCGTTGGTGACGGATTCTTCAGGCTTGCTGATGAACCAGAACAGCACAAGCGCCAGTACGATGATCGCCGCGGCGCCAATACCCAGCATCTGCTTGTTCTGAAGCAACGATCCGCCCGATCCTGCCGCCGGAGCGGGCGCCAGATCCGACGGACCAGCTTCTTCGCTCGGTCTTTCGGCGTCTTCATCGTTCGAAGATTTCTTGTCAAGCGTTCCGAGAAGCCCGGTTACCGTTTTAGTAAAGCTCGAACCCGCCGCATCAGACGCGTTCTGCGGACCATCTTCGACGGGTAGCTCGCCCGCTGAATTAGCTGCGGCCGTTGATTGCGACGCGCCCGGCTGCGGCGCCTCTGCCCCGGCTTTCGGCGTCGGTTCGGGCTGTGCTTGGGCCTTGGCGTCTGCTATATGCGTCGCCTGCGCTTGTGGCACGAGTGCAGCCCGTGAAACCGTCGCCCCGTCTTGCGTCTTGAACGCCGCGTCCGGGGCTTCAAGGTGATACTTGACCGATGCCTCAACGGCCAGCCGTGCGCGACCCGGCGATACCGGTTTCAACAGGAAGCGATAAAGCTTACCGCGATTGATGAGATCCATGAGCATTTCGCCGTCGTCCCGACGGCCCGCGACGACCGCAACGAGTCGTGGCGACCCTCTGCGCAGGTACTGTGTCAGCCGTTCGATCTTGTCGCCAACCATGGCGGAATCCACGACAGCGACGCCGACTTTATGCTCGCGAATTATCTCGTCAGCCTGAGCGAGCGTATAGGCATAGTGAACCGTGTGCTTTCCACGAGACGAATTCTTGATCGTCGACAGGAACTCCTGGTCCTTGGTGAGAACCAGCAGGTCAACTGACCGTGTACCGATCGATGATGCGGGATTAATCTTGCCTGGATCCAGGGCGGGCAGACGGCCGGTGCCATCGCTGATAATCGTGGCGCCATTTTCAGACGTCTCCATGACAATGTGTTCGGCGGCGGTCTCGTCGACGTTTGCGGCATTGTCGTTGGCAGACTCGGCCAATGCCATCAGGCGCATTTGCTGTGTTGCGGTGTCGACCAGCTCGAGAATCGAGTCGCCCGTGACGGAACCGCGGACGACCTGAAATACTTCTTTGTCACCAACCAGGGCCTCGAGCCCATCGTCGGCATCCTCTGCCAGGAGAATGCCTACCGTGTCGGGTGAGCGCTTCTTCGCTTCTCGCAGGGCCTCGAGACCGCTCATGCCAGGAAGATCCTGGGCCGAGACGATGACGTTTATTGGCGTCTCAACCAATGTGTTCAGAGCTTCGCTGCCGCTGGTAGCACAATGCACCGTATACTGGTCGTCGAAGCCCGACGTCAGATCGTCCAGAGCGCTCTGCTCGCGATGTAGTAACAAAACCTGGGTTTTGAATTTGTCCAGCGGCACTTCGCCTCCTCCAGAGTCTTATGTTGAATTGTGCGTGGTCCTTGCGTCACGGGAGTATATCCTCGGCTCGCTGTGGTTTTGCCGGGAGCGGGAGACAGAATTACGAATCTGTGACGCGCCGCACAATCAAAGTGGAGGGCGCGTCACGTTTGCAGGAACAGGGTCTGACGAAGCCCGATATTGCTGTCTGCGAATCGGTTTCCTGGGCAACAAGAATGCGGTGGAAATTTTCCGCCTAGTCGCTCATGCCGTGGTTTTCGACCTCTCTCCTGAGGGCCGAGATCGCCTCGTCGAGTGCTACCACCTGTTGCTTCCTGGAGCCCAGGCGACGTATCGCCACCGTGCGATTCTCAAGCTCCCGCTGGCCAACCGCAAACTGCACGGGGATCTTCGCCACACTGTGTTCGCGGACCTTGTAGGAGATCTTCTCGTTGCGCAAATCGGTTTCGGCCCGAAGTCCGTTCGCGCAAAGCGCTGTCGAGATTTCCGCTGCGTAGTCATCAGCGTCCGACGTGATCGTGAGAACTTTTATCTGTACCGGCGCAAGCCATAGCGGCAGGTTGCCTGCGTGGTGCTCGATGAGTATGCCCATGAAGCGTTCGAGCGAACCGAAGATCGCGCGATGCAGCATGACCGGCAAATGCTTGTTGCCGTCTTCGCCGATGTAGGTTGCGCCCAGCCGTCCCGGCATATTCAGATCAACCTGCAAGGTGCCACATTGCCAGTCGCGGCCAATTGCATCGCGCAGGACAAATTCGAGTTTCGGCCCGTAGAACGCGCCCTCGCCGGGATTGTGGGTGTACTCGAGTCCGGCAACTTCGAGTGCTTCGACGAGTGCTGCCTCGGCCTGGTCCCATACGGCGTCTTCGCCCACCCTGACTTCGGGGCGATCCGCGAACTTGATGCGAATATCGTCAAAGCCAAAGTCACGATAGATGCCGAGAATCAGGTCGCACACCGCAATGGATTCTTCGGTGATTTGCTCCGCTGTGCAAAAGATATGCGCATCGTCCTGGGTAAAGGCGCGCACACGCATCATGCCGTGCAATGCGCCCGACGGTTCGTAGCGGTGGCATTTGCCGAACTCGGCGAGTCGGACGGGGAGATCGCGGTAGCTGGTGATGCCTTGTTTGAAAACCTGCACATGGCCGGGGCAGTTCATCGGCTTGATGGCGAAGTGCCTGCCATCGACCGTTTCAGTCGTGAACATGTTGTCGCCGAAGGATTCCCAATGGCCGGACGCTTCCCAAAGCGAGCGTGACATCACCTCCGGCGTGTTGATCTCCTGGTAGCCCGCGGCATTCTGCTGTTCGCGCATGAAGTTGATCAGGCTTTGAAAGAGGTTCCAGCCCTTCGGATGCCAGAATACCGCGCCGGGCGCCTCTTCCTGAAAGTGGAACAGGTCCATGACCCTGCCCAGGCGGCGATGGTCACGTTTCTCTGCCTCCTCGAGCATATGCAGGTATCTCCGCAACTGCTTGTCGTTCGACCAGGCGGTACCGTAAATACGCTGCAGCATTTCGTTGTCTGAATCACCGCGCCAGTAGGCGCCGGATACGTGTGTCAGTTTGAACGCTTTGCCGAGTTTGCCGGTCGACGGCAGGTGCGGGCCGCGGCACAGATCGATAAATTCACCCTGACGGTATAGCGTCAGGTCTTCATCAGACGGAATGCTCTCGATGATCTCTGCTTTGTATTCTTCGCCGATGCCGCGGAAGAATTCCGCTGCCTTGTCGCGCTCCCAGACCTCACGCTCGATGGACTCGTCCCGATCGACAATGTCTTTCATGCGCGCTTCGATCGTCTCGAGATCACTTTCTGTAAATGCCTCCTCGCGAGCAAAGTCATAATAAAAGCCGTTATCGATCGCCGGTCCAATTGTCACCTGGGTATCGGGCCACAGCTCTTTGACGGCTTCGGCGAGGACATGGGCCGCGTCGTGACGCAGCAACTCGAGGCCTTGTTCAGAATCCCTCGTGAGGATTTCAAGCTGCGCGTCACCATCAATCTCGCGAGTCAGGTCCCAAAGGCCCCCGTCAACGCGAACGGCTACGGCATCGCGAGCCAGGCCTTTGCCTATGCTTGCTGCAATCTCGGCACCGGTCGTTGCCGCATCGAAGTGCCGCTCGGAGCCGTCGGGTAAGGTAATTTTCGGCATGTTCAGGACTGTTGTTGGAAGAGTTTACCGGTGCCTGTCGGCACGGCGCGGTATTGTACGCGAATTGGGGCAGTTCGCGTACAATACCGCCTCTTCCGAAACGAGCAAGAACATTATCGATGAGCGACACTCAGACGCGGGACTTTATCCGCCAGATTATTCATGACGACCTGGCGTCGGGAAAGCACGCCGAGATCGTAACGCGTTTCCCACCGGAGCCGAATGGTTACCTGCATATCGGCCACGTCATGTCTATCTGCCTGAATTTTGGTGTTGCCGCCGAAACCGGAGGACGGACCTTTCTTCGTCTGGACGACACCAATCCAGGAAAGGAAAGCAAGGAGTACGTCGATGCGATCAAGCAGGACGTGCACTGGCTGGGCTTCGACTGGGCAGACAGGCTGACTCACGCATCGGACTACTTTGGCCGGCTTTACGAATCGGCCTGCCGTCTTATCGAAATGGGCTGCGCCTACGTCGACAGTCTGAGCGCCGATGAAATTCGCGAATACCGCGGTACTCTGACCGAGCCGGGCAGGAACAGCCCGTATCGTGAGCGCAGCGTCGATGAGAACCTAGAGCTGTTCCGGCGCATGCGCGCCGGCGATTTCGACGACGGCGAGCACGTGCTTCGCGCAAAAATCGACATGAGTTCACCCAATATGAACCTGCGCGATCCCGCTTTGTACCGTATTCGCCACATACCACACCAGAATGCGGGCGACGAGTGGTGCATCTATCCGATGTACGATTTTGCGCACGGGCTCTCCGACGCCTACGAAGGCATTACCCATTCGCTTTGTACGCTCGAGTTCGAAGATCACCGGCCTCTTTATGATTGGTTCCTGGATCAGCTGCAGCCAGCGCACCGACCGCGACAGATCGAGTTCTCGCGCCTGAATCTTGCGTATGCGGTAACCAGCAAACGCAAGCTAAACGCGCTCGTCGATGAAGGCATCGTGTCTGGCTGGGATGATCCGAGGATGCCGACCATTGCCGGCATGCGGCGACGCGGCTACCCGGTCGCCGCGTTGCGCGATTTCGTCACGCGAGCCGGCGTTACCAAGAAGGACAAGCTCATCGAAATGGGCGTCCTGGAAAACTGCATTCGCGAGAACCTCGGAGAGGCGGCGGAGCGGCGCATGGCCGTACTGAACCCGCTGAAGATCATCCTGACAAATTATCCTGAAGACAAGGTCGAGATGATGGAGGCGATGAACCACCCGGCACGTCCGGAGTTGGGAACCCGCGAAATGCCGTTCTCGCGGGAACTCTGGATCGAACAGGATGACTTCATGGAGGATGCGCCGCGCAAGTTTTTCCGACTGAAGCCGGGCGGCGAGGTGCGTCTGCGGTTTGGCTACATCATTCGGTGCGATGAAGTCATCAAGAATGAAGCAGGCGACGTCGTCGAGCTGCGCTGCAGCTACGACCCCGATACCCGCAGCGGCACCGGCAGCAGTGAGCGTAAGGTCAAGGGCACGATCCACTGGGTTTCATGCCAGCATGCGATTGATGCGAGCGTTCGGCTGTATGACCGCCTGTTTACGGAAGCGAACCCCAATGCCGTGGACGATATTCACGGCGTGCTCAATCCGAAGTCACTTGAGACCGCTAACGGCAAGTTCGAACCTGCTCTTCGAGACCTGGTGGCGGGCCAGTCCGTGCAGTTCGAGCGCCTGGGTTATTTCTGCGTGGACGAAAAGGACGACTCCGCGGATGCGCGAGTCGTCAACCGCATCGTCACACTGCGTGATTCCTGGGCCAAGCTCGAGAAACAGGCGATGCAACAAGAGGGTTGATTCAAATACTGTAGCCGTCTGTGATGACGAGCGGGGCTCCCCGATCGGAACCCAGTCCTTCGGCGGCGCTGCCTTCCGCTTTGGCTACCTCGACAACGCCAAATGAGTTTATGAGCGCGAGCAGGTCACCGGGCTTTGCGCGCCCATAGGTCTGCAACATGGCAATCTGGTGGCCGCCGATATGGGCAACGGGCTCGCGGAAGCCGGCAATCAGCTTGGCATCAATATTGCTGATCAGGTTGCCGAACGCGTCGATAGTGACGATGACACCACTGACTTTGCCGGCCGCAGTCTCGGGCTCGTCCAGCCAGCTCGGTGTCCATTCGCTGATTGGTTCCCCAATGTCATCGACCGAAACGCGACCAGCCGCGATCTCGGCGGCAACCGGTGCAAAAATATCGCGGCCATGAAACGTAGCGCTGGGCGCCTGCAATTTCAAGGAGCTGGTCTTACCGGCATCGATCCTGAAAACTCGCGGCGATTCGACACTGTCGAGTAACTGCCCCAACAGCCCGTTGTCGGGAGCAATGAAGACATGGCCATCCGCTTCGGCGATGAGAATGTCGCGTTCTGTGCCCACGCCCGGATCGACAATGGCCATGTGCACCGTACCGGCGGGAAACCAGGCATAGGACCGACTCACCCAAAAGCCGGCCTCAGGTGGCCATTGTGCCGGGATGTCGTGAGCCAGGTCGACCACCCTGGCGTCGGGGAAGCGGCTCAGGATGACGCCTTTCATTACCCCGGCGAATGGACCCTTGTGGCCGAAATCGGTCGTGATAGTGATGACGCCCGATGGTTTCATTGCCTTACTCGACGCTTTGCGGAACGGGGTGGCGTACCTGGTACGTATGCCTCGCCCAATACAAGAACACTGTGTCGATCATAGCAATCACAACCTTGAATAGGTACTTCGCGGCGCCGAGCGCCAGCGCCGTCTCGAGATTGACGATTCCCCACCAGGTGACCAGCGAGTAGATCAGTGTATCGACAACCTGTGAGCTCATCGTAGACAGGTTGTTACGTAACCAGAGCCAGCGGTCACCCGTCACCGACCTGATCTTGTGAAAAGCCCAGACGTCGAAATGTTGACTGATGTAATACGCGAGCAGCGAACCGAAAATAAATCGCGGCGTGAAGTTCACGATGGTCGCAAACGCGTCATGGATGGAGGCTGAAAATTCGGCTGTTCCGGGCTTGTCGCTCGGCAGGTAAAGCAGCGCGAGACTCAACATGACCAATACGATGACGCTGACGGCGAAACCCATGCGAACGGCTTTGTTTGCCGCCGCCTTGCCGTAGTTTTCACTGAGCACATCAGTTGCGAAGAAGATGCTCGAATAGAAGATGACGCCCAGGCTCGTCTGCAGACCGAATACCACGGTCAGCTTGGGGCCTTGCAAGTTCGCCAGTATGATCGCAGTTGCTATCGCAATCTGCAGGCCGGCTTTGCCAAACAGGCGGTACAGCAAGACCGTAAAGCCCAGGTCGACAAATAATGTCGTCAACCAGAGAAGTTCCTGATTGACCGCATAAAAGTCGACAATCGCCCGTGGAAACACCGTATCAGGCCTCTACGGCTGTCAGGCAGCCAGTCTGTCGAGATGCGAGTCCGCGTTGCCGAACAGATGTCCGATCGCCGTGAGCCGCTTGAAATAGTGTGCGACATCGAGGTCCCAGGTGACGCCCATGCCACCGTGCAGTTGCACGGCCTCCTCACCGAGCGTCTGGCCGCTGGTGCCGACCAGGTACTTGATCGAACTGACAGCGCGTTTGGCCTCGTCGCTTCCTTCTGCAACCGCCATGGTCGCCCAAAGCAACAACGATTCCGCCTGCTCGCAGGCGGTCAGCATATCGACCATGCGGTGTTGCAAAGCCTGAAAGCTGCCTATCGGAACACCAAACTGCAAACGGCTCTTGGAATACTCGATGGTCTTGTCCTTAAGTACGTGCATGATACCGACGGCCTCTGCACAGATTGCCAGCGTCGCGTCGTCGATGGTCGCATCTAGCGCGTCGAAACCCTCGCCGATCTGTCCGAGGATGCTATTTGCGTCGACCTTCACGTCGTCGAGAGCCAGCTCTGCGGCGCGAAGGCCGTCGACAGTATGATAGTCGTTGAGCGACACGCCGGATGTGCCGGCGGGCACCGCAAACAGCGTGATTCCGTTCTCGTCAGTTTGGTTGCCGGACGTTCTTGCCGGCACAATAATAAGTTCTGATGTCCCGCCATTGAAAACGACGCCTTTCTGGCCATTGAGAATCCAGTCAGTGCCGTCCGCCACGGCCGTTGTGGCAATATTTGCGAGCTCATAGCGGGCCTGCGGTTCTGTAAACGCCAGGGATGCCTGCAATTCACCAGCGATGATCGGTTGCAACCATTGTTGCTTCTGTTCGTCATTGCCGGTTCGCTTCAGGATGCCGCCAGCCAATACAATATTGGCAAGATAGGGCTCGACCAGGAGTCCGCGACCGAAGCGTCGCATCATGACCATGATATCGATCTGGTCACCGTCGAAACCGCCGTCATCGTCACTAAACGGTACCGCCGTCCAGCCCAACTCAGCGAAGGTGCGCCAGACGTCTGCGCTGAATCCCGTCTTACTGGCTGCATATTTCTGGCGCGTATCGAATGCGTACTCTTTGTCGATGAACTTGTCGATGCTGTCGGCCAGCATTTCCTGTACTTCATTGAGTGAGAAATCCATTATCTTTCCTCAAAGCCCAAGCACGTGCTTGGCGATTATGTTCTTTTGAATTTCGTTTGAGCCGCCGTAAATCGACGCCTTGCGGTTGTTGAAGTAACGTAACGACGACTGAGTTTCGGCTTCTTCGCCAACATACTGGTCGGCGAAGTCGGGCATGTATTGATCGGGTACGTAGGGCAGCGCGTAGTAACCGGCTGCCTGCAGGTACAGCGTGTCTATAGCCTGTTGAATTTCGGTACCCTTGACTTTCAGAATCGAAGATTCCGGGCCCGGTGCTTTTCCGGATGAAACGGCGGCCAGGGTACGCAATTCCGTGTACTCGAGTGCCTTGAGTTCCACTTCGACAGCGGCCAATCGGCGCATGAAGTTCTTGTCATGGATCAGCGGAGTAGCGCCCCGTACGGACTGCTTGACTTGCCTGCGCAAGCGCCTGAGCCGATATCTCGACCTCGCGACGCCGGCGATGTTTGCCCGCTCATGCTGCAACAAGACTTTTCCATAGGTCCAGCCCTTGCCTTCCTCGCCGACGAGATTCTCGACAGGCACTTCGACATTCTCGAAATGGATCTCGTTGACCTCATGAACGCCATCCAGGAGGATTATCGGCTTTACGGAAACGCCGGGCGATTTCATATCGATCAGGACAAAACTGATGCCTTCCTGTCGACGCGCGACGTCGGTGTTCGTTCGTACCAGGCAGAAAATCCAGTCTGCATGTTGCCCGAGCGTCGTCCAGGTCTTGGTCCCGTTTACGACGAAATGGTCGCCAACAAGGTCGGCCCGGGTCTTCAGGGAGGCGAGATC
>Ga0224508_10002111_pt1 | contig 17263 bp, 6 predicted proteins | sample SF_Jan12_sed_USG_4_FD_170157 | JGI IMG/M metagenome (GOLD analysis project Ga0224508, IMG submission 170157) | Sediment microbial communities from San Francisco Bay, California, United States - SF_Jan12_sed_USGS_21 | ecosystem: Environmental > Aquatic > Marine > Sediment | place: USA: California... | reverse complement strand
TATATCGTGAGTCAACAAACCGGCCTCTTTCCACCCGATTCTGCCTATTTTGGTGCCACGTGATACTGCAATATCACGCAAAGTCGGATACATAACTTCTTCGCTGGTTATTAAATTGCCGTTCGGTGGAATAAATGTAGCAATGGTATCTGTAACATCCACTCCTGCTGGGCCTTGCACATCTTCATGATCGGGGTAAGTGTTGGTAATAGTCGATATGTCATCTTTAGTCCATTGTCGTTGCAACACATCAACATAACTCGGCGTCAAACCCATGCACTCCCACAAAAACACTTCGGCATCGAGTTTTTGCGCAAGACGCATGATATTGGTCTGCTCCCAAATCGTTGCCTTGTCGTAAGGCCGGAACAAAAACATCTCACGCAAAGTGCCATAGGTATAAGCGTTCAAAAACATCGCCTCACAACCAGTGGTCTTTGAGATGATGGAAAATCCCATCGCATTCAAAAGCCCAGCTTTTATTCGTTCGGTCCCAGACTTACCCCGCGTACCCCAACCGCCCAGCACCAAAGGAATGCTTTGCCGCGCCCGCCGCATACGCATGTTGAGATAATAATGCCGGCCGAGAAACAAAGCGGACAAGACAATGACAAATATCGTTAGATCCTGCAACGAATTGGTGTACGCCGAGAAAAAATAATCGGTCAACCGTTCCCATTGAAATGAAAATGGCCAGTTCATGCTGCGTTAAAAAACCGTTCGACTGTGGGATCGACTTCACGCGCCTGTTCATCGTCGACATGGGCCAGAAAACGTACATTAAACCCCAGTGCGTTGATCGCTTGGATATATGCACCCGGGTCAGACTGACTGCCTTCGCGCCAGTTACGTAATGTAGCGAAGCGTGGAAAGTGTAAGGTCAACCGTATGCGTGCCCACAAACGGTGCAGAAAATTTCGTGGTGGGCTTATTTCCGTGACACCCTCACTGGTAAAAATCCGCACTGGGCGTGAACCCTGATCGATAGCGGAAATCAATTCATCGACCAACGGAACATAGGGTCGCCAGCCGTTTTCCGAATCGAAGGTCAGCGGTTCCCCTGGCACTTTAGTTTCCGCCAACTCCGCCAAAATACTGGAAGGAGCACGTATATTGCCGCGAAATACACGACCGATGGTATGCCGAAATGCCTGCCGTTTATCCGTGCTGGAATTCATAAACTCATGAATAAAACGCCAGGTGCGAAAACGACGCACATGACCGCGTGTGATATTCCAACCCCAGGGTCGTTGTTCCAAATCCAAACCGTGATCATCCACACTTACTGCGGCTAAAATTCGACCCAGGGTTTGTTGATCCAAACCCTTCGCGTCCTCGGCCTTGACCCGTACGGTGCGCCCTCTTTCAACGCGGCGAACTTGTTCTTTCACCCGTTCGAATAAGGCTAACCGAATGGGCGAGTTCTGTACCCACAATCGTTCCATAGCATGGGCCGCCCAACGCCGAATCGATAATGCTTCGGCATTTACATGCAGGTTTTTCATCCCAACCATCAACCCTTCGAACCAGGCTTGAGATTTCTCGGCATCGGTTTCAACCAGAATTCGATGACACTGGCCAATGGCATCCAGTGCCATGCGTGTAACGAATGAATTCGTCTCGTTGGCAAGTGAGTGATTCAATGCCTGTAGCGATTTTTCAAACAAGGTGGTGTTAGTAACGAGATGTTCAAGTTCGTTTAACGCCGCAGCACGTACCGAAGGTTCTTCATCATCCTGGATTAACGGTGCTAACAATATCGACGCGGTAACCGGCGACAACGCGGCCAGACCCTGAGCCAATGCCTGTCTTACATAAGGATCTGGGTCTTCCAACGTAGCCGGTAACAAATCCGCTAGTAACGGATCGCGCCGCACTGATCGAGTTAACAGGTAAACACACCGTCGACGAACAAATAAGTCATCACCTTCGCCTCGGTTTTGCAGCCGGTAACGAATCACGGTGGACAACGAATCCTGGGACAAGTGTTGCATTAAATCCAGTGCCTCACATTGAATCCAAACGTCCTGGCAATGATCCATGGCCGAACGATAGACATAACGCAAGGTGGAGTCCGTCACCACACCCTCCCGGCCACGGGATTGAATACCAGCCAACGCTCGCGCCAGACAACGAAATGCAGCGACACGCACACGACTATCGCCATCATAAGTGAGGTAGGGTTCGACCAAAGCTTCCATTCCCAGACCTGGCCAATTATCCAGACCATGTTCAACATCGCGTTGCAACACATCCGCCGCAATAACACCGAGGCGATCCAACGTGAACGACAACAGGCGCTCCCCCTTGGCATAACGACGCATGTAACGCTCGGACACTACTTCGTGACCGAACCATCGTCTGAATGCCCGACGGTCACCAAACAATTGACGCCTAGATGCACCCATGTCTCTGGCGAAAAGCAGGATAGCGTGTTGTTTCTGCGCATCGCTTACTGCGGTGCGGTAATGATTATTGTAATCGGCATAGTGGCTATGCAACGCATCCTGAGTTTCCTGATGATTACGCAAAAATGCGGATAAAAATCGAATTAAACGCGAACTGGATTGATCCTGCGTCGCAACGGTATTGTCTGCATCGTCCTGCCAATGCGAATAGGCCTGTTCCACTTGCTTGAGCAAAGACGCATACATACGCAAGTCTAATCGGGACATACCCAAACGAAGACGTTCGCTAACCTGGTGCTGCATTATTAAGTTTTATTGATAAAGCTGGCGGTAACGTTCTTCGCGCAATCGTCGGAAACGCGTTTCCCCCAATTGAAAATCCCGATACCCACGATTTTTGCTAAAAACCCTGCCCAATTCCAAACGGATAGAATTATCCTGCGAATCAAAATCACGACTAAACAAAAATGACAATTGCCATCGACTTCGATCTAACCGCCATTTCTCAATATCGAGCTTTACTCGTAAACTAGGCCTGGTAGTTGACTCCAAACGATCGTCGTCGTCCAGATAGCGACGAACGCGAAATTCTCCATCCAGTACACCAGGGCCGACTTGCTGTCTCCAACCGACACGTAGCTGATAATGGTCAATATCACTAGGGTCGATACCCTCGTTAGTCGTCACACCGGCACCCAAAAACCACTGTGCATCTTCCCAAGGGCGACGCAAATACAATCCACTCAATGTCAATCCCGATTTATGATCGGTTTTGTAGCGGGTGAAAACATCTTGATCGATTTGATCTGACGTAACGGGTTCGTCTTCAAGACTGAGTGAACGCCAAAAAACGCGCAGCCGTGGAATGATATCGCTATCCGTATTGATATGAAACATTCGCGATGCACTGGCACTCAGGTTTATAGATGTTTCAAACGACGAGGAGTCGGATTCAATGTCCTGCCCAAACACACTGCCGCTAAATTGAAATCGATACGGCCAGATGTTGTTATCGAGTACGATACGATGGTTTGCGCCCAAAGTCGCACCGCCATCACTGCGTTGCCGCCCCAGCAACGCTGACCGGTGATGAAGTGTTTTTTCTTCGTTAAACCAACGGTACTCACCACGCGCTTCGACAAATTCATCTTTGTCATCGGCTTCGGCCAAATCCTCGTCGAAATTCCGGCGGCTGTTATATGAACCGAACGCACTCCAGGTTCCTTTTTTGACTGATTCAATGTTTTCCTGCACATCGACAACCTGCTCTCCAGTTGAGGAAATCAACTCAAGCGGTGCTTGGGGAATTTCTTTCAATTCTGCTTGTGTAATGACAGGCACCGTAATACGCACACCACCTGGAATACGCTGATGAATACGATATAAGGATTCCGCTTTACCCGTCGTAGGCTTCAGTACCATACGTTGCCAACCAGGTTGCACAAACGCATAATGATAATCCGTTTGCTCTGCAAGCAATTCATCAATACGCAACCACGCTGGACCTTTTACAGAAAACTGTATGGGTGTTTCATTGGTAGAAACGTGATACAACCGGTTAGATGGTTCAGTCAGCACCTGGCCTTGCTGCCTTATGCCGACTTTCACGTATTGATTCGCATACGGTTGTTCGATACCAACACGTAAGTTATGTGAACCACTGGGAATAGCAACTTGGACATTACCCTTGGAGTTTTGTGGTGACAAGCTAACGGCTTTTTTCGCAGAGCCCCCCACACTATAAGTTACATTTATTGCAGTACGTGGTAGAAACGCGATGTCCATACTAGTTAAGGACAAATCCAATGTGGTTGCATCAGTGTTTACAAAAGAAAGACCCAGTTGTTTACCACCAGTCACCACACGTTCTTCGCCTAACACCGGCCCCATCAATGTCTTGCGCACACGCAGCGTCGGCGATTCAGGTTGCCAACCCGGTACTTCGGCGATATGTATACCAGCATCTCGCTCAATATTGGTTAAGGTCAACCATTGCGCGCCGGTCAATCGACGTAAACGATTTATTAATGGATTTAATTCCTGGTTAGTCAAATTCAATTGGAATAATTGCTCGCCCCGCGCCAGATAGTCCGGCCAACCGTCCTTGTTTTGTTCCGCTTGCCATACAATGTTATTAAGTTTTACAAGTGCTTCTTGCTTTGGTGTACTTTGTGACCGAACTGACCCATCGTGCGACGTGGCTAACCATTGTTTTACATTATTGTGGCTATCCGCAATATTTGTTTGCGCTTTACGGCTATTAATCAGATCGCTTGCGTTAACCAGACCGCAACTCTGAATAAACTGAATACGATTCAATTCTTCGTCGATATGTATATTGCGCGTGTCTGTAAACGACGCTACCGCGTTAGCTGTAATGGGTGGTAGCACACTTATCGGTAACTCGGGACGCCATATTTGTATATTGAAGAATAATGGTGTACCGCGAGCTGAAATTTGTATTTCATGTTCACCCGGCCCGATATCCAATTCAAATCGCGTCAACCGGCCCATTTTTGTTTCATTAGAACCAATAACGCGGAAACCTGGAACTGAAAAATCACTATTCATTGCAATATGTTGAGATTTTTCTCCATCACGAATCAACAACCAATCGTCTTTGAGTTCTTGGACTTGATCTGAATACTCAAGACGCGCACTAATGCGCACGCGCGTTGGTCCGTAAATTTTGATAACACCTGGTTGTTCCGGTGTGCTGCGATACATACGCCCATATACGTCACGCTCCACAGCATAAGTCGTCACCGCACCGTCGCTGTGTGTGACGAGCGTTTCATCGCGCACCCAACGATGCGTGCCGGGATGATTGGCTTGCCAGGACTGCCAAGCGTTAACTGTATTATTGTCGTCACGCAAGGTATCGTGAATGGCGATACCGGCCCGCAAGAACTCTATCAATTCCTGACCGCGCTCTCCGGCTTGGGACCAGAATTTAACGGCTTTGTCGTAGTCACCTTGGTATTGTGATTGATAACCACGCCAGTAAGACGCTACGTCATTGTCTGCTACCGAAGACAATAAGTAGTCCATAATTCGCCAATCCTGTTGCACATATGCGCTACGCAGTAACTGTTCATGCGGCTGGTGTTTCTGCGGGATAATCAAACCCAAATCAAGCGCGGATTGGTATTCACCATTCTCGATTAATACATCTATCAATTGTACGAACACATCAACATCGGGATGATGCACCGCCGCGGCCGCCAACAGGCTAAGCTTCAAAGACGGATCCTGTGCCCGCTCCAACAACAACTGAAATGCCTGGCTTTTATGTGACGCACCATCTTCATAGTAGAAAGTTGAACGTAATAATCGCTCTGATATAAAGGATTCGCCTAGTGCTTCCAGCGCCAAGGCCTGACCGATAAGAGCATCGTAGCGATTTTCATTGTTGTAATCATTGCGACCGACTGCCCAGTTCTCCAGTGCGCCGATCCAGTTTTTTTTCGATTCAGCCTGGTGTGCAAGATGCGCGGTCTTTGCAAAATCCTGTGGCGGCTTATCCGTACCGACAAATATATCCCAATCGGCCGCGCCTGCTATGGTTTGCTCGTAACGTCGTGCGCTTGCATGTAGCAAACGGCGTAATGGTGTCCAGTAACTTTCGAGTCGCGCTTGATCGTCATCTTGATAAATATCCAGATTGTCAGGCGAGTTTACGATGTATTCAACAAACGCGTTGAACAACTTTTGTTCTCCAACACTTTGGAACACCTTAATTAGTTCTTTTCCCGCAGGACGAAAAGGTTTGCTCGCACGGTACTGAACCGATACATCTAAATCAGTGTTGGCGTCGAACAGGGTGACTCGTTCGATACCCGCTGGCAAATCCAGCTCAACTACAGCCACATCAACAATGTCGCTGCTACGGTTGCCGCTAATAAAATATTTTGTATCCGCTCTATTAAGGTGTCCATTTCGTTTTATTTGCGCTGCAAATACACCAATATGGGGTACTGGTGTTAAATACCGCTTCGCAGAAGGTAGTGGCGTGGGTGACACCCGTATCTCACGTGCGTCCTCCGTGTCAAATTGAAGACGGAATTTCGTTTCCTCTTTAATTTTCGACCGCTTAACTAATAAACGAAGTGTTGTAGGATACTGCCGCTGTGGAAGTCTGTAATCATTGACCGACCGGCTGGACAATTTTGTGAATTGCGCTTGTGAAACATTACGCAACATTGCGCGTTGATGTATAGCGTCCACCACCATGGGATAATCTTCACGCTCAAAATCCACCAAACGTCTTGTCCTTGGCCATACTGACGAAATTGGCTGGTTTGAAATGTTGCGTGGCATAACATTACGATAAAACGTGTAACGAGAGATCAGATGGCGTCCCAAGGACGTAATATCATCATAAGATATGTATTTGTCCATCAATTGTCGTGTCTTTGCCGCCGCCGCTAATCCACTATCAGTAAATGAATTGTCCAGCGCAATCAACTCAATATCCCGCACAATATCGTTCTGTGTTTTTCGAATCTTAAACTCTTGCGCACCGTCGTCAGTTTGGATCGACAATCGATTCAGATTTGGAAAAAGAAAGTCGTCATTGTTCGTCATACTGACGTTCGCGTAGATCGGAAATTCGGGAACAAACGAAACGATATGTTTGCCGTGTGGCACATCATAGCTGTGGGTTTGCAAACTACCGATCATTTCAGCACAACCATCGACATACATGGCGTATCGTCTTTCCAGACCCATAAAATAAGGAGTGCGCTCAACTGTCTCACCATCTACCCGTGTTTCGATGGTCATCAAACGCTGTAGTTGCTCACTCCCCACGGAATAACGCAATCGGCTTTGCAAGCGCAAGTTAACAGGACCTTCTACTTCAAAATTTAACGCCTGCCCGTCCTCGACTGGCCAAAATGATTGCCCTGTAATTTCCTCTTCACGTCGGATTTCAACCATAGATCCGGGTAACTCGACGGTTTCGGCGCGATTTGACACCGTGCTAAAGGATTCATAATCAGGTAGAAATAGAGCTATATACAAAGGTGTTTCCGTGTAAGGTGGTCGTTCCATTTGTAAAAGACGTTCACCATCACCATTGTCGGCCAGTAACACCAAAGATCGCTTATCTGTTGATTCCACGAATGCAGTGTCAATAAACAAAGCATCGCCATTGGACACGAACGCCTTTAGGTCATTAGCACTAATTTGACCGTCACGACCGCGGACGCGTAAGGCCGTTCCGTTGGGCACCTGCAAAATGATTTTTTGACCGGGGAAAAGTTTAACTTCGTGAAATCTCGAATCCTTATTGAGTTTTGGTAGCGGATCTTTGCTTATCCAAAGCGGGCCGGCGGCCAGGTTTCGCCAACGAATCGTATCGTCTGAGTAATCTAGATAGGTGTACGTCTGTGCACAGACGACGATACTGAATAGCATCGCCAGAATGAAACCGGCCAGTTGTCGCGGTTGCGGCATGTTTACTGCAAACAGTTTACTAAATGTTTTCTAAGTTCGCGTTTTTTTCGTAACTCGCCCCTCAGCCCCTTACTGATCTCTAAATGGATAAATTCGTGCGACCGGTATTGTCGCAGAATTTCACCACTAATGTTTAATGTTCCTCCTAATTCATTGACGTCACGTGGATATAACAAAACATTCTTGCCCAGCTTCTGACGTAGACAAGCATGATATGCGTCGGTAAGCGGTCTTGATTTTTTAACACCAGGACTGATGATCGCATCGGCATTGGCTCCCGCTTCAGTTTTTCGATTCAGACCGGAAAAGCCATGTAGTTGCAGGGTAATAGTGTCTTTTCGTGCAACAGCAAGCGCTTCAGTAAACGCGGAAAAAAAACTTTGTGTGTGTTTCCCCATATCGACATTTACCGCTACGCCGTTTTCTTCGTAACGTCGTGGTGCCGTATTCCACGCACCCGCTAGAAATTTATGTTCCGTCATCAACTTCGTACCTATTTTTCCAGTATACAAATCGGACTTTCCGTGTGGTACTTGCAATACCAATGCGCCGTCAAATCCGTCAATCGGGAATACAAAAAAACCACGTCCACGACCTTTGCTTTCATTCTCCTTTAATATAAAAAACTCACGATCATCTTTTTGCCATTTCATCAGGTCATAGCCAATTTCTTGCCAATCAAGCACTAAATCAGCAGAGTCTTCTCCGGCAAACTGGCGTTTAAATAACTTTTTCGCTTTTTTAAATTCTGACCGTGACGGCTCCGTGTACGTAGATACGAAACTGTCACGCCACACGGAGTTTAAACTGTCGCTTGCGGCCATTACGTTAATACTTGTTAAAACTAATATAACAACCAACAAATATGCTCTAAACGTCATCCAGAATGCTCTCGGTAAAGAAACTGTATTCGCTATATGCACCTGGTATGATTCGATAAAGCGTCATGTACGACGCGGATCCATCCAGCATTTCGAGTTCGATTTGATAACTGCCCAACGGAAAATCATCGCCAAGAGGGATAAACAAGGTTGCCGTTCGATCCAACGATTCGTCCCGTGTGCCGAATACAATCACGGGTTCCGATGAGTCTGGTGTGATTTCAAACTCTCGCTCCATCAATGTCCAGGCCTGGAAAGGACCACCTACGCGTCGTTCGCCGGATATTTTCACCCGCAAGCGTGAAGGTAAGACGTAATCTTCACCGTCGGTTTGTATCTGAAGCGACAGCACTTCGGGTTCCGTTTTCAGTTTTTCGTAATTAAAACGCAGCGGATTTTTGTCAATTTGCTGTGACAAACGCAGGTTATAACCACGTAGTCCGGCGCCGGCATTATTTATCATCCATTGCCCATCGCCAGATGCATTCAGTAAGACCCTGTGATTGCCGACCGCCACCGTCGGCAATCTGATCAGACCCCGATATCCCGTAACCGTATCGCTATAAATAGTTCGACCATTGATTTGTAAGCTGACTTTCTGTGGTGTATTTTGTTTACGAATGTAAAGCAAGGTCGGTACCACCTGACGATCACTCGGGCGTCCACGCAATTCCAGGTCAATCCCCTTACCCGGTGCTAATGTTCTATAAGTAGCGTTACGTGCCTCTTCTCGCACTGACGCGAATAGTGTCCGTGGGCTGAGTAAATAACGACCACGCCAAAGCCCATCCGGGCGATAGGACTCCCACTTGTAGCGCCCGGCAACAATTTCAGGATCGACTTGCGGTGGACGTGGCTGTACACCGAGCAGAAATGAACGAAATGACTTTCGCAGTTGGTCGTGCTGCAGTGGCCGTAAAATAAACCATGTTGGCTGGTTATCGTTGTTGGATTCGCCGATTCGATAATCAATAGGTACACGCGTTTGATGTACCAGATCATCTGGCCGGGTGTAGGCGGCAACCAAAACCGGTGATGACGATGATAATCGAACCCGATGAACTGATGCTTCGAGATTAAAGTAATAACGTGCCGATTCTGAAATACCACTTTGTGGTTGATAGTTGCGCAGCCAATCGTATTCTGACGACTGCGGATGTACGACCAGACTACCGGTTTTCACAACTTCGCCAGATTGATTAAGCAGATCGTAATTCACGTCCACAGGAATGCTGTGTTCAATCAATGGCAAACGCAAGTCAAGACGAAATGGCGTTGGTTCTTGTGCGACGTGACTTATTGGAAACTCGACGGGTTGACGGTCATTAACCGAATAGAGTCTTAGCGTATTGGGTGAAGGCGTAATTTCAACCGGCCCATTGCCTGAATCCAGATATGCACGCACCACGACCGGGGTGTAGGAGCGAATTTGCAATACGCCAGGTTGCACTTGCATAGTATGTTTAAATGCTGCGAGATCGAAACTCAGCGAATGCTTTTTGTTTTGCTCGCGGCCAAACCATTGCACATAGAGTTTTTTATCTTCGAGAGCAGCATCGTCCGCGCCCACTACTTCAAGTGTCAACTCACCGCCCGGGCCCGGAACTCCAATGACACCGTTGACCCGACTGGAGACATATAATCCAGTAGGAACAATATAGTCATCCACCGGTTCACCCACGCGTTGTTCCAATACATACATGCGGCGGCGCTCATAATCAATATCCTGGATACCCAGTGGCCCCTGTGGTCGCCAGCGACGCTGCAACAGGTTTCGTATCTCGTCCCTACGCAACAACCCTGAACCATAAATACTGGCCTTGCCGATGGAGGCACGTTGTTTGCCCGACAGCCGCTTCCATTCGTGACGCAATGATTCCTCGGAGATAGGTTGATAAACGTGCAATCGCGCGATAACCGAATGAATCGACGGATCGTCGTACTTAACTCGCAGACGAAGCCGTTCAACACCCTCCATACCTTTTAAATTTAGCCGCAGTACACGCCCTGATGTAGGTACCTGATCCTGATCAAGATAAAATGTTGACGTAAATCGGCGATTTTGTTCATCCTCAAGCAACGATAAGCGAGTACGATGGTGATACACCTTTTCTTCAAGCAACCGATTATCTTTATCAACAATTTGATAACGTAAACCGTATTGCCATCGCGTGTCCGGGGTTTCCATGTGCTCGGGTGACACATTGACATTGCTGATGACACGCAAAATGTCGTTATAACCCTCTATTGAAAATTCCAGCCAATCATCCGCTGGTATCGTATAGGCAACGCTGGGGGTCGCGCCGGAGATTCTCGCGTCCAGCGCGCCGGCGCGCCACGCATCTCTGATCTTGCTGTGCAACGGTAACGCAACAGCTGTCAATAACACGGCCAACAACAGGAAAATAATTAAACGCCCGAGTAGTCTCATATCGCGCGCTCAAACTTGAGCCAACCAGCCCGGCTATCGATAAAACGTCTGACGCTTTCATTATCCAGTGGAAACGACGCTGTCACACTTCGTTGCGCTTGACGTGGTGACAAATTAGCTACGAGCGCGACATCACCTTGCTCGTCGTTTAGTAATAGAAAATACTGGCGGCTGTCGCGGTCTAATACCCGTTGCATACGATACTGCGGCCATTCACGTTGCACCCGACGCAATGACACCACATCGAGATACTGCATGTAGTTTGCAATGCACTGAATCAGGTCTTTAGGTATGTCGCTGTTTGTTTTGGAAATACCACGAGATGATAAATGTTCAAATAAATCTGTTGTGCTGGTCGCAAGCCCCAATGCATCAAAACTAGCTGTAGCCATACGACTTTCGGTTTGCTGTTGGTAACCGGAACGTGCTTCGCGCGACAACCAAAGACCGATAAACTCCTTGTTATTGACTGCATCCAGGTAGGAAACCTGCGGAATACTGCTGATCTCATAACCCGACGTTGCAGCAGAGCCGTTAATGACGCGGTAACTTAAACTGTCTTGCTCCAAAATATTCATCAGGCTTTGCACCAATGGACTCACCTGCTCTTCGCGGTAAGCACCATCATGTATGGACAACATCACATCCGTACCAGGCGAGGGTGCATCCACCCGCTCACCAAATGCACGGCTTTGTACAGCCAACAATGGTTGATCACCAGTCTCTCTCATCAACACCTGGTTTGTCAGCGAGAACACACTTCGCTTGTTACGCGTTTGTACGATATCCGCGCTACCATCCGTGTTGGCATTGGGGTGCGCACCGCCTACTAATAATGCTCTTCCCTTGGTGCGTGCAAACAATGCAACGCCATATTCAAAGCTATTGACTTCGAATAGCGGTCTTGGAATTTGAATCGAATATTGATTAGCCAGGCCCAGCCGAAATACATAAGTACCCCAGTAGCGTGGCCGCTGATCGTTTTGCAGTTCCGCAAGTATCAGATAGTTTTCATCGGTCGATTTATGCCGGTAACGAATGATACGATAGCCAATGGCTGCGGCGGCGGTATCCAGTATGTTGAGTGTTTCGCGGCCCGCTTGTGTCCACTCATTTTCACGATATTCGTTTTCCATCGCACGCAATAATGGAGTGAGTACTTCCTCGTCGATATATAACAACTCATCCAGGCGCGGTGGTTTATATAAATTCGTTCCCCGCCCGGCGATGCTATTCTTGTTAACCAAAATCCATTCTTGTAAAAAGCCATCGATACGTAAGTCACTGACTTCGACAGATAACTCTTTTTGTGTGGTCAAAGACTGCGATAGTAGCGATCGCTGGGAATCCAGATTTACAAACAATTCTGCGAAACCTCTGCGACTGGTCTCTCGCTGCAGGTTTCGCCCTGGTAGATGAGTCCAATTGATATCGATTCCGTTTAACAGCGGTTTGAGATTTGCCAGCACCAGACCATTCGGTAATCGCTCATCAACCCAAAGAACATTCCTAACATTACCGGGTAGTTCATTTAAAGATTCCTGACGAGTAGCGCCCAGCGCACGTCTAATGTCTGAAGAATCACCTCGCACCTGCAGAACATCGCCATCACCAATGGTGCGATGAAAGGCCTGGAAAAATGTATGCCGATATTGCAATACATCGGCTGAACCATCGGCACTGGCCTTACGCCTACTACCCGCGACAGCCAATGCGCGGCCATCCAGTCGTGAGAATAATGTAGTTGCTGCTTCCAGTGTTCCTTTTTCGTCTAACGCTCGCGGTACTTCCAGCATCAATCCTTGCGCACGTTTGGCATCAATGACATACATACCCCAACCACGGGCGGGTTGTTTCTCTGTCAAATAAAGATAACGCCCTTCCAGTAAATGTAGACGGTAGCGTACCCGGTCGAAAGTGAATGAAGCCGCTTCGAGGTCTTCAGCGCTTTTGGTTTTTACATACTGTGAAAGCTGCTCAAGACCTGTCCTGAACAATTCCACTTCGCGCGGAACCGGTTCGGGCACTTCTGACAACGTCAATGCCTGCTTTAACAAGACACGGTCATCGTACAACCGTGGTAGAAATGCAGTTTCCTGTTCCTCGACCAAGGGAATTTGAACATCGTTGCGTTCGTTTCCGGAACGTACGAAATAATCAGGCAATAGAAACAATGCAAACCCAATAAGACTGGCAGTTGCAACGGAGGACACTGATGTTTGCAACGTCGCTCGGGTCACACGACCAATAATGTCTTTGTCGTGCATACGCATGGCCAACAAGGTCGCCAACAAATACCCAAAACCAAAACCGTCAGTTACTTTTACTGAAGGCAGAAAAATAGGTATTAGAAAACCGAGTGCTATACGGTAAAGAAAAGAGATATTGAAAAACAACAACAGCTGCCGCGCGCCCTCCATATTCACTCTGGTAAACATAGGCGTACGTAAAACAAGTTTACCGATTATCAAAATGACAAAAGCTTCGATAAACGAGGTTAGTATTTTCGACGGCTGATACCACTGCAATGCAAGCAGGGACGGCAGTAAAATACCGTTATAGTCCCAACCGTATTTAAGATTCATACGTGAGGCCACAAATGCGGTAGTCAGCAGAATGATGTACGCTTTTGGACTCGCTAGAACCGATGCCGCGATATCTTCATACATGAAATCCAGATTACTGACACTAAAATTCGTAAAAATCAGCAATCCAAAACGGACAATGATAAAAGTGACAGCCGTGGTAACAATCAGACAATACACACCACGTACAATTCCGGTCTTCCAGATTTGGTTCGCAATCAAGCAAATAATAATCAAACCAAAACTGCGTAGATTACTGCGATAATCGAACTGCCAATTATAGGTTTCGGTTAGCCATGCACCGACGCCCGGCAACAACAAGACATCAAAAAACAAGCGAACAAGAATACTGACTAAAATGAGGGCGAAAAAACGGTCACGTCCAAACAGACTGGACCAGTTACCCTTGCTTGATATTTTTTCCGATAAAAATACTACGATCAAATAGGTGACTAGCGACTCAATCAAGATCACCAGAGTAACCCACGGTTTAACCAGCAACAGAGGCACCAGGTAACCGGGCACAACCAGGCCCGATAACACCCAACCCAAACGCAAGTTAAAAAACGCCACGACAATCACGCCTACCCATACCGTAGTGACTACGGAACTTGCCAGTCCGCCTGCGGGAAAAATATCGAATGTCGGAATGGTCATAGTGGACTACGCAATGCGTGCATCTGCGTAATAATAGTGTGAGGGATGAGCGTAACGAATCGAACGTTCAAGCCGCAAATAAATAAATGCAATAAAACTACTGACTTATTCGGTGATGACTCACCAAACAAATTGTCCGCAAGATGCAATCGTCAACACCTCAAGACTCGAATGGTTGACAGTGCTAAATCGCACTGCAAAGTTCTATGCGTGTTAAAAACCGATGACAGGCTTTGCAACGCTATGCGGAAACGAATTAACCTATATTTTCACGAACCACTTTTAACAGTTTGTGAACCGGAACGGGTTTAATCAGAATACTCGACACACCAACAGACGTGAGCTGATCGATTTTCTGATCTCCATCAAACGCCGTCATTACTATTACCGGAATATTTGATTTTTGTTCTTCACGCAGCCATTTTAGAAACTCGAGTCCGTCCATCACCGGCATCATCATATCCAGGATGATCAAGTGAGGTTTTCGGCGTGACAACACTTCCTGCGCATTCATACCGTGCTCAGCAAGAAATACATCAAAATCCTGGTCTTCCAGCGTAATCGCCATTAACTCCCGAAGATACGGATCATCGTCCACAACCAGAATTTCTTTCTTTTCTACATCTAAGGCTAAATCAAATTCCATAATATTTTAAGAATCGACGTAAGTTTATTTCGAATTTCATACCTGTCCCCACCGCGCTCTCGGCGCGTACGTCTCCATTCCAGGACCGCACCTGTGGGATACATTCCCTCACTTTTCTTATCTCACCGGTAACGGTATCGCCGGAACCGAAAAGATACTCCTGTAGGCGTTCATTTGGAACACCAAATCCCGCGTTATTCAGCGAAATCGTTACACATTCTGGGTGATTTTTGACAACAACCCGGATTGTACTACCCTCGACAGCGTCGGTCAGCAGTAAATCCAATATCGCACCCATCACATCCATAACCGCCAGCGGGTCGCAGACGGCGTGAAAACTAAACTCTGGCGCGCGCGTTTCCAGGTTAATTTTCCGCCTCTTTGCCTTGGTTTCTATCTCGCTGACAGCAGCGCTGACCATCGGTTTCAAATCAACGGGATAGCTCTCAATCTGGTTGGCATAGGTATCGACTTGCATGTACTGGCGACTCTCATCCAGCATGTCTTGCAGCTCGGTGACCTTTTTCTTGGTCATATCAATCAGGCGATCCTGCTGTTCCGGCTTGTCCCTTGAGTCGGTTAACAGATTCACTGCCATCAACAGGGACGCACAATTATTTCTTAATTCTGTGCTGACATGTGAAACCAACTGACTTTTTAACTCGAAACGTTTATCTATCTGGGAGACGTCGATCAATTCGAATAACAAACCACCAACTTCAAACGGCATCGGATTAGGTGGCGTCAGACGCTCGTTACTATTCATTTGTAATGCTTGCATCTTGAACATGTACGTCCGGTTCTCGCTACCCATTTGAAGTCGAATAGGGAATTCAAACTTTGATTTCTCCATATACATGTGCTGTAGCAATTGGCGGCAATGACCTTCATCAGTACCAATAGTAGATTGCATAAACTGCAATGCAGGGGTATGAAATACCTGCAAGCCCGAATGGTGGGCCAACTCGCCCATCACGTCATTGACATACAAAACCCGGCCAAATGGGTCATACACGACTGCGGCGGATTCGAGGCTGTTTAATACCGCCTCAAGACTATCGACCCGCCACCCAATCTTGTCCAGTGTACCCTGGAGATTGCGGGTCAACGCGTGGCTGCCACCAATACCGGGACGCGGCGCGCCTTTCTTCAGAACTTTTTCGTTTTCCTGCCAACTACGCCAGTGATAAATCAAGCTGGATAACTCACCAGCCAGCGCCCTGACTGTGGTTAAGGTTAACAACGATTGGTCCGTCTCGGATTGAACAGCAAACATCCAAAATCCCTGCAATTCTTTTTCAAATTCCAGACGTACCATGTATTGGGTCTCCTTCTCCTCGTGCATGCCATCAATCATTTGCTTCGTGCTCGTGATCGGCACCGGTACATTTGGCTGCTTGGCCATATTAAACGGCACTTTATCCGCCTTGAGATCCTTGGCCACAAAATCGCCTAATTCACATCCTGAAACAGTAGCGATTTCAAGATTTTTTCTGTCCTTAGCGTTCAGAAATACCATGCGATCAATATCCACCACCTGTTGCGCCAACTCTACCAATTGCGGCCACAAATCTGGATTTGTGTAGACACTTTCCGGAATAATTTTATCTTGTAACTGACGTGTAGCCTCCGCTAACAAGTGCGAAACACTGCGCTCCTGTGCAATGGCTTTACGCACAAACAAATAAGCCATGCAGGCAAACTGTGCTCCGAGTAACGCCATCAACGGCAACCAGATGCGTAAATAACCAAGTGTTAAACCTGCAGCGACGGGTAACAAAAGCATCATGGAAACAGTAAAAGTAAACCCGCCACGCAGTGAACTGGTTGAATACACGAATATATTCAAAAGGGTTAATCCAGTCAGTATCAGCAACACCATCGCAGGATTTAATACATTGACCTGCGCGTTGTTGGTCAATGTATTCAAAGCAATACCCTGGAATTCCAGCAACGGCATTGCCGCTGATCGACTTGAGGTCGGTGTCACTAAACCGGGGGTAAGAACATCTCTTGCACCACCAATAACAATTGTGCGGCCTTTTACCAATTCACTAATCAACTCATCGTTTACAACTTGTTGAAGTGAAACGGAGGGTAAATCCATTACCGGTTGGCTGAAATTTACGCGGTAACGATTCTGCTCCAGTTCAAGCCGGGTACCTGTGTGAATACCTGCAGCGACCGCCTCCAAT
>Ga0224508_10002110_pt1 | contig 17266 bp, 17 predicted proteins | sample SF_Jan12_sed_USG_4_FD_170157 | JGI IMG/M metagenome (GOLD analysis project Ga0224508, IMG submission 170157) | Sediment microbial communities from San Francisco Bay, California, United States - SF_Jan12_sed_USGS_21 | ecosystem: Environmental > Aquatic > Marine > Sediment | place: USA... | reverse complement strand
GGGTTCATGACCAGCCTGGCGCTCGTGACCTCAGGATCAGCAAGGATGTCTCGGATGCCGTCGAGCCGGTCATAGAACGAGGCCATCGCCTCGAACACCCGATCATCGCCGATGAGCGGCATGGCGGTCACTCGGTTGATGACCGGCCGCACCACCTTGGCGACTCGGCGCCCGACCGGGAAGATCTTCTCCATGTACCAGGACAGGACTTCCGGCAGGGACAGCAGGCGCAGCGTCTCAGCAGTCGGAGCACAGTCGACCACGATCGTGTCGTACTTGCCCGAGCGCACGTGGTCCCGCACTGTTGCCAGAGCGAATATCTCGTCCATGCCGGGAAAGACCGTCAGCTCCTCGGCCTCTACTCCCTTCAACCCCGACCAGTCGAACAGCTCGGTGAGGTGATCCCGGACCGCCCCCCACGTGTCCTCGAGGCGCCGCTGCGAGTCGATCTGCTGCGCCTCGAGACCTGGGCTCAGCTCGGTGGGATCGTCGCCGAGTTCCAGCCCGAATGCGTCGGCAAGCGAATGGGCGGGGTCGGTCGACATGACGAGCGTGCGATGACCCATGTCGGCGGCACATACGGAGGTTGCCGCGGCCACCGTTGTCTTGCCCACGCCACCTTTGCCGGTGACGAGGAGCACCCTCATTCGGCGCTCTCTGCTCGTCGTTTCAGGCCGCGCAATGCGCTCGACACGATCTGCTTCTCGGCCTGTCGGCGGAGAAAGCCCGGCACCGTGAAAGCAGGCTCGACCTTGAGTGCGTACAAGACCTCGGTGCCTCCGTCGGCGAGAAGGTTGAACTCGTAACTGCCGTCCATGGCCTTGATGTCGTCGCCGGGCTCGGCAGCCCATGAGAATCCGTTGTCGAGGTCGTAGCGGTAGAGGAGGGTGTAGGCGATCTCTTTGATCATGGCATCCGCCACGAACGACACCCGAACCGGCCGTCCGTCGTCGTCCTCGTCGTGAATGACGACCTCCTTGACGCCCGTTGCCCATTGGGGGTACTCCTCGAGATCGAGGGCGACCTCGTAGACGAGTTGCGGCGGCGCCGACACCTCGATGCTCTGGACGGTGCCTTCCATGGCCATTGCGGGACCTTCCGTAATGCGACGTTCCGCCAGGGCACGGGCCCGCGTGGATGCGTCCGCGATGCTCGAACGGAAACCAGTCGTTTCGTCGTCGTGGCTGACCAGGCTAGCGGTCACGCTGCAACTGAGAGTCCTCAGGGCGCATGGTGTGTCGCCCGTCCGGTGGCTCGGAAGTACCCGAGGTTGCGGCATCTCGTGGTCCCGACACGCCACTCCACCGCCTGCGGTTGGTGGATGTCGCCGAAGTAGTGGTACTGCGGCTCATGGGTGACCAGGTAATCGAGCACCGCCTGCGAGCTCTTCTCCCTGCCCCCGATGACGTCCTTGGCGAGCGGAGCCACAGCGGGAGCGACGTGCGTGCAGAGCATGTCGACGGGCCCTATGGCCTCGAGCCGTGCCGCCATGTCGTGCTCCGACACCTCCCCGGGCGTGCCGAGCGACGGCGCGCCGCCGCCGACCAACCCAATCTTCACTCCCTCGATCTCGACAACGCCGGCTTCGACGAACCGAGACCCGGAAGGAAGCATCCGCTCCAGGAGGTCGGGTCGATCGACATTGCCGTATGTGACCCATGCCTGAGCGCCCTCGAGAGCACCGCAGATATCGGCGTACGCGGCGTTGACGTGCTCATCGAACAGCCGTCTCAAGTCGCCCTCATGACTCTCGGCAAAACGGCGCCAGACCTGAGACGCTCCTGCGAAGTCGCCGGCCGTGCGGAGGCAAACCAGCTCGTCAACCAGTTCCCGACCTGCCACTTCCGCAAGGATGCCGTCGTTCGACCGGTAGTCGATGAAGTTGATGAGGTCACCGAGCACCAGCAGCGGTTCGCCGAGCGATGCGACGCTTCGCAGAGCTGCAACTGCTCCGTGGACGTCGGCGACCAAGAGCATCAGGGACGGCCCTCGATGCCGAGCCACCGCCCCGACACGGCGAGTGCTGCACCGCCGGCGACTGCCGCGGCGAGTGACGCTGCAATCGACCACCCGGCGAAGCTCGCCGACATGCCTCCCAAGCCGATGCCGAGGACGGCCAAGATGACGGTACGGCCAGTCTGCCCGTACCGCTCCTCCGGATCGGTCAGTCGGGATTCCGGGCGCGCCGAGAGAGACGAGACGATGACCCAGAGAATGAGGGCAACCGCACCGACAACTACCGAGAGGGCGAAGACGACGACCACGGATCGTCAGCGTAGAGCCGCGCCGATTTCAGCGTGCACCTGCCCGTCTTTCTCGCCCTCGGCGGCAGCGAGGAGCGCAGATCGGGCTTCGGGCCCGCCGATCGCGCCGAGCGCCCATGCGGCGTGGATGCGCAGGACGGGGTCGGCGTCGGTGAGGTAGTCGGCAACAACGGGCACGTGGTCAGCCGAGCCCGTGTTGCCAAGCGCCACGAGCGCGTTCCGACGCAGCGCAGCCGGGCGACGGCGCGGAAGGTAGAAGTGGGCGTACTGCTCCAAGAGATCGTCATCGCTTGCTGCCAGCAGTGCCACGAGATCTACTCTTCCTTGTCGCCTTTCGGCCGACGCGAGCAGGCGGCCGCCCGGGGGGCACGCGTCGAGACAGTCGTCACAGCCATACAGCCTGTCGCCCATCGCACGGCGGAACTCCTCGGGGATCACACCGGGTGCCTGTGACCAGCGGGCGAGACACCGGCGGGCGTCGATCACACCGGGGCCGACGATCGCACCCGTCGGACACGCAGGGATACAGGCGATGCACGTGCCACAGTCGCGCTTCATGGGCTCATCGACGTCGAGCAACGCGTCGGTGGCCACGCTGCCGATGAGGAGCCACGGCCCGACACCCGGGGCGAGCACCATCGAGCTCTTTCCCCACCAGCCGACGCCCGCTCGCACTGCGGCGGCGCGATCGACCAGCCGGTTGTCGTCTGCAAGGACCTCCGTCCGATAGCGGGCCTCGGCTAGCAAACCGGCGACCTCGGCCAGCGTTGCGCGGAGCCCCACGTAGTGGTCCTCAGTCGCAAAGCGGGCGATCCGCCCCGTCCCCGCTTGCGGCGTGCCCGGTGTCCCGGCCGCGGGTAAGTACGGCCACGCCACGACGGCAAGACGCTCCGCCCATGGGAGAGACTCTCGCACGTCGGTCGAGCGCCGCGGGTGGTTGTAGGTGAATGTGAGGTCGGCGTGGGTGCCGTCGTCCTTGCGTCGCTCCAGCTCTGAGCGCACCTCGGGAAAAGGGTCGGCAGTGCAGATGCCGAAGCCGGCGGCGCCTGCGCTTCTGGCTGCTCTGGCGAGACGTTCCTCGAGCCGCATAGGCGGAGGATACGGCGGTGCTCGGTGGTCGGGCGTGTGCCGGGGGTCGCTCAGCGACCCCCGGCACACCTCACTGTTCCGTCAGGCGTCGAGCTTGCGCCGCGCCAGCCCTTCCAGGGCCACACCCACACCAAGGATGGTGAGGCCGACACCCCCGAGAGCGCCGAGAGAGATCCCCGTCACCGGCAGGGTCTCCTGGGCAGCAACCGTCACCACGGCCGTATCCGTGACCGGGCCGGTGACCGAGCCGGTCAATGTGCCTGTGGTCGTCGGCGGTCCCACGGACGACACGAGGGTCGCAACCGTCGTGTCGGTCGTATCCGTCGGCGACTCGACATCGGTCGTGTCCGTCACGTCGGGTGGCACCGCCGTCGTTGTCGTCGTAGTCGCATCCGCAATCGTCGTCGGCGGGCCGCCTGCTTGCGGTGCAACTGCCGTCGTCGTCGTCGTCGTCGTTTCCTCCGACTCGGGCACATCACAACGCGTGGGTGTCGGAGCGGACGCCCAAACCTGATCACCGTTGACCCAGACGGACCAGATGATGTCACCGTCGATCCCCATCGTCGAGCCGTCGATCATGCAGGTCACGAGCACCGTTTCCGGGTTCTCGGGTCGAGTCGTGAGCCGGCATCCGGTCGTCGTGACGTCGATCACAGCGCCGGTCGTCAGGTCTTCGACGTAGACCGCAAAGGACGTGATCGGTGCGCCGCTGTCGGTGGCGAAATCTCCGTTCATACCCGCGCAGCCTTCCACTCCATGTGCGCAGTCGAGCCTCACCGTTGGTGAAGACGTATCGGTGGCATGTGCCACTCCGAGCACCGCCATAAGGAACACAACCACTGCCATTGTTGTGGTCGCTAGACGTTTGGCCATGAGTCTCTCCCCTACTCATCCAGCAGGCTCCCCTGGACTCCGGCTCATCTGCCTGCATACGAAAAGACGGAGCTGCCGCTTGCGGCACGGTGTGGAATTGGCCCTCAACTCGTCGTCCGGGCCGCACCACACAGCGCCATTACGACTGACAGATCGTCCCATACGTACTGCTGCGAAACGCGGCAATCGACCCTGTCGATCGACCCATTTCCTGGAACGCCATTTCGGACCAACTCCCGCGACCCGGAGGTCATCCGGCAAGCCCGTCAGCCGGCAGCGGCGGGTCGATCCGGCGGGTCGAGGCGGACCAATCTGAGGGGTGAGACCATTCCGGCGTCGGCGAGGTGGCGTAACGCCACGGCCTCCGTGTCAGCGAGCTCGACCGTGCCCGTGTCATGACCGAGAAGGGCCGTCACAATGCAATCGTCACAGGCCTCCGTGTGCTGCATGGCACATTGGTCGCAGTCAATGAGCACCGTGCCCTCCTTTCTTCGATCTCCGCCGACCGTACGGCGGGGGTGTGACACATTCGGCGCCGGGGCGCATCCGCCGACCGCGGCTACGCTCGCGGCTCTTCGACGACGGAGTTGCGGATGCGGCTGGCGATCAACATCGGCTACTGGGGAGCGAACGCCGGTCTCGACATGCAGATGGTGAACGAAGCCGAGCGGCTGGGGTACGACTCGGCATGGGCGGCGGAGGCGTGGGGATCCGATGCCGTGACCGTGCTCAGCTGGATCGCCGCCCGCACCGAACGGATCAAGGTCGGCTCGGCGATCCTCCAGATGCCGGCGAGGACGCCGGCGATGACCGCCATGACGGCGGTCACGCTCAACGAGCTCTCGGACGGGCGCTTCTTGCTGGGCCTCGGGCTCAGCGGGCCCCAGGTGGTCGAAGGCTGGCATGGGGTCCCATACGGCAAGCCGCTGGGGCGAACCAGGGAGTACGTCTCCGTCGTTCGAGCGATCGTGGCGCGCCAGGCGCCCGTCCGGCACGACGGTCGTCACTATCAGATCCCCTACCAGGGCGACGACGCCACCGGGTTGGGCAAGCCACTCACGTTGATCACCCATCCGCGGCACCGGCTGCCGATCTACCTGGCGTCGATCGGTCCCAAGAACGTCCGGCTCACCGCGGAGATCGCGGACGGCTGGCTACCGGTGTTCTTCTCCCCCGAACGGGCTGGGGAGGTGCATGGACCATTGCTTGCCGCAGGCTTTGCCGACTCTGAGGAGCCCGAAAAAGCCTCGCGTTTCGACGTTGTACCTTCTGTGGCGGCCATCGTCGCCGACGACACCGACAGGGCGCGGATGAAGCTGAAGCCGACCTTGGCGCTCTACATCGGCGGCATGGGAGCCAAAGGGCGCAACTTCTACAACGACCTGGCGTGCCGTTACGGCTACGAGGCGGAGGCCCGCAAGATCCAAGACCTCTATCTGGACGGCAAGCGGAAGGAAGCCACCGCCGCTGTACCGGATGCACTGGTCGACGAGGTGAGCCTCATCGGCACGCGGGCAATGATCAGGGATCGACTCGAGGCGTGGCGCGAAGCCGGTGTGACAACGCTGAGCGTCCAAGCCCCCGACGCCACGACGTTGCGGACCCTCGCCGAGCTCGTGCTGTGACGTTGGCTGGAAACGACTGGGGCAGAGCTACTGCGGCGTTGCCTGCCGCTGGCTCATCGAGCGACGAATCGAGGTGATCGTGAGTACAACGAAGAACAGGGCGATCGGCACCACCGCCATCGTCGCAGAGCCCGACGTGTCGGCGTGGAAGCTGATGACGAGCCCGACCGCCACCGACACGACACCGATAGCTGCAGACGTGGCCATCATCGCCGGGACCCGTCGCACCAGCAGTGCAGCCGTCGCCGGAGGACCCACGAGTAGACCGAAAACCAGCAGCGCCCCCACCGTGCGAAACGAGCCGACAATCGCAAGCGTGATCAGCGCCAGCAGGGCCACGTGGGCAACACCAGGGCGCAACCCGAGCAGCTCGGCCTTTTGTTCGTTGAAGGAAAGGACGAGGAACGGTCTGTAGAACAGGGCCGACGCGACGATGGCGACCACGGCAACGGTCGCTAGCACCACCAGATCGCCGGTCGTGACGCCGAGCACATCCCCGAACAGGATGCTGGTGAGGTTGCCGGCATACGACGCTGTGCGCGAGATGAGTATCACTCCAATTCCGAGCATTCCTGCAAAGAGCAGACCGATACTGGTGTCCTCGGAGAACGCCGTCTGCCGGTGGACGAGATTGATGCCGCCGATCATCACAACAGCCGCGATCGCCGCACCCAACAGAACGTTGACATCGAGTATCAAGGCCAACGCCACCCCGGGCACCACGCCGTGAACCAGCGCATCCCCGAGAAACGTCATGCCGCGAATGACGACCCACGTCCCAACGACGGAGGTCGACAGCGCGGCGAGGACCCCGGCAAGCAGCGCTCGCTGCTGAAACAACAGCTCAAATGGATCGGTCAGCCACTCCACGTGTCACCTAGCCGTTCGGTGATGGGTCTCCAAGGCCGTCATGTCAGCGCCTCCGCAATTCGTGCGGCGTCGGTTTCGAGGACGCCCAACAGCGTGTCGGCGCCTGAGCCTGGCTCACCCAGCGCCGCCGTGAACAACTCGATCACCAACACATCTGCTCCAACCTCTGCGGCCACCGCGTCCGCCAGCGTGGCCGGCGCCGACGTCTCGACAAAGATCGCTTGCACGTCCTCGGCCCGCATTGCCTCGACGAGCTCTGCCAGCTGAGAGGAGCTTGGCGCAGCCAGCGTCGAGCCACCCGGAACCACGACGCCCACGATCTCGAAGTCGTATCGCTCGGCGAAGTATCCGAGGGCTTCATGATTGGTCACCAGCTTGCGGTCCTCCGGGGCGATCGCTTCGAGCCGGGTGCGGATTGTGCGATCGAGCTGTTCCATCTGCGACGCATAGGCTTCGGCCAGACCGGCCCAGCCACCGGACGGGTCGAGCGTGCTCAGTTCGAGGCCCAACGCACGGCTTGCAGCGGCGACCCTGATCGGATCCAGCCAGATATGGGGGTCGAGCGCGCCTGCGTCGCCGGATCCGCCGCGCGGTTTGGGTTCGGCGAATTCAGCCAACTCCACTACGGGAACATCGTCTCGTGCGGCGGCCTCCAAGACGTCGCCGAGACCCGCTTCGAGCCCTAGCCCGATGGCGACAACGACGTCGGCGCTCTGGAGGAGCGCCACCTGCCGCGCCGACGGCGCATAGTCGTGTGGGTCGGACCCGTTCGGGATCAGGACTTGGACGTCGGCTCTCTCGCCGCCCATTCCGCCAACGATGTCGCCGGCGATCGACGTCGTCGCGACGATGCGCAGATCGCCGGGTTGCTGCAGCGAAGTCGCGGATCCGCCGTCGGAGTTGCAGCTGAGGAGCACCAGCGCCGCCGCGAGTGCCAGCCACAGCAACCTCAACGCTCGGCTTGTGCGCACGTCTCTCCCAACAACTTGCTGAAAATGAGAATCGTTCCTATATTGATGTCACGATACCAGGGCCCCGACACGTGACAACCCTCGAACGCCAGATAGGCACCCGCTTGAGCGACCACGGAGTCCGCTTCACTCGGGCGCGCCGGGCCGTGGTCACATCGCTCGCCTCTGTCGATGGGCCGCAGTCCGCGGCCGAGCTGCACAAGCTGCTCGGGGGTGGTGTCCCGCTGTCGTCGCTCTACCGAACGCTTGCGGTCCTCGAGGAAGTGGGCATCCTGGCCCCACACCACGGCACGAGGGGCTTGACTCGATACGAGCTCGCCGAGTGGCTCAACGGCCATCACCACCACCTGGTCTGCGTCGATTGCGGTGCCGTCGACGACGTTCACCTCTCTCCCGGGATGGAGGACACCCTCGAAGCGGTCGTCCGTTCGGTCACGAGCGACGCGTCGTTCGAAGCTGCAGGGCACTCGCTCGAGATCGAGGGTCGATGCGGGAGGTGCTCGTGAGCACCCACGCCGTCGAAGCTGTTGATATCACGTATCGATATGGAGACCACGTCGCCATCGACCGCTCGTCATTCGCCGTGGACGCGGGGACGATCACCGCGCTGATCGGGCCCAACGGATCGGGCAAGTCCACCATTCTGAGCGGCATCGCGGGCCTGCTCTCTCCCACTCACGGCTCGCTTGATGTCCACCCGATCGGCGGGCGGCAGAGGCGCATCTCGTACGTGCTCCAAACCACCAAGGTCAACGACGCCTTGCCCATCACCGTGCGTGAGGTCGTCGCCATGGGCCGGTACGCGGGCAAGGGTGCCTACGGCAGGTTCAGACGGGCGGATCGCATCGCCGTCGACCAGGCGATGGACAGGATGGGTATCGGCCAACTCGCCGAACGCCACCTGCATGAGCTGTCGGGAGGCCAGCGCCAGCGCGTGCTCGTCGCCCAAGGCCTCGTCCAGGACCACGACGTCCTGCTCCTCGACGAGCCGCTCAGCGGCCTCGATCTGACGTCGGCGCGCGCCATCGACAACGTGATCCATGACGAGCACGCCCACGGCTGCACCGTTGTGATATCGACCCACGACCTCGCCGAGGCCCGCGTCGCCGATCGCGTCATCCTGCTCGCTGGGCGCGTCGTAGCTTGCGGCCCCCCAAACGACGTGCTGACGCTGGAGCACCTGACCGAGGCCTACGGCCCGAGCCTGCTCCACGTGGACGGGGAGCGGCTCTTTCTCGACGATCCCGCACACAGCCCGGTCCCGGGCAGGCACATACACCGCGATCGCAGCATCTCGGTCGAGCCAACGGGGCTCGCCGACGGAGGGTGATCCGGACTTGTCAGGCGCCGGTTGCCCAGTCGGCGAGCGCAGTCGACCACAGCGCCAGGGCGTCGTAGCGCTCGACCCGTTCCCTTAGTTCCCGATCGTTGGTGACGACGACGACCGGAGGCGCCAGCGAGCCGACGAGATCGACGATCGCATCGTCGGCCGAAGGCGCCTCGGTGGCGAAGCGGACCTCCAGTCCAATTGGGCCGGCGGGTGCGCCATGCGGACCCGGCTCCTCGGAATCGAAGACGACGATGATCCGATGCGAGACGGCCGCGAGCCGATCGAAACGATCGAGCTGCTTGAGCAGCTTTCGTCTCGCGTCTCGAGCGTCGAGGTCTGGCTTGGCGAGGAGATAGCCGGCGTTGTAGCCGTCGACAACGACGGTGACCGGAATGCGCAACGCAACCAGCCAAGCCATTGCCTGAGCGGAGTCGGGCAGGATCCCCGCAGGCAAGCTCGGGACCGCAGGGTCCGCACCTCCGCCGGCGGCGGGAACGGTGCCCGCCACTTCCCTCGCTGCTGCCCGCAATGCGGCCGCATCGAGATCGAGCCGCCTGGCGACCTCGATCGCGTCACCCATCCCGCCGCTGCGATCCCCGTCGATCGGGGCAGTCGACCTGCGACCCCGCTCCGCACGGCGCCTGAGGAGCTCGGCGATTCTTGCTTCCGCCGCGTTGCGCAACGACCGCTCGGTCTCGAGCTGTTCCTCGAGGTCCCGCACTCTCGCCCCCAGCTCTGCCATCCGTTCGTGATCCGGCTCGGAGCCGGCGTCGCGCAGCCTCGCCCTGAGTGACTTCGCCTCGGCATCCAAGGTGTCGTGCGACGCACGAAGATCGGCGTTCCTCCGCTTGGCCTCGCCGAGCTGACCGTCGAGCCGCTCGATCTCAGCCATCATGGACCTCTCGGCGTCGCGAGATCCGGCTGCCGCCACGGCCTGGTCGGCGGCGTCGATCCACCAACCCGGACTTTGGGAGAGGTAGGCATCGAGAACGGGATCGTCCTCGGGGCTACAGAGCTCGGCGGCCTTTCCCCGCAGCCATTCGTTCCGGTCCATCTCGACAAGCAAGCTGCGGAGCAGCGGCGGCGGAAGCTTGCGCCCGGTGGCCGCGGCGACCTTGCGCAGGGAGGGAGGTAGGTCGTCCTCGTCGAGATCGCGGAGAAATCGCCGCAACAATCCGACGATAGGATCGAGGGCGCCAATCAGCTCGGGCGACGGTCCCGCCATGGGGCCATGATGGCCCATGTCCGAACGAGCCGGTGCGTGTTTGACTTGACGCATCGCGATGCCATACTCGATCGGGTGTACGGAAGCGATTTCCTGGTACTCATCGACGGCGCATAGCGACGCCGCCCGTCGCCGTGCGCTCGACCCTCCGCCTGGAGGGTCTTTTCATTACCCGCCCTCGCAGGAGCAACGACCATGACTGAGACCCTCAGCGGAGCAGCAGCCCTCATCCGAGCGCTCGAGCTCGAAGGGGTAGACGTAGTGTTCGGTGTTCCCGGTGGGGCCATCCTCCCTGCGTACGACCCGATCCTCGACAGCCCCATCAGGCACGTCCTCGCCCGGCACGAGCAGGGCGCCGGCCACATGGCGAGCGGGTACGCCCACGCCTCCGGGCAGGTCGGCGTGATGATGGTGACATCGGGACCGGGCGCGACCAACCTCATAACGCCGCTGCAGGACGCCCACATGGACTCCATTCCCGTTGTGGCGGTCACCGGCCAGGTGGCGACGACCGCGATCGGCAACGATGCCTTCCAGGAGGCGCACACGTGGGGCATCTCCATGCCGTGCACCAAGCACAACTACTTGGTGACCGACGTCGCCGACATCGCCGACGTGATCCACGAAGCGTTCCACCTGGCATCGACCGGTCGGCCGGGGCCCGTTCTCGTCGATCTGCCCAAGAACATCCTCAACGCCGACACGGAGTGGCGTCGGGGGGGCCAGTTGAACCTGCCCGGCTACCGGCCGAGCGTCAAGGGCCACCCCAAGCAGGTCAAGGCAGCCGTCGACCTCATCCACCGCAGCGAGCGCCCCGTCCTGTACGTGGGTGGCGGCGTCATCCGGGCAGGAGCAACGGATGCCCTGCGGAAGTTCGCCGAGCTGGCGAACGTCCCAGCGGTGACGACCCTGATGGCACGTGGGGCGCTTCCGGATTCCCATCCCCTCTGTCTCGGTATGCCGGGGATGCACGGCAACTACACCGCCATCACGGCCATGCAGCGTGCCGATCTGCTGATCGCGATCGGCGCCCGATTCGACGACAGAGTCACCGGCGACCCGCGGGCGTTCGCACCGCTCGCCAAGGTCATCCACGTGGACGTCGACCCGGCAGAGATCGGCAAGGTCCGCAACCCCGAGATCCCGATCGTCGGCGATGCGGGCGCAGTGCTCGACCAATTGCTCGCCGCGATGCACAAGAGTCGCGGGGACGAACCCGCTCCGGAACGGAGCGAATGGTTTGCGACGCTTCGTGGCTGGCAACGCGACCATCCCCTCGCCTACGACCAGCGCCCCGACGGGCCGCTGCTCCAACAGTTTGTCATCGAGGAGCTCCATCGGCTGACGGGTGGAGATGCGATCGTGGTTGCCGGGGTCGGCCAGCATCAGATGTGGGCGTCTCAGCTCTGGGGGTTCGAGCGCCCCAACACCTGGATCAACTCCGGTGGCTTGGGCACGATGGGCTATGCCGTGCCCGCCGCGATCGGTGCCAAAGTCGCGATGCCGGACCAGACCGTCTTTGCGATCGACGGCGACGGCTGCTTCCAGATGACGTTCCAGGAGCTGATCACGGCGTCCATTGAGCGGATTCCCGTGAAGGTCGCAGTGATGAACAACCACTCGCTCGGGATGGTGAAGCAATGGCAGCGGTTGTTCTATCAGGAGCGCTACTCGGCCGTCGATCTCACCAGCCACACCCCCGACTACGTGAAGCTCGCCGAAGCGATGGGCTGCGTCGGGCTTCGGGCCGACCAGCCGGATGACGTCGCCCCGACGCTCGAGAAGGCGCTTGCAGTCGACGATCGGCCGGTCGTGGTCGAGTTCCGATGCGACCCCGATGCCATGGTCTTTCCCATGGTCCCCGCAGGCGGTTCCAACGACATCGTCATCGAGAGACCGGAAGATCTGCGATGAACCATGTCATCTCCGTCCTCACCGAGAACAAGCCTGGTGTCCTCGCCAGGGTGTCGTCGATGTTCGCCCGCCGCGGTTTCAACATTCACTCGCTAGCGGTCGGGCCGACGGCCGACCCGACGGTCTCACGCATGACGGTGGTCGTCGACGGACCCGAGATGGAGCAGATCATCAAGCAGCTCTACAAACTGGTGCACACCGTGAAGGTGATCGAGCTGCTGCCGGGGGATCGCATCGAGCGCGAGATCATGATGGTTCGGGTGAGCGCGGAGCCCAAGCGCCGGCCGGAGATCCTCGACGCGGCAAGGATCTTCGGAGCCGACCCTGTTGACGTCGGCGTGGCGACGGTTACGTTCGAGCTCTCCGGCGAGCCGGAGAGGCTGGCCGATTTCTTGGAGCTGATGCGACCGTACGGGATCATCGATCTCGTCAAGTCTGGCCGCATCGCACTCTCGAAGGACCCAAAGACAAAGGACGCCGCCCGGGCCGCGCTCCGATCGGCTTGAATGATCGTCCCCCCGAGGAGCGAGCCATGCCACCGACGATCTACTACGAGGCCGACGCCAACCCGAACCTGATCGGTCTCCGCAAGGTCGCCGTCGTTGGCTTCGGCAGCCAAGGTCACGCCCATGCGATGAACCTGAAGGAGTCGGGCGTCGACGTTGTGGTGGGCTTACGTGACGGCAGCCGCCGAGCGCCGGTCGCCGCCAACGCCGGGATCAAGGTCGTGGCTCCCGACGAGGCCGCCGACTGGGCCGATGTCGTGATGGTGTTGGTCCCCGACCAGCACCAGGCCGAGCTCTACGAGACCCAGATCGCACCCCACCTCAGATCAGGCGATGCGCTGTTCTTCGCTCACGGATTCTCCGTCCACTTCGGGTACATCACCCCACCTCCGGACGTCGACGTCGCCATGGTCGCACCCAAAGGGCCCGGTCATCTGGTACGTCGCCAGTACGTCGAAGGGAGCGGCGTCCCCTGCCTGGTTGCGGTGCACCAGGACGCAAGCGGCCAAGCCCGTGATCTCGCCCTCTCGTACGCCCACGGCATCGGAGGCACAAGAGCCGGAGTCATCGAGACGACGTTCCGTGACGAGACCGAGACAGATCTATTCGGGGAGCAGGTCATCCTGTGCGGCGGGGTCGACGAGATGATCCGGGCAGCATTCGAGACGCTCACCGAAGCGGGGTATCCGGCCGAGATGGCGTATTTCGAGGTACTGCACGAGCTCAAGCTCATCGTCGACCTCCTCTACGAGGGCGGCATCACCTGGATGCGGCACTCCGTATCCGACACGGCCGAGTACGGCGACATCACCCGGGGACCGCGCATCGTCACCGAGGCCACGAGAGCCCAGATGCGCGAGATCTTGGCCGAGATCCAATCGGGTGCCTTCGCCAAGGAGTGGATGGCCGAGAAGGCCGCAGGCATGCCGACGCTGCATGCGGCGCGCCGAGCCGTCGCCGATCACCCGATCGAAACGATCGGGGTGGGGTTGCGCGAGATGATGCCGTTCCTCGCGGACAAGAGCCCCGAGACGGAAGACGTATGACGAACCATGCGAGCGGACTGCTCCTTACGTAGCCCGTTGCGGCCTCCGGCCGCGGCGGGCACGACCGTCGTACTCGCAACCGCACCCTGAGGAGCCCCACCATGTCCGATCGTTTGATCATCTTCGACACCACGCTGCGCGACGGCGAGCAGGCCCCCGGCATCGCATTGTCGCCGGACGAAAAGGTTGCAATCGCAGCTCAGCTCGGCCGCTTGCGCGTCGACGTCATCGAGGCCGGTTTCGCCGCATCTTCCCCCGGCGACTTCGAGGCGGTGTCTCGCATCGCCAAGGAGGTCAATGGCCCCATCATCGCCAGCCTTGCCCGCACCCATCCCGACGACATTGACCAGGCTGCTGATGCGCTCGGCGCCGCGGAGCGCAGCCGCATCCACGTGTTCATCTCCACCTCGCCAATCCACATGGAGCAGATGCTGCGAATGACTCCAAAAGAGGTCTTCGCCGCCGCCGTTGAGGGAGTGAAGCGGGCGCGTCGCTACACCGACGACGTCGAATTCTCGCCTCAGGACGCCACGCGGTCCGATCCTCAGTTCATAGTCGACATCTGCCGGGCAGCGGTCGAAGCCGGCGCAACCACCATCAACATCCCGGACACCGTCGGCTACGCAACCCCCGCGGAGTTCACCGCAATGCTGAGCCGGGTATATGCCGACGTCCGTCAGGGCAACGAGGATGTCATCGTCTCGACGCACTGCCACAACGACCTCGGCCTGGCAGTCGCTAACTCGCTCTCCGCGATTCATGCCGGTGCCAGGCAGATCGAAGGAGCCATCAACGGGATCGGCGAGCGTGCGGGCAACACCTCGACCGAGGAGATCATCATGGCGGTCAAGACCCGGCAGGACGTATTCGGGGTCGAGATCGAGGCCGACACCACACAGATCTTCGAGACCTCCCGGCTCGTATCGAGCCTCACCGGTTATCCCATCCAGTACAACAAGGCCGTTGTGGGGCGTAATGCGTTCGCCCACGAGTCGGGAATCCACCAGCACGGCGTGCTCCGCCACCGCGAGACCTACGAGATCATGGACCCAGCTGCCGTCGGTCACAAGAGCGTCATCGTTCTCGGCAAGCACTCGGGGAGGGCGGCGTTCTCCGATGCCCTCACCAAGATGGGCATCGTGTTGGAGGACGAGGATTTCGCCCGGTCGTTTGCTCGCTTCAAGAAGCTCGCCGACCGGAAAGGTGAGATCCGCGAGGAGGGCATCCGGGCAATCGTCGAGGACGAAACCGGGATCAAGGCGGAGGAGCTCCATCTCGTTGGGATACGGCTGTCCGGTGGCGACGATCAGACTCCGGTCGCCGTCGTGAAGTTGCAGCGGGGTGAAGCCGTCGTCGAGTACTCGGCGGACGGGGACGGCATGGTCAACGCCGCTTTCGTCGCACTCCAGGATGCGTTCTCCCTCCCGGCGTCGCTGGTCGACTACCGGGTGAGCCCGCTGACGAGCGGCGCCGACGCCATGGCCGAGGTGAACGTCATCATCCAGGTGGGGCCCGACACGTATTCGGGACACGGCGTATCGACGGATGTCGTCGAGGGCTCGGCCCGAGCATTTGTCGCCGCCCTCAACAAGGCCGCCATCGACCGCAGCGCTTCGACCGAGATCTGATGGACGCCCGCTTCGTTCTCCTCCCCGGCGACGGCATAGGTCCCGAGGTCGTTGCGGAGGCTCGCACCGTCCTCGAGGCGGTAGCGGCCCGATTCGGACACCGGTTTGCCTTCGAGGAGCGGATGATCGGTGGAATCGCCATCGACGAGGCCGGCGATCCGTTGCCGCAGAGCACGCTCGATGCGTGCCGGGAATCCGATGCGGTCCTCCTCGGGGCGGTCGGCGGCCCGAAATGGGACGATCCTTCCGCCGAGACGCGGCCCGAGGCTGGCCTGCTCGGCTTGCGCAAGGAGCTTGGCCTGTTCGCCAACCTCCGCCCGATACGCGCACACCGCCAGCTCGTCGATGCTTCCCCGCTTCGCCGAGAGCTCATCGAGCACGTCGACATCCTCTTCGTCCGGGAGCTCACTGGGGGCATCTACTTCGGACCGTCCGGCGTAAACGACGACGGGACCTCGGCCTGGTCGACGATGGTCTACAGCATCGGCGAGGTCGAACGGATCGTTCGCATCGCCGCCGACGCGGCTCGGGCGCGTCGCGGCAAGCTCACTTCGGTGGACAAGGCCAACGTCCTCGAGGTCTCGCGGCTGTGGCGCCGAGTGGCGGCCCGCATTGTCGCCGAGGAGTACCCGGACCTGGAGTACGAAGTTGTGTTGGTGGATGCCATGGCGATGCACTTGCTCTCGCGCGCAGCGGACTTCGACGTCGTCGTGACCGGCAATATGTTCGGCGACATTCTCACCGACGAGGGATCGATGCTGCCGGGGTCGCTGGGATTGCTGCCGTCTGCGTCGCTCGGCGACACCGCCCCGGGTCTCTACGAGCCGATCCACGGATCGGCTCCGGACATCGCCGGTCGTGGCGTGGCGAACCCGCTCGCCACGATCCTCGCCGCCGGCATGGCACTGCGGCACTCACTGGCGCTTCATCGGGAGGCAGATGCGATCGAAGCTGCGGTCGGGGGCGTGCTGGACGCCGGGCTGCGCACCGTCGATATCGCTGGCCGATCGCCGGCCGTGGGAACCGCCGAGATGGGAGCAGCGGTCGCTGCAGCGGTGTGACGACACCGCATAGTTGTTGCAGGCCGGCCTGACCGCGGTGTGGGGCCCCGAAGACCGATGCCCCACGTTCCGCATCCAATCGCTCTTCGGCTCAGGTCATGAAGACGCCGTTGCGTTCCTCCCCATCTCATACGCGGCGACACCGAGCGGTGGGCAAAAACCTGTCGGTGCGGTTTGTTCCCGATGTTCGTTAGCTTTCCTTGAGTGAGACACCGCCGCTTTCGCGCCGTTTTGGTCGTTCTTGCGCTGGCGGGCGCCTCCTGTAGCGCCACGGATGGCGCTTCCGTCTCCACCACCATGGGCGTTGCAGAGGCATCCACAACGGCTGCTCCGCCCCCGCCAACGACCATCGCGGATCCAACGACCATCGCGGATCCAACGACTACGGCCATTGCGCCGCCGGCGTCCGCCGAGGCCAACGACCCCGCTGGTCTCGGAGACAGCCTCTATCCCGACCTCGGCAACGGCGGCTATGACGTAGACCACTACACGATCGAGCTGTTCTTCGATCCGGAGGTGGATCGCCTGAGCGCAATCGTGACCATCGAGGCGGCAGCGGCCATCGACCTCGACACGTTCAACCTCGACTTCAGGGGCTTCGATATCGACACGCTCAAGGTCGACGAGCAAGAGGCGTCCTTCACACGCGATGGCTCTGAGCTCATCGTCGATCCCGCCTCGCTGATACCGGCGGGCGAGAGCTTCGCCGTTGCCGTCGAATACAGCGGCACCCCGGGGCCGATCGTCAGCAGGGCGATACCGGTGGAGATGGGATGGCGCACGGGAGACGCAGGCGAGCGATACGTGGTCGCCGAGCCGGATGCAGCTTCGAGCTGGTTCCCTTCCAACGACCATCCGCTCGAC
>Ga0224508_10002109_pt1 | contig 17271 bp, 10 predicted proteins | sample SF_Jan12_sed_USG_4_FD_170157 | JGI IMG/M metagenome (GOLD analysis project Ga0224508, IMG submission 170157) | Sediment microbial communities from San Francisco Bay, California, United States - SF_Jan12_sed_USGS_21 | ecosystem: Environmental > Aquatic > Marine > Sediment | place: USA... | reverse complement strand
GCGCAATGGCGACCTGTATCAGCTGTCACCAGGCGCATGATGCAGCGGCCGAATGCGTAACCTGCCACGCCTGGCCAACGGACCGGTTGCTGGGAATCGAGGCAGCCTCGCCGGGTGCGAAGCCTTAACTAACGGGAAGCGAGCGCTGTTGAATTACGGACAATGAGGCGCGGCTGCATTCTCAGTACGACGGGTGCCTTGTCTTCTCCGTCGATGATTCCAAGCAAGGTCTTCGTTGCCTGGCAACCCATCTCGTATTTCGGTACCAGCACTGTCGTCAGGGCGGGGCTCATCCGCTCGAGGAACAGAATATCGTCGTAGCCGGTTATCGAAATATTTTCCGGGACCAGCAACCCCATGTCCCGCATCGCATCCATACAACCAAGCGCAATCAAGTCATTGCCAGCGACAATTGCCGAGAAGCTATTGTCCCTCGCGAGTAAGCGGCGAAACGCCCTCCTGCCTTCCTCGATCGTGAACTTGTTTGTGGCTTCGACCAGGTCGGTCGGTATGTTGTGGATACTCAGATAGTCTGAGAATGCCTTGGCGCGCTGAAAGCCGGTCGATGTGTGCTGCGGGCCGGCAATATGTGCAATGCGCGTGTGTTTCAGGCTCATCAGATGATCGATTACCGAACGAATGCCATAATTCTCATCGAGGACCACGGCATTGACACCGTCACGATCCACGGTTCGATTCACCAGCACGACAGGAATGTCATTCGCCAGGCACTCTTCGACGATCGGATCTTCGCGCCTCGCCGTCGCCATGATGACTCCTTCGATCGACCGGCCCTGCATCATCCTGAGCGCATCGCGCTCTTTCTCCGGCTCATCATCGGTGTTCGCGGTGATAACGGTGTAGCCAACGGCTTCCGCGGTATCCTGAATGCCACGAATAATGGGCGGAAAAACCGGGTTCATCAGATCAGGAATCAACACACCGACAGCAAACGAACGATTCTGTTTCAGTGACGAAGCGACGATATTCCGATAGTAACCGAGCTTTTTGGCTGCTTTTTCAACCTTCTTGACGACAGTCGGCGAGATCTTGTCACGCTTGTCCGGGCTCAACGCGCGCGAAACTGTCGAGTGATGTACACCGACCAGGTCGGCAACATCTCGAATAGTGACTTTTCTTTTTCGCTCGCGTTTCATTTGGGTACCTGAAAATCGGCCTGTCAGCTGGCAGGCTTGTTAACTTCGATGTCGCCATACTGCTCCGACAACAGCGACCCGAAGTAGAAGGACTTGCGCAACGCTTCTCGTTCCTGGAAGCGGGCGAACCACTCTCCGACGCGCTGCTGACCGGACCAGAGGCGGCTCATGCCGATGTCGTTGAGGCGAATGACAACCGGAACTATGCAGATATCGGCCAGCGAATAATCGCCAAGCAGCCAGGGCCGGCCGTCCTCGAGTTGTTGTTCCATTCGTTGTATCGCCATTGCAAGTCGCGACTCTGCCTGATTCATCTCTTCGTCGCTGTAACCCTTACGCCCCATTTTGAGAAAGAAATCCTTGCGCAAGGGCTTCGACTCGCCAAACGCGATGAACTCTTCGTCCGTCATGGACTGGAAGTGCCGCAGGAATACCCGATTGTACGACGGCACGCGAACGGCTGGCGCCGGCACTTCTTCAAAGAATCGCAGCCACTCACGCATATGCGCTCTACCAATCGGCGTGGGCGGACTTAGCGGGATCTCCGGAACCAACTCGTCCAGGTATTCGATGATGACGGATGAATCGATGATGACGTCATCATCATGCAACAGCGTCGGCACGACGCCGTTCGGATTGAGCTGCTTGTACTCGGCCGTTAGTTGATCACCCTTGAAGAGATCAAGCTTCTTCTCCGTGAAAGACAGTCCCTTCTCCCAAAGGCAGATGCGCACCTTTTGGCTGCAGGTTGACTGAGGTGCATTGTAAAGGACGAACGACAAGATAATCTCCGGAACTGACTTTGGTGCCCGAGCTGCCGACTCAGTTCAGCATCATGTTCGGTACGACCAGCGAAATCCATGGCACGTAGGTTATGAGCATCAGTACGGCCAATAACACGATCAGCCACGGGAACGACGCCTTGATCGTTTCCTCCAGGGTCATATTCGCGATGCCGGCGGTCACGAACAAATTGAGGCCTACGGGCGGTGTTACCAGGCCGATCTGCATATTGACGATCATCAATACGCCAAGGTGAATCGGGTCGATGCCCATATCCATAGCGATCGGGAAAATGATCGGCGTCAGGATGAGAACCACTGACGTCGGCTCCATGAAATTTCCGGCGGCCAACAAGAGCACGTTAAGCAGCAGCAGGAAGCCCCAGACCGGCAGGCCCAGGCCCACGAGAAACTCGGATGCGAGTTGCGGAATCTGCTGTGTGGTCAGGAGAAACGCAAACATGAACGCGTTCGCGATGATGAACATCAGCATGACCGTTATCCTGCTGGCGTCAACCAGCACTTCGGGTACATGTTTGAGCGATATATCCCCGTACACGAAGACCGCGATGAAGAACGCATACACCGCAGAAACCGCCGCGGCCTCGGTCGGCGTGAAAATGCCGGCGTAGATGCCACCGAGAATAATGACCACCAGCATCAAGCCCCAGACCGCCTCGCGAAACGTCCTGACGACCTCCTTGAAGGACACGCGTTCCTGCCTGGGCATGTTCTCTTTGCGTGCGATAACGACAATCGTCCCCATCATGACGAGCGTCAGGAGAATCCCGGGCAGTATGCCCGCTATAAACAGTTTACCGATCGACGATTCGGTAATAGCCCCGTAAACAACCATGACCAGTGACGGCGGAATCAGGATGCCGAGGGTGCCGGAGTTACAGATGACGCCTGCGGAAAAACTCTTCGTATAACCCGACGCGACCATACCGCCGATCATCACGCTGCCAACAGCAACCACGGTTGCCGGAGCTGAACCCGAAACAGCGGCAAAAAAAGCGCTCGCCAGCAAAGCTGCCATCGCCAGCCCGCCACGAAAATGACCTACGAGCGCATTCGCAAAATCGATCATGCGCCGCGCCACACCGCCGGTCGTCATGAACGCGCCGGCTAGTACAAAAAATGGCACTGCCAATAACGGATACACCTGCATGGTGTGAAAGAACTTCTGTGCATTCGACAACAGCGACTGGTCGCCGAACAGAAGCATCGTCAGCATGCTGGCCAGACCGAGTGATACCGCGACGGGCACACCGATAAAGAGCAGGACGAACAGGGCCGCGAGCAGAAATACTGCTGTCACGACTGCGATTCCGGTTGTTCTTCGTGAGTATCGATCAGCTTGGCGCTCGCGGTGACCGCGCCGCCGCTCGCACCGTCGTCATCACCACGCAGCAGATGCCAACCGGCCTCGAGAAATCGAAAGCCCAGCAGCGCGAAACCCAGTGGCATCGTTGCGGTCAGCAACCATTTAGGCGCCGACACGTCGCGTGCGAAGCTGCCCAGAAGATAAAGTCGGTTAACGAACACGCTCGAGCCGTAAAGCATCATAACGGCATACGCAATACAAGCTGCAATGGCAATCAGCTGCACGTAACGGCGCACTTTGGAGGGCATCCGCCGTGTCAGCAGGTCGACCGCGATATGGGTTTTCGTACGAACGCCATAAGACATGCCGATCAGCACGAGTGCCGCAAAAGAATAGGTCGTCGCCTCGAGTGACCACACGATGCCGCTGTTGAATGCGTAGCGGAGCACGACCTGGACGAACGTCAACACGGTCATCAAGGCAAGCAAGAAAGCCAGGATGCCTTCTTCGATTCGATTAATGATGCCCCGTATTTTCAAGCTCAGTTTACTCCTGATTGCCGCGCCGCCAACGCTGCCGCAATCAACTCAGCGCCAATGTTGCCTTCGAACTGTTGCCATACCGGCCGCATGGCCTCTTGCCATTCGCTCAATTCGTCCGGCGTCAGCGTTACAACTTCGGACATACCGGACTCGATTATTTTGGCTCGGCCTTGCAAGTCGATTGTCGACGACTCTTCGTTCGCCCAGGCGGCAACTTCCTTGACGATGTCGTTCAGTTCGCTGCGAATATCGTCCGGCAGGGAGCTCCAGAAATCGGGATTCACGGCAACCAGGTAGCCGAGGTAGCCGTGATTCGTTTCCGTCAGGTAGTCCTGAACTTCGTAGAACTTCGAGGAGTACATGTTGGACCAGGTGTTTTCCTGCGCGTCGACAGCACCGGTTTGCAGTGCCTGGTAAACCTCACCAAATGCCATCTTCTGCGGGTTGCCGCCTATTTGCAGGACCTGTGCCTGCAATACGTCCGACTCCATGATGCGAAACTTGAGACCTTTGGCCGCTGTTGGTGAACGCATGGCGACCGGCCCGCCGAACTGTTTCATGCCGTTATGCCAGAACGCCAGGCCGAGGATGCCTTTGTCGACCATCGAGTCCAACAGGACGCTGCCTTCCGGGCTCGCCTGGAATCGTTCGACGGTCGCCAGGTCAGGAAACAGGAACGGCAGGTCGAAAATCTGAAACCTGTGCGTCAGGCGATCCAGTTTCGACAAGGACACGGCAATCATCTGCACCTCACCGAATACCAGTGCATCCAGCGAATCGTCATCACTCATCAGCTGACCGGAAGGATATACCTCGACCGTGACCCGTCCCGCCAACCGCTCCTCCACAACTTCCTTGAAGCGCTCGGCCGCCTGCCCCTTGGGTGTCGCCGGTGCCGTCACATGCGGAAATTTGATCAGAATGGGCCCGTCGTCTGCCTGCTTACCGCAGCCAACGATGACCAGGGCAAGGCAAAACGTAATTACGCGCGCGAGCAGGTGACTGTGTCTATTGCGAATCATTATGTTCCCCGACTGAGAGTATTGACTTTTATTATCAAGAATACGGTACGGCGCTGGATTCGATCAGTACTTGTTCGCAATGAACAACTCCTGCGCCGGAAACAGGGTTATGACCCTGCAGCCGTCTTTGGTGACGACGACTTCTTCTTCGATACGCGCAGCACCGTTGCCGTCAGCGGCCGGACAGTAGGTTTCGAGTGCGAAGACCATACCCTCCTGCAGTTCAAACGGATTATCAAAGGATACGAGTCTGCTGATGATCGGGCGCTCGTGCAGCGCGAGGCCCAGCCCGTGCCCGAACTGCAGACCGAAGGCCTCCATCTCGTTCGCAAACCCGAACTCGGTTGCTTTGGGCCACAGCGCCGCAATCCTGTCAGTGGTCACTCCGGGCTGGACTATGTTGATGGCCACATCGATCCACTCGCGCGCCTGCTTGTAAGCATCCTCCTGTGCCGGCGTGGACAGCCCGACATTCAGAGTGCGGTAGTAACAGGTTCGGTATCCCATGTAGGACTGTATGACATCGAAGAACGCCTGGTCGCCTGGCCGGTACATGCGATCGGTGAAATTATGCGGGTGTGGCGCACAGCGTTCACCGGATACCGCGTTGATTGCCTCGACATCATCGGAACCGTTGTCGTAAAGAAACTTGTTCGCCAAAGCAACCATCTCGTTTTCACGCGCGCCCGGTTTGAGCTTTTCGGCGATTTCCTGATAACAGCCATCAACGATGGCGGCAGACATGTTCAGCAAGATGATTTCGTCCATGCTCTTGATCTGGCGTGCGTCCAGAAATACCTGTTGTCCGTCGCGGACGTCGAGCCCCTCCTGTTGCAACGCGAACATCATCGGCGGCTCCACGATATCGACGCCAACGGGCAGATCGGCAACGCCCTCGGCCTTCAAGAGATCATGAATCTCCCGCGCGGCATTCCTGAACAGGTTGGCATCTTCCGGCACAGAGCCTCGCAAACCCAGCATGCCGGCCTTGCAATGATCGGTCTTCAGCCACGGCGCATAGAGCCGATGATGTGCGGCCGCCGAACCGAAATCCCAGAGATAGGGATTTGAATTGCCGGTAAACAGCGCATAGCGGCAGACTTTGTCACGGCTCCATTCGCCGATCACGCTGCTCGTCAGATAACGGATGTTGTTGTTGTCGAAGCACAGCAGCGACCCAAGCTGTGAGTTTTCGAGCGCCTGCTGTGCTCGAGCCACACGGTATTTGTGGAGCCGCCTGAAATCGACCCGCTCCTCAAAGTCGACGTGCATTCGTCCGGGTGCGCCAATCGGGCGATCCCAGTTCCATCGCGGCTCGATGTCTTCAGGTGTAATGACTACCGGTTCCGTAGCTTCAAGCTCCGACATGCTGACTCCTGCTCGCTCATGCGATTGCTTTTAATTGAGACGTCGACCGAAGAATGCGATGCCTGCAAACGTGTGCAAAAAATCTTAGATCATCTGGCATGAGGAATCAAATTACACCCGACAGCAGACACCGCCTGTTTTGCCGTGGCTTGCGCCGCCCTGTGTGATTTGCTAGTGTGTGCACACGTATGCACTTGCGCATACCACGTGGCGACCGACCGAAAACCAGCAAAAACAACAATTCAGACATCAATCTGACAGTAACACGACAACCGGGAGTATCTAGCATTGGCCACTATCGAACTGGGTTCAAAAACGATCGGATGGATCGGAACTGGCCGCATGGGCTACGCGATGGCCGACAATCTCGCCAAGGCGGGCTGCCAGGTTCGTGCCTGGAATCGCACCAGGGCCAAAGCCGAACCGCTGACCGAACATGGCGCGGAGATCGCCGGTGGACTGATCGATCTGGCCGACCGGGATATCCTGTTTACCATGGTTGCTACGCAAGACCATTTGCGTGATGTCCTGTTCGGTGATGCGGGTGTGTTGTCCGGCGATGCCGCCCCCAAGATCGTTGTCGATTGCACCTCGATATCAGCCGAAGTATCGGCCGAGGTTCGCGAGCGTCTTGCGAAGCGCGGCATACAATTCATCGCAGCCCCGGTCAGTGGCAATGCGAAGTGCGTCAAGGCGGGAAAACTGAGTGTCGTCGCGTCCGGCCCCAAAGACGTGTTCGAACAGGTGCTCCCCTACCTCGAAACTATCGGCCACCTCGGCGCCACGTATGTAGGTGACGGTGAGCTATCGAGAATCGTCAAGATCTGCCATAACGTCCACCTCGGCGTCGTTACGCAGTCGCTATCGGAATTGACCATTCTGGCGCAGAAGGCCGGCGTACCGCGGCACGCGTTCCTGGATTTCATCAACAAGAGCGTGATGGGCTCCGTATTCAGCCGTTACAAGACACCCGGCTGGGTCAACCTGGATTGGTCGGTTACTTTCACTCCCGAACTCATGCGTAAGGACATGGATCTCGGACTGGCGCTCGGTCGCAAATTTGAAGTCCCGATGCCGACCGCATCCGTGTCACGAGATGTCATGCAATCGTCCATGGGGCAGGGCAATACTGAAACAGTCGACTTCAGCATTGTCATGGATTACATGGCCAAGTGCTCAGGCATTACCCTCGAGTCAGAGAACGTTGACGTCGCAACGGGCCTCGAGACAGACTAGCAACACCGCAATCCGGACCAACAGCATGCCTACCTACGTGTATGAAACCATTCCCGGCAATCCCGATGAGGAGCCGCGTCGCTTCGAAGTCTTTCAGCGCATGAGTGATGATGCGCTGACTCACGATCCGGATAGCGGCGAGCCGGTCCGCAGAATCATTACGGGCGGTATCGGCTTGAAACTCGGCGTACTCAAACGCAGTACCGTGGTAGACAAAAGCAGTCCTGCCGCCACAGCCTGTGGTTGCGCTACTGGCCGACCTCATCGTCATTAGCTTCGACCACACGGATTCTCTCATCGACTTGTCACAGAAGGACTAAAAGGAGATGGCTTTGCGACTCAAACAGGCCCTCTTGGGGATAGCTCTTTCCGGCATGATCGCGCCGGTTTCCCTGCTGGCAGAAAGCGATCAGCACGACGACGAATTCGTTGAGGAACGACGGCTGCGGCTTTGGAGCGCGCAAACAAAAAACCGCGATCTTGTCTATTCCACGTATTTGCGCATCGCCGAGATGCAAGGCACCGGTCCGGGTTCCTGGGTCTACGAGTGGTCTCGGATTGGCGATTATTTCGCCAGGAATGGCGATACGTTCGCCGCCGGTGGCGAACGTGAAGCTGCTCGTGACGCGTTCCTGACGGCAGCAAAATTCTTCGGCATCGCACGATTTCCGGCAAAGACGCTGCCGGGTCAACCGGAAGCTTACCGGAAGCACCTGCACTACTACGAAATGGCTGGCCAGCATTTTGAACCGAGACTGGTCGTGCTGGATATACCGTTCGATGGGCAGTCCATACGCGGCTATCTCCACATGCCTGCAGACGTCGAGAAACCGCCATTGATTCTGTGGAACGGTGGCATCGATACATGGAAAGGCGACGTCTATAACAACATTCAGCCGTATATTGATCGCGGCTTCGCCTTGCTGACCTTCGATGTACTGGGAACCGGGGAAAGTTCTGCCTGGGCAGCGCAGCCGGACTCGAACAAGCTGCACAGTGCGGTGATCGATTACATGCAGACTCATCCATTGATTGACGGACGGTACATTGCCCATGTGGGTTTCAGTTTTTCAGGCTACTACGCCGCGCGCAACGCGATCACCGAAGACAGGCTGTTCGCCGTAATCTCGGCTTGCGGTCCCATCCACGATGGTTGGAAGAACACTGATCGGGCCTGGGAAATCCAGGAGGCATTGTCCGCCGCCATACACATGGCGCCGGACGACACGGACGCAATCAATCAATACATGCAGGGTTTTTCGCTGGTCAACCAGGGCCTCCTGGGGAGCAACGACAGCGTCAGGCGACCGACACTGATTGTGAACGGCGATCTCGATCACCTGGCACCGGTATCGGATCTGCGTCTACTGGCGGATTCGGGTCAGGAAACTGATCTCTGGATCATGGGTGGCGATCAGCATTGTTTTGGCCAGTATCGCTCGGTGGTCATGCCCAAGATGGCGAACTGGCTCGTTGAAAAACTGGCGGCGAGCAAAGAAGCGCGATAACGAAACGCTTGTCGGTCTCTACATCGACCCTGTCAGGTTGAGGAATACGCCACTGTGGTCGTAGCTCAGATCTGTCAGGTCGTCGGAGAAATCCGTGAAGTTATATCCGATGCCGATCTTCAGGTGGTCGCCAAGGTAACGTGATACCGCGGCCAGCGCGCCGCTGCGCTGTTCGTTCAGATCCGACATGTCGAGCAGACGTCCTTCCACGAGAAGCTCCCAGTTCTTGCGGAAGCGGTAATCGCCACGGATCACGTACAGACTCGCGTTATTCTCGAAGAACTCAGGGTTGTTGCGATCAAGGCTGACCTGTCCCAGGCGGTAGGCGTATTTGCCACCGATCGAGAAATTCTGCGTTACATCGTAGCTGACATCGACCGCTGCGATGTGGCTCTTTTGGACAAATTCGGCGGCGACGTTTTGCAGGCTGATCTGATCGGTCGTCGGCAAGTTATAGAAATAGGTGTACTTGACGAGTGCATTTAGCCGATCGTTACGCACCGGTCGATAGGCATAGCCGAACACGGCCTCGGTAAATCCGCCGTCATAGAACGTTCCGAGCGAACTCTCACTATCCGAGTGATTCAGTTTTCCGAGCAAGCGGCCGGCAGGGCTGATCTGATACTTGAAGCTGTTACGGAACAACCAGGTCTTTCTCTCGGTCGTGCCAAGGTCCAGCTGCTGCGCGTCGTCGTTGCGGTACTCGATACCGCTCGATATCTGCAGGTTATCCGTCGCATAGCCGAGCTGCACGCCGCCGGCGAGGCGCTCTGTTTCGGCGCCCGTCTGAATGTCCTGCAGGGTGCCGATGTCGGTCGTGAGGCCCAAGCTCCACTTCTGCGTCGGCGCGAAATTGATGCCGGTGCCGTGCGTCAGCCCGGTCATCGTCTCGTTATGCTGGTAACGCTCTTCGAGAAACACGCTGGTGCTGTCGGCAATCCGGGACTTGACACCTGCGACGAGATTGCCTTCGCTGCCGCGCCCGCTTGGCAGGCCATTAACGGTACGTTCGCTCTCGAGCGCGTAGTTGAGGTACATGCTCGTGTGGTCGGAGTGGACGTAGTTTGTCCCGAGCCGACCGCCCGCACCGAGATCGCCATCGGACAGCTCCGCCTCCACGCGGAATTTCTCCGTGACACGATACGATCCACCGACCCCGAAGCGACCATTCTCGCGGCGATCACCCGTGGTAGACAGCGTGCCCTGCGTGAACAGGTAGGTATCCCATGTCGACTTGGAGTCGTAACCCAATTGCAGGACAGCATCGACCCGCTCACCTTGCTCCTGTGTAAGCGGCACAATAATTGAGCTGTCTACACGCTCGTCCCTGCGGTAACCGGCACGAACATCCCAGCGCTCGGCAAACTTGTAGCCGAGGTTAATTTCCTGGGCCCGGGCTTCAATGCCCTGCTCCTGTATTCGGTGGTCGACTTTTGCACCAAGCGCAAAGCGCTCTCCGATCGGCAGGCTGAACGTGCCGCCGTAGCTTTTCGTATCGCTAAGCGCTGTCAGGCCAGGCGCCGAGTAACCGGCCTCGGCCTCCTGCACGTACATCGTTAACGAACCATCGCTGAAGCTGACGAAGTCGTCAAAGCTGATACTGATATCGGCTCGATCCGCGTCTGCCTCGGCGTTGACGAAGGATGCCGGGTCGTAACCGTTAAACTCGAAGCCGCCGTCACTGGAGAGCTGTGGCAGAGCAACCAGGCCTTCGCTGCTGGCCTGCTGCAACTTCAGCCAGGATCCGGCAGTCCAGCGGAAGGTCAGGTCGGCGGCTTGCAAGCTGCTGTCAGTGTCATCCTGTTCGTTCACGTTCGCGGTTACGCCAAGTTTTACATGATCGCCGATCCAGTAATGGGCCTGGCCTCCCGTCGCCAGCGCATCCATGTCGTCAAATCCAGGCGTGTACTCATAACGCACGACCAGATGTGCCTCATCTCCTGAAATTGCACCGCTGCGCACAAGCAGGTTGTCCGCAGCGGTCGACGCAAGCGGCTCGGCAAGCAGGATGCGGCCCTGCAGGTAATCGATGTCGTAGTCCATGGCCGGCGTCAGGTTGAGCACACCGGTGACAATTCCCGAGACCTTGTCGCGCAGCTCGATGCGCACGCGCTCGGAGCCTGCAAGGATGTCCTGGCGTTGCAGGTAATACAGGGACCCGCCGGTGCCACGGAATTCTTCGCGGCTGGCAATCGTGCCCGGTTCGGCCACGAAGGCGTCCACGGCCAGGCGCCGCTCGCCGAATTCCGTGGTTGTGTCGGACTGGTAGTGCAGGTTTGCGCCGTACAGGCCACGATCGACCTGTGCCAATTCGTTGTTCATGTAGGCAATTTTGAAGTTGCCCCACTGACCGTAGTCATCGTCTTTACCAAGACGGACGAAGAACTTGCCCATACTCGGCGCCATCTCTTCGACGGTGGCGTCGTCACCGAACGTCGGATAGTAATAGTCGGGATCCATGCGCCGGAATAACGAATCGGGCGATTTGTCCATGAAGTTGCTGAAGATGTTGTCCAGCGACCCTTCCCGGGTATCGGCGCTTGCCGTCAATTTCCAGTGTTCGCCGAATTTACCGTTAACGAAAAACGCCAGTCGTCCATCAATATTGGAATCGTAGTCGTAGTCCGAATTTTCACCCTGCAGTAAATCGATCGGCCCGCTTGCGGTATTTTCGGCGATCGTGAGATCTGCCATGCCGACGTAGAACCAGTCGTTCTTTTTGAACTCGAGATCGCGGAGATACAACTCGCCGCTGCCTTCTTTGTCGACCAATGCCACTTCGACTGTGTGCGCGCCCTCGGGCAGTATTTCTTCGGTCACGAAACTGCCGCTGTCATCGACCGGGATCGGTCGTCCCGCAACCCAGACATCCTGTTCCGGCGATACGCCGTTGCCACGGACGCTGACGGTGCCGCTGCTTAGACCAATATTGTGCACGCTCAAGCCGTTTTCACCGTATGCGGCCAATAGATCCGGGTCCGGGTCTTCTCCTGGCGCAGCGTCGCTATCGTCCGGTTCGTCAACCGTGTCGTAAACGACCCATAGCGGCTGCGCATTTGTTTCATCGAAATTACCGTTCTTGCCATAAGCGCGCAGCACGTACGCCAGCTCGAACACCGGACCACTGATCTCGGCTAACAACGGGCTCCAGGTGGCGACACCATCAACTCCGATTGCGATCACGTCGAGTGGCTCCGATTCAACGGACTGCCCGTTCGCGAATACGCGTATCTCGGCGCGGTCGATGAAGTGCGAATAATTTGTGTACATCCTGAATTGCACTGGCGATGCTTTCGTCTGCACCCAGATGTCGGCAGGCGACAGACCGGGTCCGAACTGAAGCATCTTCGACAGCGCAATGCGGTCCGGTTTCGCGGCGACACTGAGCCTGGGCGAGGAGCGCAGATTATCGTAACCAAACTGAATGTCGGCACTCTTGAGCGCGACGTCCGTGCAACGCTGAATGTCGGAAGAACTCCGCTTCGGATCGTCGATGGGTTCACCATCGACGGTAATGCGCATGAGGTTGAGCCCGAGCGGATTTTCGGGGCTCAGCTCACGCGTAACTCGAGTGATATCCACGCCCTCGTAGTCATCGAGCACGGCCAGCTCATCGTAGACAACCTGAATCGCCACGTGCGATGTCTCGCCCTGAGTGAAACCGGCGTTAACGACATCGTCGGAATGTACGTAGCCGCGACCTTCGAATTCTGTTTTCGCCGTCTCGAGTTGCGAGTCCTGGACGACCAGTTCCATCGCCCGGCGTGCGCGCGACGCAGACAAGCCGATATCGTCACCGTAGACCGCCGCCGTCCGACGCTGCAACCGTTCATTGCGTGTGTAGCCGACAAACCGCAGACGCGGGTTGGTCTTGTCAGCAACGTCGGCCAGCGCCCTGAGCAGATCGTCGGTATAGCCTGCCGGCACGACTGGTTGTCCATCGGCAAAGTCGAGATCAGCGATACGCCCCCATGGCGGATCGTAAGTCCTGGTGACAATCGCGGCACCTGCATCTTCGGGACACAGCTGCGGTTCGTCGGGCAGTTCCTGGAGCGGATCGTCGTACCAGAACTCGACCTCGACACGGCGGTTCAACGCACGACCACGAGCCGTATCGTTCGAACCCAGCGGCCTCTCAGAGCCGCGGCCGTCGCTCTCGATCGCATACGTCGGCAGATTCAGACTGTCCTGGACTGCCAGGGCGACACGCCGCGCCCGCGCTTTGGACAATCCAACATGGTCGCCGTAGATGCGCTCGGTTCTGCCGGAGAGCGGAATGTCGTCGCTGTAACCGACGAATTTGACGACAACGTTCTGCTTGTCACCCAGGTTGCCGAGCGCCTGTTGCACGCGCTCGACGAAAGTATCATCCACTTCGATGGCCTCATCGCCAAAATGCAACGGGGCAATCAGATTCTGCACCCGGGCGCGGTGTGCGTGCCCTTCGACGTAGCGCAGTTTGCAAACCGTTTCCATGCGGCACACTTTTACGCGCTTGATCTCGTGCGGCACCAGGAATTCCTCGAGCGCCAGCCGCTCCACGACCTCGTCATACCAGACCTCGACTTCGACACGTCGGTTCAGCGAGCGACCTTCTTCGGTCAGGTTCGTCGCGACGGGATCGGTGTCGCCAGCCCATTCATAGGAGATTGCTTCAGGTGGCAAAGCAAGTGCCGTCTGAAAGTGCTCGGCGACCTTGCCCGCTCGTTCGCGCGAAAGACCCGCATTATCACCATAGATTTGCTGCAGCTCATAGGACAAGGGCCGGGTATCGGCATGGCCGATCAGGTGCAGACGCACGTTTATGCGATCGCGCATTCGCGCCAGGATCGCACCGAGCGATTCGACCGTCGTCCCTGGAATATTTGCAACGCCGGACTCGAAGCGAATCGGCGGCACGAGATTGCTGAGCTTGACGGTCTCGAGGCCATCGGTAACCGTTTCGCGAGTATCGATGGTATCGCCCATTTCTGTCGCGACACGATCAGGATCCTGCACCCATTGCCCGAACGGTTCGTCAATCGACAGGTGACGCTCGACGGCTTCGCCGATCGCCACTTCGTCGACATTCGTCGCTGCTAGTCCAACCGATGCCGTTGTCGCGCACAATAGCGACAGCCAGCCGAGTCTGCGAATTACATTCATCGGCTCGACTCCTTCGGTTTTGCTGGCGGCGCTCCCAGTCGCCAGTGAATTTCGGGCTCGATGACGAGTTCATAGCAGCAATTCAAATCCTGCCAGGCGGCCATGATCTGATCTTTCATCGCATCCAGGCGTTGCTCGACGAGAGCCTCGGCTTCGATGTCCGCGACATAGGACAGTCGCAGCACGGCCGGTCCTTTCTGCAGTTCCTGCAGCAACAGCCCGATGCGACTTCGCCACAGATTGCGCATCTCGGTCGAATCCGGTTCGAACACTGCATCCGCCATGTCGAGGCCGACGACGCGATGAATTGAAGCGCCGAAGTTGATGCGCAAAGCCTTACCCCGCGTTGCCCGCTGGACCTGTACCGGTCTCGTCGAAACGCGGAAACCACTCGGCAATGTTCTGTCGTCGAGTTTCAGGACAAAATTGCTGCCCCTGCTCTCGTGCGGCGTGATGGCACAAGTGAAGTGGTAGCGGCCGTGTGTATCCGTCGTCGCCGCCAGACCTCTGGCAGTGACCACTCTGACGCCTGCCAGTCCGGCTTCGTCACCGTCCTGGTAACCATTGCGATTGGTGTCATCGAAAACTTTACCAGTCACGTCGGTGCAGTCGAACGTCGCATCCGGTACCAGGCGCACCGTCGCTTCTGCTTCCTCGGACATGACCGTGCCCGACACCGAGTTCACGGCCTGCGCACGATTGACGAACTCGCCTTCGCTGACACCAGCACCGACAGCCAGTAACAGTTTGATCGTATGCCGGCCATCCGTGTCCAGCGAGAGATCGTCCCAGATCAGTTCACGGCCGACGATCGCCGGCTCCGTCTCAACGTCATCGAAGCGGGCGGATCCCTCGACGTAGCGGAAACCGGCCGGGAACCGGTCGACGACTGTCACGTCCTGCAGGTCGACGCCGAACGAATTACTCACCGTGATCACGTACGGCACCATCTGACCGCGGGTGACATTCAGAAGCGGTGTCGTCTTGGTAATCGCCACCGCACCATCAAGCCGCGGATCAAGGGGAATGTGGTTGTTGAACAACTGAGATGAGCCCGGTATCCCGGTGTTATCAAGTATCAGGAACGAGTGATAGGCCGTGCCGGCACTTCTGGCGGGAACCGATGGCGGCGGCGCGAATTCCGAAGGTTGTGCCTCACAAGTCTGTGCTGTTGCGAGTACCGCATCGTTTACCGAACCCGGACACGCGGGTACGTCGAATGGCAGCGTTGTCTGGTCCGACGTCGGTGGAATCAGCTCGGATACACCGGGGACGTAGCTACTGTCCGGCGCTACGACCTGAATCAGATAATTCGGGCCGCTCGGGCACGAGGGATCGGAGAAATTGATATCGAACTTGTAGTAACCGTTCGCGACCGTACGCTGATCCTGCTGATTCGGATCATCGAAACAAGTGCGGGGCAAGGCTGCACCGTTGCGCACGTCGACGAGCGTAACCGTTGCACCGGCAATCGGCGACCGTGACACGGAATCGTAGATCACACCGTTCGGATCGACCGGCATGTTCAGGGCCAGGAGGTTGCTGCCTTCCTGGACATCGATCTCATCAATGCGCTGCTGGCCATCGGTAAAGTCAGAGTCGGTCTGACCAAGCAGTGCCGTGGTCGCATTAGCGCCCGGCGCGCTGAACCGCAGCGAGTACGTTTCACCGGGCACATAATTCGGCGTCACATTGGTGAACAGGTAATAACCGTCGACGTCCGTTAGCATCGAGCGTATCGGCTGATCATTAAACAGCAGCTCGACGGTCCAGCCCTCGAGCGGACGCTCGACGCCGCCGGGTGTGTTGTCGTGATCAGCATCGTGCCAGACGTTTCCGCTGAGCATTCCTGCGTCAGGCATGGCGCCAACGTCGATCGATACGCTTGCTTCTGCCCATTTGAGCGGATCGTCCCACGACACCTGGCCCGTGTTGGTGATGGTCGTTCCCTCGAGCAGGGTTGGGTTGATGATCGCCCGGAAGCGTAGCGTGATCATCTCGTCGGGATTCAACGGACCGTACTCGTTGAAATAATCACCGGTGATCAGCGTGCCGGCCACGGTAACGCCATCCGTCAGCCCGTTCATGGTCGCGGACTGATCGACATAGGTCAGGTAGCCCGGATTGACCATGTCGAGGTCGTCGTAGATCGTGACATAGAAAGCCGGCACTGCACCGACGTTGCGCACCGTTACGACGTATTCGAGTTCGGCACCGGCCAGCGCCGGCCCGCCGTTGACTACCGACACTTCCTTGACGATCGCGAGCTGTTGAGCAGCACCCACAACGACGACTGTCGGCTCGGGCCCGGTCGCCGGATTGCCGTCACCGTCGGTAAGCGTGGTCGGCACCTCGACGCTGTAAACCACGGCCTGGTTGGTGATCAGGGTTCCCGGGAGTACACCGGCATTGACCTGCAGATCGAATTGGACGACCGCCGACTGGCCGGGGCTCAAAACGCCCGCGCCATCGCCAGGCACTGGCGGCGTCAGGTCAGAAGAACTGACCGGGATACCGTCGATGAGCGGGAACACTCCGCCGTCGGGCTGCCCGACCGGTAGTCCGTTCAGCGTAACCGAATTGGCGACGTAAGTCGTATCCGCAGGCACCATATCGGTCAGGTCCACGGCGGTAGCCGGTACCGTGCCATTGTTGTAGATCGTGATCGTGTAACGCAGCACGTCACCCGGATCGACGATGCCCGGCGAGCCGAGGTCGACTTCGAGCGCAGCTGACTTGGGTGCGAACAACAGCGGATAATTACCGACAACGTCTCGCGTCGGGTCGTCGGCAAGCGGTGTGCGCGGATCGTCTGACGGCACATCCGCAATTCCGTTGTCGACGGCACTTACGAAGGCCTGGTTCGAGATGATGGTGCCATCAGGCGCGTCCGGATAAACAACTACGTCGAATACGACCGTCGCGACATTGTCTGCGACAGCTGCGTTCAGTACACCCGGCGTGACGTCCTGCGGCGCGTTGATCAGGATGCCGTCCGTCAGCGGCGAGGCGCCGCCGTTCGCATCGGGAACTGCGATACCGTTCAAGGTCGTGCTACCCGCGGTATAGGTCGTGTTGGCGGGTACCAGGTCGGTGATTTCGACGCTGGTCGCATTATCCGTACCGACGTTCTGCACGGTGATCGTATAACGCAGCGTCTCGCCCGCCAGCAGCACAGTCGGAT
>Ga0224508_10002108_pt1 | contig 17272 bp, 16 predicted proteins | sample SF_Jan12_sed_USG_4_FD_170157 | JGI IMG/M metagenome (GOLD analysis project Ga0224508, IMG submission 170157) | Sediment microbial communities from San Francisco Bay, California, United States - SF_Jan12_sed_USGS_21 | ecosystem: Environmental > Aquatic > Marine > Sediment | place: USA... | reverse complement strand
CTTCCCGGGGGACGGGCCCGCCCGCGCGCTGCTGCTGGGGGCCATCGCCATCGCGATCCTGGGCGCGATCGACGACATCTGGGGGCTCAATCCCGCCGCCAAGCTCCTGGGCCAGGTGGCATGCGCCGCGGTCCCGGTGTCGGCCGGGCTGACGATCGACCACGTGACCCTGCCGTTCCTCGGCGTCTACGATCTGGGCGCGACACAGTACGTGATCACCCTCGTCTGGTTCGTGGCGCTGGTGAACATGATCAACTTCACCGACGGCGTCGACGGCCTCGCGGCCGGTATCGCTGCCATCTCCGCCGCCACCTTCGCGCTGCTCGCCGCGTCGCTCGACCGCGCCGATCCGGCCATCCTCGCCGCGGCGCTCGCAGGAGCCTGCCTGGGCTTCCTCTATTTCAACTTCAATCCCGCGCGCATATTCATGGGCGACAGCGGGTCGATGCTCCTGGGCTTCGTGCTGGCCGGAGTCGCGGTCTCGGGGGTGATGAAGAGCGCCGCGGCCATCGCGCTCGTCGCTCCGCTGCTGATCCTCGCCATCCCCATCCTCGATACGTCGTTCGTCGTCATGAAGCGCATCAAGCACGGCCTGCCTGTTTACGCGGCCGACCGCAGTCACTTCCACCACCGCTTCCTCAACATCGGCTGGAGCCAGCGCCGCACCGTGCTCGCGGTCTACGCCTGGTGCGGGTTGATGGGACTGATCGCCGTCTCGATCCGCTTCGTCCCCTACACCGACGGCGCAGGCGATTACCAGCTGTGGGGCAGCCTGGCACTGCTCGGCCTCGGGGCCGTCGCCCTGCTCGCCGCGGTCTCCCTGATCTACGTGCTCGAGATCCTGAAATGGGGCAAGACGCCGGTCGTCAAGATCGTTCGCGAGCGCAGCCTCGAGCGAGCGCGCGCGAAGGCGGCGAACCTGGCGGACTGAGACGCGGGCTCCGCCCGCTGTTGCATCGTGGCGGCTGCAGATGCAGCGCCTGAATGCATCCTCGCTCGTCACGATGCCCGCGGCATCGTTCCTCATCCGCGCCTGCGTCCTTCCCGGCCTCGTTTTTGGCTCGCCAGGCCCTCGACTCGCGTGGTCAGGACACCGCAAGGTCATCGACTTGGTGGTTCGAGCTTGGCCCGTTTCTGACAGGTGTCCTCGGCTGCTCTGATGGGCAGCAGGGGACGTGAATCCTTTGGCTATACTTCCGCCCGCCCGGAGCCGGGTCGTCAAGCTGTGCTTGCTTCGACCACGGCTCGAAGTCCGCGTCAGGGACTCGCCTGAACTCAGTGCGCTCCGCCAACTCCTCGGGGTGCCGCGCATGACCGCGGTTGCACCCGCATCATCCGGAATGCGCCCGATCCAATTCGTGGCGTCGTCGCTCGGAATCGCCGTCGCCATCATCGCTCTTCCGATCGTGTTGCTCGCGGGCGGCCCGATCGAGGGCTGGTTCCTGGGCTTCGCGCTCTGGCTGGGCAACTGGGGCCTGGCCCTGGCGACCGGGAAGTTCGCCGTCGACATCGAGCCGACCTTCGCCGTCGGCCTGGCCGGGCTCTCGTTCATCGCCCGGGCGTGGATCGTGGTCGGGGTCCTGTTCGTCGTGGCGTTGCGGTTCTCCGAGCCGATCGCCCTGACGGCGGCCGCGGTCTTCATCTTCGCGTTCACGTTCGATCTTCTCGGCCGCACCGTGCTGTTCGGAATCAGCCAGAAGATCCGCAAGGCCGAGGCCGGCGAATGAACGCGCTGCGTCGCCGGTGGCTGTGGATCTGGGGTCTCACCTTCGGCGCGCTGCTCTCGCTTCCAGCGTTCGCGACGGCTGCCGAGGAGGACTTCGACCCGTCGCTCGAGTTCGAGCTCACGCCGTACGTCGATCTCGATTTCGGTTTCATCGATCTCTCGATCAACAAGGCCGTGATCTATCTCTGGCTCGCTTCGGCGATCTGCATCGGCTTCGGTTTGCTCGTCGTGCGCGGCGGTATGGCGCTGAAACCCACGAAGCTGCAGAACGTGGTCGAGATCGCGTACGAGTTCGCCGAGGGCCAGATCGCGCGCCCGACGCTGACCACCAAGGTCTTCAATCGCTACTTCCCTTTCATCGCCACCCTGTTCTTGTTCATCGCGACCAGCAACATCATCAGCTTCGTGCCACTGCCGGTTTCACACGAGAGCGGCACCTTCCCGGGCGGCCTGCCCGATCTGGGCCTCTACGCCGCGACGGCGAACATCAACGTCACCCTCACGCTGACGATTCTCGTCTTCGTTGCGTACAACGTCGAGGGCGTCAAGGCGCATGGTCCGCTCGGCTACATCAAGACGCTTATCCCGGACGCGCCCGGCGCCATCAAGCCGGTGATCTTCGTGCTCGAAGTGCTCTCGCAGCTGCTGCGCCTTGTCAGCCTCTCCGTACGACTCTTCGCCAACCTCCTTGCCGGCCACCTGCTGATCATCATGGCGGCGGGTTTCGTCGTCCTGCTCGGCAGCTTCGTCGGCGTGCTCGCCCTTCCGGTCGGCATCTTCTTCTATCTGTTCGAGTGGGTGATGATCGCCGGCCTTCAGGCCTTCATTTTCGCGATGCTCAGCGGCATCTACATCGGCTACGCGGTGGAGCCACCGCACTAACCCAGCAAAGGAGATACCCCCGTGGAGGGAAACATTGAAGATGCGGCCAAGATCCTTGCGCTTGGCCTCGCCACCGGTTTCGGCGCGATCGGACCGGGTGCCGGCGTGGGCTATCTGATGGGTAAGACCGTCGAGGCGGTCGCCCGTCAGCCCGAGATGCGCAGCGAGATCATGGGCCTCATGTTCCTGGGCCTCGCGCTCACCGAGGCGATCGTGTTCTACGCCCTGCTGATGGGCTTCGTGGCCTTCTTCATCGGATAGCCGACGGGCTCCTGGAACATGGCTCTGCCGTTGATCGACATCCAGCAGATAATCGCCTCGAGCGACAATCCCCTGCTGAGCCCGCAGCCTGGGCTGATGATCTGGACGCTGGTGATGTTTCTCATCACCTTGTTCATCCTGAAGCGCTACGTTTTCGGTCCGGTCGCGGAATTCCTCGAAGCACGCCGCGCCAAGATCGCCGAGGATCTCAACCAGGCCGAGAGCAGTCGCGCCGAGTCCGAGCGACTCGTGGGCGAGTACAACAGCCGACTCGAGGAGGCTCGCCGGGAGTCGGATGAGCTTCGCGAACGCGGCCGCAAGGATGGCGAGCGCCAAGGATCGGAGATCGTGTCCGCCGCCCAGGAGCAGCGCGAGCGCGTGCTTGCCGATGCCGACGAGCGCATCGCCGCGCAGACGCGTGAGGCCTCATCTCAGATCCGCGACGATGTCGTCGATCTGACGATGATGGCGGCCGAGAAGGTAACCCGCCGTACGCTGAGCGACGACGAGCACCGCCGACTGATCGAAGAAGCCCTGGCCGAGGCGGATCTGAGCAAGCTGAAGTGAGCGTCGAGTCGACATACGCCGAGGCCCTCTACGAGGCGTCATCCGATGCGGATGCCGTCTCGCGGGTAGCCGATGACCTGAAGGCCTTCGTGGCCGCGGTCGACTCGTCTCCGGAGCTGGCTCACACACTCGCGGATCCGAATCTTGATTCCGGCACCAAGAAGGTGGTGATCGCAAAGCTCACCGAGAGCGCCTCGCCGGTGCTCTCGAACTTCCTCCAAGTGCTGGTTGACCGAGGGCGCCTCGGCGACCTGGGCCAGATCACCCGCAGCTACCAGGCGCGGGTCGCCGAGGCCACGGGGACCATCGAAATCACTGCTATCACGGCGGTGCCCTTGGACGATGACATGCGCTCCAAGATCGTGCAGCGCATCGAGCGGCAGACCGGGCGCAAAGCAGCCCTCACCGAGCGGGTCGACGAGGACCTGATCGGTGGCCTCGTACTCGAGGTCGCGGAGATCCGGGTGGACGGATCTCTGCGCAGCCGGCTCGACTCCCTGCGACGAAACCTCGCCAGCGTGCCCCTGGGCGCGACCGGCTGACACGCCAAGAACGAACGACGTAGCGACGGAAAGGCAAGACAGCGATGCAGCTGCGACCCGATGAGATCACGAAGGTACTGCGCGACCAGATCGCCCAGTACCAAGGCGGGGTCGAGGCGGAGGAAACCGGCACCGTGCTGCAGGTCGGTGACGGTATCGCCCGAGTCCACGGACTTGGCTCGGCGGTGGCGCTCGAGATGCTCGAGTTGCCCGGCGGCGTCACCGGCCTCGCCCTGAACCTCGAAGAGGACAACGTGGGTGTGGTGCTGCTCGGCGACGTCAACTCCATCAAGGAGGGCGACCCGGTCAGCCGCACCGGCCGCGTCATCGAGGTGCCCACGGGCGAGGCGCTGCTCGGTCGCGTGGTCGATCCGCTGGGCACCCCGCTCGACGACCTGGGCCCCATCGAGAGCGAGCAGACCCGTCCGGTCGAGTTCAAGGCCCCGGGCGTCGTCCAGCGTCAGCCGGTGAGCGAGCCGCTTCAAACCGGCATCAAGGCCATCGACGCCCTGATCCCGATCGGCCGCGGCCAGCGCGAGCTGATCATCGGCGACCGCCAGACCGGCAAGACGGCGATCGCCATCGACACCATCATCAACCAGCGCGGTGGCGACGTGATGTGCTTCTACGTCGCGATCGGCCAGAAGGCCTCCACCGTTGCGCAGGTCGTCAACCGCCTGAAGGCATCCGGCGCAATGGAGTACACGACGGTGGTCGCAGCGCCCGCATCGGCCGCCGCTCCGCTCAAGTACCTCGCGCCGTACTCGGGCGCCGCGATGGCGGAGTACTTCCTCTACGGCGGCCAGCACGCCCTGTGTATCTATGACGACCTCTCCAAGCAGGCCGACGCCTACCGGCAGATGTCGCTGCTGCTGCGGCGCCCGCCGGGTCGCGAGGCGTTCCCCGGCGACGTCTTCTACCTCCACTCGCGGCTGCTAGAGCGCGCATGCAAGCTCAACGACGATCTGGGCGGCGGCTCCTTGACCGCGCTGCCGGTCATCGAGACCCAGGCCGGGGACGTGTCCGCATACATCCCGACCAACGTGATCTCGATCACCGACGGTCAGATCTTCCTCGAGAGCAAGCTGTTCTACTCCGGCGTGCGCCCCGCCGTGAACGTTGGTATCTCGGTGAGCCGCGTCGGTGGTTCCGCCCAGGTCAAGGCGATGCGCAAGGTCGCCGGTAGCCTCAAGCTCGAGCTCTCGCAGTACCGTGACCTCGAGGCGTTCGCCCAATTCGGCTCGGAGCTCGATGCGGCGACCCAGGCCACCCTGGCGCGCGGCGAGCGCCTGGTCGCGACCCTCAATCAGCCGCAGTACGACCCGTGGCCGGTCGAGGAGCAGGTGGCGATCATCTTCGTCGCCGGCCAGGGGCACTTGGACAAGGTCGACCCCGGAAAGGTTCCGAACGTCAATGAGGAGATCCGCAGCGCGTTGCGCGACGAGGGCGTGCTGCTGGCGGAGATCCGCGACGGTGAGTGGTCCGATGACCTCGCGAAGCGGCTTGACACGTGGATCGGCGACCTCCTGCTGAAGATCGGCGTCTCGGATGTCACCGAAGCGGTCGAGGCCGAGTCCGCGGCGAGCGAGGCGCCCTCGGAAGGCGATGCCGAGGAGCAGGCTGCCTAGGTGGCATCCCAGCAGGACATCAAGCGGCGGATCGAGTCGGTCCGCGGCACCCGCAAGATCACCCGGGCGATGGAGCTGGTTGCGTCTGCCCGGCTCAAGCGAGCCCAGGACCGCATCGAGGCCCTGCGGCCCTACGCGCGCGGCATGCGCCGGCTCACCGGCCAGGCCGCGCTGCGCTCCGGCACGGTGTCCGGACTCCCGCTGCTCGAGGAGCGGGAGAGCGTGGAGCGCGCGATCATCGTCGCCATCACCGGTGACCGCGGTCTCGCCGGAGCCTTCAACGTCAACATCCTTCGCCGTGGCTTCCAGGAGGCCGACGCCCTGGCCGCCGATGGCATCGACGTCGTCTACACGGCGGTGGGCAAGAAAGGCGCGGGCACGCTGCGGTTTCGCGGCATGACCATCGATCGCACGTTCCAGGGTTTCTCGACCGACCCGAACCTGTCCGATGCCGAGACGGTCGCCAAGCACGCCGTCGACGCGTTCATCGGCGGCCAGGCCGACAGGGTCCTGATCGTCTACAACGCGTTCAAGTCGGTGCTGGAGCAGACCGTGACCGTGGAGCAGCTCCTGCCGATCCCGCGCGAGTTCGTCGAGGCCAGCGAAGAGGAGGCGATGGAGCACGAGTCCGCAGGGGGCGTCGCGTACTTCGAGCCCGACCCCGCGGAGTTCCTGGAGAGCCTGCTTCCGACGTACGTCGACATCACCATCCTCCGAGCTCTGCTCGAGAGCTCCGCAGCCGAGCTGGCCGCCCGCCGCACCGCCATGCGGAACGCGACCGACAACGCAGGCGAGCTAATCGATCAACTCACACTGCAGATGAACCGCGCCCGGCAGGCCGCGATCACCCAGGAGATCCTGGAGGTCGTTGCGGGCGCCGATGCGCTGACCTAGGCGCCGAACGAAGGAAGGACCGCCAGACCATGGCAACCACCGCTCAGAGCACCGGCCGGATCGTCGAGATCAAGGGTGTCGTGCTGGACGTCCACTTCCCGGACGGCCCGCCGGCCATCTACAACAGCCTCGAGATCGACCGCGAGGACGGCCCGCCGCTGGTGGCCGAGGTACAGCAGCACCTCGGTGATGACCGCGTGCGCGCGGTGGCCCTTGACACGACCGACGGCCTCGCCCGGGGCACCGTGGTGCGCGACACGGGCGCGCCGATCAGCGTGCCCGTCGGCGATGTCACCCTCGGGCGCATCTTCAACGTCACCGGTCAGGTCATCGACGAGGGCGAACCGATCCCGGAGACCGCCGAGCGGTGGCCGATCCACCGCGAGGCGCCGGCATTCGACGCGCTGGACCCCACCGACGAGATCTTCGAGACCGGCATCAAGGTCGTGGACCTGCTCGCCCCGTACGTGAAGGGCGGCAAGGTCGGCCTGTTCGGTGGCGCCGGGGTCGGCAAGACCGTGCTGATCCAAGAGCTGATCCACAACCTGGCCCAGGAGCATGGTGGTCTGTCGGTCTTCGCCGGCGTGGGCGAGCGTACGCGCGAGGGCAACGACCTCTGGCTGGAGATGACCGAGTCGGGCGTGATCGACAAGACCGCGCTTTGCTATGGCCAGATGAACGAGCCCCCGGGCGCCCGTCTTCGCGTCGCGCTGTCCGGGCTGACGATGGCCGAGTACTTCCGCGAGGAGGGCGGCCAGGACGTGCTGTTGTTCATCGACAACATCTTCCGCTTCGTGCAAGCGGGCTCCGAGGTATCGGCGCTACTCGGCCGCATGCCGTCTGCCGTGGGCTATCAGCCGACCCTGTCGGGTGAGATGGGAGACCTGCAGGAGCGCATCACCTCGACGCGCAACGGCTCGGTCACCTCGGTGCAGGCCATCTACGTACCCGCGGACGACCTCACCGACCCTGCGCCGGCTGCGAGCTTCGCCCACCTCGACGCGACGACCGTGCTCAACCGGGCAATCGCCGAGAAGGGCATCTACCCGGCCGTCGACCCGCTCGACTCGACCAGCCGCGCGCTGTCGCGCGAGGTGGTCGGCGACGAGCACTACGACACCGCCATTCAGGTGCAGGAGACACTGCAGACCTACAAGGACCTGCAGGACATCATCGCGATTCTGGGTGTTGACGAGCTCACCGACGAACAGAAGCTCGCCGTCGGCCGCGCGCGTCGCATCGAGCGCTTCTTGAGTCAGCCGTTCCACGTCGCGGAGGCGTTCACCGGTACCGCTGGCAAGTACGTTCCGCTCAGCGAGACCATTCGCGGCTTCAAGGAGATCGTCGAGGGTAAGCACGACGACCTCCCCGAGCAGGCCTTCTACCTGGTCGGCGGCATCGATGAGGCCATCGAGCAGGCCTCCAGCACGGGGTCGTAGGACCGCGGATGTCGACATCCGCACCCGGCACCGAGCGGGCGACGGTCCCGTTGACGGTTCTGAGCCCGCGCGGCGTCCTCTACGAGGGCGATGTGCGCATGGTCATCGCGCCGAGCGTGGCCGGCGACGTCGCGATCCTCGCCCGGCACGCCCCGCTGGAGGCCATCTTGAGGGTGGGCGAGACCCGCGTCCGGCTGGTCGACGATTCGCTGATCCGCTTTGCGACCGGCGAGGGCTACATGACCGTGGAGGGCAACAACGTGCTGATCCTCGTCGAACAGGGCGAGGAAGCCTCGACCATCGATCGCGAGCGAGCTCAAGGCGCGCTCCAGAGGGCTGAAAGGCAGCTTGCGAGCCTGCCGGAGGACGACGCCGTCGGACGAAAGTCCGCCGAGCGCGCCAAGGAGCGCGCCGAGAACCGGTTGCGCATCTCCGCGGAGGGCTAGCTTCCGCCATACGCGACCGGCGCGACTCGCTCCACCGCTCCTGGGCGAGTAATGCGCCTGGTCCCACCCGTTCTGCGCGTCAGGACCTACCGGGAGATCTGGCTCGGCAGCCTGGCGAGCAACGGCGGCACGTGGTTGCAGATCGTCGCCGCCGGCTTTCTGATCTGGGAGCTCACCGGTAGCGCGCTAGCGGTGGGTTTCCTTGCAGTCACCGCCCGCGGTCCGAGCGTGGTGCTCGCCCCGCTGGCGGGGCAGCTCGCGGACCGCTTCGATCGCCGCAGGCTGGCGGTGGTGGCCTTCACAGCCCAGTCAGTCGCCGCGTCGGCGCTCGCCCTGACGGCGGCCCTCGGTGCCCTCAGCGTGCCGGTCATCTATGTCTTGAGCACCATCCTCTGGTCCGGTTTCGCGCTGGGGCTGCCGTCGATGCTCGCCTTGATTCCGCTGCTGGTGCCCCGGGAGCACTTCTCACAGGCCGTGACCGTGAACGCGGCGGGAATCAACGTCGCACGACTGATCGGCCCGGCCATCGGCGGTGTGGTGCTGGCACTCGCAGGTCCCGCCTGGTGCTTCGGCGTCAACGCGGCCTCTTATTGGGTGCTGATCGCGGCGCTCATCCGCGCCGGGGCCCCGCCCGCACCGGCTCCGAAGCAACGGGCAACCGTGCGTGACGGCCTGCGCTATGCGATGGCCGACGTGGCGCTGCGGCGCCTGCTCCTGGGCATGGCCGTTTTCACAACCTTCGCCGCGGTCATTCAGGAGCTTGCGCCGGTGATCAACGGGCGACTCGACGGCGGGGCGGTCGAGCTGGGCGCATTGCTCTCGGCCATGGGCGGCGGAGGCGTCGTCGGCGCGGTGATCTACGAGCGCTTGCGCGGAATTGGGGTGGGTGCCAGCACCCTCCTGCCGACGGCGAGTGCTGTCTTCGCCCTCGGACTGTTTCTTATCGCAGTCTCTCCTTGGGTCTGGCTGACGCTCCCGGTCATGGGGTTCTGCGGCGCTTTCTGGATCTGGCTGTTCAGCGGCACGAACACCTCGATCCAGCTCCGTTCCTCCCGTGACTACGTTGGGCGCATGCTGGGCTTTTACCAACTGGCCGTGGTCGGAGGTATCGGGCTCGGGTCGCTGGTCGCCGGTGCCGTCGCCGCCCGGATCGGCATTGCTCAGACCCTCGCCATCTGGGCCGCGATTCTGTTGGCCTGGGGTCTCTGGAGCTTCGTCAACCGCGTCCCGGAAATCGACGAGCCATCCGCCGAGAACACCATCCCAGCGGGCCCCGGGGCCGCCACGTGAGCGCTCGGGCAGCCTCGCGGTCCGTGTCCGGGCCCGGCGGGCATGGCTTTAGCGCGCTGCGAAGAGGACGCTTTCTGCGGGTGGACCACTCTTCTGACTGGTCAAGAGGCTACCGTTCCGGGCGGCCTCGTCGGACGTCTTCGCCAGCCGCTCCATGTAGGCGGGGCGCGTATCCAGGACGGCTATGTCCTGGACCGCGTCCCGCAGGAACGCTGGATCGCCGTCGATATCCGCTACGTACCCGGCCAAGACCCCGATGACATCCTCGGCGAGATACGGTCCCACACCGATGCGGAGCTCAGCGTGATCCCCGAGCAGGAGCCGGTCGGTACGCCGAAGAACCGTCCACTGGTGTCCGGACTCATCAGCACCGCTACCGAACGGATGTCGGCGGGCCGGAGGGAGGTCGCTCCGTGAGCGAAGACCGCGAATCGTCTGACGGGCTGCACCGCACGGCGCGCTACTACCGGGCGCCTCGCCGGCGCCGCGCCTGGCTCAGCATCCTCGGCTGGTCGGTCTGGGGCGTGATCGGCGTCGCATTCAGCCTGGCGTTTGCGTCGTTTCTCTTCCTCGACGAGACCCTCAGCCAGGCGAGCCCCGACACCGAGGAGAACCGGCGCGCCATCGCCGCGACCCGCCCGGCGACCCCCGGGGAGCCGGTGAACGTGCTGCTGATCGGCTCGGACGTGCGACCCGACAGCACCGGCAACGGCCTCAGTGACAGCCTTATCCTCGTGCGGCTCGACAAGAAGCGCGGCTTCGTCTCGATGCTGTCCTTCCCCCGCGACCTCTACACGGACGTCCCCGGTTACGGCTTCACCAAGATCAACAACGCCTACGGCTTCGGGGGCGCAGAGAAGGCGATCGAGACGATCCAGGGGCTGACGGGTCAGGACGTCAACCACTACGTCAACGTCGACTTCGACGGCTTCCGCAACCTGGTCGACGCCGTCGACGGCGTCTACATCGATGTCGACCGCCGCTACTTCAACGACAACAGCGGCCCCGGCCCGAGCTACGAGGCCATCGACCTCGAGCCCGGCTATCAACGCCTGCGCGGCGAGGAAGCGCTCGACTACGTGCGCTATCGCCACACCGACTCGGACTTCGCCCGTGCGCGGCGCCAGCAGAAGTTCCTCGCCGAGCTCAAGCGCCAGACCAAGCAGTTCGGCAACCTGCGCAAGTTTCGCGAGTTCGCCGGGATCTTCGGCGAGAACGTCGTGACCAGCGTCGACAGCGTGCGCGAGATGATCTCGCTGATCGAGCTCGCGCTGGTGACCCCCGACGACCGCATCGCCCGCATCGGCATAACCGGCGGGGTCGCGGACCGCAATGGCCTGTCCGTTGTGCTGGTCTCCGATGCCGAGATCCAGTCGAAGGTCGCCGACTGGCTCAACCCGGACTTCGAAGAAGGGGATCCCGAGGAGCCGGTCACTCCGGCTACCGTGAGGTTGCGGGTCGACAACGGCAGCGGCCGGGTGCTGGTGAGCCAGCAGGCCACCGATCAGTTCGTGGCCGCCGGCTTCCGTCAGGCGGTCGCGGGCGGCACGGTCGCTCAGGTCCCGGCCTCGACGGTTCTGCATTCCGAGGACGGGCGCTCGGCCGCCAAGGTCGTCGAGCAGCGCATGGGCGAATCGGCAACCCTGGTCCTGGGCACCGACGACGAGCTTCGCGGCTACGACGTGGTGGCGGTCGTCGGTCCCGAGTACGCCGGCTCGCTTCAAGAGCCGCCCCCGCCGCAGGAGCGTCCGGAGCGGGCCGTGCCGGTCAGCCCGATGGTCGACACCGAATCGCTCATCCCGGTCTTCCAGCGTTTGCGCGCTGCGACCAAGATGAACCTGATGGTGCCGCTGAAGGTGCCGCGCGGTTCTCGGGCCCGCCGGGTGCGCGCCTACCGCATCAACACCGGGGGCGACAAGGAGCCCAACGCGATCAAGCTGGTCTTCGATGCCGGCGGATTCACGTACTTCGGTATCACCCAGACGGAGATGAAGGACCCGCCGATCCTGGACGGACGGACCGGTGTGGTTCGGACCGGCGGTCGCGAGTATTGGACCTATTACGACGGCCGCAATCTCCAGCGTCTGGCCTGGCGCAAGGGCAACATGACCTACTGGATCACCAACACGCTCGACTACAAGCTGACCGATCGCCAGATGTACTCGGTCGCCAAGTCGGCGCGACCACTCAATCGCGCCACCCTTCCGAAGGGCGCCGTGCCCGAGGGCATCGAAGTCGAGCTCGAGGGATCCACACCGTGAGCGGCACGAGCTTGCAGCGCATCGGCGTGATCGGCGCCGGCTATGTCGGCCTGGTCACCGGGGTCTGCCTCGCGGCGCTCGGCCATGAGGTGATCATCCGCGACATCGTTCCGGATAAGGTCGACGGGCTCAATCGCGGCGACGTGCCGATCTACGAGACGGGCCTCGAAGACTTGATGGCCGAGCACTCCGAGCGGCTCACATACACGCTCTCGCTGCCGGATCTGTTGGAGGGGTCCGAGCTGATCCTCGTCGCGGTGGACACCCCGCCGACCTACTCGGGCGACGCTGACCTCTCGAGCGTGATGGGCCTGCTCGACGAGCTCGGCAAGACCGGTGCCGGGGAGCAGCACGTGCTGATCATGAAGAGCACCGTCCCGGTCGGCACCGGGGAGCGCGTACGCGCCGAGCTCAACGCCCGGGGCCTCGGCGCGGTGGGCTACGCGTCCAATCCGGAGTTCCTGAAAGAGGGCGCCGCGATCGCGGACTTCATGAACCCCGATCGCATCGTCATCGGCGAATTCGACCGCGCCACCGGTGATCGCGTGGCCGCCCTCTACGACGCCATCGATGCTCCGATCGTCCGAACCAGCATCCCCAGTGCCGAGATGATCAAGTACGCCTCCAACGCCTTCTTGGCCACCAAGATCAGCTTCATCAACGAGATCGCCAACGTCTGCGAGGAAGTTGGGGCGGATGTGACGGTCGTGGCCGAGGGCATGGGCCTCGACAACCGCATCGGAGGAGCGTTCCTCAAGGCCGGCATCGGGTTCGGGGGCAGCTGCTTTCCCAAGGACGTCAGCGCGCTCAAGCAGCTTGCGGGGAACTCCGGCTACCATTTCCAGCTGCTTACATCCGTCATCGAGGTCAACGAGCTCCAGAAGCGCCGGGTCGTGGGCAAGCTCCGCAAGCACCTCGGCTCGCTGGAGGGCAGGCGCATCGCGCTCCTGGGCCTGGCGTTCAAGCCGGAAACCGACGACATCCGGGAGGCGTCCAGCCTGGTGCTCGCGGCCCGCCTGCTCGGGGAGGGCGCCCAGGTGATCGCATACGACCCGATTGCGATGGACCCCGCGCGCGAGCGCCTGAGCGGCGTGGAGTTCACCGAGTCCGCGGAGGCCGCCATCGCCGATTCCGACGCCGCCGTACTCGTCACGGAGTGGAAGCAGTTCGCGGAGCTCGATTGGATCGCCTTGCGCTCGAGGATGCGCGTGCCGCTGATCATCGACGGGCGTAACGCCCTCGATGCCGCGACCCTCGGCGCCGCCGGATACACCTACGAGGGCATCGGCGTGCTCGGCGAGGGCGTGGCGTCGAACAACGGCTTCGCGTAGCGCCTTCGCCTGCGTCCTGGCCGCTGCGGTTTCGCCCACGAGTCCATCGACTCGTGCCAGCGGTTCAGCGCCATGTTAACCCCCCGTTTGGCTGGTTGAGCACGGCGCTACACTCGGCGCCGACGACCCGGCGAGGAGCGACTGACGTGCAAGCGGTGGTGCTGGTAGGGGGGCAGGGAACGCGCCTGAGGCCACTGACCGAGTCTCGGCCCAAGCCGATGATGTCCCTGGTCGATCGCCCCTTCGTCGCCCATCAGATCGATCATCTGGTGCGTGCGGGCGTCCGCGACGTGATCTTCAGCTGCGGGTATCGGCCCGATGCGCTGGAGTCCCACTTCGGCGACGGCGGCGCATTCGGGGTCACACTCAACTACGTCGTCGACCCGGAGCCGCTCGGCACCGCCGGCGCAGTGAAGAACGCCGAGCCGCTCATCCATGCGGATCGCTTCCTGGTCCTGAACGGCGACATCCTCACCGACCTGGATCTGCACGCGATGCTCGCTCAGCACCAAGCCACCGGCGCCGTTGGAACCATCGCGTTGACGCCCGTCGAGGATCCCTCGGCGTTCGGCCTGGTGCGCCTGCACGGGGACCGGTCGGTCGAGGAATTCGTGGAGAAGCCGTCGGCGGATGAGCTGCGGCCAGGAGAGCCATACCGGATCAACGCCGGCACGTATCTGATGGAGCGCGGAGCACTGGAGTTCATTCCCGCGGGGCAGAAGGTGTCGATCGAGCGCGAGACCTTCCCGGCTATCGCGGCGACCGGCGGCCTCTACGGCTACCCCAGCGACAGCTACTGGCGCGACATCGGTACACCGGCGTCGTATCTGGACGCGAACGTGGACGTCCTGGCCGGTGCGGTGACGACGGAGGCGCCGACGCCCGGCCCCTATCTCGCCGCCGGTGTCAGCGTCGGATCGGCGACGATCGGCTCGGACGCGTGCATCGGCGCCGACACCCAGATCGCCAACGGGGCGAGCGTCCAGCGATCGGTCGTGGGCGCGCGCGTCCGCATTGGCGGCGGCGCGCAGGTGCGCGGCGCCCTGTTGGGTGACGATGTGGTCGTCGAGCCCGGTGCCGCGGTTCTCGAAGGCGTGGTGATCGGCGACGGGGCGGTGATCGGAGCCGGATGCGAGGTCCGGGATGCCTCGATTCCTACCGGCGCCGTCGTTCACCCTGACGGTAGAGTCCTGGCCGCTTCCTAACGAAAGGGCGTCTACCGTGTCCTCCCTCGATGACCCGCGCACCCTAGCGCTCGATTCACAGGACCTGCTTGGCGTGGCAGGCGCTGCAGCCGATGCCTTCGCCGCCGGCAGGGCGGCCGCTGAAGCCCTCACGATCCCATTTCCCTCCAGTGAGGTCTCGAGCGTGGCGATCTGCGGCATGGGTGGGTCGGCGATCGCCGGCGACCTGGTACTCGGCGCCTATCGTGAGCGGCTGCGCCACCCCTCGGCCGTGCTGCGCGACTACTACCTGCCAGGCTGGGTCGGCGAGAACACCCTGGTGATCCTCAGCTCGTATTCGGGGGAGACCGAGGAGACGCTCACCGCCGCGATGCAGGCAACCGAGCGCAACGCGCTCTGCATTGCGATCACCAGTGGCGGCAAGCTCGACGGCCACTACCGCGAGTCGGGCGTGCCGATCATCAAGATACCGCCCGGTTTGCAGCCCCGAGCGGCACTCCTCCATCTGCTCGCGCCTCTTGCGACGGCTCTGAGCCGCATGGAGGCGTTCCCGGACATCAGCGCCGACCTCGACGAGGCCGAGGGGACTCTGCGCGCCGCCGCGGACGCGTACGGGCCGGACAAAGTCCTCAGCCAGAACCCCGCGAAGCAACTCGCGGTCTCGCTCGACGGCACGCTGCCGCTCATCTGGGGCGCGGAGGTGACCGCCGCGGTGGCCCGCCGGTGGAAGGCTCAGATCAATGAGAACGCCGAGGTGCCGGCCTTCTGGGCGGAGATCCCTGAGCTCGATCACAACGAGATCGTGGGCTTTGAGGGCATCGGCGAGCTTGGACAGCAGACCCACATCGTTGAGCTCAGGGATCCGCGCCAGCACCGCCAGAACCAGCGGCGGTTCGATCTGACGCGCGAACTCGTTGAGCCGCACGTCCGCGGTGTGGTGCAGGTCATGGCCGAAGGGCAGGGGGCGATGGCCCGCACCCTGGATCTGGTCATGCTCGGGGACTACGTCTCGCTCTACATGGCGCTGCTGCGCGAGGTCGATCCCGCGCCGGTGGAGCTGATCGGCCGGCTCAAGGAGCGCCTTGCCGTCGTTGGCTACGGGCGCACCGCCTAGAGAGCTTCATCCCCGGGAGGTGATCGACCTCGGCGAGGGGGTCATCACGCTGCTCGATCAGCGGCTGCTGCCGGCCGAGGAGCGACGCCTCTCGCTTACCTCGACCGAGGAGGTCGTCAGAGCAATCGCCTCCCTCGCCATCCGGGGTGCCCCCGCGATCGGCGTGGCCGGCGCGATGGGCGTGGCGCTCGCCGCGCGCCGCGCGCTCGACGCGGGCGACGATCCCGCAGAGGCGGCCCGAGCGGCTGCCGCGGCGCTTCGGGTCGCTCGACCGACCGCGGTGAATCTCGGCTGGGCGGTGGATGCCCAACTCGCGAGGGCTCGGGACGTCGCGGCGCATGGGCCGCAGCGGCTGGTGGCCACGCTGGAGGATGCCGCGCGGTCTCTGCAGGGGGCAGAGGTGCGCCGCTGCGAGCAGATCGGCGCCCATGGCCGTGCCCTGATCGGTCGCGGAGCGCGCATCCTCACGCACTGCAACACGGGCGCGCTGGCCACGGGTGGCTACGGCACGGCGCTCGGAGTCATCCGAGCGGCCCATGAGGCCGACCCGACGGTGCGCGCCGTCGTCGACGAGACCCGCCCTCTGCTGCAGGGGGCCAGGCTCACCACCTGGGAGCTGGGGAGGCTCGGCATCGCCTATACCCTGATCTGCGACAGCATGGCCGCCTCACTCATGGCCGACGGCCGGGTGAGCGACGTCATCGTCGGCGCGGATCGCATCGCCGCCAACGGCGACGTGGCCAACAAGATCGGCACCTATGGCCTCGCGGTGCTCGCGCGGGAGCACGATGTGCCCTTCTACGTCGCGGCGCCGACCAGCACCGTCGATCTGTCGACGCCCTCAGGGCGCGACATCGCCATCGAGGAGCGGAGCGCGGAGGAGGTGCGCGGAGTGCAGCTCGAGGGTCGTCCGGCGGCACCGTCGGACGCGCCCGTGGCCAATCCCGCGTTCGATGCGACCCCCGCCCGGCTCATCAGCGCGATCATCACCGAGCGCGGGATCCACCGGCCGCCGTTCGAGCGGACGCTCGTCGCCGCGCTGGAGGCGGCCGAGAGCTAGGAGGGGTCGCCTCTGCCCGAGTTGGCTTTGACGCAGTCCCGTCGCCCGCGCTCATCGGCGAGCGCGGTGACCATCCGCCCCGCGATGCCCTGCCGGTCGAGCCATACCGTACCCTTGCCGCCGGCGCGGCGGGACACCTCGTAGGGGGGGTCGGACCCGAGCTCCGCCGCGCGGCGTGCGATGCGGCCGGTGAGCCGGCCGGAGACGGCATTGATCGGGACCTCCAGCCGGCCGGAGAGGTCGGCGCTCGAGACCTCCCCTCGGTCGCGCAGGATCGTGAACATCACCAGGGCGCGGTCGATTACGGCGTCACCGAGGCCTGCCACGAATTCACGGCAGTGCTGCAAGGGGTAGTCGCCGAGCTCCGGAAAGCGGTCGACGACCTCTCGGGTCACCGCTGCGAGGTCGCGACGGCGACGCCCATTCCCATTCCCGTTGCCGTTGCCATTGCCCCCGTGCTCGGGTCGGTAAGCTGCAATTCGCGGACGTCGGCCGGCCGCCGCTGGGCGTGCATGCCCAGCGGGGACGTCGGCCGGCTCGGATACCCGGTGCTCCGCCTTGCGCGAGTGATGCTCGCGCCGGAGCAGCGCCGAGATCAGTGCGACGAGGCCCGCGATGACTACGACCACCGCGGCGATCTGTGGCGA
>Ga0224508_10002107_pt1 | contig 17272 bp, 11 predicted proteins | sample SF_Jan12_sed_USG_4_FD_170157 | JGI IMG/M metagenome (GOLD analysis project Ga0224508, IMG submission 170157) | Sediment microbial communities from San Francisco Bay, California, United States - SF_Jan12_sed_USGS_21 | ecosystem: Environmental > Aquatic > Marine > Sediment | place: USA... | reverse complement strand
AACGACTGGATCAGCTTGTGGTGGGCGCAGGACAAGTGGTTCTGGTCGAAACCCGTTCTGCTCTTCTGGATGGAAGCCTTGAGCATGGGCTTCCTCGGCGTGGACTTCATGCCCGACGCGAATCCGGCTCACCCGGAGTGGGCGCTTCGTTTGCCGACGCTCCTGATGAGCCTAGCGGCGCTGGCAGCGATCTACGCGACGGTTCGGCGCTCCTTCGGCCCACGCGCAGGCGTCCTCGCCACCCTGGTGACCGCAACGATGCCGCAGTTCTTTTTCATCTCGCACCAGGCGATCACCGACCTGCCCCTGGTCGCCGCCATCACGATCGCGGCCTGCTGCCTCCTCGTTGCCATCGACCAAGATCCGGAGCGTGAGGCAAACGGGTTTCAGCTCGGGCCTTGGACGCTCTCCCTTCAGCACCTGGTGCTGTTTGCAATCTTTCTGCTCGTTCTTCCCCAAGCGATGTACCTGATCTCTCGCAACATCTCCTGGGTGGAGGGCCACGGCCTGATCGCCCACGTCGACCGATTCCTCTACGGCTCGGCAGGTAATCTGGACGTCCCTGGCAACCCGGCCCCGCGCGATCAGACCCCAGCCTTCCGCGGCCTGGCCGGTCAACCGTTTCTGCAGGGCGCCCTTTGGCTGACACTGCTTGCCGGGGTGGCGCTCATTCTTCGCAAGGAGCGACGCGTCCGCCCGCTCCTGATGTACGGTTTCTACTTCTTCACCGCGATTGCCTTCATGACCAAAGGCCTGCTCGGGATCGCCATCCCCGGAGCGATCGCTCTATTCTACCTGCTCGCCTCGCGGCGTTGGTCGCTGCTCGGCAAGGGCGAGCTTCGCGTCGCCACCGGCGTGTTGATCGTGACCACGGTGAGCATGCCCTGGTACCTGGCGATGTACGTCCGGCACGGCCCCGCATTCACCAATCGGCTCTTGATTCACGACCACATCAACCGGCTTGCCAGCGGAGTGCATGGCGACACAGGGACAATCGCGTACTTCGCCGGTCAACTCGGCTACGCCACCTTCCCATGGATCGCCCTGATCCCGGCGGCGCTGATGGTCGGGCTTTGGATGCGCTCTCGGTCGGAGCGTGATGCCCGAAGCGAGGCCCTGCTCTTCCTGGCGATGTGGCTTCTTTCCTCGTTTGTGCTTTTCAGCGCGATGGTGACCAAGTTTCACCACTACATCCTCCCTACGATCGTGCCCGCAGGGATTCTCGTCGGGATCGCCGCGGCACAGTGGTGGGGCCCGAACAAGCCGAGGGCGACCCTGCTCGCAGCGGGCGCAGCGTTGTGCGCGATTCTCGGCTTTGCCTGGCTGACAGGAGATCCCCGAGGCGTCGTCCCTGCCGGTGCAATTCAGATCGAAGACTGGGTGCTGCAGCAAGCACGACCACTCGGAGCCGGCGCGCTGCTCGTTCTCGGCGCCGTGCTCGCAGCGTTCGCGCGCTCGGAGATTGCGCGAGCCGAAACCAAGCTGACCCCTCCAAGCTGGGGCACCGCCCTCGGCGTCGCCTTGCTCCTTGGAGCCTGTCTCGTTGCGTTCGTGGGACGTGACCTGAGCTGGTCGACTTCCGCGAGGCCTCAGGGGAACGAGCGACTGATCCATTTGTTCATCTACAACTACGGGCGGCTCTGGCCCGAGCACCTGGACTATCAGGCCATCCTCACGGGCTTCGCGATCGCGGCGGGCGTGACCAGCGCCGCGTCGGCCTTTCGATACTGGCGTTCGGTCGCGACCCGCGCCCTGGTCGCGGTATCGGTCCTGTTCTGCGCTTGGGGCTTGAATGTCTACATGGTCGACCTCTCGGACCATTGGGGGATTCGCGATTTGGCCAAGCGCTACTACGAGCTCCGGCAAAGCCCGGACGAGCCATTGGTCGCCTGGCAGATGAACTGGAAGGGGGAGAACTTCTACACGGGGAATCGCGTCTACGTCTTCGCTGAAACCGACAACAAACGGATTCGCGAATGGCTCGACGACAACGAGGGCAGGACGGCCTATTTCGTCCTCGAGCACAAGCGGCTTCAGAGCTTTCGGAAGCTGGTTCCCAAACGAGAGGTTCGGGAACTGTCGACCAAGCGGGACTCCAACAAGTTCCTTCTGATCGAGCTTGAGATCTGATCCCAAAACGGGATAGAATTCACCCGCTTGTGGGTTTTGGACGTACTGAACACCAAAAACTGGACCGATTTTCAGTACTGAGCGATCCTCTGGGTCCAATGGTAGATCACGACGAAAAACTAGGCTGGCGTCTGCTCGAGACGCTTTACGAGCTCGGCCGCGCCGACATCGACGCGGACCCTGAGGTGCTTGCAACCTGGCTCCCTGTTCCGCAAACCCGCGTTCAGGAGCTCTTGCTGCGGCTCGACGCGCAGGGCCTGGTCGATGCGAAACGCTGCCGGCTTTCGATGCAGGGGCTGGTGCTCGCGGTCTCGATGCACGGCGCGCAGAAGCTGTCACGGCAGTCCTTCGCCGCTTGACCTGCCTTGACAGGCTGGGGCCCAACCACTATCTCGCCCTTTCTTCAGCGGAAGTGGCGGAATTGGCAGACGCGCATGATTCAGGTTCATGTGTCCGCAAGGACGTGGAGGTTCGAGTCCTCTCTTCCGCACCCGGCGCGTTGTAGTCTCCACTGGTGTATCTACGAGGACATCGAACCGACGGTGTACTTGGCCCCTTTTAGGGGCCTGCGTACTGCACCTGGAATCTGGCAGCTACGCGGACTTCGTCCGCTTCGCTTTGCCATATTCCAGTCACACGCGAGTCCTCTTAAGCCGCGCGTGCCTGTTGCTGAGGGTGCTCGCGTCGGGTTGAGGGGCGCGTAGGTTGTCGCTGGGGGCCGGGCTGGGGGGCTAGGTCTGCATTCTTTTCATAGAGGGTGCAGGTTGTTTATAGCTGAGGGGGGTTTGAGCTCGCTGGTTTTGTTTGATTTCAGCTAGTTAGCGGGGCTCCAACTTCGGTACGGGAGTTGCATCTACAGCGGACGTGGATGGAAATCATAGAAATCGGCGCGAGGGGCTGACGCTGGTGGAGCTCATGGTCGTCTTGGTGGTCATGGGCGTGCTGGTGAGCGCCGCCCTGCCGAACATCGGCGACGGTTTCGCCGACCGGCGTGTCGCGATGGTGGCTCGGGATGTCTCGTCGCTGTTCCAGCGTGCACGTTACATGTCGATGGCGTACGGCCGCGCGCACCAGGTCGTCTACGAAAACGACGGCGGCACCGGCCTCGCCAACGGCAACCCGTACGCGTTCGAGACCCTGCGCGGCACCAGCGGTGGTTGCGCGCTGACCAGCTTCGAGAACGTGGGCGGCACGGTGCTCGCCGACATGGACTGCGGCGCCAACTGGCGCTGCGTCGATAGCGTGTACCCCGACACCTACGATTCAGACCCTGGCGACTCCGATCTCATTCGGGTCGACGGGCACAACTACGCCACGTTTTGCTACGAGGCGGGCTCCAACAACCAGGTGTTCGTCGACTCGGTCTTGTTCTCGAACTGGCAGGTCAACCCCGTGCAGTCCGGGTTCGGGTTCCTGGTCTATCGCCAAGTCGACGGCCACGCGATCGGCGTCACGCGAAAAGTATTTGTTCCGTCCGGAACCGGAACACCACGGATACTGCGATGAACCACCTCGGCAAAACCACACAGGCAGGTTTCACTCTCGTCGAGGTCATGATCGCCATCGGTGTCATGACTATTGGCTCGCTTGGCATCCTGGCCATGCACCAGGGCGTGGGTCAGGCGAACCGGACGGCTCTCGAGATGAACACCGCATTGGCGATCACCGAACGCTGGGTCGAACGCGTCGAGCGCGATGCGCTCTCCTGGACGGAGCGGGGTCTCAATAGCAGCTCTCTCGCCGCAACGTACCACCTTTCGGGACTCGCCGGCACGGCCTCGGCTACCGACTGGTTCAGGCCTACGCCGCCGTCGGGAGAATCTTTCGATTTCGATTACTTCGGTGGGGACATCGTCACCGGCAATCCAAATCCACAGAAATACTGCACCAACCTGCGTCTTAGTTGGCTCCGGCAGGGAAGCTCGGCGCGGGTCGACATCCGAGTCTTCTGGTTTCGCGAGGGCTACATGCCCGGCGGCGCGACGCACCCGAACTGGGTGAGCGGCTCCGCGTTTCGAAGCGCGGATTGCGACGCCGCAACCGCAGACGGCTGGGGCCTCAACACGGCGATGCTCCCGCCGAATATCGATGTGGTGTTCGCATCGACCGTCGTGACCTGGCTGAGGAGGGAAGGAACGTGAGAAAGAGCGGATTCACTCTCATTGAGCTCATGGTCGCGATGGTCGTAGGCCTCACCGCCATCACGTCGGTCTACAGCCTTGGGGCCGCGATGAGCGAACAGTTCTACGAAGAGCAACGCACCGCGACCTCGCAAGGCTCGTCGCGCGCCGCGATCATGGAGCTCCGCCGCGATATTTCTCGAGCCGGGCTCTTCGGCTCGCCCAACGCCCAGAGCGAGTCCCGCTGCGAGGCGAGTCTGCCCGAGCTCCCCAAGCTCGGCGGCGGCAACATCACCATGGGCGCCTTTCAGTACTACCCGGATGCGGACCTCGCGGTCCTCGACCCAGCCGGCGACAACGCTGGAAGAGTGGGCGCCGACCGTCTTCGCATTCTCACCAGCCTCTACCTCACCGACCAGCTCCTCGTCGATTCCGTGAGCCCCGAGGGGACGACCGTCATCTTACAAACCAGCAATCAGGCGTACCGCCGGACCTTCGCCTGGGGTCAGGCGGCGGGACCGTTCACCGGGTCCACGCCGGACTACCTCGACGGTAATCTCGGCTGGGATGCGGCCTGGGGCGGTGAGGCGGCGAGCTGGAAAGGCATCGGCCAAAAAGGAGCGCGTGCGTTCCAGACCGGTTCGGTCCTCCACATCGAATCGCCCGAGGGATACCACTTCTTTCGCACCGTCTTTGGCAAGGCGGACAACACACAGAATGAAGTGCGCCTCCTCGTCAACCCGGCGCTGCCGGTCGCCAGCGCGTGCCTTCCTGGCGCAGGCGAGGGCTCGACCGTCGCACCGCTGCAATGGGTCGAGTACGCGCTGGTCGACCCATTCGATGCCGCGACAGTCGGCGCCAACTTCATGGATTTCGGAGAGCTCTTTTTCTTCGACCTCGAGGGCACGAACCCCTTGATCACGACTGATTTCGAGAACGCTGGCAAAGAGGCGCTTCGAGAGAAGCGCAACGTCGTGCTGGTGCGGCGCATCTTGAATCCGGCGGACGGAACGGTGAGGCCCAACACCACGCAGGTGCTTGCCGAGTTCGTCAGCAACTTCGAAGTCTCGTTCCTCATCGACCGCAACTCCGGAACGACTCTGGCGCCGGACATCGTCGCCGAGACCGATATCAACGACGATCCCCAGCAGGTCCGTTCGGTTCTCATCGACTTGGGAATCCGCAGCCCGCTCGAAGACCCCTCGATTCCCTACTCCGCGGTGACAGCCGCGAACACGCGATTTGAGGTGGACCCCGACGAAAAGGGCTCTGCGCGTGTGCGCCACATCCGCATCGAGATTCCGGTGATGAGCGTGGCAAGGAGGAACCTCTGATGAAGCATCCTCGCAAGGAAGAGGGCGCCGTACTTTTCGTCGTCTTGATGATCGTTATGGTCGGCACCGCCAGCGCGCTCTTCTCGGCCACGACTGTGTCACACGAGGTCCGAGGCACAGGGTTTGCCCGCCAGCAGCTGCAAACCCGATACGCCGCCCGCTCCGCCTTGATCGGCGCGCTCGAGTGGTTCGACATCTTCGGCCCGGAGGCGGTCCGCGACATCGTGCAGACCCGCGGCGCTACCGACGCCAAGCTCTTCACCTGTGTCGGCGATGGGGTGACCTCCCCGAAGAGCTGCTACCCGGAACCCCCATTGGCCGGCAACCGCCGGGCCTATCGGCTTTACGAGGAGCACTTTGGCGCGCTGATCGAGCCTGACGGCAGCGGCAACTTCAAAAACCCGCCCGTCGACGCCGATGCCGTCTTCGGAGGCGGCTCCGCCTACACCCCGGCGTTCGTGATCGACCTCTATGACGAGCACATCGTGAACAAGCTTCCGCCCGGAGCGGCCGCTCAGGGCGGCACCAAATTCAAATACATGCGCACGACCATGACGGCTCGCGGTCGCGCGCAGGTAGGAGACGGGACCGTCGATGCCGCCGAAGTCGAGGACGGCGGACGGCAGTGGAACGAGACGGGCGCGGACATGCGCGCGTACATCATCAGCGGGCCATTCATTTCGGGGTCATGATGAGATTTTGGCTACACATCACTTTGCTTGGCTTATTCGTGGCTTCCCTCGGTCCGAGCGCGGGGGTTTCAGCGCAGAGCCCCGACATTCGCAACATTCGGCCGCACGTGATGCTCCTGGTGGACACATCGGGCTCGATGGAGCGAAAGCCGAACTGCATCTGCTCGACGCCGGCATGCCTCGAGTGCCTTCCCGTCTGCGGGGCCGGCACCTACGAGCAGAACCGCTGGTCGGTCGTCGCACAGGCGCTAACCGGCGAGTTCACTCCGTACGAGTGCAATTCCGACCTCCGAATTGGCGGCATCTACACGGGTCAGTACGACGAAGGTTACTTCCTGCCGCACATTCAGCTGCCTCAGGAGATCCCGGCCTATGCTGGCTCCCAGAGCGCGAACGGCGTCCTCGATACCTACATCGAGCGGATCAAGTTCGGCCTGATGACCTTCGACTCGATCGGCACCCTGAACGACAGGCCTCCGCTGGTCAGCCAGGCGGACTTCCTCGCTGCACCGTTTCCGGCCGAATCGTCGGGAACCAAGGGGATGTACTCGTACGCGGCGGACAGGCCGTATTCCTTCCCGGGCGCCCTGACGACCTTCATGCTCAACAGCGGCGCACGCTCGCCCTCCGCGCCCGAAGGCGGTTTGGTCACCGTCGGCGCGGACAGCACCGCATCGATGGCCAACACGAACGCCGCGATTCAGGCGACGGTGCTTGGCGACAGCGGGCTAGGCAAAAATCCTCTGCGCCCCTACGGCTCCACCCCCACGGCCGGGCTCGTCACCGACCTCGAGTACTTTCTTCAGACCGACCCGGACATCCTTCAAAAGACGGCCGATCCAGGTCCGGGCGATCCCTACTACGGCTGCCGCCCGCGAAGCGCCGTCCTCATCACCGACGGTTTCCCCAACGGCGACATGCGGGGGAACCCGGTCAACTGCCAAGCCTTGGGCAACCCCGTGGGCGCGACCGGCTGTCCCTTCGAAGAGGTCGCCGACACCGTGGCCGCGATGGTCTCATCGGGCGATCTAAACAAGTTCTACGTGATTGGCTTCGCACTCGATGGAGACGCCGCGAAGGTGGCCGCCGTCGAGGCGCTGCTGAACGACATTGCTTCGGTGGGAGACACGACGGAGGCCTTCCTGGTCGCCGACCGCGCCGAGCTCGTCACCGCATTGAGCTTCATTTTCAACGAGCAAAACGCGGGCGCGACCAGCCGAACCGCACCGGTGTTCACCGGCGCCTCACCAGGACTCCTCGAGTCGGAGTTCATCTCCGGTTTCAATGCGTCCTTGGACCCGACCGACCCCTGGGACGGCATCCTGGAGCGCAGGCGCTTCCTTTGCATCGACGGCTTGCCCGAACCCCAAGACGTCGAAGCCAGAGATCGCTTCCACGAACTCCTGAACGCGCAGAGCACGGCCCCGTCGGACGTAGAGCCATGGGGGGGCTCGTCCACGAATGTCAACTTCACGGGTGGCTTCCCGCGAAACCTTTGGACGGTGCTGCCAGACGATCCGGCCGACATCAACTCGCACCTCACCGGTAGCGGACAGGACAAGCTTACGACGGCCGGCTTGGACCTGCCCGATGTCGGCTCGGCGATCATCGACCAACCGGTCGGCGAATTCAGCAGGGCCATCGATCCCGAGTACCTCTTGGGCGTGGGCAGTGTGGACACCGCGTTGAGAGACACGGTGGTCGAATGGGTTCACGGCGCGCTCGGAAGCGGACGTGAAAACGAACGCCTCGGCGACATCTACCATTCGACTCCTGCCATCGTGGGCCCGCTAGTCGATGACCTCGATGATAGCTCGTTCAACGACTGGCGACTGGGCCTGGGGTTCCAGTTGAGCCCGGACCCGCTGGAAGATCTGTCGACCGACGGCTGGCAGCTCAGCGAACGTCCCCGCGTGATCTATGCGTCGTCCAACGATGGCGTCATCCATGCGTTCCTCGCCGACGACTATGCGGCCGGCGTGTACACCGTCGGCAACAACCTCGAGGAATTCGCCTGTGCCAACAACAAGGACGCCGGCACCGAGCTCTGGGGTTTCATTCCGCCGATGTTCCTCGACGATCTCGACGACATGCTGGCGGGCGGCAGCAAGCAATGGTACGGCGACGGTAGCATTCAGGTCCGAAACCTCTATGACGTTCGCCCGTTCGCAGCGAATCAGGGCGGCGCCACGAACGTCTGGCGGACCGTTTTGTTTCTCAGCTTCCGGAACGGTGGCAGCGGCATGGTGGCGCTCGACGTCACCAACCCCTGCAAGCCCGAGTTCCTCTGGCAGTTCACCCACCCGAACCTCGGCGATACCTATGGGCAGCCCACTGCAGCTCAGATCTTCGTCGAAGGTGGCGACGACGGCAGTGGCGCACCGGCTTTCCTGTCGAGGCAATCCCGCGGCGTGGTTCTCCTTCCAGGCGGACAGGGGGTCGAGAACGCTAGCTCCGTCGCAATTCCGGTGGGCCCTGAGCTCCCCCAAGGCATGCAGGAGGCAGACGGCACCGCGATCAGCCCCCGCGTGAATCGACGCGAGTGGCGAGACGAGTCGACGGTTCCAGCGGAGGTGAGACACGGCCGGATGCTCTACTTCATCGACTTGGCGACCGGCACGCTCATCGAGAAGCTCGACCAAGACACCTTCCCCGCTCCGCTCACCGGCGCGGTTTCGGTCTACCGGGGCGATACCGGTACGGTGGCCAGCGCGGCGTACACGGTGGACGCCGATGGCGTGCTGTGGCGGGTCGATCTGTCTTCGGTCGAGCCGGCCGACTGGACCGCGGAGGCGCTCCACGACCTGTACTACAACGAGGCGTCGGACGTGGCCGAGCCGACGTTCTACCCGCTTGCGCTCACCAGCGACCCCAAGGGTAATGTCGTCATCCTGACCGGAACGGGCAACATCGACGTGCTCGACGATGCCACCGCAATCAACAAGGTCGTCTCGGTGACCGAGAATCTGACCTTCGACGTCGACGGCACGGTCGACACAGTCGAAGGCCGGCTGAACTGGGAAATCGAGCTGGATCCGGGCGAGCAGATGACCGGGCCAATCGAGCTCTTTGGCGGTCAGGTGTTCTTCGGGTCGTTCAAGTCCGCGAACGGCACTGCGATCGACGCCTGTCCGTTCGGCGGGAGCCGCATTTTCGGACTGAACTACTTGGATGACCCGACCAGCGCAGGAACCCCGGTTCCCTTGCTCGTAGATAGCCTCTCGAATCCAACTCACGTCCTCGATCAGAACGACCTCCCTCAGCTCGAGAACGCTCTGCTCGTTGGCCTGCAGGTCGCCCAGGCGCCTGTCTGCGTCACGACGCAGGACATCACCATCACCGATCCGTTCGACGGCACCTCGGCTACCCTAGCCATGCCGGTCGCGACGAGCGGTCGCGAGTTCAAGCTAATGGGCCACCTGAGCGGCTCGGCTGCAATGCCGGTCAACCAGCTCACGATCAACATCCTCGAGCAGGGGATCCAGGCGCCGGAAGCCTTCACGGTCGTTTCGGGCATGGCCGACACGCTGGAATGATCGGTCGCACAGTGATACCTCCTAAACCGATGTCCGGCTCACCGCTTCTCGTTCTCGCTCTCGTGCTGGTGCTCGCCGGCTGCAACTCGAAGCCGGAACCGGAGGCGAAGAGCGGCGGCGGCGAGGCCTTGCGGGATCAGGCGAATGCCGAATCCACGCAGCGGAAGACGAACACCCGACGCTTCGATGCGGAGGGACGTCTTCTCCCGTCGGACGACTACATCGTCGGCATCCGCCTTCCGCGAGGCGCCGAGCTCTTTCGCGAAGACGGGCTTCTGCACGTGTACCGAATTCGCGCCCCGATCGACAAGGTGCTTGCCTATATCGGGCCCATGATGGTTACGGGCAGCGTGGAGCGTCGCGGCAAAGGTGCGATTTACAAGCGAGCGAGCGTTCGTGGCGCAGAGGTCAACCCGACCAAGGTCGACGTCTCGATTCTGGAGGTCGGCAGCAACGCAACGCGAATCTCGATCATGGAGCTTCCGCCGCCGCCTCCACGTGAGCACGTACCGAGTGCCGATCGGACCAAGGCCGCGGCCCAAGAGTCGTTTCGCATGCTCGACTAGCGGGCACGCAACCCGTCAGGGCTCTCGATAGGCTGCGAACGTGCACTGGACCGTTCCCTCAGACAGGGACTCGGTTGCGACCATGCTGGTGGAGATCCGTCCCGGATCGTCCATGCGCCCGAAGCGCTCGACCAGCTGTGCAACCCGTCGCGCCCAGACCCGGCTGCTCAGCTCGGGCACCGCGACCTGGCAGGCGACGGGGCCATGTGGAAAAGCCTCGAGAAGCCCAGCGAATCGTCTGACGGTGGCGCTCGACACCTGTCCCTTGGAGGTGAAGAAGCGCTCGGACCGAATCAGGACGGCGCTCCCGAGTCGATCGGCCGAAAAGCCCGTGACGGACGCCGTTTGGACGAGCGCCGTCGAGGCGCCGGGGCGTGGCTCGGGCCAGTCTGCGCGCGTTTGCCCGATCAGGATCTCGCTTTCGAGTAAGAGCGACTCCGCGACTCTCGCGGCGTCGGGGCGTTTGCGTTTGACGAAATCTGCACGCTCGCGAAGCGGCAGGAGGTGCTCGTCGGTCGCACCGAGTGCTTCTGCCAGCGCGAGGTTGAGGCGCACCCGGGTGAGCACCGCATCGAGCGTCGCGTCGCTCACGGTGGTGGCCTCGGTCAAGGTCGCGAGTCGCTCCGCTTCACGGAGCGCGACCGCGTTGGCCTCATGCCGAGAGATGTCCCGGGCGACGATCGCGGAGGCTTCCTGATCGCGAGCAAGCTGTTTGCCCCAATGTTCTTCCTCGCGTTGAAGCTCGGCGCGCCTACGATCCAATTGCACCCGCGCGGCTTCGGCAATGGCCGCTGCCAACCACAGCCGCGACTCGGTCCGATAGTCATCTGCGGCCTGCTCGTCTTTGCGCCGCTGTGCGTCACTGGCTTGGGCCCATGCCGACTCTGCCTGGCCGTAAAGATCGGGAGCGTGCTCGCGTGCGAGGTCCGCTTCCGGAGTGGCGAAAAGCACATTCGACGTTCGGCCCGCTTGCGACCCCGCGCAGGCTCCGATCACGACCGAGAGAAGCACGACCGTCGGGCGTGAGATCATGGGCGCCCTCCGCTCCCTGCCAGAGATGCACGATCTCGCATGAGCGCCTCGAGCACACGTCGCTGCGCGTTGGCCCGTTCACGGATCGAGCTCAGGCGGCGTTGCGCCGCGAAGAGCTCGGCTTGGGCCTTTCGACGCGCGAGCTGCCGGTCCGCCAAGACCAAGGCCGCACCGGCGATCCTTCGAGCCCTCGAAGCCGCATTTGGACCTTCGTGCGAGCTGGAAGCGCGGAGCATGGCGCGACGGGCTTGTTCGAGCGCGCCTTTTGCGTACTTGGCGTCGTCTCGTGCCTCGAGCCGGCCGAGTCGCTGTTCGAGCTCTGCAGTTCGCGACTCCGGTTTGACCGCGTCGGCTAAGCCTGACGTAGCGGGAAGGGCGCCCACGAGCCCGAGCAAAATGAAAACGGCACACCTGGAGCGCGCCCGGCTCGACTCATTGATACGAGAAGCGAAACTCGTAATCGCAGATGTGATAGACGTCGCCTTCTTCGATGCGCTTGGATTCGACACGTTGACCAGCGAACTCGATTCCATTCGTGCTGCCCAAGTCTTTCATGAAGTACGCACCGTCATGGAACACGACCGCTGCATGCTTGCGAGAGATGTTACCATCTCGAATCGCGAGATCCGTAGTTCGTACACCCCGCCCGATGATGAACTCGTCTTTATCGACGCGAATTGACTCGCCGTTGAACTGAAGCATCAGGACTCGGCGGCTTGCTACGTCCGATGGTCGGCGGCCGGGGAGTGGAGGCGGCACGGTCACCGCTTGAAGCGGATTGATCGCCGGCTGCACGGTCGGCCGGCGAGATGGCACCGGAGTCAATATTGGCCTCGACCGAGTATCGATCGATGGTGCGCCCACCGGTGACGCACCGGCCAGGGCAGAGCCCAGGAGCTCTTGAGATTCCACGCCGACGGAAGTGACCGTCTGCTCACGCGCTCGCGCATACTCACGCATGGCCTCGTTGATCAGATAGTCGATGGAACACTCATGCTCTTTGCTCAGCCGATCGAAGATCTCGAAAAGATAGTCGCGGCACTGAAACGCTCGCACCGTTTTCCTGTCGCCTTGATCAGCCATAGCTTCGACTACTCACTTGTTGTCACCTTGCTCGCGGGTCCGAAGCGCCTTGATGGCCGCGTCGGCAACTTGGCCCACCTTTTTCACGGGTGGATTCAGCTCCGACCAACCCTGCCCCGTCACTGCGCCATCATCCGACATCAACTGCTGCATCGCGGGGAGATCTGCTTCCCCACCTCTGCGTTCAAGATAGCGCAATGCGACCACACGATTCCACCACTGCGGCGAATTGAGCAAAGCCATGACCGTCGATGTAGGAGGAGGTGTCATTTGGCTCATCCTCGTCGCATAGCCTTCGAGCTCTTCCGGCTCGTATTGAATTCCCATAGATGACGGTAATCGTTGAGAAAACGGCTCGATTGCCGAGGAGCCGCCGAGCGAGAGGACCAGCTCGCCGGCACGCCAACGAAGACGCTTGGCGAGCTTGTCCGACGCCGTGCAGGAGCTTGCCGTACATCCGACCCGCTCGACGAGGGGCCAAAGCCGGGGGATCGCGTCACGGCTACGGATGTCTCCGACGCGATCGAAAGCGTAGTCGCGGACTTCGACCGAATTGCTCGGATCGAGCGCAATCGACAGCAAGCGGTTGAGGTGGGCGCGGGTCACGTGCCCTTCGAGCGCCTTGAGCGCGGTCGCTCGCCGTGCGTTGAGGCGCTCTACCCAGGCCTTGGGATCATTCGCCCCCGGTTTGGTATCGGCGATTGCGAGCAGCCGGCTCGAAACCAGTGGTTGCTCGCCGAGGTGCTGCATTGCCGGAAGCACGCCCTGGTTGATGTAGTTCTCCCGATTGTAGAGGGCCAGCGACGACACACGCGCTGCGTCGACCTTTTCTCCCGAGGCTTTGAGCGACTCGCGAATCTGAACGGCAAGCCACTTCACGAAGGCGGGCTTCTCCATCTCTTTTTCGATGGTGACGAGTCGTGCTCCGGCACGCTTTCTGGTTTGCTCGTCGCCGTCTTCCCCGATGATTTCCGCAATTTTGATCATCGCCTGCGGAGGCATCTTCTCGTGAAGTGCATCGACCAGCATTCCCGCGGCCTCGGCGCCGAGCGCGCGCGTCACTTGCTCGGCGCTGTAGTCCCCCGCAAGGCTCCGACCTTCGAAGTCGGCGGAGTACCAGCCGACGACCGCACGAATGAGCTCGTTCCGCGAGCCCTCGGGCGCATAGGGAATCACCATGTAGGCCGCATCCTTCGCACGCACCTGCACCGGGTCCGGACCCGTCGCCTCCGGGTCTGGCTCGGTCGACAAAAGGGCTTGGAGGCGCGGGATCATTCCGCCTACGATCGTTTCGCTGGTCGCCCGGTCCTGGCGCCGGAGCTCGTCGAACGCCTTGGACAGAACGGACAGCGAGTCGATGTCGTTGCGATCCATCTCGACGATGGCGAGCGCCGCTTCCGTCCGCAGCTCTGGACTGTACCGGTCGCTGCCGATGACTGCGCGGAGCCTGGTCGGCCCCTTGACGGTTTCTTTCCATTGCTGGACGTCGTCGCTATCTACCTTGCAGCCAGCCAACAGGAGGCCGACGACCGAGCAAAAAACCACGAGCTTTGTCGTCCAAGCCATCCGACTAGCGAAATCATCCCCCCCGAGCATGCAACCCGGCAAGATAATAGAGGATTCCGCCCGGCTTTCAAGACACCCGGAGGGCCGTGATTTCTTGACCAAGCACGGGGCGCGCGCATAGCCTGCCGGTGTAGGAGGCGTCTTACTTGAGCGCACATGAAACCACCTCTTCGGGCGACCTGGTGGCGCCGGAGGGCAGGCGGCAGGACGTTCTTGCGATCCTGGCCCTTACTGCGACCGTCCTGCTGACTCTGGCACTCGTGTCCTACGATGCGAGAAATGGCACCGCGAACTTGGTTGGGCCCGTCGGCCATCGATTCGCGCGTGCCGTGATGCTGGCGTTCGGCCTCGTCGCCTGGATCTTGCCGCTCGAGGGCGGGCTGCTGACCTGGCGTCTGTTTCGCAGACGGTCCGCGTTGCTCGGTCTTGCCACGATCGCGTCGACGCTCGTGCTCGTCGTGATCGGTGCGGCGCTCGGGCACTTGCTGATCGAACCGCAGGCCGTGTGGGGCGCATCACCAGGAGGAGCGGTGGGAGAGCTCCTCGGAGAAGTGCTCCGTTCCTTACTCGGTTTCTATGGAACCGTGATCATTGGCTTCGCGATCCTTGGGACCGCAATCATTTTGCGAACCCCTTGGACGCTCGAAGAGGCCGCTCGGGCGTTTGCTCGCATCGGCCATGCCACATGGGCAAATGTTCGGGGGATCTTCGCTGCGCTGCGGGAGGCCTGGGCCGAAGCGCGCGAAATCCACGATGAAGAGATTCGAGCGAGTCAGCCACGAATCATGGGGATGCACTACGACCGCGAGGAAATGGAGAGCGCCCCGGCCTCTTCGGTCGTGACCGCGGTGTCGATCCCTACAGTCCCAAAGCCCAAGCCGAGCCCGGCGGACGGCCCGACGATCGTCGCACCCAAAGAAACCAAGCAAAAGCCTTTGGAGATTTCGACGCGTCCAAAGCGCAGTCACCGTGACTTCCATCTGCCTCCGACCAGCCTCCTCGACCAGCCAGATGCATCCGAAATCCACGTCGATGCCGACGCGCTGCGCGAAAACGCCGAGCTCCTGACCGAAAAGCTTGCGGCCTACGGCGTCCGGGGCCGCGTCGACGAGATCCACCCGGGCCCGGTCGTGACGATGTACGAGTTCGAGCCACAGAGCGGCACCAAGGTCTCTAAGATCGCCGGCTTGGCCGATGACCTCGCGATGGCCCTGGCAGCCCAAAAGGTACGCATCGTGGCGCCGATCGCGGGTAAGGCGCGGGTTGGCTTCGAGCTGCCAAACGATTTGCGGCAGACCGTTCACCTTCGTGAAATCGTCGAAGATCGACGCTGGGAGCTGCAGGGGGGGGCGCTTCCGATGGCGCTCGGCAAGGACATCGCCGGCCAGCCTGTCTACGTCGACCTTGCGCGAATGCCTCACCTGCTCGTCGCCGGTGCAACCGGTTCGGGTAAGAGCGTGGCGCTCAACGTGATGCTGACCTCGATCCTCGCAAAGAAGACGCCGGAAGAAGTCCGCATGCTGATGATCGATCCGAAGGTCGTCGAACTACAGGTCTTCGACGGGATTCCGCACATGCTGCTGCCGGTCGTGACCGACATGAAGAAGGCCGCGCTGGCACTTCGCTGGGCGGTCGACGAGATGGAGCGGCGCTACCAGGTGTTCGCCGATGCGGGCACTCGGAACATCGACACCTACAACCGGCGAGTCGATCGCGTTCTGCGTGGAGATCTTCCGCTCGAGAAGTTCATGCCCAAGCGCAAGGGCAAGGTCAGCGCCCAGGACGCGAATGGCCACGAGATTCTCCTCGACCCGACGGACGGCGAGGCGGCCGACGCCGAGAACTTCGAGCCCGAGAAGTTGCCGTCGGTCGTGGTTGTCGTCGACGAATTCGCCGACCTGATGATGGTCGCAGCCAAGGACGTCGAAGCCTGCATCGCCCGCCTCGCGCAGAAAGCGAGAGCAGCGGGCATCCACGTGATCCTCGCAACGCAGCGACCCAGCGTCGACGTCATCACCGGCATGATCAAGGCCAATTTCCCGGCAAGGGTCGCGTTCAAGGTCGCGCAGCGCCAAGACTCGATGACCATTCTCGGCCGCTCTGGCGCGGAGCATCTGCTCGGCATGGGCGACATGCTCATGATCCCGCCCGGCTCCGGCGATCTGCACCGCGTGCACGCCGCATACGTCAGCGAAGAAGAAGTGAAATCGGTGTGCGACTTCCTGCGCGAACAGGGCGAACCCGACTACCAAGAAGAGATCCTCAAACCTCGCGAAGACGAGGGCTTCGGCAGCGAGAGCGACGACCCGCTCTACGACAAAGCCGTCGCCGTGGTCGCAAACGCGGGCTACTGCTCGATCAGTCACGTCCAGCGCCAGTTGAGCGTCGGCTACAACAAGGCCGCGAAGCTCGTCGAACAAATGGAACAGCAAGGCGTCGTCGGGCCGCCCAGCTCGAAGGCGGGCGGGCGGCGAGAGGTGCTCGTGGGGCCCATGTAGCGCGGACTCGGTCGCGGTTAGGGGACCGAGTCCGATCCCGGGACCGATCCCGATCCCGAGACCGAGAACTGACTCGGGATCCATCGCGGAGTCCCTTGCTCAACTAGACCACCTCGTCGCTGCCCTATGGAACATGATCCGCCGCCCGTGGCGCTAGACATGTCGTGTAGAGGGGCGCTGTGAGCGCCACGCAGGGGTTCGGCGGCGTGTGAGTGACAATCGGCAAGCAAGTAACCCGCCCCGATTGGCGCGAGCTCCGAGGGGCGGCTTGCGTGGCCTCAGGCCCCCAGCACCTCCGGCCACCTTTGCAAGCCGCCCCGTCCGTCGAACCCCTGCGTGGTGTTCACAGCGCCCCGGTTGGCGCTTCTTCCTAGCGCATCGCAAAGTTCGCCAAATGCCCACCGATGACGAGCTGATGGCCCTCGATCGGGCGCACCTTTGGCGTCCGTACACTTCGAGTGACGATCACGAAAGGCGTCCGCTCTTCGTCGTGGATCGGGCCGAGGGGCCCTGGTTGATCGCGGCCGATGGGAGGCGGGTGCTCGACGCGAGTGGCTCTTGGTGGTGCAACAATCTCGGTCACGCGCATCCGCGTCTTCGCGCAGCGATCGCTCGGCAGTCCGAGCGGATGATGCACTGCACTCTGGCTGCTGTGACCCATGAGCCGGCCGCGCGACTTTCCGCCGAGCTCGTGGCCATCGCCCCGGGTGGGCTC
>Ga0224508_10002106_pt1 | contig 17277 bp, 16 predicted proteins | sample SF_Jan12_sed_USG_4_FD_170157 | JGI IMG/M metagenome (GOLD analysis project Ga0224508, IMG submission 170157) | Sediment microbial communities from San Francisco Bay, California, United States - SF_Jan12_sed_USGS_21 | ecosystem: Environmental > Aquatic > Marine > Sediment | place: USA... | reverse complement strand
ATCTTGGCTTTAGTATGACCAAACGGCACCATCGCATCTTCTGGAATATCCAGTTTGGACGCAATCTCGCTAATGGGTTGCATGGATGCGGCACGCGCAATCTCTATATCACTCAATACTTTATCGCTCATTATTTTTTAAACCCGATGTTGATTCGTATATTGGTTTGTTTACGGTGTACCACGCAGTAAGCGATGCTGCATGTTAATTTCCCAGCTCATCACCCACTGACAAGCCAGCCTGGGAAACGTATTCCGCGGCAGAAGTTTTTCCACCATCGACTGGCTTAACCCGTTGCACATGAATTTGGCCATCCTGGGCGGCAACGGAAAAACCGCCATCGCTTGTCGCGCACACGGTGCCAGGCGAGTCTGCGGCATCGCTCGATTTCACGCAATCGAATATGTTTAACTCGACGCCGTTATTTGTCGTCCATGCGCCAGGCTGTGGATTGGTACCACGAATAAGGTTATAGACTTCGTCAACCGGTTTAGACCAATCAATTTTCGCATCATCTTTACGACACCAGCCTTCATAACTCCCAGCGTCAGGATCCTGGACCTCACCCGCCGGATTATTGTCGCGCACCATTTCGATTCCTTCCATCATCGCATCAACCCCCATTGGAAAAAGATGATTGAAGTACAAACTGCCCAAGGTATCGTCAGGTTGAATATCGACTTCTTTTTGCAAAATAATCGGACCGGTATCCAAACCGTTATCGGGACGAAAAATTGACAACCCGGTTTTCTTCCTCCCGAAAATAATCGGCCAGTTTATAGAACTCGGGCCTTTGTGGTCGGGTAATAACGATGGATGATATTGAATCGAACCAAATCGAGGCACATTAATCGCCTCTTCCGGTACAAATAATGTGACATAGGCCATCACGCAAAGATCAGCATCGTGCGAGCGCATTTGCTCCCACACTTTTTCATCCTTGTAAGTGCTCGGTTGGTACACGGGCAAACCTTTTTCCTCGGCGAACTCTTTAAGTGGATCCATGCGGCTACCTTTGTCCGGCGCACCGTAAACGGCGACAACTTCGTCCGTGCCAACCTCTAGTATTTTTTCCAGCACACCTTTTCCGAATGCCTGTTGTCCATGAACAATGAGTCGCATTACATTTCCTCCTGGTAGTTATACAGCGTTCTCGGCTTTAGCGGCTTCAATTTGCTCGTCACTGAATCCAACCACTTGTTTTAAAATGTCATCGGTGTGTTCGCCCAACAACGGTGAGCGGATTACGTCAGATGGTGAGTCCGATAGTTTGATTGGATTACCCACAGTTAAATATTTACCACGCTCGGGATGATCGACTTCAACCACGGTGCCGGATTCGCGCAATGACGGCTCTTCCGCCAACTCCTTGAGAGACAAAATCGGTCCACAGGGAATATTTAGCGGATTGCACAGGTCCATGACTTCAAATTTGTCTTTAGTCATAGTCCATTGTTCAATGGTGTCAAAAATTTGTGGGATCTTATTCAAACGCGCTTCGGGTTTGGCGTACTCGGGATCGTCCTTCCACTCCGGTTTGCCAATCAGGTCACAAATATTTCCCCACACCGCCGCCTGGGTGATGAAATAAACATAAGCGTTCGGGTCTTGCTCCCAACCTTTACACTTAACAATCCAACCCGGTTGACCGCCGCCTGAGTCATTACCCGCGCGTGGCGTTGCGTCACCAAACGGAATGTCTTGTCCGTACTGGCTATACTCTTTGAGAGGGCCGTGATCGAGACGTTGTTGGTCACGCAGTTTCACCCGGCAAAGATTCAACACACCATCTTGCATGGCACAACTCACGCGTTGTCCGCGGCCGGTTTTTTCGCGTTGATACAACGCGGTAACAATCCCCAAAGCCAGATGTAAACCCGTACCCGAGTCACCAATTTGGGCGCCTGTAACAGAAGGCGGTCCATCGAGAAAACCGGTGGTTGATGCGGAACCGCCGGTACATTGCGCGACATTCTCATACACCTTGCAGTCTTCATATGGGCCGGGACCAAAACCTGTCACCGACGCGTAAATCATACGCGGGTTGATCTCCTGGATTCGTTCCCAGGTGAAACCCATGCGATCCAGTGCGCCCGGTGCAAAGTTTTCCACCATGACATCGCATTCTTCTATCAGCTTGGTGAAAATTTCTTTCCCCTTGTCCAGCTTGGTGTTCAACGTGACGCTGCGTTTGTTGTGATTCAACATGGTGAAATACAAACTGTCCACGTCGGGAATATCACGCAGTTGACCGCGGGTTGCGTCGCCCACTCCCGGACGTTCGACTTTGATCACATCGGCACCAAACCACGCGAGTAATTGCGTGCAGGTCGGGCCGGATTGAACATGAGTCATGTCCAGAATACGGACATCATCAAGCGCTTTCATAGAGTTCCTCTAAAATAAAATTAAATATTGATCAGGCTATGCGTTATTTGTACATGGTTTGCGCTTTAGTCCCGGGCGCATACTCGTTCGGATCGATCCACACATTTACTACCGCGCACTTGCCGGTCTTTGCGATAGCTTCACGCGCACGCTGCAACGCCGGTTGGATTTCTTTGGCTTCGGTTACCTCTTCGCCATATCCTCCGATCATTTCACCAAACTTGGAGAACGGCACGTCACCGAGTTTATTACCAATATCACCACGCTCTTCACCATACTTGGTAATTTGCCCATAACGAATTTGATTCATAGCGGAATTATTACCGATAACCGCAAGATACGGTGCGCCGAAACGTTGCGCGGTTTCCATATCGAAAGCTGTCATGCCAAACGAACCATCACCATACAAACACATGACTTCTTTATTCGGATGAGCAAGCTTGGCTGCCATCGCAAAACCGGTGCCAACACCTAACGAACCTAACGCACCGGGATCCATCCATTGGCCTGGATTACGTGGGCGCACAGCCTGGGCGGAAATCGTCACAATATCGCCACCATCGCCGATATAAATCGTGTCGTCGCCCAGAAATTCGTTGATCTCGTAAGCCAGACGATAAGGGTGAATCGGGTTTTGATCCGTAGTAAACATTGGCATCAGTTTTTCAAGTTTCGCGGCCTCAATGTCACGCAACTCTTTCATCCACTGCTGACGGGCTTGACGCGCACCAGCGTTGTCGCCGGATGAGGCGGCTTGCGCTACCGCCGCTAAAATCGCACCGGGGTCGCCGGCTAAGCCCAAACTAATATCGCGATTCTTGCCGACCGTGGCATAGCTTTGATCGATCTGAACCAGCGTGGCCTTACTGGAGATACGCTTGCCATATCCCATACGAAAATCGAAAGGTGTACCAACGATTAAAATAGCATCGGCGTTTTTAAATGCATCGCTGCGAGTGCGATCAAAATGATGCGGGTCGTCTTGGGGCAACATACCGCGGCTGGCGCCATTCATATACGCCGGAATATCCAGTGCGCGAACGAAATCGATTGCATCGTTGTGCCCTTGCGACGCCCAAACCTGTTGGCCAAATAAAACAGCGGGACGTTCCGCATTGACCAGAATATCCGCTAACTTTTGAATATCGACTGGGTCACCAATGGAGTGCACCGACGAGCGATAAGAGCCAAAGTGAGGTATGACCGCGGACTCGATGGGAATTTCTCGATCCAGAATATCCCGCGGAATTTCCAGATAAGACGGACCATAGGCACCGTTAAAACATTCCCGTGCTGCCATGGACACCATGTCCGCCACACGTTCAGTAGAAAATACACCAGAAGCGAATTTCGTAATCGGTGTCATCATATCCACATGAGGCAAATCCTGTAGTGAACCCATTTTGTGTTGGGTTAACGAACTTTGTCCACCAATATGCAGTATCGGACTTTCCGAACGAAACGCCGTTGCAATTCCCGTCATAGCATTCGTGCATCCCGGCCCGGCTGTGGTTACCACACAACCCAACTTGCCAGTCTGCCTGGCATAACCATCGGCAGCATGAGCGGCGGTTTGTTCGTGACGCACGTCGACAATGCGAATGCCTTCATCCAGACAGCCGTCGTAAATATCGATGATATGACCGCCACACAAAGTGAAAACCGTATCGACGCCTTCATTTTTAAGCGCCTTGGCGACCAAATGACCACCCGACACAATTGAAGCGTCTTTACTTTTTTGCGCTAACGTATCGGATGCGGTATCCGATACTTGGATGTCTTTTACTGCAGTTGACATGTTATACCTCCTAAAGGTGATCCAGCTTTACAAAATATCTAATCCAGATAGTCAGCGTACTTGGCTACATGATCAGCCAGGTTTAAGCTGTGCTCGCGCACTAATTTTTCCGCTTCTTCCGAATTTCTACTTTCCAGTGCTTCAATAATATGCATATGATCAATAATTGAACGAGATGCACGATCACGCTCACCAATGGAACGCTCGCGAATAGCACGCATATGTAGGAACAGGTTATCGGTAATCTCCTTAATCAATTCACAACCACACATTGAAATCAGAGCTTGATGAAACTCTATGTTGGTTTCGGAGTATTCGTCTATGTGCGCGCGAATCTCGCCACCATCAGTGAAGGTGGCGAACATGTCGCGCAGTTGTGCAATCGCTTTGTCCGATGCGCGATCAGTAATCATACGCGCGGCCATGCTTTCCAGAGCCGCCCACACATGAATCATTTCCAAAATTTCGCGCTTGCTTTTGCGCACCACAAATGCACCACGACGCGGAATCATTTCTACAAACCCTTGTTGCTCCAACCGAGTCAGCGCTTCGCGCACCGGTGTACGGCTCACGCCTAATTTTTCCGCGAGTTGGCGTTCATCCAGTTTGGGTGGTTCCGTATCGGAATATATGTCCATGGACGCGATAGCATCCTTGAGCGCATCGTAGACTTTGTCCTTGAGTACCGAATTCGCATCAACCGGATGCAATTCAACTGCCGTATCAGCCATTACTAAGTCCTCCTTTACACTTTTGGTATACGATATACCAGTGAACTAAGCGCTTGAAATGAGATATGTACATAATCACTTAGTCGGCGCTGACGCCGTTCGCCATTTTTTTCCGTTTCATCGTTTTTATTACCGGTAAAACGATTAACAATACGGCAATAACCAATATGGTAGCGGATAGTGGACGCTCAAAAAATACCAGTACATCCCCACGCTCGGCAATCAATGTTTGACGCAAGGAACGTTCGGCCAGCGGCCCCAGCACAATGGCTAGCACCGCTGGCGCGACTGGGTAGTTCAACTTGCGCAGTAAATAAAACACGACACCAAAAATTAGAATCAACCATACGTCATGCATGTCCTGTGTCGGTGCAAATCCGCCAACCATGCACAGGATAAAAATAATCGGCGCCAAAATAGTAAACGGCATTTTCAAAACGGAAACGAACACCGGAATAAATGCGATGTTGATAATGACAGTGAAAAAGTTCGCGATATAAAGACTGCCGATAAGACCCCAGACAAATTCAGGGTTATTGACAAATAATAACGGCCCCGGCCGCAGCCCCCAGATAATCATGCCGCCGAGCAAAATGGCAGTGGTCGGCGAACCGGGAATACCCAGCGTTATCATAGGCAACATGGAACCGGTACTGGCTGCGTTGTTCGCGGTCTCCGGTGCAGCTACACCCGCTATATTGCCCTTACCAAATGAATCAGGGTCCTTGGACATGGTTTTCGCAACGCCGTATGCCATCAACGATGCCGGGGTTGCACCGGCGGCAGGTAATATGCCAACAAAATAACCTATTACCGACGAGGATAATATTGTAACTGTGGATTCTTTTAGTTTTGTAAACGCCTGAAGGATGCGTTTTGCCGTGAACGATGCCTGGGACACTTTCACTTCGCCCTTGCTCGTCTCCAGCGTCCATAAAATCTCACCAATACCATAGATGCCGATGGCCAGCACCAGAAAATTAATGCCGTGAAAAAATCCCGGCAAATCGAAAAAGATTAAGCGTGGTTTACCGGAGACTTCGTCTAATCCAACCGCGGCAAACACCAGACCTACGGCAATTGAAAAAATTGTTTTCGGAATATCATCGCCGCCCAGACCGATAAACGTAGCAAAGGCCAGCATCATGAGTGCGAATTCTTCGGCGGGCCCAAACTTTAATGCAAAATCCGCCAACGGCGGGGCAAATAAAGTAAACAAAATGACGGAGATCGTGCCACCGACGAATGAACCCACCGCCGCCGCCACTAATGCCCAGTCGGCCTTGCCCTGCATGGCCAGTGGACGCCCGTCAAAAACGGTTGCAACAGCAGTCGATGCCCCGGGTATCCCGAGCATGATAGAACTGATCGCGCCCCCATACATAGCGCCGTAATACACCGCCGCCAGAAAAATAATCGCCGCGGTTGGCGGCACTAAAAATGTGACGGGCAATAGGATCGCGACACCGTTGACCGAACCCAAACCGGGCATGGCACCGACAAATAGCCCGACCACGCAACCCAACATCATGAGCAACAAGTTTTGCGGCGACAAAGCGGTCGCGAAACCCTGCATCAGCGGATCGAGTATTTCCATAATCGAATCAGATTTTAGTTGTTCTTAGTAGATAATTTTGTACAACGGATAAAATAGCGGTTCGGAATAGCCTTTAGGTAAAATAATTTTCAACAACGCTTCAAAAAAGAAGAACATAAATACCGGCATGCCGATAGCCAATATAAAAGTTAACAACCAGGAGTGACGGCCAACATACCGAATATAGAAAAACAAAAAGAGCATCATCGCGAAATACATACCGATGACGTGGGTCAATACAAGAAAAACGAGTAGCGAACCAACAGTAATGAAATTGATGCGGCGTGTATCGCGATCCATGTATTGAACATCGGAACGCGATTCAGGAGTTTTGCGGCCAAACCATCGAATAATGGTGACCATGCAACTGGCTAACATGACGGCGGCCAGCCAGAATGGCCACGCACCGCCACCGGGCCCGCGTCCTTCTTCCCATCCAATGGGTAGTTCGGCGCTTTTCCACATCAAAAAAATAGAGAAGAGTCCCATGAGCAACGCCATCATTAACTCGGCGGTACGAACTCGCATGTGACTCCCCTCTATTTGGTATTTAGGGAAAAGGGAGAATTAAATTTTACCCATTCCTTTCAACAAGCCTTCGTGCTTGGCTTTTTCTGTTTGGTGATAGGCGGCCAGGTCTGCACCGGCTAACCACTCGTCACAGAAAATACCGTCACTGGCGCAAAATCCTTGCCAGGCTTCCGAATCGAAAACCTGCTTGAACAAGTTGATGTAATACTCTTGTGCGTCGGCAGACATACCCGGCGCGGCATTTATGCTACGTTGCATGTAGTACACCAGGTCATCATGACCCAGCTCACCGGAAGTCGGCACATCAGGAAACTGCGGCAAACGTTCCGGCGTTAAGGCCATCAGCGGACGGGATTTGCCGGCCTCAAAGAATCCCATTTGCTCGGAAGGATTATTAACCGTGGAGTTGATGTGATTACCGATCAGGTTTTTAGCCACGGTACCACCGCCTGGGAAGGGTACATAAGTGACTTCAAATCCGAATTTGTTTTGCAACATACCAGTCACCAACGTGTCTTCTTGACCTTCACCCGTGCCACCCATTTTCCAATCCAAACCTTTGTCCTTTACAGTGGCAACGTAATCATCCAGTGACATGATATCGGTTTCCGAATTCACCCAAAGCAGGAAAGTATCCAGCGCCATACGGCCAATCGGAGTAAATGTGGAAATATCGACACCCAGATCAGGGTTTAACAATGGTGTGGTGTAAAAACTATTGAGAGAAATCATCACCACGTGGTCATCGCCCTCCTTGTCCTTGAGATAACGCAATGCTTCAGCACCGGAACCACCGGGCTTGTTGATGGGAATGAATGGTTGTGATGACAATTTATTCTTTTGAATAATACTTTGCATCAAACGCGCCATTTGATCAGCACCACCACCCGTGCCAGCCATGATGATAAACTCAACGGGCTTTTTGGGTTCCCACGCATGCGCGGAAGTGGATAGACCAACGAGAATAGTAAAAATAGAAATTACAGGTAAAACAATTGCCTTTCTTAAAAGTGGCTTCATCTCTTCCTCCAGAATCTCAGCTAGAAATCAACTTAGTTAAAAGAATTTGGTATACAATATACCAGTGACGAGGATACCCCCGCTAATAGAGAATGTAAACAGGTTTCAGCCCCGGGTACAGCTAATCCCATTAGCTGTTGGATAACTGGCATTTATAACTAGGAGAATGCGCGGCGTAATCTGCTTAATTACTAGAGGGCGTCCTCACGCTATCTAGCAGCTTGGGAAATGATCTCTCCTTGCACCGGTTCTCCTCGATCAACGAACTCGCCGTTCGCCTAGTAATGCTGAAATTGAGCCGGTAATCCCTCCCCGTCGAGCCAACGAGGTGTGTTTTGCAAGTGATAATGCAAGTGCGGCAAGTTCGAGTGCCCACTGTTACCACATTCTCCCAGTGGGTCGCCCGCTAAAACCTTTTGCTTTTTTTGTACTCGCACCGACCCGTTTCTGAAATGCGCCAACATGGAAAACTCGCCGTTACCATGTTCAATGACTACGTAGTTGCCCGGAATGTCCTTCTTGTTGCGCTCGCCAGGTATGTTGACATGGACACCGTCCAGGACATCGACGACGGTACCATCGCCAGGGGCAACAATAGGTCTGCCAAAGCAATAGTGACTTGCGTTGACTTTGGGGTCGGAATCTTTATAGGTCGTGATTTTTCCTGACACAATATTATCAACCAATTTGTCTGCGTCAGGCGATTTCGACCCCGGTGCCAACGCGACAATATCGATAGCAAATCGCTGGTCCGGCACCAAAATATGAGCCGGATTTTGTTTCCGTTCTCTGCCACCGACGGCTATAAACGATTCGCCGGTTAATGGAAACATCAAATCCGTTTTAGTCTGGTAGTTTAGATAGTTACTCGGTGCGGGCTTAAGGACGCAACCAACCAACAACCCTATGCCAAGCCCACTCGACAAATACAAGCGTAGGTTCTTAAGGAAAGCTCTTATATGCATAAACAATAAGGCTAACTAAAGTCGCAACCGCGAAGCAGTTGCAACTTCAAGTTGGACATCTTGCTATACACTCATCAACCTGCATCAAGCTTAGTTATTTGAACCGAAATCGCGAAGTAGTTGAGCTATTCCTTCGTACTCGTGGCGAGACGGTAGTTCACTAAAATCTTCGTATCCACCTGAGGCGCCTTTTATAGCAGACTGTAATTTTCCATCGAGATTGGCGCCACAAGAGATCAGTACTGGAATTATCTCCTTTCGCCCGTAGACAATTGCATAGTCGAGCGGTGTTGCGTCGCGATCTTGATCTCTGCGTTCGATGTCCGCCCCGTGATTAAGAAGCAGCTCAACCATCTGTCGTTTGTCTTGGTATATCGCCCAGTGAATCTGAGGCGGGGTTTCGTCAATTGCCTCAACTAAATCTCTGTCTTGCTCCAAGAGTCGTTTGATCTTGCAGATATCGTTTGCTTCGATTGCCTCGTACAACTCATCAGCTCTGGGCATAACTAGCTCCTTTATCTGTGAACTCATCACTATCACTTACGCTGTATTATTCTTCAGCCATCTCAAAACGCGACGGTTGCCAATGCGGCGATCGAAACAATCGGCCATGCAGTTCATGGGTATTTTTTGATTTCAGCAAATCTACAAAAAATTTAGGCAACTCCGAAAACCAGACCTTGATCGGGTTAACGCTGGCACAATCTCGCGCCAAGCCGTAACGGGGTCGTTCTTCCTCTTCCTGAAACGAGCCGAATAACCTATCCCAGACAATAAAAATACCGCCATAATTTTTGTCCAGGTATTTTTCGTTACAACCGTGGTGCACACGATGGTGCGACGGGGTATTTAAAAGCCATTCCAACGGGCCAAGCTTTCCGATGAGCTCGGTATGGATCCATGTTTGGTAGGCGAGCACCACAAGCGTTCCAAAGATAATTAATTCCGGTGCAAAACCCATCAATAACATGGGGAACAAAGCAATCATCGACCAGACTCCTTCAAATGGACCAAAACGCTCGCCGGTAATGATATTCATATAGCGTGACGAGTGATGCACTGCATGGTGAATCCACAGGACACGCACAACGTGGGCGAATCGGTGCTCCCAATAATAGAAAAAATCTACGACCACTATGGCCAGCAGTATCGTGGGCAGGTTAATACCGAATCCCCAATCAATGTACTTTTCGTAAACTAATGTATAGAGACCATAAGCGGACGCCAATACAAAAATTTCCACAAGCAGAAACGGAATTTGAGTAGAGGCGCTTGCCAGCATGTCGGCCACACCGCGCCATTTAAGCTTTCTGGTGAATAATCCTTTGGTCAATTCAATCGCCAGTACCGCGACACCAATCAGAAAGAAAGATTCATCAATACTGTTTCCCAATCGTTCGAGCGACAAGCTATTCATCCGCTACAACTCCAAGACCTGTCGTCAAATTACGCCATGCCAATTCGCCGGCTTGTTTCGGTGTAAGCTCACCTCCTCGCACTAACTCCCAAGCTGCAAACGTAAGCATGTCAAAAGCCTTGACTATCCACTCTGTCGGTACATCGGGATCAAAACTACCCTCCTTCCTGGCCTGACTAACCGCGTCGGCCAATTCATTAGCTTGACGCTGTAACTGCGTGTGAATTTCCGGGTGATCCTCCACCGTCTCCCGATACAAAAACCACTGTCGGTCAGCTAACGGCACAATTGCTTCCATAGACAGTTTTAGTGCCTGGGTATAAGACTGCGCATGAGCAGCCGCCCTGTCCACAGCGGCGTCGAGTTCTTTGATAGCAGATTTCGCCAGCTCAATCATCAATTCGTCACGACTTGCGAAATGTCGATGCAAAGTGGCGCGGCCAACACCAGCCCGCTCAGCGATATCAGCCAAACTTGCGCTGGGGTTTTCGTTAAATAGCCTAAAGGCTGCCACAATAATGGCATCCCGGCTGGAGAGTTTAATTGCGGGCATGAGACTATAATGTCTCAATTGAGACTATTTTGTCAAATCTGATAGTTGGCCCAATGGCGGGTGATTAACTCAATACAAAGAGGCCACCCTTCAAAGTGGCGGGGCATAGACAAACCTCCTTATGTTTTCCAACTCGCGATAAACGGCAGAGATGTATCCCCCATTACAACCCGCTAGTTTCTAAATCGAACTATGCCATTACTTTTTTTATCGTGGCGCCAATATCTACCGGCGATTCCGCGATGTGAACACCCGCACTCTTCAATGCATCAATTTTTTCTTCCGCGCTACCGGAACCCAGTTGAATAATGGCACCGGCATGCCCCATGCGACGCCCGCGTGGCGCGTAACGCCCGGCAACATAAGCCACAACGGGTTTGTTGGTTTTATTATGTTTTAAATATTCCGCCGCCTGTTCTTCGGCGATGCCGCCAATCTCACCGATCAAAACAATACCTTCGGTCTGATCGTCCGCAATAAACAATTCCAATGCATCGATAAATGTTGTCCCTTGCACAGGATCAGCGCCAACACCGATACAAGTCGATTGACCAAGACCATTGATCGTTGTTTGCTCAACCGCTTCGTAGGTAAGTGTGCTGGAACGCGATACGATGCCGATGCGTCCCCGTTTAAATACTTCCACCGGCATAATGCCTATCTGGCATTCGCCTGGTGTGATAATGCCCGGGGAATTCGGACCAATCATGCGTGAGTTGGAGTTTTCCAGTGAACGCTTTACCTTAACGATGTCAAGAACCGGTATGCGTTCGGTCACGCAAACGATCAATTCAATTTGCGCATCAATAGCTTCCTGTATCGCGCCTGCAGCGTGCTCGCGCGGAACAAAAATTACTGTCGCGTTGGCATCGGTCTTTTCCTTTGCTTCGGCCACCGTATTGAACACGGGTAAACCCAAATGCCGTTGACCACCTTTGCCCGGTGTTACACCACCTACCACGGTGGTACCGGCCGATATCGCGCGCTCGCTATAAAACGTGCCTTGATTACCGGTCATGCCCTGGCAAATGACTCTAGTATCTTTATTAACCAGAATTGACATTCGGGTTACGCGTCGTGTTTCGTGAACGTCTGTTGCATACGCTCCCACCACGAACGTCGGGTTTCTATACGCACTTCGCTCGCGGCTTTGACCGCTTTTTGCGCAGCGTCCGCCATATCATCGGTAAAAACAATCGGCGGCCCGGAATCGCGCAGACGCTGTTTGGCATATTCCGCGCTGGTACCTGCTAATCGAACTACCATTGGCACCTCTAATGGCGATTCGCGATTGGCCAAAATAATGCCATCGGCAATGGTGTCGCAACGCATAATGCCGCCGCCAAAAATATTCACCAAAATGCTCTTAACATCAGGATCAGACAGCAACAAACGTAAGGCATCGCGCACACGATCGACGCTGGCTGCCGGCGGCACATCCAGAAAACTGGCTGGATCGCCACCCAGTAATTTAATCGCATCGATTGTGGCCATAGCCAAACCTGCGCCACTGGCCATGAAACCGACATTGCCGTCGAGCTTTACGTAGTTCAGTCCGTGATGCACAGCTTTCAGTTCACCAATACGCAACTCGCTCTCGTCACGCAACTCACTCACTTCGGGGTGACGGTAAAGTGCGTTGTCATCAAAAGTAATTGCTGCATCTAAAGCGATCAACTCGTTATCTTTGGTTAACGCCAGCGGATTAATTTCAATCATCGATGCATCAAGATCGATAAACATTTTGTACATCGAGTGAATGATGCTTGTCGCTGCATCAACCTGATTACTTTCAAGTTTGAGGTGTGAGACGAGTTGCTCAACGGTTGAATTTCTTAGACTGTCGATTGGATCGACTGCAAACTTTTTGATGGACTCAGGCGATGTTTTGGCAACGGACTCAATTTCGATACCACCAACAACCGAAGCGACAAAAGTCGGACGACTGCTGGCACGGTCAAGCAATAGTCCGAGATACATCTCGCGTTGCGCATCGCAAGCTTGTTCAATGTAAAGACGATTAACTTCCGTGCCTGCACTGCTGGTCTGCTTGGTAATAAGAGCATGACCGAGCATTTGATCGGCATTTTCACGAACGGCATCCATCGAATCGACAACACGTATGCCACCTGCGTCGTCCGGATGATCTTGGAAATGCCCTTCGCCCCGGCCACCGGCCTGAATCTGGGCTTTGAGTACCCAGCGTGAGCCTGCCAGATCCTGGGCAACCGTTACGGCTTCGCCAGATGCTTGCGCAATCGCACCACGCGGTATTTTTATCCCGTGATCAGCGAGTAACTTCTTCGCCTGATACTCGTGAATATTCATCTTCTATCCATGACTTTACTGCAATCTGTATTTCATTATCATATGCAGAATTTGCTCTGGTATACAATATACCAGAAGTTGATTATCCGCAAGCTGCCGGCGCTAGTTTGCAGAAATCCATACGCACAAGTTCTGATCCCTTTATTACTCATTGTTAAAGAGTGGCTCAAACCATACCCACCGTCCTAAACAACCTTTCTCGTTTCCTAAAAAGCTTCGGTAATTCTGCCACGACCACAAGGTGTTGGTGTGATTGGCTTTTCTGTGAGTCACTGAGTCTTTTCCTGGAACCGATTATTGGCTTGCATCAGTTTAGTGCCATTGATCGATCGAGTCTGACCCGCTGATCTGACTCCAGTGATGGATGACGTTGGACAAGTATCAAATCTAACCAAAATAACGTTCATAAAGTAGCTTAAGGCTTTTGCCAAATATTCCCGAAACCAGGACCCATATGAACAAATGCCCGAGTAAAGGCACAATAAGAAGGACTAGCACCATTGTTTGATCCGCCGTTGGATACGCCCCTCGCTCAACAACTTTAACATCTCTGAAGATGCCCGCCCCACGTTTGGGAATGTCAACGCACCGTATGCTAGCGTAGGAGGACCGCATGCAATGACATTTATTACAAGAATCTTTGTTGGGGTGTCTTTGTTTAACTTCACAAACGGCCTAGGCAAAGGAAATTTACGAAATCCAAAGACAACCAATAGGACGATCGTCACTACAAGAATTACAAAAACAAACAGGGCAAGCTCACTCCCGTAAACATTTTTCAACTAAGATCTGAATTCGATCAAGATACCACTGCAATCATCTAAAACTAACTTAACCCATTGATATATATAATTTATTTGGCTTTTAGTACAAAGCCTAGAAAAATAAGAAAAACATAAGAGTTAGATATCAACAACTTACGGCGGCGTAAGATTCTCCCCAAATACACAAAGTCTGGCGAAAGACATCCAGATATTTGGCATTTTTAAACAATTACGTTGTAGTTGTTTATCCCTAATTCTGGAGAATCGGTCGCTTCAGGTACTATCCCTTGATGACTAAAAGTTCATTGATTTTTAAATTTTTGTTTACCGTTGACAGTATCAATCGAACCGTGGGTCAGGTCACTGCATGGTTAGTGTTGTTTTTGGTGCTAATCCAGTTCGCTGGAGTGATATTGCGTTATGTATTTTCAATTGGATCAATTCAATTGCAGGAGTTGATCTGGTACATGCACGGCACTTTCTTCATGCTGGGTATTGGATACACCTTGTTAAAAGATCGACATGTTCGACTCGACGTGTTTTACCGCGATGTGAGTGAAACAAGTAAGGCATTGATAAATTTGCTCGGATCGGTATTCCTGCTGATTCCGTTTTGTATTTTTATTTGGTGGTTGTCCTGGCCGTTTGTAATAACCTCCTGGGCAATCCAAGAAACTTCTATGGAAGTCAGTGGATTGCCGTTCTTGTTCCTATTTAAAACCACAATTTTAGTATTTTGTATTTTGCTCGGCCTGCAAGGCATTACCTTGGCTATAAAAAGTTTTTACCGATTACGAAATTTTACTTCTTGACGAGCAATGGACTGGCTTTTAGCGCCTGAAGTTTTGTGTCTCGCCTTGTTCGCGAGTGTGATCCTTCTATTGCTAACCGGTTATCCGGTCGCATTCAGCCTCGCCGGAGGCGCTTTGCTGTTCGCGGTTTTAGGCTGGTTTTTAGGCGTGTTCGAAATTTCTCTGTTGCGCGCAATTCCACAACGCATTTTCGCCATCATGCGCAACGAAGTGTTGATAGCCGTTCCCCTGTTTGTATTCATGGGCGTAATGCTGGAACGATCTAATATTGCTCAGGAATTACTGGAGAATATGGGCCGTTTATTTGGCGGCGTGCGTGGTGGTCTGGGAATATCCGTATGCATTGTCGGCGCGTTACTCGCCGCGTCAACCGGAATTGTCGGCGCCACTGTGGTAACCATGGGTTTATTATCGTTACCGACTATGTTGCGACACGGTTACGATGCCAAACTTGCGTGTGGAACGGTATGCGCATCCGGCACTCTGGGGCAAATTATCCCACCCTCTATCGTGCTGATACTTTTAGGCGATCAATTATCATCCGCCTACCAACAAGCACAGCTTGAACAGGGAAATTTTTCACCGGATGCAGTGTCAGTCAACGAGTTATTCGCCGGTGCTTTGTTGCCCGGTTTAGCACTGGTTGTTTTTTATATTGTGTATCAGTTAGTCGTTGCTTATCTGCGGCCATCCACCGCGCCGGCAATGTCCAACAATACACAAAATCCCGAGACGCCTTCTCTTTCCGGTTCACTTTTCAAGTCATTGTTGCCGCCGCTCACACTCATCGTAGCCGTGCTTGGTTCCATACTCGCGGGACTCGCATCACCAACGGAAGCCGCCTCACTCGGCGCGGTCGGCGCATTGCTTTTGGCGGGATACCGCACACAACCAAAAAGCGTAAAACCCGTTGTGATTACTGTGGTTTCGATTCTTGTGGTGTTCTTACTGGCAAATGTGTTTGATTTACAAATGCGCAGTGGCCAAAGAACTACAACAGATCAAGCCGCCACAATCGCTGCATTTGTCAGTGTTGCTGGTTTGCTATGGGGAATAACTGTCAGCATCGTCCGACTGTACACTCAAACCGGCAAGGAAAACGAAAAAGTTTTAGTCGCAGTCATTCGGCAAACACTCGTGATCACCTCCATGATATTTGCCATCGTCATCGGTGCGTCAGTGTTCTCGCTGGTGTTTCGTGGTCTGGGTGGTGATCAAGTCATCGAAAATTCATTGACCAACCTGCCCGGTGGAACCTTGACCGTATTGCTGACGGTCATGGTTGTAATGTTTTTGCTGGGATTTATTCTCGATTTCCTGGAAATCGTACTCATTGTCGTACCCATTGTCGCGCCCATTTTGCTCACCATGGAGATTGCGCCGGGTCTTCCCATCAGCCCGGTGTGGCTTGGCATCATGATGGCAATCAATATCCAGACATCGTTCCTCACGCCTCCCTTCGGTTTTTCACTGTTTTATCTGCGCGGTGTAGCCCCGTCATCCATTACCACTATGCAAATCTATCGTGGTGTTGCGCCGTTTATAGTTATTCAACTGGGCATGTTAGTGGTGTTATGGTACTGGCCAGCACTAGCCACCTGGCTGCCGAGTACGATTTTTACTCAATGATTCTGCTCATTATTAAGGAGAATTGCTATGAAAATAAAAGTCGAGATTGACGCCACCCCAGAAGAAATGCGCCGTTTCTTTGGCATGCCTGACGTACAGGATTTACAAGAGGATTTGCTCGGCAATATCCGCGAGAAAATGAAGGCTGGCGTGGAAGGATATGACCCGTTCAGCCTGCTCAAACCTTTTTTGCCGGAAAATCTGCGCTCCATGGACGCTATGCAAAAGGCGTTCTGGGCGGCTGCGAATCCACAGTCACCGGATCAGGATAAGAAATAGCGCTGTACGCCAGGTGCATAAAAATGCCACAAACCTCATACCATCAATTGCCTGCAAGGTAGTGTCAAAGTGGTTACGCAACACTGTTAAGGCAAGCGCTGGCCACACGGAATTTTTGTATCTGCGCCAGCGCTCGGATACACTAGCGCCGTCCGAAACCTGGTAGAAATACCCCAAAACCCGTAGCGCGAAGGCCACTGATTTGCCACGAAATTCCAGCGACAAGCTGAAGAAAGACATTCTCAAGGGCGTATACGAGGAAAACGCCGGGATTGCCAGGGAAAGACCCTCCAGAAACCAACCACCAATAAAGCGCTTCCCGATTTTTTATACGGGCGCTGCGCTGGTCGTCTTGCCGACTTTCCTCGCCGCATACGTGTACATCCAGGACCGTACACAACCCGACATCAATGTTCCCCAAAACATGAGCCAGGCCGCACTTCAGGTAACATACGATTCGACTAA
>Ga0224508_10002105_pt1 | contig 17278 bp, 17 predicted proteins | sample SF_Jan12_sed_USG_4_FD_170157 | JGI IMG/M metagenome (GOLD analysis project Ga0224508, IMG submission 170157) | Sediment microbial communities from San Francisco Bay, California, United States - SF_Jan12_sed_USGS_21 | ecosystem: Environmental > Aquatic > Marine > Sediment | place: USA... | reverse complement strand
ACAGGGAACAAGGGCATCGCGAAACGGATGAAGCCATAGATGCCGAGCTTCAGTAGGACGGCAGCGAGGATCACCGAGCCGCCCGTGGGAGCCTGGACGTGCGCGTCAGGCAACCAGGTGTGGAACGGGAACATCGGAACCTTGATCGCAAAGGCCAAGGCAAATGCCGAGAACAGGAGGTACTGCGGCACGGCCGGTAAGACCAAATTAGACAGCTCCTGCAAATCGAAGCTGTAGTGCCCGGCAAGCTGCTTGTAACTCGCGACCACGTACAAAATCGCGACGAGCATCAACAAGCTGCCCACCATCGTGTAGATGAAAAACTTCACCGCTGCGTAGACGCGGTCCTTGCCACCCCAGACGCCGATGATGAGGTACATCGGCACCAGCATCAGCTCCCAAAACACGTAGAAGAGGAAGAGGTCCAGGGCGACAAACGCCCCGAGCATGCCCAACTCGAGCAGCAAGAACGAAAAGGCGTACTCTTTGATTCGCGTCGTGATGCTCCCCCAAGACGCGTAGAGCGCGATGGGCGAGAGCAAGGTGGTGAGAATGACGAGCCAGAGAGAGAGGCCGTCGACTCCGACCTTGTACGAGATCCCAAACGACTCGACCCAGGTCAACTGCTCGACGAGCAGGTACCTGGCTTCCGAATAGTCCGCGAAAATCAAGCGAAGGCTGAGAACGAACTCGACGAGCATGGCGGCGATCGAAAACCGCCGGATCGTCCCTTCCCAGCTTCGAGGAAGGAGAAGCACCACGACGGCGCTGATCGCGGGAACGGCGAGGAGCCAGCTGAGGTAGTGGGTTGTCATCGGACGACCTCAGGACCGCGGGGCATCAGCGAGGCATGTGAGGGAATCTCCTCGAGCCAGAACGGCAAGGTGATTTCCTTGGTCGCGCGACGGTGGTTGCCGAAGGCGTTGCGTACCTCGACCGTCGCTTCGACGACCGGCCTGACGACGACACGCGCGGGGCCGAGACGGCCGCCCTTGCTCATCGGTAAACGAAGCTCCTTGTTGCCCGCTAGCAGGGTCGGCGGATCGGGCCTCCGGAACACCAGGTCTTCCCCGTCCACCCGCACCTCGAAGCCCACATCGTCCCGCCGAAGCGTTGCGGCGGGAGCCACGGCTTCGATCGGAAGCCGCACCCAGTCCTCGCCGACGTCGATTCGCCGCTCGACGCCGGACCGGGCGTTCATGATGAACACCGCGACGCCGCGGACGTCCGCTTTCTGGTACTCGAAGCGCGTCTCGGGGGCCTCCGCCCAGGTCGTTTCAAACTCACCATCGGAGTTGGCGTCCCATCGATACTCGTAGCCAAGCCCGAGCGGAGTCGTGAGGTCGACGTTGTTGCCCTCGAACGTCGCTTCGATGTGCGAATGCGGCGCCCAGAAGAAGGCCAGAACCGCGATTACACCCACGATCATCACCGCACCGTACATTTGGACGACGCCGTTCTGGAGCCGGGCGAAGATGCGACCGGCCTGGAGAACGTTGAAGCTCGGGAGCTTCGTCATCAGCGCGTCGACGAAGGTCATATCCGCGCGGCCCGCAACCGTGGCCACCTGCTTGATGGGATTCACGATCGTCGCAGCGTAGAGCTCGTCGATGCGCCACTTGTCGAATGCAAGCTCGAAGAGGCGCTTGGGCATCTTCTCCGCCAAGACATCGGTGCTCTTGTTGCGGTAGAGCAGCCAAGCTGCGCTGATCCCAATGGCCATCGCGCCGAAGGCAAGGCCCGACGCGAGATTCACGATGTGCATCTCCTCGGGAACCGAATGTCCGGCGACCGACGAATGCATCCAGTCGCCCCACCAACTGTAGAGGTGAGTCCCAGTGATGGGGAGCACGTGGGGAAGCCCGAGGAAGCCGGCGAACAGTGCGCCGATGCCGAGCACGACCAGTGGGATCGTCATGCTGGGAGGCGATTCGTGCGGATGCGCGTCGTAGGGATGGTCACCCGACTGGTCGGCGCTCCGATACTCACCGGTGAACGTGAGGAAGTAGAGCCTGAACATGTAGAAGGCGGTCATCACGGCGGCTAGCGTGAGGCCGATGAGGGTGAACCAGCCGACGGCGTGTTGGAGCGAATCGTCGGGGCGGTAGATCTGGGCGGCCGCACCGAGGAGAATCTCGTCTTTGGAGAAGAAGCCGCTGGTGAGCGGGAAGCCGGCGATGGCCAAGCAGCTCGCCAGGAACGTCAGGCGCGTGATCGGCAAGACTTTCTTGAGTCCGCCGAGCTTGAAGATGTCAGCATCACCGTGGGCATGGACGGCGTGCATGACCGAGCCGGCGCCGAGGAAGAGGCAAGCCTTGAAGAAGGCGTGGGTGAAGACGTGGAAGAAGCCGGCCGCGAAGAAGCCGACGCCGACGGCAGCGAACATGAAGCCGAGCTGGCTCACGGTGGAGTAGGCGAGAATCTTCTTCATCTCGCGTTGGACCACTGCGATCGATGCCGCGAGCAGCGCAGTCAGTGTGCCCGTGACCGCTATGATCGCCATCGCCACGTCCGAGGTGATGAAAAGCGGAGACAAGCGGCAACAGAGGTACACGCCGGCGGTGACCATGGTGGCGGCGTGGATGAGCGCGGAGACCGGTGTGGGGCCAGCCATGGCGTCTGGGAGCCAGACGTAGAGCGGAATCTGAGCGCTCTTTCCAGTGCAGCCGAGGAAAAGGAACACACAGGCGACGGTGGCGAGACTGGGCATCACGCCCAGAATCCCGAACGAGAAGTCGGCCCGGAACTGGCCGCCCATCGCAGCCGCGTTGATCTCGGCAAACTCGAACGAGCCCGCTACGCCAACCAAGATGAACATGGCCACCAGAACACCGAAGTCGCCGATCCGGTTGACGACGAACGCTTTGCGGCCGGCCGCCGCGTAAGCGCGGTTCTCATACCAGAAGCCGATGAGCAGGTAGGAGCAGAGGCCGACGCCCTCCCAGCCCACGAACATGACCGGCAAGCTGCTCCCGAGAACCAGAATCAGCATCGAGGCCATGAACAGGTTCAGAAAGCTCATGAACCGTGGATAGCCCTCGTCCTCGCCCATGTAGCCGATGCTGTAGAAATGAATCAGGCCACCGACACCTGTGACCACCAGAGTCATGATGCCGCTGAGCGAGTCCATCAGAAACCGGACGTTGATCGCAGCGACATTGCCGCGCGGAAGCCCGAGAGAGAACCACTCGTAGAACTGATAGGTCAGGGCTGGGTGGTGTACGTCGGGGTCGCTGATCCCGTACAGCTCGATGAAAGTTGTGACGGCAAGTACAAAGGAAACCGCGACGGACCCGACACCGACCAGGGTGACCAGGGCCTTGGGCACGTACCGCCCGACTAGACCGTTCACGATCGCCCCGCCCAAGGGGAACAGGATGATCAAGAGGAGCAGAATCTGCTGATTGGCTTCGTCGTGCATGGGTTCAGTACTTCAGCAGGCTTGCGTCGTCGGTATCGATCGTCTTCTTGATGCGGTAATACGCGATGAGAATCGCCAAGCCGACGGCCGCCTCGGCAGCGGCGACGGCGATGACGAAGAAGGCGAAGACCTGCCCATCGTGGTTCCCCGGGTTCACGCGATTGAACGCAAGCAGGACCACGTTGACCGAGTTGAGCATCAGTTCGATCGACATGAGCTGGATCAGCATGTTGCGGCGGGTCAAAAACCCTGCGGCCCCGATGCCAAACAAGACCGAGGCGAGCGCCAGATATGTGCCGACTCCCATCGCCAGTTACTCCGTGCGGCTCCGCGCAACGGCAACCGCGCCAACGATAGCCACCAGTAGCGTGATCGAAACCACCTCGAAGGGGACGAGCGCCTCCGAGTAGATCGCCATGCCAAGGCCCTCGACCGTTCCAAAGTCTTCCGATGCCGCCCCCCAGGGCAGATCGAAATAGGCAAGCGAGGTAGAAACCGCCAAGACGATCGCGATCGTCACGGCAAGGCTCAAGGTGCGCGAGGCGAATCGCCCCTCAATCGGTCGCACCTCGGAAGCCGGACCGATCAGCATGATGACGAAGACGAACAGGACGACGACAGCGCCGGCGTACACCAAAAGCTGAAGGGCGGCCAAGAGCTGTGCATTGAGCGTGAGGAACATTCCGGCCAGCGAGATGATGTGAACGAGCAAACCAATCGCCGCGCGCAGCGGACGTCGCGCTGAAATCGTCGCCAGGCCCCCAGCCATGGCAAAAATCGCCGTCGTGACGAACAAAATGGTCCCGGCGCTGGTCACGCGCGTCCCTCTACCATGGCGCGAACACTCTCGTCGTGCCGGACGCCCTCGGGCACACCGCGGGTCGCGGCTTCCATGAACTCATCACGGAATTTCTGCACCATCCCGAGCATCGGCATCGCGGTGCCATCAGCAAACGCGCAAATCGTATTGCCCATCATGTTGTTCGAGATGTCGACCAGAAGCTCGACGTCTTCGACTTTGCCCCGGCCTTCGCAGAGGTTGTCGAGCACGTCGACCAGCCAGCCGGTGCCTTCGCGGCAGGGAGTGCACTGGCCGCAGGACTCGTGCTTGTAGAAGCGCATCAGGTTGCGGCAGGCCTCGACCATGTTGACGGTGTCGTCCATGACGATGGCGCAGCACGTCCCGAGCATCGTGCCGAGCGCCCGATAGGTGTCGACGCCCATCGGCACGTCGATTTCGCTCTGACCGTGCCATTTGTGGAGCGGATGCGCTTCGGCTGGCGCGTCGACCTTGCGGCGCGGATCGAGCACCGGCGTCGAGGAGCCTCCAGGGATGACCGCCTTCAACGGGCGATCGCCGAGCATCCCGCCCGCATAGTCTTCGATGAGCTCCCGCATGGTTATCCCGACCGGCGCTTCGAAAAGACCTGGGTTCTTCACGTGGCCACTCACTCCGTAAATTCGGATGCCGCCATCCAGCGGAAGCCTGCTCAGGGATGACCAAGCGTCGCCACCCATCTCCACGATGTCGGGAACTGAAGCGATCGTTTCGACGTTGTTGACGATGGTCGGCATGCCGAACGCGCCTTTGACGGCTGGGAACGGTGGCTTGAGCCGGGGCTCGCCGCGACGTCCTTCGAGCGAGTTGAGAAGCGCGGTCTCCTCTCCGCAGATGTATGCACCCGCGCCCGAGTGGACGTAAACCTCGATTGCGTGGTCGATGCCAAACGGCCGCTCGCCCAGGTAACCCGCCTGCCGTGCGTCGGCGATCGCCTGCTCGAGCCGGCCGATCGAGAATGCAAGCTCGCCTCGCACGTAGATGTAGGCCACGTGCGCATCGATTGCGAAACAGGAGATGATCGCCCCTTCGATGAGCCGATGGGGGTCGAGATCCATGATGCTGCGGTCTTTGAAGGTGCCGGGCTCGCTCTCGTCCGCATTGATGACGAGGTAGATCTCCTCGCCCTCCTTCTTGTTGAGGAAGCCCCACTTCACGCCGGCGGGGAAACCGGCGCCGCCGCGGCCGCGGATGTTGGCGTTCTTGACCTCATTCTTGAGGTCTGCAGGCTTGCGGCTCGTCAGCGCTTGCCGGGCGATCCGGTAGGCGCCGGCACGCTCGGCGTTGGCGAGTTTCCAGCTCTCATCAATGCCGAACCGCGAGGTCAGCAACGGCTTGGTGGGCGCGCTCATGATTCGTCGCCTTTCTCGTCGGCGGGCGGCGGGGGTTGCGAGGCGAGCCGGACGGCCTCCGGACTCGGCGGTGGAGGCGCCGAGCTCACGCTGCCACGGCTGCCTCCGTCGCCACCGGTCGGCGCACGAAAGGTTGCGAAGGTAGAGAACTCCGCGGCGGCAGCCTCGCCGCCCTTGACCGCGTGCGCGTCGATGATGCGGTCGAGCAGCTCCAAATCGAGATTTTCGAAGTAGTAGTCGTTGATCTGCACCATCGGAGCCTGACCGCAGGCCGCCAAACACTCGGCCTTGAGCAGGGTGAACTTACCGTCCGAGCTCGTATGGCCCGCAGTGCAACCGAGCTTGCTTTCGAGGCGCTCTTGAATCGCTTTGCCGCCGCGTAGATCGCACGAAAGCGTCCGGCAGACCCAAACCACGTTTTCCCCGACCGGTTCGTCGAAGAACATCGTGTAAAAGGTGACGACGCCTTTCACGATCGAAGTCGAGAGCTCCAGACGCTCCGCGACGTACCCGACGACGTCAGGGCTAATCCAGCCATTCTGTCGCTGGCAAAGCCACAGGACGGGCAAGAGCGCCGCTCGACGCTCGGGATAGCGGGTCAATACGTCGTCGACCTGTTGTTCGCGTTCCGGCGTAAGCGCAAAAGCCATGGCTGGGCGCCCGGACGCTAGGCCCGCCGGGCTTTCCTGTCAAGGTCGGCAGAACAGTGGTAATTCCCGCCGCAGATGATGGAAGACGCGGGACAGTCCCCTCCCCGGAATATCGGACTCTGGGTCGGCCTCGGGTGCCTCGGTGTCCTGCTCCTCTCCTGCTGCCTAGTGACGTTTTGGGTTCAGACCTATGGTATGCGATTCATCCTCGGACAGGGCGAGGGCACCCAGATGTGGGTTTCGCGGGTGGTTCTCGTTGGCGCGCTCGAAGGTACGAGAAAGAGCTGCACGGACGGCGTGATCAGCGAGGACGCGTTGCCTTGGTTTCACCCGAACATGCCGTCGGAGACCCGGAACCTCGCCTGCTCGCTCGATGAAGCGACGCTGCGAGCGCTCGCTTCGCCGGAGCGAAGTACTGCCGTTCCGATCGGTCAAACCGAGCGAGCCGCGCTGGCGTCGGAGCTCGGAATGGACCCGACGCTGTGCTTCGGGCACCGCACCGAGGACCTGAGCGCGGTTGGATGCTTCGACACCGAAGGCAGCACGGCTGCGATTCCGTATCGAATCATCGATCTGAGTCTGACTCGTCCGTGACTTCGAGAGGCGTCCGTCGGTAAGCCACCGTCAGTCCAGCGCTGCCGGGATGGTCGCGCGGACGAAGCTGGAGCATCACGCAGGGCTCCGAGCCGTCATCGGTCACGCAGTTCGTCAACCCTGCGAAGGTGCGGTTCTGGCGCAGCCCATGCCAGTTGACACCGACCGGAACATCTCTTTCCCGTGGATATCGAAGTGAAGATACGGAGCCGTCCCTCTCGATGAAGAGGAGCTCGGCCTGAAGCACGTTCGGGTCCTTTGAAAACGCAAAGTCGAACATCCGCCAGAACATCGCTTCGCCTTGCTCGAGTTGCTCTTCGCTAATGACATTGCCGGACGCGCGAAATCTCTCGAGCAGCGGCTTCATGTTGTCGGGGAGTGATTCCTCGTCCCCGTTCACGGCGCCTACGAGCAAGCGCTTCCGGGCGACATCGGTGCGCAGCTCGAGCAGCTTCAACGCCCGCGAGCGCAGCTCACCAAAGTTCTCGACGTAGGGCTGAGCTGCCCGAACCGCCTCGGCCCTGCCCGTGCAACCGCCCAAAAGCGCTTGGAGTACCAGCAGCCAGGCGCTGACGAGGACCCATCCAAAGCGGGGGCGCATGGCGCTTACAGTAGTCGACGAGCCGCACAAGCCCAACTAAAGTTCGCCCGATGGCGCTCATCGAATTCCGAGGGGTCAAGAAGGCCTTTGGGCCAAAGGCCGTGTACCGCGATCTGAACCTCGAAATCAACGAGGGCGAAGTGCTCACGATCATCGGTGGCTCCGGGCAAGGCAAGAGCGTCATGCTCAAAATGCTGATTGGCCTGTTGGAGATCGACGGAGGCAGCATCTTCTTCGATGACCAGCAGATCTCGGGGATCACGGAAACGCAGTACGCAGCGGTCCGGCGACGAGTCGCGATGCTTTTCCAAGCGAGCGCCCTTTTCGACTCACTCAACGCCAAGGAGAACGTGGCGTACGGGCTGCGGGAGCAGCTCGACATGAGCGAAACACAGATTTCGGAGCGAGTCCGCGAATCGCTGACCTACGTGGGGCTGCCGGGCACCGAGGAGACCTGGCCCGCTGACTTATCTGCTGGAATGAAAAAACGGGTCGCACTCGCAAGAGCGCTGGCGATCCGGCCGCAGGTCCTGCTCTACGACGAGCCCACGACCGGCCTCGACCCGATCAACGTCACCCGCATCGCCGATCTGATCGAGCATTTGAACAACACCCTGGATGTCACCTCCGTCGTCGTGACGCACGACATGGACACAGCCCTTGCGATCAGTGACCGCATTGCGATGATCCACGAGGGCTTCGTGATTTTCTCCGGAACGCCAGAAGAGCTGCGGGCCTCGGACAACCCTCAGGTCCGCGACTTCATCGAAGGCAACGCTCCGGTCGACGAAGACACCGAAACTCTGCTAAGGAGTGCGGGGTAAGGGGGCTCCGAAGGGCAACAAATGAAGACGACCGCCGGTACTCGCCTTCGTGTGGGCATTTTCGTAATGGTCTCCTTGGTGATCGGCGCTAGCATTGCGTTCGCCATCGGCTCGCAGAAGAACGTCTTTTCGCCCAAGACGACGTACTTCGCGATCTTTGATGACGTCGGAGGGTTACAGAAGGGCAACACGGTCCGTGTCGCCGGTGTAAACGTCGGCTCGGTCACCGAGGTCATCATTGGCGACTCCGGCCGCATCGAGGTCTACTTCCGAGTGATCGACGACGCGACTCACCTGATCCGCGGCGAGCCGGGCGCGGCGCTCATCGACGAGGGGCCCGAGCCCAGCTTCGCCGCGATCGGCAGCAAAGGCCTTCTCGGCGATCGCCTCATCGAGATCACGGTTGGCTCTGATGAATTCCCCGAATGGGATCCCGATCAAGCCATTCCTGCCTCGGTTGGCGGCGGCATCATGGCTTTGGCCGAACGTACGCTGGTCGAAGTAGAAGGAACGGCCCACAACCTCCGCCTCGCGACAGACCCGTTCTCCGATCAGGAATTCTCGAACGATCTGAAAGAAACCGCTCGCAATCTTGCGAAGGCAAGCGGGGTCATCGCGAACGGGGACGGTACGATCGGACGCTTGATGAACGACGCCGAGCTCGGCCGCGACGTGAAGGGCGCGGTGAAGGAGCTTCGCGCGGCTGGAAAACAAGTCGCGCAGCTCAGCAAAAACCTGAACAAGATCAGCGAAGACATTCAGACGAACGAAGGCACCGCAAACGCGCTGATTTACGGTACCGAAGGCGCCGATGCGATTCGAAACATCCGCGACACCTTCGGCCAGCTGAACACGATCCTAACCGACGTTCGCGAGGGAGACGGCGCGGTCAATCAGCTCATCTACGGTGAGCTCGGCGAGTCGTTCATGGACAACCTCCAAAACGCAAGTGACGACATTGCGTTCCTCACCAAAGAGGCGCGCGAGGGCAAGGGCACCATCGGCGCCCTGCTGACGGACCCTTCGGTCTACGAAGACATCAAGCGACTGGTTGGCGACCTCGAGCGCAACGACATTCTTCGGGCGCTGGTGCGCTACTCGATCCGCCGCGATGAAGCCCGCGAGCCGGTCGAAGTCACCGAAGAGTAGACCCATGCGGGCCTATCTCGATCTGCTGCGGAACGTGCTCGACAACGGCGTCGCGCGCGACGACCGCACGGGCACGGGCACGCGAAGCCTGTTCGGATATCAGATGCGCGTCGACCTTCGCGAAGGTTTCCCTCTGCTCACGACCAAGAAGCTCCACTTGAAATCGATCATTCACGAGCTTCTGTGGTTCGTACGCGGGCAAACCCACGTGAGCCAACTTCAGGAAGTGGGTGTTTCGATCTGGGACGAGTGGGCGACCGCCGAACAGACCGCACGCTTCGGTCGGAAGGAAGGCGACCTCGGCCCGGTGTATGGGCATCAGTGGCGGAACTTCGGCGCTACGGAGCGTAAGGACGGAAGCTACGAACGCGACGGCTTCGACCAACTCAGCTACGTGCTCGACCAGATCCGCGACAACCCGGACAGCCGTCGACTCATCGTTTCCGGCTGGAACCCGCGAGAAGCCGAGCGCGTCGCCCTCCCCCCTTGTCACACACTGTTTCAGTTTTACGTGAGCGAAGGCCGGTTGAGCTGTCAGCTGTACCAGCGGAGCGCCGATGTCTTTTTGGGGGTCCCGTTCAACATTGCCAGCTATGCGCTTCTCACCCTGATGATCGCTTCGGTTTCCGATTTGGAGCCGGGTGATTTCGTTCACACGTTCGGTGACGTGCACTTGTACAGCAATCACGTCGAGCAAGCGCGGTTGCAACTATCCCGCCAACCTCGCCCTCTGCCTACGATGAAGATCGACCCGTCCGTGCGGACCTTGTTCGACTTCGAGTATGAGCACTTTCAACTAACGGACTACCTGCCGCACCCCCGTATCAAGGCGCCGGTGGCAGTGTGACCGATGCCCTCGCAGCTCAAGCGCCGCTTGCGTTGATCGTCGCGGTCGCGCGCAATGGCGTGATCGGCAACCAAGGCGGCCTACCCTGGCACATTTCCGAAGACCTCAAGCACTTCAAGAAGACGACCAGCGGCCACGCGATCATCATGGGCCGCAAGACCTACCATTCGATCGGCCGCCCGCTGCCCAAGCGGCGGAACATCGTCGTCACGCGGCAGGCGAACCTGGAGCTCCCGGGCTGCGACCGAGCCAGAAGCCTCGACGAAGCCATCGCCTTAGCCCGAACCACCGACCCCTGCCCCTTCATCATCGGCGGGGCGAGCCTCTACGAAGAGGCCCTGCCGATGGCGACCGAGCTCCACGTGACGGAGATCGATCGGGAAGTCGAAGGGGATACCTATTTCCCGGCTGACCTGTCCGCATTCGAAGAGGTGGAGAGCCACCGAGGCGAAACACCCGGGGTCACTTTCCGACTGCTGCAACGACGGCCCGTGAATCGCTGACACTGGCACTGACACTGTCGCTGCCACTGTCGCTGCCACCGTCGCTTGCCCCGCGCCTACCTCCCGATTGTTGCCTTCAGCACCGCGTACGCCCGCTGGCCCTGAGAATCGTCGGCGAAGATGCTCGGCACTTGCCCAGTCGCAGGAGGGGCCTGCGGACCACTGACCCGCTTCGGCACCCCCCGAACCCCCTTCGGCTGGGCCCGAAGATGCCCCTCGAGCTCCTCCTCGCGCAGCGGCTCGGGGTCGTCTTCGCCACGGGGTTGTTCGGCAACGAGGTCAGGGGAAACGCCCTCGGCCTGAATCGAGCTGCCCGAAGGCGCGTAGTATCGGTACGTCGTCAGCTTGAGCGCGCTTCCGCCCGGCAGCTCGAAGACATTCTGCACGCTGCCCTTGCCAAACGTTCGGACCCCGACGAGGACGGCACGCTTGTGGTCGCGCAAGGCGCCAGCGACGATCTCCGAAGCGCTCGCCGTGTTCTCGTTGATCAGGACCACCATAGGCCATTTCGGCCGGGTGCCGGCACGACGCGCGGAGTATTGACTCATCGTCTCACCGCCTCGGCCACGCGTGCTCACGATGACTCCCGAGGAGAGGAACTCGTCACTCACCCCGACCGCTTCGTGGAGCAAGCCGCCCCCGTTGTCCCGGAGGTCGAGCAAGAGCCCCTCGACACCGCCTCGCTTGCGAAGCTGCACCACCGCCTCGTCGAGCGCTTCGCTCAGCTGGCGCGCAGCGCCGTCCTGAAATGCCTTGATGCGCAGGTACACGACTCCGTCGTTCAGCACTTTCATCTCGACGGGATCGACTTCGATGAACGCACGCGTGAGCGTGCGCTCCAAGGCTTCTTCTTGCCCTTTTCGCCGGACGCTCACAGTCACAGGCGTCCCGGGCTCCCCGCGGATCCAGCGAACCGCGTCATACAGTCGAACGTCGCGGGCGTCCTCGCCCTCGATGCTCAGGAATCGGTCGCCGGGCCGGAGCCCCGCTTTCGCCGCGGGGCCACCGTCGAACACGGAGAGAATCGTCAGCCAGCCATCACGGGTTGAAACCTCGACCCCAACACCTGCAAAACGTCCCTCGGCGTCGCTTCTGAGGATCTGGTACTCCGCCGGGTCTAGAAAGACACTGTGCGGATCGAGCGAATCGGCCAGCCCCCGAATCGCCCCATAGACCAAGGTCATTTGATCGATTGGCTCCACGTAGCTCACTTCGACGTACGCGAGGGCGCGGGCAAAAATCGACAGCGGCTCGAATGGACTGCGCCGCGCAGGCGCGTCCGATGCCATCACCGCAAGGAGCGCCAAAGCCAAGGTGGCAACGAAGAGCAGGCGGAGTGTTTTGCGGCCGGTTTTGTGACGGAACATGGGCTTCAGACCTTTATCATTGACACTGCTTCTATCCCTGGGTAGGACGACCACATACTTGAGCGGGGCTTGTGCGCCAGATGGTACAGTGTCCGCATGGAGGATTCCTCACGATGTCTACGACCGATAAGCGCAAGCAGAGCCTCTACTTCCCAGAGTCGATGCTACACGACATCAAGCACGAATCGGCAAGGTTGGATCGCTCGCTCTCGTGGATCGTCCAACGCTGCGTGAAGATCGCCCTTCCCGAGATCCGCAAGCTGCCCTCCGTGAACGACATTCCGGACAGCCCGGACGACAACGCCAAGAAGTAAGCTCCAAGAGCGTGGAGTACGACCGCGAAGGCTTTGTCGAAGCAGCGGATGGCACCCGACTTTTCTACGAGCTGATTGGCGCCGGCGACCCTCCTGTCATTCTCACCGATGGAATCGGTTGTGACGGGTTTGCGTGGCGATACCTCGCGCCAGGGCTCGCCAAGCACCACCGCGTGATCCATTGGCATTTTCGCGGCCATGGACGCAGCGGACCTCCTCGGGACCCCGCGCGCCTGTCGATCGAAGATCTCGCCGGTGATTTGAAGCGAATCTGCGATCATCTCGACGTCGAGCGCCCCGTCATCATCGCGCATTCGATGGGTGTTCAGGTCGCTCTGGAGTACTATCGGCAAAATCCCGACGGCGTCGCCGCCCTGGTTTTGATGTGCGGGACCTACGGCCGCATCACCACGACGTTTCACGGCACCGACCTCCTGGACCAGCTCTTGCCAGGGCTCGTACGAGGGATGCGAATGTTCCCTGGAATGGCTCGTGCCATTTGGGGGCGCGTTCCTGCAGCGATGGCGTTTCGCGTGGCGTGCGCGGGTCGCGAGCTCGACGGCGAGCGCATCGAAGAAGAAGACTTCCAACGCTACTGGGAACACGCCGCGTTGATGAACCCCGAGGTGTTCCTGCCCATGCTGCAACACGCCGGCCGGCACGACGCGCGGGGCTTCCTCGCCGATGTCGATGTTCCGACCCTGGTCGTGGCAGCCGAGCACGACACCTTCACGCCGATGTCGCTCGCTGAAGAGATGGCTGGCGCGATTCCGAACGCCGTGCTGGAAGTGGTTGAAGGGGCCAGTCACGCAGCGCCAGTGGAGCAGCCCGATCTGCTCGCTGAGCACATCGAGGGCTTTTTGTCTTCACGGCTGGGGCTCACCCGCAGTCGGGTCTAGTACTCCGCGCGGAACAGCTGCTGACCCATCAAGACGAAGGTGCCCTGGGGTACGAACGACTCATTTGAGACTCGAACGAATGTGCCGTTCGAGCTGCCAATGTCCGTCAGGAACACGTGCCCCACCTCGGAATGGACCCGGCAGTGAAGCCCAGAGACATAACCGTCCTCGGGAAACACCACATCGCCGCGCTCGCGGCCAAGATGAATGCCTTGCGGTGGGATGGGATAGCTGTTGCCCGTAGTTTCCCGGCCAACCAGCAGTGAGATACGGCCCAGGTAACCGCGGTGGGGGCTGCCCATGTGCTGCGTGCCGTCCGCGGCCGGCTCGGGCGCGGTCGGCCCGTCGAACCTCAGAATCTCCTGCCCGACGCGAAAGATGCTCCCATCAAAGAGCTCGATCGGAACGTCGGGCTCGATACGGATGTAGATACCGTTGAGGCTTTCCATATCCTTGACGACGAGCTGATCGTCCTCGAATCGAAACTCTGCGTGCTCAGGTGAGAGGTACGCATCATTCGCGAAGATCCCACCACTGCTCCGCCCGATGAGGGTCGGACCTTCCGCCAGAGGAAACATCTCACCTTCGGAACCATCTGGCTGAATCAAGATCAGCCGAGCGCGCATGCTCGCCCGCTTGGGAGCCTCGGCAACGGCCGGCGCCGAGGTGCGCTCCGCCGGCGCATGAGCGGCCGCCTGCGCGCCGCCCTCGTCGTGCAAGTCGTGCCCGCACACATGGCAGAACCGGAAGTTCTCGGGCACGCCCGCACCACAGTGGGGACAAGGCGACGTCTGATCCTCCATGGGCGCTAGCTCCGGGGGCAAGGAGTCCGACTGCGCCACTTGGACTGGCTCGGGGCGGCTGGCCTGCATGGGAGTCGGTTCCAAGTCCATCTGGGGCGCCGACGCGAGCGCTTCGCCCCGCGCGGCTCGGGCTCGCGGCGCATTGGTCGATCGGCCCGATCCGGACGAGCCGCCCGGCGGCGTATCCGTCGATGAGGAGCGGGGCTTGCCCGACGCGCGCGGAAGCTCCGCCCCGCATCCCAGGCAGAACTTGTAGTGGTCTTGATTGTCCTTGCTACATCGGGAACAGACGATCACGCCGTCACCTCCACTCGGAGCAGGTTCCTACCCAAGAACAGGTAGTCTCCATGGCTCAGCTCCCGCTCGCCTCGAATGCGAACGTAGGTCCCATTTTGGGAGCTCTCGTCGATGAGCTCGAGCGATTCCCCGGACATCTCGACTCGGGCATGCCTGGGCGACAGATACACGTCGTCCGGGAAGTTGATGTCGCATTCCTCGCGACCGATGTGAACGGCGTGCTCGTGTGCACAGCAGACGATCCCATCCATGCCCCCTTCGAGCACCTGAGTGACGCGGAACGCACTTGGCCGCTTGGGCGACGAATAAAAATAGGTTTGATCGGCTTCCGGCCCCGAAGTGTCTCTCGGCGTCGCATCCACGCGGAACAGCTGCTGACCGCACAGGAAGTGGTCGCCGACTTTGATCGGCGCAGCCCCTCGGATTCGAATGTAGACGCCGTTCAAGCTCCCCTCGTCCCGCACGACGAGCTTTTCGCCCCGGTACAGGAAGTTCGCGTGCCGCGGACTGAGCCAGGTGTCGCTTGGAAACGGAATCTGATCGGCCTCACGACCGGCGATGTGTTCGGTCGCCTGCAGCAGGTAGCTCAGGCCTTCCCCCATCGCTTCGTCGCCGCGGACGATGATGAGGCGGGCCTTCCCGGGCATCTGCAGAGCTCCGAAGAACTTGGTCTCGAGTGTTTGCGCTTCGTGCGGCACGCCCGCCCCACAGGCCCCGCAGAATTTGTGTCCGGACGGAACCGGGCTTGCGCACTCCGTGCAGACGTAATTGCGAGCTTGCTCCATGCCCTCGTTCCCCTCTTGGCCCAACCCCGGCCGGCGCCAATCTTACCGGCAGTTGTAGGCCATCGAATCACCCCTAGTCAATCGGTGCTCTGGTCGGCAATTTCCAACGCCAAACCGACTTTGCTTGTCCCGGCGCTGCGGCTACCCTCTCTCGGATGCAGCTACTGGCAGGCGCCTTGTTGGAACGGCCCCCTGGGCCCAAGTACTCCGCCGCGCTTGGCTTTGCCGAGCTCGCGCCGCGTGCCCCACTTCCAAAGCCTGGAACGCTGGCCGGTTGGCGCCAGAAGCTCCCCGATGGGTTCGAGCTCGCTCTGCGCGCGCCCGATCTGTGCTGGCAGGCTCCCGGAGGACCTCTGCGGCCTAGCGAGGAGCTCGACGCCGGCCTCCTCTGGTTGACGGAGGCCGCGGATGCGCTGGAGGCTTCCATGGTCGTCGTTGCTACGAGCGCCGCGGTCACTACCGGGGCGCGCGATCGACAGCGGCTAACGGAGTACTTCGCCCGCATTCCGCGAACCGAGGGTCGCATCGTCGCCTGGAAGCCGACCGGTCTTTGGGAGCCGGAGGCGGCGCAAGCGATGGCGCGCACTCTTTCGGTCCTCGGCGGGATCGACGCCATCGATGATCCGGCCCCGAGCGTCGACGTCATTTACGCGACCCTGGTCGCCGAAGGGTTGCGCCGGTCGTTCTCACACGCACAGCTGCTCGACGTTCACGACAAGCTCCAAGGGGCAGGCGCGTCGCGCGCATACGTCACGATCGAATCCCCTCAATCGTTTCGAGAAGCCCGCTTGCTTCAAGCGCTGTCCGAAGGTCGAGAGTGAACCCGTGGAATGCGAAGATCGCGCGCATTGACCAGCCAGAGCCCGGCCTTCTGAGTCTTTCCATCCGCGCGGAGGGCAGGAACGAAGTCCTGGTCCTCGTCACGCTGCCTGGGGCCCTCCGGCTCGGCATCGTGGACGAGCGACCACGCGGCGCGAGCGCGAGCCCCTCGCTGACCCAACTCCGCCGGCATCTCGAAGGAGCTCGGATCGACGCGGTGGAGACGAGTCGACGAGCGGCGCGTCTCTCTTTGACTCGAGCCGGCGTGGCGCGATTCCTGATCGCGGCACCGAGCAAACCCTACGGCGCCTGGTGGCTTTGCGAGACCGATGGCTCGGTCGTCCTTCGCTCCCCGGGCGCAGCGGCGATGGCCCCGGCCGAAGACGCTCATCTCGAATCACGGAGCCGCGGCGAGCTTCGCGACGCGGGTACGGCGGCGCTCGACGCCCATCGATCGCTGCGCAGGGAACAGCTCCAAAGACTCCTGCTGCGGCACATCAAGCGGCTGGTCAAGAAGCGCGATGCGATCCTCGACGACCTCGAACGGGCAGCGACCGCGGATGAGCTGCACGAGCGGGCAAGCCTGATCCTTGCGCATCTCGCGGAAATTCCGACCAATGCGCGCTCTTTCGAGACCGAGAGCTGGGACCCGGAGCCCCGGCCGATTCGGATCGAGCTGGACCCACGCAAGAGCCCGACCGAGATTGCCCAGGAGCTCTTCAAGAAGTCCAAACGCCTGAAGCGAGGCTTGGACGTCGCGCCGAATCGCTTGGCCTCCGTGGAAAAGGAGATCGCCGAGCTCCATCGGGTCAGAGACGAGCTCCCGGACTGCCCCGCGGAGGAGCTCACAGCGAGGCTCGATGCGCTGGGCGTTTCGACCACGGCGCCAATGGAACGAGAGCGCAAACGGCGACAGGCCGGCGTGCGCCTCCCGTACAGGGAGTTCCGCAGCGGCGACGCGTCTCCCGTGCTGGTCGGACGAGGCGCCGCCGACAACGACCGCCTCACGCTTCGTGTCGCACGGCCGCACGACCTCTGGCTGCATGCACGCGGTGTGACGGGAGCTCATGTCGTCGTTCCGCTCAGCAAGGGACAGTCTTGCTCAGCGGAGACACTCGTCGACGCCGCAACCCTGGCGGCTCACTTCAGCGACCTCCGCGGCGAGATGATCGTCGACGTGCTCTACACACCTCGGCGCTTCGTGCACAAACGCAA
>Ga0224508_10002103_pt1 | contig 17282 bp, 15 predicted proteins | sample SF_Jan12_sed_USG_4_FD_170157 | JGI IMG/M metagenome (GOLD analysis project Ga0224508, IMG submission 170157) | Sediment microbial communities from San Francisco Bay, California, United States - SF_Jan12_sed_USGS_21 | ecosystem: Environmental > Aquatic > Marine > Sediment | place: USA... | reverse complement strand
GCACGAGGCGTTTCACTTGTGCCGGATTGGCGTAGCCCGTCGTATCGGATAATCCAACTTCCGCGACCCCTGCTTCGATGAGTCGTTCGGCCGAACGAACAACCAGGTCTTCGCTGACCGGCCCTTCCAATGCACAACCGAACGCCGTGGCCAGGCCGGCTTCAAAATGCGGCGGATTGGGCTGCTCGGCAACCAGTGCTGCAATATTCCTGATCTCATCGACCATCTGGTCGTGGTCACGACGTACGTTTTTCCGACTGTGCGTCTCGCTCACTGAAAAGGGAATCGAAATCTTTTGTGCGCCAACTTCGATCGCGCTCCGCGCACCGTGGAGGTTGGGAACCAGAACAGCGACGGTCAGGCCGTCGACAGCCAGTGACTTGCGGACGACGTCGGCCGTATCAGCCATCTGCGGCAGGACGCTGGCCGGCACAAAGGAACCTACCTCGATCTCGCAACAGCCAGCGTCAGCCTGAGCCTTGATCCAGGCATTCTTGACCTCAGTAGGCAGAATTGAGTCGATACTCTGTAGGCCATCGCGTGGCCCGACCTCGCTTACGAGAATATCTCTGTAAACCATCGGAATTATCCTTTAAAACAATATCTTGCAAGCATTACAGATAAAGATATAATATTATATCAAAAGTAGCAAAGGGATCTGCGTGAGTCACGTCCATGAAACAGAATTGCCGCTCGCCGGCATTCGCGTTATTGAATTCTCCCACATGGTCATGGGGCCGGCCGGCGGATTGGTTCTCGCCGACCTCGGCGCCGACGTCATCCGGGTTGAGCCGCTCAGTGGCGACAAGACCCGCACACTGCGCGGGTCCGGGGCGGGCTACTTCGCGATGTACAATCGCAATAAGAAAAGTATCCGCCTTGACCTCAAGTCTGAGGGCGGTATCCGGGTTGCCCGGGAACTGGCAACAGGCGCGGACGTCCTGATCGAGAATTTCCGGCCCGGCGCAATGGATCGACTGGGACTCGACTACGAATCTCTTAGCGAGGTTAACCCGCGCCTTGTCTACTGTTCGACTCACGGCTTTCTAAACGGGCCGTACGAGAATCGCACGGCGCTCGACGAAGTCGCGCAAATGATGGGCGGCCTCGCATACATGACAGGTCCCCCGGGGCAGCCACTGCGCGCCGGCGCATCGGTTATCGATGTCATGGGAGGGGTGTGGGGTGCAGTGGGCGTACTTGCCGCGCTCGAGGAGCGCCATCGAACGGGCAAGGGACAATGTGTCAAGAGTTCTTTGTACGAAAGCACCGTGTTCCTGGTCGGCCAGCATATCGCGCAGTATGCGGTTACCGGCACGCCTGCCGCACCGATGCCGGCCCGCGTATCGGCCTGGGCCATCTACGATGTCTTCGAAACAAAAGACGAGGAAAAGATTTTTGTCGGTGTCGTCAGCGATTCGCAGTGGATCACGTTTTGTGAGGACTTCGGATTCGACGCGTTGCTGGCCGAGGAGCATTTGCGAGCCAACAACAATCGGGTGGCAGAACGCGAGCGCATTATGCCCATTGTCCGCGACCGGTTCACTTCGATGAGCAAGACGGAGTTGATGGCAAGACTCGAATCCAGCGGCCTGCCCTTTGCGCCGATCGAAAAACCACAGGACTTGCTCGACGACCCACATCTCAATTCGTCAGGCGGCCTGCTCGACATGACGTTGCCCGACGGCAGCACGGTTCGCCTGCCAGCATTACCCTTCGAAACAAACCATGAAAAATTCGGCGTGCGTCTCAATCCGCCGCGCTCCGGCGAGCACACGTCGGAAGTTCTTCGCGAACTCGGTTACAGCGATGCCGACATTGAAGGCCTGATCGAACGCGGCGCTGTGTCTGGCGAATCAAATCAGGACAGGTAGGCCCAGCGGCGTTGCTTCCTGTCACGTGCGACGAAAGCCTCGATCATATCGCCGTATTGCAACGTGAAATCGATATGGTCCAGACCGTTGAGCAACATGTAGCGATCAGATTCCGGGATTTCGAACCCGAGTACGTCGCCACCCGGCACTTGTATCTCGCTTTTTTCGAGATCGACGAGCACGCGCCTGGTTTGCGGCGACGCCTGGACCTGCTTTTCAATTGTGGCGATTTGTCGCTCCGGCAAATCGATCGCCAACAGTCCATTGCGTGCACAATTGCGCTGGAATATGCGACCGAAGCTCTCTGCGACGATAACGCGAATACCGAAATCGCACAGCGCCCACACAGCATGTTCGCGCGATGAACCGCAGCCCCAGTTCTTGCCGCCCAGAATGATCGTCGCGCCATCGTACTTAGACTGATTGAGCACAAAATCGCTGCGCGGTGCATTCTTCACCGAGCCCTCGTACCGATAACGCCATCCAGCAAATAGACCGTCCCCGAGCCCCTCGCGACTGACACTGTTCATTTCGCGCGATGGAATTATCTGGTCGGTATCGACGTTGTCGATGATAATCGGTGCCGCGACACCGGTGTGCTGCGTGAATTTCTTCATCGTGGCGCAAGCTCCCGAACATCAGCAATGCAACCGGCAATTGCCGAGGCCGCAACCGAGGCAGGGCTGGCGAGGTGCGAGCGTGTCCTGTGCCCCTGCCGACCGCGAAAGTTTCGATTTGTGCTGGTAACGACACGCTCTTCTGGGCCGAAGCTCTCGCCGCCGGCGTTGAAGCAAAGCGAGCACCCGGGTTCACGCCATTCGAAACCGGCAGCAAGAAACACCTGGTCAAGACCTTCAGCTTCGGCTGCAAGTTTTGTCGGTCGCGAGCCCGGCGTGCAAATTGCACGCACGCCTTTTGCGACTTTATTGCCGTCGAGAATCGCTGCCGCCGCACGCAGATCGCTGATACGCGCATTCGTACACGAGCCGATAAAGGCGCCCTGGATGGGCATCCCGACCAACGATTCGCCCGGTTTGACGCCCATGTACTGCATCGCATCCCGCAGCTGTTTTCGCGCCTCTTCATTGTGCGCATCATCAGGCGACGGTACTTCTGCGTTCACGGCCACAGCGTGTTCGGGACTTGTGCCCCAGGTGATTGTTGGTGCAATGCTGGCACAGTCGATCACGATTTCCTTGTCGAACCTCGCAACCAAGTCGGAGTGCAGCGATGCCCAGTACGCGACACAGTCGTTCCACGCGTCGCCTGTTGGCGCATAAGATCGGCCGCTGACATATTCGATAGTTTTTTTGTCCGGCGCCACGATGCCGGTGAAGGCGGAAAATTCGACTGCCATATTGCAAAGCGTAAAGCGCGCTTCGATGTCGAGAGCATCGACTGCGGGTCCAGCGAATTCGACGACATGTCCAAGTCCGCCCGATGCAGTGTGGCTGCGGATCAGATGCAGGATCATGTCTTTAGCCGTGACGCCGGGAGCCAGGTTTCCTTCGAAGCGCACGCGAATCTGACCGGGTTTCGTTGCTCTCAATGTCCCGGTCGCGAGCGCGTGTTCGCAATCACTTGTACCGATGCCCCAACCGATCGCGCCAAGTGCGCCGAGCGTGCACGTATGGCTATCCGGGCAGGCCACGATCAGTCCCGGCATCGTAATCCCCTGCTCGGCAGAAACTACGTGCGTGATTCCGTGATTCGGGTCATCCATGTCGAACAGGGTCAGACCGGCACGGGCCGATTCATCGCGCATGGTCCGAATAAACGCTTCACCCCCGGGCACTAACGTCGTGTCATCGCGGCCGGGAAGCGTATCGACTATGTGGTCCATTGCCGCAAAGACGTGATTCGGATTGTGGATGCGCAGGCCGCGCTCTCGTAGCGCCTTCAGCGCAACGCTGCCCGTGCGCTCGTGAACGAATACGCGATCAAGGTGCACGAGGCTGGTGCCATCATCGAGTTCCCCTGCGACATGGGCATCCCAGATCTTGTCAAATAATGTACGGCTCATGCGGATGCTCAGATGAGATGAATCCCAAGTGCCGCGCTCACGAGGAGACCGATCCAGATCATTACGACAATCGGGCGTGTCGCGGCGAGACTACGTCGAATGACCGCGTCATCGGCGTCACCGGCGTTGTCACTGACGAGATTTGCAAACGCTGCGCCGAATGGCTTCAATTTGATGCGGATTATCAGACCGCAGCCAACAAGCCCGCCAAAAATAGAGAGTTTGGCGGCGACCCAGTATTGCAGCGTGCCGGGACCAAGCAGCGAGTAAAGGCCCGCGCCGACAAGGCCGAGCGATAACATGAGTCGAAGATAAAAATCGAACGTCGTCAGCGTTGCCTTGAATCTGCTGCTCGCAGCAACATGCAGCGTGAGAACCATAGCCAGCCATGAAAGGCAGGTAATCCAGATCACAGCCATGATCGTGCCGTTGATCGGCAACACGCCCAGTCTCCAGGCGAGGTGCGCGCCAAGCGGCAGCATCATCGTCATGCTGATGCGCGGACCCAGATCCACCCCGAACAGAATCTTCGCCGCCGCAACACGCGCTTCCTTCGAACGTTTTTCGTTGACGACAAAGAAGCTCGAATAGAAAACGCCGAGGTCGCCACCGAGCCAGTAAGCGAAGCCTACAAGGTGCAACAACTTGACCAGGAGATACTCGTTCATTATTGCCTCTCGAGAAGTCGAATACGGGGAACGAAAATTTGCAGGATAACCGCCGATGCCAGGTGCAGGAACGCAATCGATACGAATACGCTTATGTAACCGGATGTCTCAATCATACTGCCGGCAACCAGGCCGAGGACACTACCGCCGAGACTCCCGGCTGCGCCGAATACACCCCAGACGGTTGCCACCTTAGCAGCCGGAAACAGATCGGCCGGCAGCGTGAAAAATACGGCGCCCTTGACCTGGATGGCGAACAGGCCAAGGCAGATAAGAAGCAACGCGATGTAGCTCGACTCCGTGTGTACGGCCGGTATCGTGACCAGCACGCCAGCAGCGCCGCACCAGATGACGAGTTTGCGCGCAAAATCAACGGTTCGGCCCCGCTGTACCAGCCAGCTGCTGGTCGAGCCGCCGGCCAGTGCGCCAAGATCGGCAGCAATCCAGGGCAACCAGGCGAAGGCTGCGATGTCGCCGAGATCGAAACCTCGTGAATCGATCAGGTATTGCGGCAGCCAAAAGAGAAAGAAATAGAATGGAAAGTCGCTGACAAATCGAGCCAGAATTAACCCCCAGAATTCCTTGTGACGCAGCAGTGATGTCCAGTTTTCCTTTGATACCTGGGGTGAACGCTCGGCCAGAATTAGTTGCCGTTCCTGGTCGCCGATAGATGGGTGCGTTTCGGGCTCGTGGTAAGTTTTCTGCCATACGATCACCCAGAGCAGCCCAAGCAGGCCCGGAATGATAAAAGCCCACCGCCAGCCCATCGTGTTGATGGTCCAAACCGTGAGCGGTGGCGTCACAATGGCGCCGAGGCCCGCGCCTAGCATGAAAACGCCTACGGCTGTGGCCCGCTCCTTGGCGGGGAACCATTGTGCAACCGCCTTGGTTGCCGCCGGGAAGTTGGCGGCCTCCGTAAACCCGAGCACGACGCGGCTCGAAAAGAAGCTCCACAGGCCCCGTCCGAGTGCGTGGAGAAGCGTTGCCGCACTCCACAGAATTGCGGCGAGACCAAACGCCCTCTTGGTACCCAGCCGATCGATGACAGGGCCCCACACGAGCTGACCAATACCGTAGGCAAGCAGGAAGCCACTTGTTATCAGCCCGTAGTCGGCATCCCCGATCGAAAAGGTGTCGCGAACGACGGGCGCGACAACACCGAACACCGAACGATCGATGTAGTTGATCGTGGTAATGAGCGCAAGAAGCAGCGCAATACGCCATCGAATTCCCATTTTGCCCGATAAATGACTTAATGTTAGTATTTTATATCAAATGATGTCGTTCCAGTACATATATACTCGCAGCGACGGCAGACACGGGAATATGTCGATTTCGCATGAGTCAGGATCTTACCGATAATTACGCAGGCGCCTTCGATGGCAGGCTGGGCTTCGGCAATCGGCCAGCCCTGATTCTCGTAGACTTCGTGGAAGCCTATTTCGACAAGAGCAGCCCGTTGTATGCCGGCGTCGAAGACGTACTGGCATCTGCATTGCGTATTCGCGATGCCGCTCGGGACGCCGGTATACCCGTGTTTTACACCAATGTCGTGTACCAGGAGGGCGGCGTCGACGGCGGCGTGTTCTACCGCAAGGTGCCGGCGCTCGAAGTCTTCGTGAACGATAATCCGCTCGGCGGATGGCCCAACGGACTCAAGCCGGCAGACGACGAGTTTGTGATATCGAAACAGTACCCGAGCGCTTTTTTCGGGACGTCGCTTGCCGCAACGTTGACCGCAAATGGAATTGACACACTGATTATTACGGGTCTTACAACGAGTGGTTGCATCCGTGCCACGTGCGTCGACACGGTGTCGAACGGGTTCATCCCGATTGTCGTCGCAGAGGCCTGCGGTGATCGACACGCCTCTCCGCACGATGCAAATATCTTCGATATGAACGCCAAGTACGCCGACGTGATCGACGAAACCGCAGTCATCAAATACCTGAAAGCACTATGAGCCAGATTACGATTGTCGAAGTCGGGCCGCGCGACGGACTGCAGAGCGAACCCGAAATCCTGCCGACCGACAGCAAGGTCACATTCATCGAAAAAGCCATCGACGCCGGCATCCGGCGCCTGGAAGTGGCGAGCTTTGTTCACCCGAAATTCGTGCCGCAAATGGCGGATGCAGAAGCGCTGATAGATAAACTACCGCAACGCGATGATGTCTCCTACATCGGGCTCATCATGAACGAGCGCGGTCTTGATCGCGCGCTCGCGACCAGGATTCACGAGATCGGCATGGTCGTCGTCGCCAGCGACACGTACAACCGGAAGAACCAGAACGTTGGTACCGATGAGTCCGTCGCTGCATGGAAAGCCATCGGTGCGCGAGCAAAAGAAAACGGCTTGCGAGCCAATGTCATGATCGCGTCAGCGTTTGGTTGCCCTTACGAGGGCATCGTCGAGGTCGATCGTGTCGTCGATCTCGCCAAAGAGGTCGTCGAGACGGAACCGGCGGAAGTCGGCATCGCCGACAGTATCGGCGTGGCGGTACCCGGCCAGGTGACCGAAATACTCGGCCGCGTGCGCGAGGTAATTGGCGACATCCCCCTGCGCTGTCACTTCCACAATACACGCAACACGGGACTGGCAAACGCCTTCGCGGCTGTCGCAGACGGCGTCACGTATCTTGACGCGAGCATCGGCGGTATAGGCGGTTGTCCATTCGCACCTGCAGCCACCGGCAACATCCCAACGGACGATTTGCTCTACATGCTCGAGCGATCCGGCGTCGAGACCGGCGTGTCACTCGACAGGATTATGGACGTCAGTCGTTGGCTCGAAAGCGAGCTTGGCCGTAGTGTACCGGCGTTGTTACCGAAAGCTGGCAGCTTCCCGACCGGGGAAGCTGCCTGAAACACCGGGCGAGCGGACGTTACTGGTAGAAAGGGTCTTTCCACGGCCCGACCGAACGTGACCGGACCGGTTGCACAATTTCGGGCGGTTCGGTGTTCGGGTAACCCTCGCCCCAGTTGACCGCGTCGCCTTTCATTTCCACGCTGGCATTCTCCGTGTACCAGTCGACGAGCTGGCCGTCGCAGCGAAGAATCCACGTGCACCCTCTTTCCTCGCCGGCCGTAAAGTCTCCGTGACGAATGCCGGCAGGGCGGAAAAAATACTGTCCGCTGCTCATCTTCCCGAAGTTGTAGTCGAAGTCACCGTCGAGGCAGTAAGCCTCTTCGTACACGGGATGGTGAGCAAGCGGATGTTCACGCCAGCCTGGCTTGGCCTTGATGAGTCGCGTATAGAAGCCGCTCTCCGGGTTGTGAAACATCAGTTTGATAAAGAGTCCCGGTACCGGCGTTCCGCCACGCTCGAAATCCATCGGACTGCCGTGTTCGGGGTCGACTACGTCGTACCATTCCATGGCGTTCGTATCCATAACCACCAGGCCTTCGTCAGCAGCGGCAGCGCCGTCACCTGCCGGCGTAAAAGTCCAGTCGGCGAATTCGCGGAACAACAGTATACGCGTACCCGCGGTCGCGCTTACGGCGGGCGCGCTGACGCCCCGTGGTGTGCACCAGTAGCCGCCTTCGCCGAGCTCCGTGTCGCCGATCCGGATGCTGCCCTCGAGCACAAACCACTCGGTCTGGGCGGCATGCATGCCGGCGACTCGTTGCCAGTCGGTCACGAATTCGATGAGCAGGGAGGCCGAACCATCTTCTTCGTCGTAGTTCAGGTTTCGCTGGCGGGCTTCACCACTGCCATGCGGCAGCTCGGCCGGATGCCAAAGGAGATCCTTTTCGTCAATCAGTTCCACATGGGGTCGCATCGAGAATTCCTCTGTTTCAGGGCTGCCCAGCCATAATAGTGCCTTCAATAGACAAATAAAAATAAATAATTTTTAATTTATCAGTTTATAATCATTTATCTATGGATTCACGCTTATCTACCCGCCTCGGAACACTCAGGCAGCTGGAGATTTTTGTGCAGGTGGCCGAGCGCCAGAGCATGGCACGCGCGGCTGAAGCTCTTTACCTGAGCCATTCCGCGGTTTCGATACAGGTGCGCAATCTGGCCGACGCGGTTGGATTGCCGCTCCACGAGGTGATCGGCAAACAGCTTTACCTGACCGACGCCGGGCGCGAAGTGCTGGTCGCTGCCCGCCAGATATTTTCCACGATCGGCCGACTCGACGAAACTATCAACAACATGAAAGGCCTGACCGCTGGCCGACTTCGAATCGCCGTTGTCACCACCGCAAAGTATTTTTTGCCCCGAATTCTGGGGCCGTTCTGCCGCGACTATTCCGACATCGATGTGGAGTTCCATATCGGCAATCGCGAACAAATTATTGCTCGCCTCGACAACAACCAGGACGATCTCTATATCTTCAATGACCTGCCCCACGATGCCGATATCGTGTCACATCGATTTCTGCCAAACCCACTGGCTGTCATCGCCTCACGCCGGCATCCGCTCGCCGGACGGACGGGGCTTGATTGGCAGGACCTCGAGAACGAGATCTTTCTGATGCGTGAGCAGGGATCCGGAACATTTAACGCCGTGCGGCGCCACCTGGACGAGCGCGGTCATAGTCTCGGCAAAACTATGACCATCGAAAGCAACGAGGCCATCAAGTACTCCGTACTGGAAAACATGGGCATAAGCATTCTTTCGGCATACGTGCTCGCTGATGCAGTCGGCCCTGACCTGGTGCAGTTACGCGTTTCCGGTTTCCCGATATTATCCGACTGGCATGTGGTCTATCCGAAATCCAAACCATTGTCTCTGATCGCTGAGAAATTCCTTGAGTTCGTACTCAAGCGCGGCCCGGACGTGTTGCCGATGGAAAATCTGGAGCGTCAGGTTGAGCGTGCTCTGGCCCGCGTGTGACATATTAGAGCGTATGTCGTAGTAACAGGACCTATAATCGAAATGGCGTCGAAAAACCGTTACAGCCCTCGTCTCGCCTGGTTTCGCGCTGGCATCTATTTCATTGCCTGCTTTGCCATCGCCTGGTGGATGGGCGTGCCGCAGACCGTCTTCGAGCAACCCCTGGTAAGCGAGATTCAACTCGGCGATAGCACGTGGTGGATTGCAACCAGTGTCGTTACGGCACACGTCCTGTTCGCCTACCTGTATTTCTGGCCTCGCGGGACGGTCACGCACAACAGGACCGGACATCCGGTTGCGACGCCGCTCTTCGGCTTGCTCTGGGGCGCCGCGCAGGGACAACTGGCCGTATCGCTCTATTTCGCCGTAGAGATGTTTGGAGTCGGCGATGCCGTAACAGCAGGCCTGGTCATCGTGATCTACTCGACCTGGTCTGGCCTGTGGCAAAGCCGCTTCTGGGACGTGTATGTGACGCCTGAGCACAACATCCCGGAGTGGAACACACGTAAGGTCCTCGTTGCGCACGTGCCCTACCTGATCCTGTCGGTCATGCACCTTATGACATTTCGCAATGTCGGCCTGTTCATAATCTGGCAAATTGTCGCCTTGACATCGTCGGCGTGGGCCATGCGCTTCCCGACGCCATGGGACAAGAGGGCAGAAGAATGACAGACAATCTCAGGCGCCCGCCGATACTCGGCGTGCTCATATTGGTATTGATGGTGTTCGAGAAGTTTCTCGCGCACACCTACACTGTCATCACGATTTACGTTTTGCCGGCGCCATGGAAGTACTGGGTACCCGGCCTTCTGGGCGTGCTCGGTGTCACGCTGATCGTCCTCGGTCTCAAGCGTGACGAGGTGAAAGGCACTCTGCTCGGCTACTCGGGTGCCGTCCTCGTCTGGATGTCGTGGTTCGAATCGGGCCTGCCGTTGTTGTCACGTTACAATCAGATCCAGCCTGCCATGCCAACAGAGGGCAACATGATGGCCGGGCTGTTGGGCGAGCACATACTGCTTGAAGCAAGCGGCATCTTCTGTATCACTGCGCTGTTTTTTGTCATGCTCAACAAGGACGTGCGCTGCCGCATGTTGTTGTGGATTCGGCGCCGCATCGGTCTGGGCACACGCATCGGTGTACCCGCACCTGGCAACCGTCCAAATGTCGCCCGGGTCGCAGCGTTCGAGTATTTCTTTGTGACCTGGTTCATGTACGTGCTGATGATCGTCATCATCGATCCACGCCTCAACGGCCTGTATCACCCGGTGACGTATGCTCTGAGCGCGATGATCGGCTTGTGGGGCATCTACCTGATCTACAAGCTGACGCAACAACGCGAGGTCGGCTTCACGATTCGCTACGGCATTGGGGCCGTCGGTGTGGCGTGGTACATCCCGGAAGCACTGGCGCTGTACGAGAAATTCTACGAATTCTATATCTACGCAGACAAGCACCCAATCGCGATAGTCACTGTTCTCGTCGTCTATATCATTATCTTCGTCTTCCTCTGGAAGACACCAGTTAGCGAATCGGGCCGCCCGATTGTGAAATAGCAGGCCGAAGTTTCTCGAAATGCTCAAATCCTCGCTCAACGACTACATTATCGGCTTACGGCACATCGGCCACGTTGTAGACGATCTCGATACAGCCGTCGCCGCGTTCGTTCGGTTGTACGGCATCGCTCCGGCGTCTATTCGGTTTATTCCGGAAGTCGTTGATGACGACACACCGGCGCGGTTCGCATTCATCACAGTTGGCGACACGGAATTCGAGCTGATCCAGCCCATCAGTGATGACACGCGCAACGTGCTCGAAGCAGGGCCGTCCGGCAGTGCCGGTATTAACCATGTCGCCTGGCAAGTGTCGGACCTCGATGCCTGCCTGAATATTCTCGACCGACAGGGCATTCACCCCGGCCACGCAACGCCGAACGGACCTGTTGATTATGGTGGCCGCCGTTTCGTCTATCTGAACCCCGACTCTTGTGACGGTTTGCTCGTCGAACTCATCGAAACAAGCGCACCGCGCTAATTTATTGCGCGACCAGTGCCGCGTCGACTTCGTCGAGCTGCATCGTGTACATCTGCGCGTACCAGCCGCCCTGCTTCATCAACTCGGTGTGTGTCCCGCGCTCGGCAATCCGCCCACCGAGCATGACGAGTATCTCGTCACTGTCGACAATGGTCGCGAGACGATGCGCGATGGTCAGCGTCGTTCGTCCCTGGCACAGCACCCTCAACGCCTGCATTACATCACGCTCGGTCTCGATGTCGAGACTCGACGTGGCCTCATCGAGCAGCACTATCGGTGCGTCCTTTAGCACGGCGCGCGCGATCGCAACGCGCTGCCTCTGACCTCCCGAGATCTTGCCGCCCCGCTCCCCTGCCTCAGTATCGAGCCCGTCGGGCGCCACGGCGAGAAAATTGCCGAGACCGGCTTTTTCGGCCGCGGACTGGATATCCTCATCGGTCGCATCGATGCGACCCACGCGAATGTTCTCCCGCACGGTGTCGTTGAAGATGAAACTGCGCTGCGACACAACACCGAACTGGCGCTGCAGCTCATCCAGCGGAAACGTCTTTACGTCGGTGTTACCTACACGAATCGAGCCGGACTGCGGGTCCCAGTGCCGAAGCAGCAGGTTGACGATCGTCGATTTGCCCGTGCCGCTCGGTCCGACGAGTGCCACGTGTTTGCCTGCCTCAATGTCGAGCGACAGCCCATCGAAGATCTTGTCGGCGCGCTGCCATCCCTCATCACCGGCGTCGTATTCGAAACTGACGTTCTCGAAATGCAACGATCCAGCCGGCGTCATTGTCGCGGCCTCGGCCGCCGAATCTACAACGGCAGGTTCCTCGTCCATCATCTCGAAAAGGCGGCGCGCCGCGATGATCGACACGCGAAAGTCAGTGTAGTTGTTCGCGAGACCGACCGACAGGTAGAAACCGACGATATTGACAGCAATAATCGCGGGTAATTCTACGAGCGGATCAATGAGCTCCTGCAGCGCGAGTTCAACACCCCACCAGGCAGACGCCAGGATACCCACGGTGATAAAAACTTCGGCAAGCGCTCGCTGCCAAGCGTCGGCGCCATAGAGTTTTTCCTGGCCTCTCTGCATGCTCGCACCGATGTCAAAAAGCGCACGGGCACGACGTTTTTCGTAACCGAACGCGACCGTGTCGCGAACACCCTGAATGCTGTCGGCGACAAACGCGTTCACCTGCCCGATCTGCTGACGGTACTCGACCCCGTCGCCGCCGAGCCTCGACACGACCCATGGCAGCAACAACGTATTTGCGAGGTAGAAAGGCAACAACACCTCGACGAATGTCGGATGAACCGTCCAGCACCAGACCAGCAGGATCGCCGGCACAAATATCGCGGCAATGGCCGGCGCGATGGTGTGAGCGTAAAACGGTTCGACGCGCTCGCAATCGGTAATGACACGACTAACCGCGTCACCCGACTGCAACTTGGTTGTCTTCGCGGGCGCAAGCGGTAACATCGCGTAATAAAAATTATCGCGAAACGCTGCCAGAATCTTGAATGCGACGTAGTGGCCGGTGTAGTTCTCGATGTATGAGCTGATACCGACAACTGTGCCGAACAGAGCGATCCAACGTACCTGGGTCCAGATGACGTCCCAGTTGACGACGCCGACCTCGGCACTGTTGATGTATACGCCCACACTGGCCGCGGCGATACCGAGCACGGCGGCCTGACCACAGAACTTGACGACGCGCGCCACGAGCGACGATACCATGATCGTGTTGAACGGCTTCATGAACCTCAGGAGACGACGAATGATGGCCGCGTTGGTCATGCCGGCGCTCCTTCGCCCGCCGTGGCCTCGAGCGCGCGCTTGGCATTGATCATGTCGCTGTAGACGCCGCCCGATTGCAGCAGTTCGTCGCGCGTGCCCGACTCGGCGAGCCGGCCGCCCTGTAGTACGACGATGCGGTCGGCCTGCTCGATCGTGCTCAGGCGATGCGCGATCAGCAAGACCGTTTTGTCTCGGGTCAATCGCTTGAGGGCACGGTTGAGGAGAGCCTCGGTCTCGACGTCGATCTGCGACGTGGGTTCATCGAGGATGACGATCGGCGCATGCTTGAGAATGGCGCGGGCGATGGCGAGCCGCTGCGCCTGACCACCACTCAGCGCCAGCCCCTGATCACCAACCATTGTGTCGAGGCCCGCCGGGCTGCCCTTGACGAACTCGTCTAATTCGGCCGCCTCCAGCGCGGCGAAGAGTTCGTCGTCGCTCGCGCCCTCTCTTGCGATGCGCAAGTTGTCGGCGATCGTGCCGTAGAACAGGAACGGGTCCTGTGGCACGAGAGCAATCTGTTTACGAATGCTCTCGAGCGTGAGCTCATCGTCGGGCTTGCCGTCGAATAACAACTCGCCGTCGTCACGCTCGAGTGTTTTAAGTATCAGGTTCGTGACCGTTGTCTTGCCCGAGCCACTTTTGCCAATCAGCGCTACAGTCTCGTTCGGATCGAGCCTGAGATCGAGATTGGAGATGGCGGGCTCGTCAGCGCCGGGATAGGTAAATGTAACGTCCCTGAACTCGATGCTGATCGCCTCGTTGTCGCCTTTTGATACGAGTGCGACCTCGCCGGAACGACTGGCTGGCGCTTCCTCATCGAGGAACTTCACGATCTCGGCCGCCACTTCCCTCCCAAGCGCACCGGCAAAGAAAAACTCGCCGATGAGCAGCAACGTGCGACTGAACTCGAGGCTCATCAGGACCACGGCAACGACCTCGCCCGGGGTGACAAATCCGCCGCTGTACCGATACAGTGCGACGCCCATGGCGACCGCTGTAGAGAACAGGGCAAATCCAAGTTCCAGGAAAATGAACTGCGCCTGTGCAACCAGTAACAGCTTCATTGTCGTCTGGCGCTGTTGTTCGTTGTCATGCTCCATCTGCCGGCCGCGCAGCGTGCCCAGATTGAACATCTTCAGTGTGGCCATGCCCTGGAGCGAATCGAGGTACTGTGCGGCATTGCGATTCTTGACCTTCTCGTTGGCCTTGCTGATGCGCCGGAAACCGCGTGCCGATGAACCGACGAACAGGGGCGTGAGCGGTACGCCCGCCAGCATCCAGAGGCCGACCACCCAGTCGATCCAGAAGATGGCGGCAACCAGGAACAGAGGGATCGCGATAGCGACCCAGATCTGCACGAAATAGACGCTGAAGTAGTAGTCGAGGTACTCCACTCCTTCGGTCGAGGTGTTGGCGATCTCGCCCGTGCGGCGCTTACCGAGCAGGCCAGGGCCGAGCTTGACGACGTGCTTGTAGATCTGGTCGCGGATATTGAGCTTCGCTTCGCTCGAGGCGCGGAACTGGCCGGTGCGGAAGACAAACGCAAACACGGCCTTCAGGAACACGAGGCCCGCGAATACCGGCAACCAGTGGCGCAACAAGTTGGTGTCATCGAGCGCCGCATCCACGGTGAGCCCGAGGACGTAATACAAGAGTATCGTCGTCGGGATCGTGGCGAGTCCGGCAATGAGCCCGACCTTGACCCATTTCATCGTGGACGGTGTAACGAGCCGGTTATCGACGCCGATCATTCATTTCCCCCATCGGCTGCCGACGCAGCAGCCTAATCGCGTTTGCAGGGTGACCCATCGGGACTTGTCAAGCTGCTCAGAACTCTTCGAGCAGGTGGCCCTTGCCGGTGACTTTGTCGTTTATCCCGCAGGCGCGCAGTGCGTGCCAGACGCAGGCTATGTTGATGGGAATGAGCGGCTTGCCGAGATAGTGTTCCATTGTCGGAAAAACGTCGACAGTCGACAGATTCGTGCCGCACTGGATAATCGCGTCGACGTCGTCACCGTCGACGTCGCGAATCGCATCCATGACCATCGGGATGCTTGTCTCAGCGATTGCTGTCGCTGACGGCCGCGCCAGTCCTTTGACCTTCTTTACCTCGAAACCGATATCACCGAAGAACCGGCTGACGTTATCGTCGCCGATCGGCGGATAAGGTGTAATGACCGAAATCGTTTTTGCGTTAAAACAGTTCAATGCATCACGCGCCGCGCCGGCACCAGTCGTCAGGCCCAAGTCACCGATCTGTGACTGGATGCCTTCCTCAAATTCCCGATTGCCTTTGAGTCCACCCCAGAATGTCTCTGCCGACATACCAAGCATCAGGTGGCTGACTTTCGCACTCAGCACGTTGCGGATCGAGATCGGCAGTTCGTCGCGCAGCGCCTCCAGGAAACGCTCGAATACGGTATTGAAATCGTCTCCTGAGCGTTCGGATTCATCCGCCCAGTTGGCGATCTCGATCCAGAACCGCGAGGGGTGCCAGGTTACGCCATCAAGGGCGAACTTCTGTAAGTCGTATTCGACACCGGTGTTCGTCGACGGTATCAGGACACCGATGCGTGCGCGCTGTGCAACCTGATAGTTTTCCATAGTCTGTACCGCTTCACGCTGCCGGGTCAGCTCGCAGGGCAAGTAAATGCCCCACAGACTGATAGCCGCCGAAAAAACTTTTGCTCGTGTGTCCGATCAAAAGTCGTACGACATTGTTACGCCATATCGGGGACCCTGACGCTGCTGTACCGCTAATCCAGACTGTCCGAGTATGTTAAAGGAGCGGATTGCAGAAATCGGGGTGTCTTCGTCGGTAATGTTCTCACCCCAGACTGCTACCCGCCATTTCTCACCTTTCAATCCAATTTGCGCATTGATCAGCGTCGTATCATCCAGCTCGACAAAATTCTCGAAGTCTGAATAAGTTTCCGAACGATACGTGGAATCAACAAAGGTAAAGAACTCCATCTTGTCTGAAAGCGGGATATTGACATCCAGTCCGTACATGAAGGTTGATTCGGGTGAATTTGAGAATTTGTTACCAGCAATATTGCCGGTGGTAACGTCGATAGTTCCGCCGCTGACAAATGGAATTCCTGGCGGATCCAGAGTCAGGTTGCAGGTCGCAGCGCCGACAGGATCGAAGGATAAAATTCCGGCCTGCGTCGCCGAAATCGAAACCGTTTCATGCTCCAGGTGCGGCATGTCGCAGAACCCTTTTGCACTGGCGGTAGACCCGTCAGTAATCTCGCCATCCTGGTAAGTGTAACCAAAGCGGAACTGGACGTTCTGGTGCACACGCCACGCGCCCATCACCTCGAAACCTTTCACTTCGGCCTTGCCCACATTAGTGACGATGGTTTCCAGGTTGACATTTTCACGCAGTTGCATGTCGCTCCAGTCAACGAAAAAAGCGGCCAGATTCAGATTGAGATGACCCTCCAGGAACGTCAACTTTGTTCCGGCCTCGTACGTCCAGTTTTCTTCCGGATCAAATGAATTGCTGCTGCCCTGCGGTCTGGAGGGTTGAATGCCACCAGCCTTGGCGCCCTTGCCCGCAACAAAATAGAGAAAGGCATCGTCATTTAATTGATGGTCGATCATCAAACGCGGCGTGAAGGAGTTGTAGTCCCTTGACTGCGTATCTGAATACGTATTCGGGAAAGTCAGCGTAACTTCCCTGATGTCGTTGAGCTCTCGGTTTTCGGATGTATAACGAGCTTCAACCTCGATGCGGGTCTTGTCCGAAATTTTGTAACCAATAGAGGCAAATACCGAGGCTTCTTCATTGGTGAAGTCCTTTTCTGAAAGGACATTGCCGCGGCCCCAAAGATCCAGAATTTCGGGAGCACTGGTACAGGCACCGGGCGCCATGATGTTGCAGCTGTAGGTGGCAGGGAAAAGCCCGGCATTCACATAAGATTGCGTCGGCGGAACCAATGGCGGCAACGTCGGATCAATCCAGATCGCAGCAGCGTCAAACGTTGCGTCATCAACATCGTAGCCGGTGATCAAAGCATCCTTGTACTTCAGCTCAG
>Ga0224508_10002102_pt1 | contig 17294 bp, 4 predicted proteins | sample SF_Jan12_sed_USG_4_FD_170157 | JGI IMG/M metagenome (GOLD analysis project Ga0224508, IMG submission 170157) | Sediment microbial communities from San Francisco Bay, California, United States - SF_Jan12_sed_USGS_21 | ecosystem: Environmental > Aquatic > Marine > Sediment | place: USA: California... | reverse complement strand
CTGGCGCTGGCGCCAGCCGCCAGGCTGCCGACGTTCCAGTTGAGTCCGGTCGCAACGTTGTAATTGACGCTGCCCTGCGTCGGTCCCGCATTGATCGAGTCGTACTGCCAGGTCGCCGAGTCGATCGGGTCGGTCATGACGACCCCGGTGGCGTCGTCAGGGCCGTGATTCGTGACAACGAACGTAAAGACGACATTGTTGCCCTGGTCCGCGTCGTCGTTGTCGACGTTCTTGACGATGCCGAGATCGGCGTTCACCGTCGTGAAGACGTTCGTCGTAACCAGATCGCTGTTATCGCCGGCGGACGTTTCGAAGAAATCGGGCGACGATACGGTTGCCGTGTTATCGATATCACCAACGGAGTTCGGTGTCACGGTGACGGTGATCGCCGGTGCCGTTGCACCTGCCGTCAGCGCATTCCGCGTACAGGTAACGGTGCGCGTTCCAGCATTGTAGCTACAGATCCAGCCGTTGCCGGAGGATGAAACATAGTCGAGTTCCGCCGCGATAACATCGGTGACCTGGATGTTGGTCGCATCCGGTGCGCCATTGTTTGTTACCAGCAGCGAGTAGTCGAAGTTGTTGGGGAACTCGACTGGTGCTGCCGGGCCGTTCTTGACGATAGAGAGATCGATCTCTTCCAGTACGTCGGTCGTTTCAGTGTCGCTGTTGTTGGTCAGGTCCGGGTCGTCGATGGTCGTGGTGACGGATGCCGTATTGGAAACCGTTGTCGGCGTAACCGGCGCCGTTACTGTCACGTTGATCCCGCTGAAGCCACCGGTCGCGATCGTGCCCAGCGCACAGGTCAACGTGGTGCCATCCCAACTGCATCCCGGAGCCGATACGAATGTCAGCTCCGGTGGCAGCGTGTCGGTGATGGTTACGTTCTCGGCGTCGCTGGGACCGGCATTGCTGACCTGCAACGTGTACGTGTAATTCGAGCCGACGGCGACCGGGTCGGCCGAGTCGGTTTTCGCAATGCTGACATCCGATAGCGGTCGACCAACCACGGTTATCGGCGCGGACTCAAAACTCTCGCGTGAGCAGGTGTCTGTCAGGAACACACGGACGACGCATTCCTGGTCGGCAATTATCTGCGGCGCGGTAAAGTCAGTCGATGCAGAGAACGGATCGGTGAAACTGCCGCCGCAGGTACTGTTCCACTCGTAGGTATAGACGCCGCTGCCCGTCTGCGGCGTAACAACCAGCGACAGCGTTTCGCCAGCGTCGATGTCGTCGGGAATGTTGGTCGTAAAGTCGACACGCCGGTCAATACCGGAGAGCAGTACGAAGTTCAGAAACGCGCGTTGTGCGGCCACACCGGCCGGGCCCGAATCATCGTGCGAGTGACCGGCTTCGTACATGACGTAGCCATTCGAGCTGTTGCCGAAGCCACGACCGTAGACAATCGCCGCTGCCTCGCCCGGGGAATTACCCGCGACGACGTCTGGCTGATCCGGATCAAAAGCACCAATACGCGTCGAGGTCCTCCAGCCCGAGCCATTCGGGACGTAGATTTGCTCGGAACCGTTCTGCATTGCGCCATCGGCCGCGCCGAGGAACTGCATCATCGGATCCTGGTGACGTGCGTAGGAGTAAGGCGGCGTGCCGTCGTCGTGATCGCCGAAGTCGATGAGACCAGTGTTGCTCAGGAACAGCAGGCTTTCGGACGGATCTGCCGGGTTAACAACCTGCTCCATGACACTGACCGCGTGACAAGCCGCCCAAATGAAGCCGCGGCTGTTGTTGAACGCCAGCAGGTTGCCGTGCGTGCTCCAGGCTGGATCCGCGTGCGGCATCGCGTAAAGATCCTGGCATTCATTCAGGTTGTCGGGCGTGTCGAACTTATAGTAGTTGGACGGAATCTCGGCGTTGTCGAAATAGTCCTGCGCAATGTCGCCATTGTCGAGATCGAGGATCGTACGCGGGAAATAACGGATAACGTCGTATACCGGGACGTTGGTGTATTCCGGCGTGGGACCGGCGACGACAACGCCTTTGGCCTGCCAGGTGGCAAACGTGCTCAGTACAGACGCGTTGATGTACTCCGCGGGTATGACGAAAGGACCGCCCCGGTAGGTGGCGAAGTCAATACCGTCTTTTGCCTTGGCAGGATTGATCACCCACCAGAGAGGCACACGCTCGTTGGTGACGAGATCGAAGACAAGACCGTAGGGTTTGACGCCGGAACCGATCGTCTGCGGCTGCCCCATGTCGATGACGTAGGAGCCGGCGGGGACGGTGAAGTAGTCGGTTATCTCATCGTCGAGTGCGTGCGCAGTTGCGGGAAGCAACAGAGCGGACACGCAAAACAGAGCAATAGCAAATACCAAAAGGGTATCGCGCAACCACCGTACTGCCATCCCAGCTGTATAGATCCGTCCCAACGTTCTTCCAACATCCTTGCTTGTTTTTATTTGACCGCCGGCAGTCCACAAAACGAGCGAAATCGGCCAGACCCGATCAATCGGCCACCGCTCTGCAGTGAGGTGGCCAGCTCGTGCAGGAGATCGCGACGAACAGCGAGGTTAAGTTAATCTGGAATCGTCAGATGTGACGTCTTTCACACCCAACTTGCTGGGAAATATAGGGATAATTCAACTGTGAACGGAGTCTCTTTTCTGGCTCACGGTGTGTTGATTTTTGCCCAAAAGTAGCAGTCTTTATGCTGTGTTGTCGGCGTTCGGAATGAGTCTAATCGGACAAAGCGCGTCACTGGAAGCGGTCAGTTATAATCTCCAGCGTCCGGCACCATGCCGGGGAACAAAAACCAACAAGATCGAAACAGGGGATACCAATGAAAAAGCTCTTTGCCGCAGCGCTCGCTGCGATCTTGTCGATGTCAGCAGGCGCTGGCGTCGCACTTGCCGACTCTCATGAAGGCGCCGAGAAAGGACCGAGATTCGTCCCGGTCGAAACCTGGGCCTGCAACTACCGGGACGGCAAAAGCTTAAGCGACCTGATGGCCTTCACGGAAAAATTCAACGCCTGGCTGGACGAAGAGGAATACACCGATTACTTCGCCGCCGTTGTGACGCCGAGCTATTTCGGTGAAAAGAAGATGGACGTCGGTTGGCTCGGCGTCTGGTCAGATGGCAACGCGATGGGTTCCGGTACCGACATGTGGCTGGCTTACGAAGGCGACCTGGCCGCCGAGTTTGTCGGCATTGTCGACTGCGGTGCACACACGCAGTTCGCATCCATGATGATCAAGGCCCCACCCGATGACGATTCTGACGACAAGAATTTCGTGCTGGACTTCACCAACTGTTCCGTGAAGGACGGCGCGGAATTCGACAGCGTATTGTCGGCCATGGATACATGGGCCAAGTACCAGGATGAGCATGGTCTTGAGAACGGCACGTGGATCATGTTCCCGATTTACGGCGAGTCAGATACCGATTACGGCTTCAAGGTCGTCAACAGTCATGACAGCCACACGGCCTTCGGCGCTCAATTCGAGTGGATGGGTAACGGCGGTCACTGGCGCAAGAGCAGCGAAATTTTCGACAGTCTGCTTGATTGCGACATCGCCCGGGTTTACGACGCAACAGCGATTCGCGAGATGACCGGCGGCGACTGACTCATACGGAACTTGCTAAAGTAAGAAGGCGGCGCGTAAGCGTCGCCTTTTCATTTTCGGATTCGACAAAGTTCGTAACCGCTTGATGCCACGGCCGGCTCAAACAAGCCGGTCACTCATTCCTTGTCAGACGAGACGCAGACCTGGTTGCGGCCCTTGTCTTTGGCCTCATACAGCGCCTCGTCCGCCGCCTGGATCAGCGACGCCTTGTCCCGGTTACTGCTGAAAGACGCGACGCCGGCACTAATGGTGATCTTCTTGTGCGGCTGTGACTCACCACCCTTGAACGGGTGATCCGCAATCGTGCGCCGCAACTCGTCGGCAAGACGTGCGGCGACATGCTCGACCGTACCAGGACACAGCACCACGAATTCTTCGCCACCCCAGCGCGCAACGCTGTCTTTCTTCCGAATGCTTTCGCGCATGAGTGCACTCAGCTCACGCAACAGTACGTCCCCGTCCTGGTGCCCGTGAACATCATTAAAGATCTTGAAATTATCCACATCGACGAAAATCAGGGACAAATCACCATCTTCGACGACGGTCTTTTCAATTTCTTCGTCGAGCATTTCGTTAATATGACGGTGGTTGTACAAGTCCGTCAGCCCGTCGCGGATCGCAAGACCGTGGAACACTTCGTTCATACGCTCAAGCTCTTCGTTACTAAGCTTGAGCGAATGGATCAGCTGCGAGCGCTCCACATCAAGATTGTAGGATTCGATCGCCCGTTTGGCAGCATTCGAGATTAGTGAGAGGTCCTCGAACGGTTTTAGCAGGTAATCGTAAGCTCCCAGGCGTACAGCCTCGATCGAGGTCTTCATCGAACCGTGACTGGTAATCATGATTACGGCAGTCTTCGGACTAACTTCCTTGACGTGCTCCAGGAGTCCGATGCCGTTGATGCCCGGCAATCGAATATCGGTCATTACCAGCGCGAATTGCTCTTTTTTGAGCAGCTCGATGGCCTCCTCAGCACTGGACGCTGTGGACGTCTCGTAGCCGTCGTCTTCCAGAACCTCGGAAACGACACCTAGAATGCTGAAGTCGTCGTCGACAATCAGCACTGTTTTTACAGCCGTAGCCCCCGTCAGGGTTTGGGCATGTGCCTGGGCGCTCATAAGTTAAATATGAGCAATTTCAGGCGTCTTGGGCGTGATATAGCGCACAAAAAGCCGCATCCGCAGATATCAGGCCGCCTGGGCCACTTTTTGGGGCAAAATGACCACAAAGCGCGTGCCGCCGCCGGGTGGGTCCTCGATCCGGATATCACCACCGTGGTCCTTGACGATGCCGTACGTCACGGAAAGCCCGAGGCCGGTGCCCTCGCCCGCCCGCTTTGTCGTAAAGAACGGATCGAAGATATTGGCGCGTATATCCGCCGGAATACCCGGCCCGTCGTCCTCGACTTCTATCACGATCGAGTCATCTTCACCGGTGTGCGTGCGCACCGTCAGATTTCCGCCGTCTTCACCGAGCGCCTGCTGTGCGTTGATCGCGAAGTTGATGACGACCTGCTGCAACTGGTTCGCACTGGCCTCGACGTCCGGAAGATCCGGATCGAACTCTTTCGCAATACTGACATTATTAATGGTCAATTGATGATCGACGATGGTCAGCGCGGCATCCACCACTTCGTTGATATTCGTCACTTTCGTCGTCGCTTTCTCCTGGCGAGCGAACTTCAGGAGATTCTGGATGATTTCCGTGCAACGTCGGGTTTCCTTTTCGATCACATCAAGGTTCTTCCGGAACGGACTGTCCGCATCAAGCTTGCGCAACGTCAGCTGCGCATAACCGAGAATGCCGGCCAGTGGATTTTTGACCTCGTGCGCGATTCCGGCGCCCAGCTGACCAAAAGCTGCCAGCTTCTCTGACTGAACCAACGCCGCGTTTGCCGATTCAAGTTTCGTCTCGCGCTCGCGGAGTTCGTTAGTCATTTGATTAAACGAGTTCGACAGGGCGCCGATTTCGTCATCGGATTCCGACGTAACTGTGACCTCGAATTCGCCTTGACCGACCTTGCGTGCCGCGTCGGTCAGGTGTTCGAGCGGCCGCGTCAGACGCCGTGCGAAGAACAGGCTCGCCATTGCCGCCAGCGTAAACAGCAGCAACGCACCAATCACCAGGTTCGACAACAGATCCCGGGCGGTGAGGAATACGACGCTGGTCGGAACCTGGATCGTAGCGACTAACTCGCCGTCCGCCAGCGGTGCGTACGCAACCAGAACCGGGACGCCGTCTTCCACGGCCTCCAGTGTCGAACCTTTAGTGACCGCAGACTCACTTTTCAACTGGTCCGCCCATACCGGCGCGCTCGTGTCACCGTCCGAACCGGCGTCGATAACACGCTCGCCTTCGTCATTCAGGATTGCCGCATTGAAACCCCGCGACCGTTCCGTCACTCCCAGCAGCCTCGTCGGGTCGATACTGGCTACCAGGGTCACGGCGTCCATGTTGTCGCTGGCTGGAATCTGAAGCTGCATCATCGCCAGATCGACGCCATCCGTGACGGCTTCCATATGAACGTGCAGTGATTCCGTGTGGTCGTGAGATACGGGATTCATATTGCGGCTGGCAAGTAGTTCCTGACGACTGACGCCCAACCGTTCCAGCGCGTTGCTGTCGAATACCGTTACCGGGTTCGTGACTCCGCGCTGGGCCGAAATCGCGACGATATCCTGGTAATTTCGAAACAGTCCCTGGATTACCTGCTGCTTGGTCACCGGGTCGATATCGGCATCGTAAATGACGTCGCCAAACACGCGCAGATTGGCAGCGTACCCGTGTAACAAAGCATCGGTTTCCTCCGCGAGGTGTATGGCCATGACGACGGTCAGGTCGCGCATGTAGGTCGTCTTGTCCTTGCGGAACAGGTTGGCCATGGAGCTCGTATTGAGGCTCATCACAAGCATGACGAGTAGCAATACGGTCAGCATTACCTTGATACGAATTGGAAAATTAAAACGAGGCATGACTAATCGCTCCCTGAGAGATTATTGCGCGCGTAGAAAATCTGCGAGTTCGACATAACATTGCCGACCGTATCGATAGCTTCGACGACGATGGCCTGGGCGCCAGGTGCGGCGGAAAAAAGGTGGCTGAATGTGCCGCCTGAAGAGATCTCGACCGGCTCACCGCGTACATAGACTTTTGCATCGGGTGACGTCCTGCCACGCAGTTCGTAACGGCCTGCGACTGTCTGCTGGATAGGCTCGAGTTCGAGTTGCGGCGGTTCGGCATCGCGCACGATGCGCAAGCGGCCTGGCCTTGTGCCGGGCCCCTGTATCCAGCCATTGCGTGCGCTGACGCGCCAGAAGTATTCTCCGGCCGACAGATTGCCGTGAGTAAACGATGTGTCGTTAAGGTTTTCATCGACGAGGATCTTCTCGAAGTTTCTGTCCCTGGCGAGTTCGAGCCGGTATTTCTGTGCCCCGACAACCGGGCCCCACTCAAATTTCACCCGGGGTGGCATATCCCGAAAACGGGCAACCGCATCGCGGCCCGGCAAGCGCACGCTTGGTCGATTCGGCAGTCGCTTGACGCCGGTCGTACGCCCGTCTTCCGCCACCGTGAGAGCGCTGTTTGCGCCAAGTTGATAGTGCTTGCCACCGATCTCGACACCGGCTTGCCCGGCGTACAACGCAATTGTCGAGGAGCCATCCGGATTGACACTGAGCTTGAAATCCGCCGCGTTGCCGGACTCATCGGCGCTGAGGACGGCCAGACCGGCTGGCAGCGCCACGGCGAAAGTTCCGTAGTCGGAATTGACGCTGCCATCGAGCTGGCCTTCCATGACAACAACTGCCGGGTCGCGTCGCTGCAGGAATGGATCGGCAACACTGCTCGAGAAGATTACCAGCGAGTTTTGACCCATCCGCAGATTGTTGTTGGTCGTGAAGTCAATGCGCGCGCGCGAATTTGCAAACGTCTGGACAGCATCTCGATTATTGACCGGCGCGCCAATTTCCGCGTCCGCCCAGGCGACACTGTCGGCCGGCCGAATTTTCACGTCGCGGTTTACATCTCCAAGTTCGGCGATGAACGCGCTGAAGCCATCGATCGCGTCGCCGGCCAGGCTTTTCTCACCGCGCTGATCGTCTGCCTGCTGCCCCGACCCGGACATTGCGGCCAGGTCGCCCAGTTGTGCGCCCGCGGGGAACAGGATGCGGTTCAGCATCAGCAGGAACACGAAGAACACGAGCAAACTCAGCAGCAGGACACTGATATCCAGTAGTCCGAGGTAGCGGCGTCGCAGAATGCCGAATCGGCCGCTGTCGGCCATCGCGATGTCGTCGTTGGTCGGATGCATTACGGAAGCCATCAGAATTTACCCTGTAATCGCATGAAGAAGCCCCTGGACGTGAAGTCGTATTCGACGTACTCGTTGTCGGACACATCGGAGAAGTTGTAGCCGATGCCAATGCGCAGAGGATCGAGGCCTTCCCACATGATTTCGGTGACAAAACCGTTGCGCTCGTCATTTGCCAGATCCTGGGTCATGCGACGGAATTCGGTACCCAGCAGGAAGTCGCGTGGCAGGTCCCAGTTCAGTCGTTGAATCGACAGCGCGGTCAACGAGCGCAGGTTTAGCGGATCTTCATCGTCCTCACTCCAGCGCATCGCCTGTTTGCCAACCCATTCGATGCGTTGCGTGAGCTGATATGACCAGTCGACGGCGAAGATGTCGCTACTGACTCCGCCGTTGATATTCGCCAGCTGGAATACCGTCGGCGTGTTGGAGAGGCGCGTAAAGCGCGTGAGCAGGTTCAGCCGATCGTGTTTGACCGGCCGGTACGCGAGTCCGATACTGGCTTCAGTGAAGTCGATATTGCGCTCAACCTGCGCTGCGGACTCGCTCTTACTGAACCGGTACTTACCGAGCACAGACAGGCTGTCACCGATGGGCAACTTGAGGTTCGTTGACGAGACAAACTGCTCGCTGGCCATGGCACGCGAGTCTTCACGATACTCGTTGCGCGTGGAGAAACGTACGCCATCGTCGTTCTCGTAACTCACGTTCGCCGCGATCGCATACCGATCGCCCTCGCTGGCCATGTCGGCGACGTGCGCGCTGTGCTCGCCGGACAGCTGCACGGTGAAGCCCTGACCAGCCTTGAATCGCTGCCTGGCGCCAACCATGCGCTGTTGCTGCGAACCGGAGGCCAGATCGTTCCACTGGTATTCGCTGTACAGCTCGCCGTCAGGACCGAATGGCACCTCGACGCCGGCCAGGCGACCGTTGTCGCTACCGCCCGACGGCGTGTTCTTGAAGTTCTGTGCGACGTAGAAACGGTTGCCGCGCCAATCGAACTGCGCCCCGAGCTGCGCCGACTCGCCGAGCGTGCCCTGCGTGGCGCGCGCATCGAGCGATATCCGCTCCGTCGCCCGGTAGGTCACGCCGAGCGTCGACTGGTCGTTTTCCTCGCCGCTTAAGGTCTGTTGATGTTCGAGGTTGGTGCTCAGGCGATCGTTCCAGCGATTGGTCAGTCGCACGGCGGCTATCGTCGTGTCGCCGCGTTCGCCGCTGCGGTCCTCGAGCTCAACCGCGAGCCCCCAGCGCTCGCGCGTCAGAGTCCACTGCAGCGTGCCCATTGAGTTCTCGCTGCCATCGAGCAGGTACTTCTGCTGCTCGTAGCGCGCCAGCAGCGTATTGCGATCGCTGATCTTCCAGCTGGCGCCAATGCCGCTCTTCTCGGAGCCCTGCTCGCTCGTAACGCTGTTCGCCGAGAAGCCGGTACCGAGGCGCTTGAAGTAGGTGTTGATCAGCACGCGATCCTGCCAGCCGAACCATTCGCCCGCGTCAATCTCTGCAGCGACCTTGAATGCGTCGCCACTGCTGCCGGAATCCTGGACGACCGGCTGGTAGGTGAGACCGCCATCCTCGCTGATGTAGGCAACCGAGTTATTACCTTCGCTGGTCGCGAACTCGGCAACCAGCCGTGACTTGTTGCCCAGTTTGTATTCGGCATCAACCGCGCTCAGGGAGTACTTGCCACCCAGTTGGTCCTCGTCAACACCGGTGACACCGAGTGACAACCGCTCACCGATTCCCTGGCGGACGCGCAGGCCAGCCGCCGTCTGTTCAAAACCCTCAACACGAGTTTCGTAATCGACCTGCAGGTAGACCGCGCTGCCGCCGAGGATGTTGCTGTCGATCAGCGAGCTGTCGGCCTTGACGCTCGAAATCGGCCCGTTCGTCAGCAAGCGTCCATCAAGATAATCGATCGTGTAGTCGAGACCCTGTTGCAACGCGCGGCGCTCGAGAATCAGTCCCGAATCCTGATCCCGGACGATGACGCTCAGTTGTTCGCTGCCCTCGATAATGTTGCGCTGGCTCAGGTAGTAGAGCGAACCGCCGGTGGCACGCATCTCGTCGCGCACGTGTGCCTGGTCGATATTGGCGTAGAAGGCCTGCGCCTTGGTCTTGCGAGCGCCGGTTGCCTCGTCAGGCGGCGACAGGTACGTTACCGAAGCGCCGTACAGCGTACGTTGATAGGTGGCGAGTTCCGTATCGGTGAAATTCAGTGCGTAGTTGCCGATCAGCGCCGTCAACGTGTCGCTCTCGAGCGCAACGTAGAACTTGCTCTGCGACTGCGCGTCGTACACCAACGTGCTGTCATCACCGTACACGGGATACAGCGTATCGGGATCGAGGTTCGTCAGCAGGCGCTCGTTGTCTCGCGAAGTGATGTCAGAGAACAGGTCGCCCAGTTTCTGCTGGCCACTGTCGAACGCGGATGTGAGCAGGTACTTGCCGAGCACGTGACCCTTCAGGTAGTAAGCGATGCGTCCCTCGGAGACAACTTCGCTGCTCTTGTCGGTACCCGCCGCGGCGAGACTGCCACTGGTTTCGATCTGGCTGAACTTGCCGTCGAGCAGCGCCATGAAGAACATCTTTTCGCCGGCGTAGTCAATCGTCTGTTCGATCTGCCCGCTGTAGCCGTTGCTATCTTCGACCCGTACAGTGAACGGGTTTTCACCGCGCGCCAGCTCCATCGTTACAACAAAATTGCCGGCCTCATCTACGGCGACTTCGGTGTCGTTGACATAGACGCGATTGCCCGGCACTGTTTTGCCCGGCACGATCAGGCGCGAGCTCGTCAGCGGCAAGCCACGCGGCGGTAGCTGCAGTGCGAGCTGCGGGATCGGCTCGACAACCACGGCCGGATTACCGTCGACCGTATCGGTCACCGACAATCGCAGGTTGGCGATGCGCAGCATACCCATCGGATTGCGCGCAACAAGACCATAATAGTTTTCGCCCGCCTGCACCTTGATCATTGACTCAAACCGGCCGTACTCATCGACGTCGAGCGCTTCGCCATCGAGCTCGACGGTATTGCCGGGTTCGGTCTGCGCCTGCAGGCTGGTCGTCAGCACGGCGTCTTCAGGTGCCGTCGAGTCCGCGAACCACTGCCCTGCCAGTTGTTCCTCGTAGGCAATGGCAAACGTGTCCGTTGGCGCCAGTACCTTGATCGTCGGCAGCGGAATCGTAGTTTCAACGCTGCGGCCCTGCTCCGTTGCCAGCAGTACCTGCATCGAATCTTGTCCGTCGGCGGAGTCGAGTTCGGCGACGAAGCGACCGTTGTCGTCGATACGCAGCTCGCGGCCGTCAATTTGGACCAGTGGCGGCTGCCGGTACGGGTCGTAGTTCTTCGCCGTGTCGACTTTGCGAAGGTCGCCATCGATCTCGACGCGGCGGTTCAGTTCCCGACCCCATGCCGTTTCGTTGTCTGCGATCGGACGGGACTCGCCGTATGCCTGGATCACAAAGCGTTCTTCCGGAATCTGCTCCGTCCTCGTCAGGTAATTGAACGCTGAGCGCGCCCGGCGCTCTGCGAGAGCCATGTTGCTCTCATCCGTGCCGACCGAGTCGGTGTGGCCTGCGATGAAGATGGCCTCGTCAGGATACGACCGGATCGCCTTTGCCGTCTCTTGGAGAAGCGCTTTCGCTTTGTTCGTCAGGTCGTGCGAGCCAGTAATAAACGCACCGCCTGCCAGGTTCAGCGAGACCGTGTTGCGCCGGTTGACGCCGAAGATACCCTTATTGCTGGTCAGCGCCTCGCCATCGTCTGTGATTAGCGTCAACTGGTAGGTATAGACGTCACCGCCGCCAATCAGCTTGCCGTTGTCGCGAATTCCGTCCCACTCAATCACCGCCGGCAATTGCCTGTCGCCAGAGCGAGAGTAGATGACCTCGCCCTGTGACGACGAAACCAGCAGTTCCCAAGTCTCGACAGATTTGTCGGCGTTCGTCGTGAACCGAATCGGGCTCACCAGTTTGCCGCGGTCGAGTTCAACGACGTCGTCCAGCTGACGCATGCTCAAGCGGACGTCGGCCGTTGCCAGCGTCGCCGGTTGGCCGTTGACCAGGAGGCTCATCGCCACAGTACTGCCGTTGATCAGGATCGGTGGCTTCGTGGTCGCGCTCTCGACCATGACGCCCAGCTGGCCGTCGGCGCCAATTGCTGCATCGACGGTATCGAGGATTACACCGAAGTTGGCTTTCGCGAGCAGACCTGGCGTGACGTTGAGGATTTGCGCTTTGTCGTTGGTCGCTATCGCTCGCCCGGCAAGGCTGTTGACGTTGATCTTGACGAGACGCTGCCCGGGCTTCACGGCCGGGAAGTGATAGCGTCCGAACGCATCGGTCAGGGCGTAAGTGCCATCATCCAATGCGACCATCGCGGCAGCGATACCGGCCTCGCCGGCATCCTGGTACCCGTCTTCATCGGCATCGTAGAAGACCTTGCCGATAATCGTTCCGAGATCGAACAACGTGTCCTCGATGATCTCGATGTCGGCCGTCGCCGTGTTGGAGACGTAGCAGTCGTCGCAAGTAGAAATCGCCACGGCGCTGTTACTCCAGACTCCCGGTGCGACGCCGGAGCCGGCGACCATGCGATAGCTCAGTATCCGGTAGCCGGACTCACCAGGATCGGCAGTGCCGTTGCCGTTCGTGTCGACGAGACCGGGCACCGTGCCAATATTGAACACCAGTGGCAGACCCCTGCTTGGATCCTCAGTCGGGGCACCGTCGAGTTGCGTGGTGCCGGATACATATTTGAAGCCGCGTGCAGGCGTGTCGGTCAGTTCGACGTCGTTGACCGGATAAGGCGTCGTGTTCCTGATCTCGATGCTGTAGGCCACCATTTCGCCCGGTGCCGCCTGTTCCCGACCCACAGTCTTGACGAGCCGGATCAGGTTGGTATCAATCGCCGTAACGAAGATGTCCTCGGTCAAATCGTCGGTCAGAGTGTCGGGATCCACCTGGTCGCCGGCCGCCGCGGTAGCCGTATTGGTTATCGGCTGCGGCAGCGCACGCGCGCCGATGTCGACGGTTGCGACGATATTGACAGTCGCCTGCTCAGCGTTCGCGAGGTTTCCGACCGCCCACAAACCGCTGGCGCTGTCGTACGCGCCTGCCGAGTCATCGGAAACGTAAGTGACGCCAGCCGGCAGGAGATCCGTAAGACTGACATTGCTCGCCGGCGCCGGGCCGTTGTTCGTGACGGTCAGCGTGTAGGTGACGTTATTGCCTTCGAGCGGCGATGCATTATCGACAGTCTTGATCGTTACCAGGTCGGCATCGTTGTTGATCGTGATGTCTTCGAAGAGATCATCCGTCGTCGTGTCCGGATCCGGCTGATCGCCAATCGCTGCAGTCGTCACGTTCGTGATCGGCTGTAGCAATGCTGCGGCGCCGGTGTCGACGCTCGCAGTGATATTCAACGTCTCCACGGCGCCGTTATCCATCGTGCCGATGATCCAGTCACCGGTCACAGTGTTGTAGGCCCCACCGCTATCGTCGCTGACCCAGGTGACGCCGGCCGGCAACGTATCGGTCAGGCTCACATTGGTCGCCCGCGCCGCGCCGTTGTTCGTGACGGTTATCGTGTAGATGATCGTGGACGTCTCGACCGGCGACGGGTTGTCGACGGTCTTGATGGTCACGAGATCGGCGTTATCGTCCACGGTAATACCCGCCGTCAAGACGTCGCCCGCCGCATTGGTATCCGGTTGATCACCGACAGCGGCTGTGGTCGTGTTGACGATCGGCTGCGACAGCGAACTCGCGCCGGCGTCAACCGTGGCCGTGATATTCAGCGTTGCAACATTGTTCGGGGCGCTGGCCTCGATTGTACCGATCGTCCAGACGCCACTCGCGCTGTCGTAGGCGCCACCACTATCGTCGCTAACCCAGGTGACGCCCGCCGGCAACGTATCAGTCAGGCTGACGTTGGTCGACTGAACCGGCGCGTTATTGGTCACGGCGATCGTATAAGTAATCGTCGCGCCTTCCAACGGTGTCGCGTTGTTGACCGTCTTCGTCGTAATCAGGTCGGCATCGTCATCGGTGATAGTGATTGTCGCGCTGTCGTCAGGGCTGACAGCGATGCTGATGCCCGGATCGCTCGCCGTGATGGCGGAGAGAGTGACCTGCACCGTTTCGGCGCCCTCGGCAAACACGTCGTCCAGTACCGGAACTGTGATCGTCGCCGTCGTCGCGCCGCCCGGTATCGTCACTGTCCCGCTCAGGGCCGTGTAGTCGGTGCCGCTCGTTGCCGTACCGGCAACGGTGTAGCTCAGTACAGTGTCGTTCACGCTCGCAGTGCTTTGCGTCAGCGTGAACAAGCCGTCTACCGGACCAAGCTCATTACCATCGGTGGTCGCTGCGATCGAGACACTGGCGGTGTCGTTATCGGCGATGTTGACGAAATCGGTATCGGCGCCGGCATCGATCGTGACACCCGGATCGCTGGCCGTAATGGACGTCAGTGTGACATCAACGGTCTCGACCACGCCTTCGACCAGCGAGTCATCGATCACCGGAACGATGATGGTGGCAGATGTCGAGCCCCCGGGTATCGTCACGGAGCCCGAGAGCGCGGTGTAGTCGTCACCACTGGTTGCCGTGCCGGCGACCGTGTAACTGATCACCGTATCGTTCACGCTGACCGCACTCTGCGTCACCGTGAACACGCCATTTATCGGGCCGGTTTCATCGGCCGCCTGCGTGGTCGCCGCGATGCTCACGGTTGCCGAGTCGTTATCACTGATGTTGACGGTCGCGACATTGTTGGCGCCGTCGATCGATACGCCGGGATCACTCGCGGTGATGGAATCAATCGTAACGACGACGGTTTCCGAAACGCCCTCTACGAGGTCGTCATCGATGACCGGAACGGTAATGATCGCCGTCGCCGCACCGGCCGGAATCGTGACGGATCCGGCGAGCGCCGTGTAATCGAGGCCGCCGGTCGCCGTGCCAGTGACCGTGTAGCTGACGACGGTGTCACTGTCGCTGATCGTCGACTGCGTGAGCGTGAACTCGCCGTCGACCGGCCCGGCTTCGTTACCGTCGGTGGTACCGGCAATCGAAACTTCGGCCGTGTTGTTGTCCAGAATATTGATACTGGCCGTATCGTTCGGGCTCGCCGCGACGGTAATGGCTACATCGTCCGTGCCGGTCAGCGCGACGATGACAGTCTCGGTGCCTTCGACCAGGGCGTCAGCAACGATGCCGGTAACGTCAATCGTGGCGCTCAAGTTACCGGCCGGCACAGTCACCGAGCCGCTTAAGGTAGCGTAGTCGATTCCGCCCGCTGTGGCCGAGCCGGCTACGGTGTAGGAAATAATAGTGTCGCTGGTGCTCGCCGCTGTCTGCGTGACCGTGAACTGGCCGTTGATGGGTCCTGCCTCGTTCGCGTCGGTCGTCGCGGCAATCGACACCTCGGCTGTGCTGTTATCCAGCAGGCTGACTGTCGCAGCGTCATTCGGTCCGGCGGCAACCGCGATGCCCGGGTTGTCGGTGCCCGTCATCGTCACGATGATGGTTTCGGCACCTTCGACCAATGTATCGGCCACGATGCCCGTGACATCGATTGTGGCGGTGAGGTCACCGGCCGGCACGGTCACCGAACCGCTCAAAGTGGCGTAATCAACGCCACCGGCAGTGGCCGAGCCGGCTACGGTGTAGGTGATGACGGTATCAGTGGCGCTGGCCGTCGTCTGCGTAATCGTGAACTGGCCATCGACCGGGCCAGCCTCATTGGCGTCGGTGGTGCCGGCGATGCTGATGCTAGCGCTGTCGGCGTCGATCAGGTTGATCGTTGCATTGTCGGCGCCGCCATCGATCGTGATGCCCGGGTCACTCGCCGTGATGCTGCCGAGCGTTATCTCGATCGTCTCGGTTCCTTCGACCAGCGAGTCCGCGACAATGCCGGTGACATCGATCGTGGCACTGGTCGAGCCTGCCGGGATCGTCACCGTACCGGTCAGCGGCGTGTAATCATCGCCGGCTGTCGCAGAACCGGCGATCGTGTAACTGATGACTGTGTCGCTGACGGCCGTGGTCGTTTGCGTGACCGTGAAGACGCCGTCGACGGGACCCGTCTCGTTGCCATCGGTCGTACCAGCCAGGCTCACGGTCGCCGCATCACCGTCGATGATATTGATAGCGTCGTTGTCGTTCGCCGCATCGATCGTGATGCCCGGGTCGCTCGCCGTGATGCTCGAAAGCGTTATCTCGATCGTCTCGCTACCTTCGACCAGCGAGTCCGCGACGATGCCGGTGACATCGATGGTCGCACTCGTCGATCCGGCCGGGATGGTCACTGTCCCCGAAAGTGCGATGTAGTCGGTGCCAGCCGTCGCCGTGCTGGCCGCTTCGACCGTATAACTGATGACCGTGTCGCTGACCGCGGTCGTGGTTTGCGTGACCGTGAAGACGCCGTCGACAGGACCCGTCTCGTTGCCGTCGATCGTGCCGGCGATGCTCACCGTCGCCGCGTCACCGTCGATGATATTGATGGCGTCGTTATCGTTCGCCGCATCGATCGTGATGCCGGGGTCGCTCGCCGTGATGCTCGAGAGCGTGATCTCGATGGTCTCGGCACCTTCAACGAGGCTGTCGGCCACGATGCCGGTGACATCGATGGTCGCCGTGGTCGAACCGGCCGGGATGATCACCGTGCCGGAGAGCGCAGTGTAATCGGTACCGGCCGTCGCCGTGCTGGCCGCTTCGACGGTGTAACTGATGACCGTATCGCTGACCGCGGTGGTCGTCTGCGTGACCGTGAAGACACCGTCGATGGGGCCGGTCTCGTCGCCGTCGGTGGTACCGGCGATGCTCACCGTGGCCCCGTCGCCATCGAGGATATTGATAGCGTCGTTGTCGTTCGCCGCATCGATCGTAATACCCGGGTCGCTCGCCGTGATGCTCGAGAGCGTGATCTCGACCGTTTCCGTACCTTCGACCAGGCTGTCAGCGGCGATACCGGTGACATCGATGGTCGCCGTGGTCGAACCAGCCGGAATTGTGACGGTACCCGACAATGCCGTGTAGTCCGTACCGGCCGTCGCGGTGCTGGCCGCTTCGACGGTATAACCGACGACTGTGTCGCTAACCGCCGTGGTCGTTTGCGTGACCGTGAAAACGCCGTCGACGGGGCCCGTCTCGTTGCCGTCGGTGGTACCGGCGATGCTCACCGTGGCCGCATCACCGTCGATGATATTGATAGCATCGTTGTCGTTCGCCGCATCGATCGTGATGCCGGGGTCGCTCGCCGTGATGCTCGAGAGCGTGATCTCGACCGTTTCCGTACCTTCGACCAGGCTGTCGGCGACGATGCCAGTAACATCGATGGTTGCACTGGTCGAGCCTGCCGGGATGGTCACCGTGCCGGAGAGCGCCGTGTAATCGGTGCCG
>Ga0224508_10002101_pt1 | contig 17299 bp, 13 predicted proteins | sample SF_Jan12_sed_USG_4_FD_170157 | JGI IMG/M metagenome (GOLD analysis project Ga0224508, IMG submission 170157) | Sediment microbial communities from San Francisco Bay, California, United States - SF_Jan12_sed_USGS_21 | ecosystem: Environmental > Aquatic > Marine > Sediment | place: USA... | reverse complement strand
CTGGCTCTCGTATTTGAGCTTGCCGGAGTCGGTGATCTCGCAGACCGGCGGGTCGGCGTTGGGGGAGATCTCGACCAGATCGAGGCCCGCGTCGAGCGCCCGTTCCAGGGCATCTTCCACCAAGACGACGCCGACGTTCTCGCCCTCCGCGTCGATCAACCTGACCTGCGGTACGGAAATCTGCTTGTTCACACGCGGTCCTTCGCGGGACGGCGTGGGATCGAACGGTGGCCTCGCTATGGCCGCTCCTCCTTTATTGTTTCAGCGCCCCCAGCCCCCCTTGCAGCCGGACTGCGTGCGCACAAGGCTACTCTGCGCCTCGCCCCTAGGGCGCGGCAGCTTCGTCCCGAAGTCTAATCACTGAATCCGAGAGCGCAAGAAACTCTTGCTCCTTGCCGCCGAGACGGCGGAGCGCAACGGTCCGACCTTCGGCTTCGCGCCGGCCGACAACCGCGATGACCGGCACCTTGGCGAGAGAATGTTCTCGCACCTTATAGTTGATTTTCTCATTGCGCAGGTCTAGCTCGACCCGGAGCCCGGCGGCGCCGAGCGCCTCGGCCACCTCCCCGGCGTAGGCGTCGGCGTCGGAGGTGATGGTCGCCACGACCACCTGCACCGGAGCGAGCCAGAGCGGGAACCTGCCGGCGTACTGCTCGATCAAGATGGCCAGGAAGCGCTCGAAGGACCCCAGGATCGCCCGGTGCAGCATGACCGGGTGATGCTTGGCGCCGTCCTCGCCGACGTAGTGGGCGCCCAGGCGCTCCGGCAGCACGAAATCGACCTGCAGCGTGCCGCACTGCCAGTCGCGGCCGATCGCGTCGCGCAGCACGAATTCGAGCTTGGGGCCGTAGAAAGCGCCCTCGCCTGGGTTGAGCGTATAGCTGAGACCGGTCTCCTCGACAGCGGCTTTCAGCGCCTCCTCGGCCCTGTCCCAGGTCTCGTCGCTGCCGGCCCGCACATCGGGCCGGTCGGCGAACTTGATCACGACCTCCTCGAAGCCCAGGTCGCGGTAAATGCTGAGCAGCAACTCGCAAAAGACGACCGTCTCGCTGGTGATCTGATCCTCGGTGCAGAAGATGTGGGCGTCGTCCTGGGTGAAGGCGCGCACGCGCATGAGGCCGTGCAGCGCACCCGAGGGCTCGTTGCGGTGGCACGAGCCGAACTCGGCCATCCGGAGCGGCAGATCGCGATAGCTGGTAATGCCCTGTTTGAAAATCTGCACGTGGCAGGGGCAGTTCATCGGCTTGACGGCCAGCATGCGGTCCTCGGACTCGGCGACGAACATGTGCTCGCGGAACTTCTCCCAGTGGCCCGAATCCTCCCACAGGCTGCGGTCGATTAGCTGCGGCGTCTTGACCTCGACGTAATCGGCGGCCTCGAGGCGCCGGCGCATGTAGGCCTCGACCGTACGGTGCAGGGTCCAGCCCTTGGGGTGCCAAAACACGCTGCCGGCGGCCTCCTCCTGCAGATGGAACAGGCCCATCTCGCGGCCGAGGCGCCGGTGGTCGCGCTTTTCCGCCTCCTCCAGCATGCGCAGGTAGGACTTGAGCTGCTTCTCGTCCTCCCAACAGGTGCCGTAGACGCGCTGCAGCTGCTCGTTGCGCGCGTCGCCGCGCCAGTAGGCGCCCGAAACCTTGGTCAGCTTGAAGGCGTGGCCCAGCCTCCCGGTCGAAGGCAGGTGCGGCCCGACGCAGAGATCGAGCCACTCGCCCTGGCGATAGACCGTGATCTCCGCGTCCTCCGGCAGGGTCTCGATGTGCTCGGCCTTGTACTTCTCGCCGAGATCCTGGAAGAAGCGGATCGCCTCGTGCCGGTCCCAGACCTCGCGGGCGATGGCCTCGTCGCGCTTTACGATCTCGTGCATACGCGCCTCGATCTTCTCGAGATCGTCCGGAGTGAAGGGTTCGCTGCGGGCGAAGTCGTAGTAGAAGCCGTTCTCGATCGCGGGGCCGAAGGTCACCTGGGTGCCGGGATAGAGCTCCTGCACCGCTTCCGCCATGACGTGGGCACAATCGTGGCGCAGCAGCGCGAGCGTATCCGCGTGGCCACGTGTCACGATCTCGACGGCAACATCCCGGTCGATACGGGCGGCGAGGTCCTTCAACTCCCCGTCGACCTTGAGCGCTAGTGCGGCCTTGGCCAGGCCAGGGCCGATCGCCGCGGCGATCTGGGCGCCGCTGACCGGCGCGTCGAATTCGCGCACGCTTCCATCGGGCAGCGTGATGGCAACCATGACGACCGACTCAGTCTTTGTTGGCTGGGACCTCACGAAGCCGGCAATTTAGAAGGAAAACGGGGCCTGTCAAGAAGGCCCCGGTCCAACCCGTGGGAGTGGCGGCTCTCAAGTGGCGTCGGATTTCTCCTTGGGCCCCGGCTGCTCGAATATGAAGGGCTTGTCCTTGCCTTTCCGCTTGTCCGGCAGGGGCGGCTGAGGTGCGGCATAGAAACGCCGCTCGCGCTTGTCCCAGGATCGCTCGAACGGCTGGGTCATGCGCACGCCGTTGCCCTCCGCCTCGGCCGCGCGCTGGGCGTCCTGGAGCTGTTGGGCCATCTCCTGGTTCCAGGGCATGACATAGGCGCGCGGCTCGGCCAGGCCCTCGATGCCCAGCCAGAGGTAAATCGCCTCGTCCTCCTTCATCCTGGCGCCCAGCACGGTGGCTTCGGCCAGCTCGACGTTGTTCCACTCGATCTCCATCGGCTTGGGCCGGCTGAGCAGGTCGGCCAGACTAAGGTAGGCGGCGGGCAGGAAAAGCGCCGTGGTGACCAACGCGGTGACCTTGACCCAAATCTTGCGCGGCGCCCAGATGCTGATCTGCGCGAGGATGGCGGCAAGGCCGCCAAGCACGATAAAAAAGCCAGTCAGATCGTCCATCAGGTTTTCTTCCCGGTCCGCAGAGGCCGCGGCAGGTTGTTCACACTACCCCTCACCAGGCGCCCGGACTTGTCGAGCGCGAAGCGGAAAGCCGTCAGCTCCTGGCCTTCCTGCTTGAGCGTAAGCTTAGTCGCCAGAATCTGCTTGGCGGCCTGCTCCGGCGAAGGCTTGACACTGACCACCACGGTCACCGGCACCGGCAGCTGCCCGGTGAGATCCCGGTAGAGGTGCAGGTTCACCGTGTAATCGCCGCTCGGAACGCCACGGCTGTAGGACACCTCATAATTCAGCCCCGAGAAGTCGGCGTGCAGTCCCAGGTCGTCGCGCAGCAGGTTGAAGACCACGCCACCCTTGTTCGAATAGCCGACCGGGACATCGCCGGGCGCCTCGACCCAAAGATCCACGTCGGTGTTCCGATCGTCCGGCCAGCGGATCTCGACGATGACGTTGCCCGGGCTGGGCGCATCCTCCTCGGCCTTAGCGGGCGGATTGAGATGCGGCAGCAGCAGCAGGACGATCGCAATGAAGCCGGCCAGCGCCAGGAAGATGACGTCGCGAAAAACCGTATCGCTGTCGTCTTCCTCGAGCAGCTCAAGTCCCTCCATGGTCTTCTCCAAACTCGACCAGCGCGGTGATCAGCTTGACCGTGCCGCCCGCCAGCAAGCGGTAGTTGACCATGAGCCAGACATTGAGCACCGCCCCGACAAGGGTCGTGTAGAGCGCGGTGGAAAGGCCTTCGATCAGGGTCGAAACCATGGGAGCGATCGACTGGACGTCCGAGGCGCGTTCGGGATCGACGCCCGACAGCGCAATGATGAAGCCGACCACCGTGCCGATCAGGCCCAGAAGCACGAGGCTTCCGGCCGTGTGGCGCACCGCCGCGATCCTTTGCGACAGTTTGAGCCGCAGGGTCGACGCGAGGGTCGACCGGCTCTCGACGCCGCGCCCGCGCAGCTTGGCGATGTAGTCGGCGGTCGTGGACGGTACGAGCGGATTGAAGGCCTTGACCTGGTTGAGGTCCCGGCTGGTCTGCCAGACCCTGAGGGTGCAGAACGCCAGACCCCCGAGGAAAGCCGCCACGATCACGATGGACAGATGGCTTTGGTCGCCCGACAGCACCTTGTGGATCCAACCCTGCAGGTAGGTTGCGCCGAGCAAGGCCAATCCGATCAGGTTGACCAATACGAAGCGCAGAAGCAGCAGGTAGTGATACGGCTTCGCCCGGGCGGAGCGGGTGCGCGCCAGAAGCCAATTGACCCGCTGATCGTCGTCCTCGGCGGGCGCCCGCGAGTCCACCCGGGACAGGTCTTGCAAGCCGGTTATCAAATCGCTGGTGTGGGTATAGGCCATGCCTTTCTCCTGGTAACAGAAGCAAGATAGCCCGGCCCTGCTATCTGCGCTCTTCACGGCGCGCCTCGGGCTTTATCGCAAATAAACGGTCGCCCGGCGGCCGGGGTTTCACCCGGATGCCGCGCGATTCCCAAGGTATGCGTGCATGGTTAATGTCTCGTTACCGAATCGCACGGTATGCCGAGAGAAAATCGCGCGGCACGCCGAAACGACCGCGACGGTCGCGGGGTGTTGTTTCCGAGCGCGCTGGCATGAGGGTTCGGCGGGTTCAGACGGAGGCGACGCCGGCCTCGCCATCCGTCTCGAGGCCGAGCAGCTCGCGATAGAGCGCCAGCGTCCGCGCGCACATTTTGTCCTTGGAGAAATTGGCGCGCACGTGGGCCTCCGCCTGCCGGCTCACGTGCTCGCGCTCGCTCGTGCTCAGGCGCAGGGCCTGCCGCAGGGCTTCGGCCAGGGAGACCTCATCGCCGGGCGGGAAGGGGAAGGCGGTCACCCGCGGCAGCACCTGTTCGCGCATGCCGCCGTGATCGCTCGCCACGACCGGGCGCCCCATGGCCTGCGCCTCGCTGATCACCCGGCCGAAGGCCTCGGGCTCGGTAGACGCGGAGACCACCACGTCGGCCAGCATGTACGCGGCGGCCATGTCGTTGCACTGGTCGACGACAAAGGCCCGGCTGCGCAGGTCGAGCCGATCGATCAGTTTCTCGAGCTCGCGCCGGTAGGCCGCGCGCCCCTGGTCGGCGCCGATCAGAATGCAGCAGAACTCCAGATCGCGCAGGCGGGTCAAGGCCTGCAGCAGGAGCGCCTGTCCCTTCCAGCGGCTGAATCTGGCCGGCAGCATGACCAACGGCAAGTCGTCGGGCACGCGCCAGCTGTTCGCCAGCTGGATGACCCTCTGGGGGCTGACCCGGGCCGGGTTGAAGACCTCCAGGTCGACGCCGCGCTGGATCACGCGGAGGCATTGCGGATCGACCCCATAGTTGTCGCGGATGTGAGCGGCGATGAACTCCGACGGCGCGATCACCAGTTCGCCCTTGGTCATGATCGCGTTGTAGGCGCGCTTGAAGGGGGTGGAAAAACCGTAGGTGCCGTGAAAAGTGGTGACGAAGCGGCAGCCGGCCCGCCGGGCGGCGCGGCGCGCGCTCCACGCCGGCGCGCGCGAGCGGGCGTGCACGATATCCACGTCGAACTGCTCGATCACGCGCGCCAGACGGCCGGCGTTGCGGCGCATCACGAAGGGGTTCTTCGAGGCCAGCGGCATCCGCACGTGCACTGCCCCGGCGCGCACCAGATGGCGCTCAAGCTGGCCGCCCTCGGAGGCGATGATAGACGTGCCGCCCGCCTCGACGACCGCGCCGGCGATATCCACGGTGCCGCGTTCCACCCCGCCGGTCTCCAATGCGGGCAGCACCTGGAGCACCACCGGTCGGCCGCCTTTCGCGGCCTCGCGCCCGGTGTTAGTCTCGTCGGCCAGTGTCGCAGAGTCCTCGTGAACCATGCCGGTCTCGGAATCCCCCTCCCGCGGTGCGCCGGAAACGCTGATGCGCCCGGACGGCAGCGCCATCGCCTACCACAAGACGCCTGGATCTGCACCCGGAATTGTCTTCCTGGGCGGCTTCATGTCCGACATGACCGGATCCAAGGCGCTCTGTCTCGAAGACTTCGCCCAACGCCGCGGCCAGGCCTTTCTGCGCTTCGACTACCAGGGACATGGCGCGTCCTCGGGCCGCTTCGAGGAGGGTACCATAGGGCTCTGGTCCGCGGACGCCGTGGCCGCGCTCGACGAGCTGACCGAGGGGCCGCAGGTGCTGGTCGGCTCCTCCATGGGCGGCTGGATCATGCTGCTGGCGGCCCTCGCCCGGCCACAGCGGGTCGCGGGCCTGCTCGGCATCGCCGCCGCACCCGACTTCACCGAGGACCTGATGTGGGACGCCTATCCGCAAGAGGTGCGCGAGACGCTCCAGCGCGACGGCGTCTACCACGAGCCCTCGGACTACGGCGAGGAGCCCTACACGATCACCAAGGCGCTGATTGACGAGGGCCGCAAGCACCTTCTGCTGCGCGATCCGGTCCCAATCGTCTGTCCGGTCCGCCTGATCCACGGCATGGCGGATCCCGACGTGCCTTGGGAACTCGCGATCCGGCTGGCCGAGCGGCTTGAAAGCGACGACGTCGAGGTGACACTGATCAAGGGCGGCGGCCATCGCCTGTCCGAGCCCGAGGACCTGGACCGGCTCGGTACGACCTTGGCTCGACTCTTGGAGCATATTGGTTGACGCCACAGGGGATTCACCGCTCGGCCGCAAAGAGGCGATCCAGTCCGCTCCTAAAGTTCGGATATGAAAGTTCGACGCCCAGCTCCTGCTTGATGCGCCGGTTCGAGACCCGCTTGTTGTCGCGGTAGAAGGAGCGCGCCATGGAAGAGAGCTCGGCCTGCTCGAAAGGGACCAGGGGCGGCGGCGCGAGGCCCAGCAGGCCGCAGGCATAGGCGATCACCTCGGCCGGCGGTGCCGGGTCGTCGTCGCAGACGTTGTAGGCGCGGCCCGGGTTCGGCCGGGCCATGGAGGCCTCGAGCACCGCAGCGATGTCGTCTACGTGGATCCGGCTGAACACCTGGCCCGGCTTGTCGATGCGCTTGGCCTGACCGGCCCTAACGGTGGCGAGCGCATTGCGCCCGGGGCCGTAGATCCCGGCCAGCCTGAACAAATGCACCGGCACGCCGTGGTCGCCCTGCAGCGCCAGCCAGGCGGCCTCGGCCGAGACGCGGTTCCGGCCGCGCGCACCGGTCGGCTCGAGCGCCGAGTCCTCGTCGACCCAGCCGCCGTCGCGGTCGCCGTAGACCCCGGTGGTAGAAAGGTAGCCGGCCCAGGCGAGGCCCGCCAGCGCGGCGATATCGGCGCCGTGGCCGTCGATCACCGGGTCGCCCTCGGCGTCCGGCGGCACGCTGGACAGCAGATGCGTTGTGCCCGCCAGCGTCGCAGCGGGATCGGCCAGAGGCCGGGCGCGGTCGAAGGGATAGACTTCGAAGCTGCCACGGGCGAGCGTCTCGGCCTCTCTGTCACCGCGGACCGTGCCCGCGATCCGCCAACCCTGGGCCAGCAGGCGTTCTGCGAGCACCCGGGCGGTGTAGCCGAGGCCGAAGCAGAACAAGCGGGGCGGGGTGTCTCGAGTCGGCATGGCGATCGACCTTCCGTCGTCTCTTTTTCATTCTGGCCTTCAGCGCCCTCAAAAATCGAGGTTCGCGTAGTGTTTGGGCGGCGGGTTGCCGGGGATGCGGTCGGCGAGCAGCGGCCGGAGGCTCGGCCGCGACTTGACCCGGGCGTACCAGTGCTTGGCCTCGCCGTGCTCCTCCCAGGGCACGTCGCCCAGGTAGTCGACCGCGGAGAGCTCCGCCGCCGCGGTGATGTCGGCCAGCGAGAAGTCGTCGCCGGCCAGCCAGCGCCGCCGCTCGGAGAGCCAGGCGATGTAGTCCAGATGATAGCGCACGTTGGCGTGGCCGGCGCGGATGGCGCCGGCATGCGGCTCGCCCTGGCCGAGCAGGCGCTTCATGATCTTTTCGCCGACCAGGTTCCGAGTCACCTCGCGCTGGAACTTGACCTCGAACCAGGTGATCAGGCGCCGGGTCTCGGCCCGGTCGATCGGTTTCCCGCCCAGCAGGTTCGGCTCCGGATAGGCCTCCTCCAGATACTCCGCCACGACCCCGGCGCCGGCGATCGAGGTACCGTCGGCCTCGATCAGCACCGGCACCTCGCCGGCCGGGTTGAGCTGAAGGAAGGGCGCCCGGCGCTCCCAGACCTTCTCCACCTTGAGCTCAAACTCGAGCCCCTTCTCAGCCAGGAGAATGCGGATCTTGCGACTGCCGGAATCGAGCGGCAGGTGGTAGAGGGTGCGCATGGCTAAGCGGATGACCTCTCCTGAAGCCGGCGGTCGGGGCACGTCCCGCCCGCGAGCCGGCGGCCTCACCGTCGCGTCCTCGGCGCGGCGGGTCAAGGCGAAGGGCCACTTGACACCCAAAAGACTCAAGACGCGCCGCGCCAGTAACGCGCGAGCGCCGCTTCGGCCAGCGCGCCGCGGCCCTCGACATGTCGGAAGGCTTCCAGGAAGGCAACGATCGCGCCAACCTGATCGGGCGTCAGCAGGCGGTACTTGGAAACCTGGAAGGGGTGGAGTTCGTCATTCGGAGCGCCAGGATCGAACTGGTAAAGAACGTGCTCGACCGAGGCGCTCGGGTCCTCGGGGTTGCCGAGCACCCAGGACATGTAGGCCGGCAGATAGAACTGGAAGCCCCAGGCGCTCATGAAGCAGAGCGACGCGTGCTCCCGAGCCAGCACATCCGCGGGCACATCGCGCCAATCAAGGCCGCCGTAGAAGGCTTCGATGTCCATATCGTCCCGGCATTGCGGATGTAGTAGCTTGTCATCGCCCGGATGGGAAAGACCCGCGAAGGCCGCCCCGATCCGGGCAATCACCGCCGCGTTGCTTGTAGGGTGGATCGGCATCAGACAGATCCCCCCAACCACCCGGCCTCGCAGGCGGCACCGTTCGGCCGGGAACCATCAAGAACCTCGACATGGGTGCGACGCCGTGGGAGCGGGCAAATGAGGACTTGATCGGGCATAACGGCTAGTGCAGCTGGTTTTGCGCCGCATGCTTGACACGGATGGTCAAGGCCCGGGCTTCGAGCTTGGTAGCCTCGGCACTACGTCCGGTCCAACTCAGCAGTATGGCGTAACCCTCCAGGCTCGCGGCCACGTCGGGATGCTCCGGGCCCAGGGTCTTCTCCCGAATTGCCAGGGCGCGTTTGTAGAGCGGTTCGGCCTCGGCATACCTTCCCTGGCCGTTGTAGAAGGCCGCGAGGTTGTAGATGGTGGAGGCGACGCGCGGATGTTCCGGTCCAAGAGACTTCTCCTGGAGCGTCAGCGCAGTCTTGAGCAGTGACTCCGCCAAATCGTATTTGCCCTGGGCATGATAGGCCAGCGCCAAATTGTTGAAGGCCGTGGCCATTTCGGGATCATCGGGCCGCAAGGCTTTCCTCTGGATCGCCAAGGAACGCTCGAAGAGGAGCAGAGCCTCCGCATCGCGGCCTTGATGAAGATAGACCAGGCCCAGACCGCCGAGGCTTCGAGCCATAAAGATGTGGTCCGGCCCCCGCCCTTTCTCCACGATTGCCAGGGCGCGCTCGTACAGCGGCTCCGCCTCAGCGTAATCGCCCAGGTCGCGATGGAGGCCTGCGAGGTTGTGCAGGACCATGGCCACGTCAGGGTGCTCTGGCCCTTCGGTTTTCTCCGAGATCGCCAGGGCGCGCTCGAAGAGCAGTTCGGCCTCAGCATACCTTCCTTGGTCTTGGTAAACCGAAGCCAGGCTGTTGAGGCTCGTGACAAGGCGCGGATCCTCCCGCCCAAAACCATTCGCCTTCTCAAGGGCAGCTTCCAATTGTACTTCCGCTTCGGCATATTCGCCGTCTTCGTACGCTGCGGCACCTGCGGTCATGTGATGTTCCAAGGGGTCGACTCCCGCGCAACCCGGAACGAGCCAGAGAGCAAGACACGTCAAGCCCGCCGGCCACCATCCAGTGCATTGCGATAGCATTAGCCCGAGTCCCGGCCGCGCTGGGCAACCATGACGGCAGCGCTCCACCGACTGCGGCTACGCCCGCCTGGCCTCGGCGGTCGGGGTGATCGGGTGTTCCAGGCGCTCGATCATCTCCTTCGGCACGATCTGCCAGACGTGGCCGCGCTCCTGCGGCCAGTGAATCAGCAGGCGTTCGGCGAGGCGGGACAGGGTCTCCTCCCGGTGCCGGCGCACCAGCTGCTTGAGCACGCCTTCCCAATGCTCGGTCTCGAGCCTCTGGTAGACCACCGAGTCCGGGTTGATGCGCTCGGGCAGCAACTCGTCCGGATCGTAGACGAAGGCCATGCCGCCGGTCATGCCGGCGGCGAAGTTGTCGCCCACTTCGCCGAGGATCGCGGCCACGCCGCCGGTCATGTACTCGCAGCCGTTCGAGCCGCAGCCCTCGACCACCGCCGTGGCGCCGGAGTTGCGCACGCAGAAGCGCTCGCCCGCCTGGCCGGCGGCGAACAGGCCGCCGGCCGTCGCCCCGTAGAGCACGGTATTGCCGACGATCGTGTTCGCGCCGGTTTCCAAGGGGCTCGCGGTCATGGGCCGCACCACGATGGTGCCGCCGGAGAGGCCCTTGCCGACGTAGTCGTTGGCGTCGCCGAAGACCTCGAGCTTAAGGCCCTGGACCGCGAAAGCGCCGAGCGACTGGCCGGCCGAGCCGCGCAGGCGCACCGTGACGTGATTCGGCTTGAGTCCCGCCATGCCGAAGCGGCGGGTGATCTTGGACGACAGCTTGGTGCCGATCGCCCTGTGCGTGTTGCGGATCGTGTACTGCAGCTGCATCTTCTCGCCCTCCTCGAAGAGGGCGCGGGCGTCCTCGATGATCTGGGCGTCCAGGGTCTCGGGCACCTCGTTGCGGCCCTCGAGCGTGCAGTACATCGGGTTGTCGCCCGAATCGGCCATGGCCAGGATCGGGTTGAGATCGAGGTCGTCCAGGTTGGCGGCGCCGCGGCTGACCTGGAGCAGCAGGTCCGTACGGCCGACGATCTCGTTCAGCGAGCGCGCGCCCAGGGAAGCCAGGATCTCGCGCACCTCCTCGGCCATAAAGCTGAACAGGTTGACGACCTTCTCCGGCGTTCCGGTGAACTTTTCGCGCAACGCCGGGTCCTGGGTGCAGACGCCGACCGGGCAGGTGTTCGAGTGACACTGCCGCACCATGATGCAGCCCATGGCGATCAGCGAGGCGGTGCCGACGCCGAACTCCTCGGCCCCCAGCATGGCGGCGATCACCACGTCGCGGCCGGTCTTGACACCGCCGTCGGTGCGCAGCCGCACGTGGTGGCGCAGCCGGTTCAGGGTCAACACCTGCTGGACCTCGGACAGGCCCATCTCCCAGGGCACGCCGGCGTACTTGATCGAGGTCTGCGGCGAGGCGCCCGTGCCCCCCGAATGCCCCGAGATCAGGATCACGTCGGCCTTTGCCTTGGCGACGCCGGCGGCGACCGTGCCGATGCCCGAGCGCGCCACCAGCTTGACGCAGACCCGCGCCTCCGGATTGATCTGCTTCAGGTCGTAGATCAGCTGCGCCAAGTCCTCGATCGAGTAGATGTCGTGGTGCGGCGGCGGCGAGATCAGCATCACGCCCGGCGTCGAGTGCCTGAACCTGGCGATCATCTCGGTCACCTTGAAGCCCGGCAGCTGGCCGCCTTCGCCCGGCTTCGCGCCCTGGGCGACCTTGATCTCGATCTCGCGGCACTTGTTGAGGTACTCGGCGGTCACGCCGAAGCGCCCGGACGCGACCTGCTTGATCGCCGAGTTCGCGTTATCGCCGTGCGGCGTGGGATGGTAGCGGTCGGGGTCCTCGCCGCCCTCGCCCGAGTCCGACTTGGCGCCGATCCGGTTCATGGCGATGTTCAAGGTCCCGTGAGCCTCGGGCCCGAGCGCGCCCAGCGACATGCCCGGGGTGACGAAGCGTTTGCGGATCGAGGTGATCGATTCGACCTCCTCGAGAGGAACCGGCTCGATTCCCTCCGTCTTGAAGTCCAGCAGATCGCGCAGCGAGGACGGCGGGAGCTTGTGCGTGCCCTCGCTGAACTTCATGTAGGTCGAATAGGAATCCGTCGCGACCGCGGCCTGCAGGGTGTGGATCAGGCCGGCCTGCCAGGCATGCTGCTCGCCGCCGCGGCGGTAGCGGTAGAAGCCGCCCACCGGCAACGTCACGAAATCCTCGTTCCAGGCCCGCCGGTGCCGCTCGAGCACCTTCTGTTGGATGCCGGTCAGGCCGATGCCGGAAAGACGGCTGGGCATGGCGGGAAAGTACTCGTCCACCAGGGTGCGCGACAGGCCCACGGCCTCGAAGTTGCAGCCACCGCGGTAGGACGATAGGACCGCGATGCCCATCTTGGACATGACCTTGAGCAGGCCGTCGTCGACCGCCGTCATATAGCGGCGGACGCAGTCTTCGAGGCCCATGTCCCCGAACAGGCCACGGCGCTGTCGCTCGGCAATCGATTCCTGCGCCAGGTAAGCGTTCACCGTGGTCGCGCCGACGCCGATCAGCACCGCGAAATAGTGCACGTCGAGGCACTCGCCGCTGCGCACGTTGAGCGATATGAAGGTGCGCAGCTTCTGGCGCATCAGGTGCGTGTTGACCGCGCCCGTCGCCAAGATCATGGGGATCGCCGCAAGGCCGGGGGCCGTCGCCTTGTCGCTCAGCACCAGATGTTCGCAGCCGCCGCGCACCGCGTCCTCGGCCTCGCGTTTCACGCGCTCCAGGGCGTCGCGCAGGGTCGACTCACCGCCGTCCGGATCGAATGTGCAGTCGATGTCGCCGGCCGTGTCGCCCATGTAGGCACGCATCGCATCGAATTCGGCGTTGGACAGCAACGGCGAATCGAGCTGCAGCAGCCGGCACTGGCTCTCGTCTTCGTCGAGAATATTGCTCAGGTTGCCGAGCCGGGTCTTCAGGCTCATGACCCGCCGCTCGCGTAGCGAGTCAATCGGCGGATTGGTGACCTGGCTGAAGTTCTGCCGGAAGAAATGGTGCAAGCCGCGGTACCGCTCCGAAAGCACCGCAAGCGGCGTGTCGTCGCCCATGGAACCGGTCGGCTCCTTGGCGTCCTCGACCATGGGATGGAGGATCAGCTCCAGGTCCTCCATGGTCAGGCCGAAGGAGAGCTGACGCCGGCGCAGGTCCTGCTTGTCGAACTCCACCGTCTCGCCGTGGTCCGGCTTGATCAGGTCGTCGATCACCTTGATCAGCTCTATCCAGCGGCCGAAAGGTGCCTGCTCGGCCAAATGGCTCTTGATCTCCCGGTCGTGGTAGAGGCGGCCCTCGGCTAGGTCGATGGCGATCATCTGGCCAGGGCCGATGCGGCCCTTTTCCACGATCCGGCTTTCGTCGAGCCGCACCATGCCGGTCTCCGAACCGGCGAACAGCAGGCCGTCCTCGGTGACCGTGTACCTGAGCGGCCTGAGTCCGTTCCGGTCCATTCCGGCGATCGCCCAGCGCCCGCCGAAGGCGCAGATCGCCGCCGGACCGTCCCACGGCTCCATCACGGCGTTGCAATAGGCGTAGAGGTCCTTCTGGGCCTGCGGCACGCTTTGGATCTGGCTCCAGGTTTCGGGGATCATCATGGTCTTGACCATGGGCAGGTCGCGCCCGGCACGGACCATGAGCTCGAAGACCGCGTCGAGCGCCGCCGAGTCTGAGCTGCCCGGCAGGATGACCGGCTTGACGTCCTCGACCGCCGCGCCCAGCACATCGCTCGCCAGCAGGCACTCGTGCGCCCGCATCCAGTTCACGTTGCCCCTGAGCGTGTTGATCTCGCCGTTGTGGGCGAGCACGCGGAACGGCTGGGCGAGCCACCAGTTCGGAAAAGTGTTGGTCGAATAGCGCTGGTGGAAGATGGCGAAGTTGGAGACGAACCGGGTGTCCAGCAGGTCGGGGTAGAAGGCGGTCAGCTGCTCGGCCAGGAACATGCCCTTGTAGATGACCGAGCGGCAGGACAGCGAGCAGATGTAGAAGTCCTTGATCGACTCCTCCTCGGTCGCCTTCTCGATGCGCCGGCGGATGGTATAGAGATCGACCTCGAACTGCTTGGCGGTCACGCCCCGGCTGTTGGCGATCATGATCTGCTCGATCTCGGGCCGCGTGGCGTTGGCCTTCTCGCCGATGACCTCGGTGTTCACCGGAACCTGGCGCCAGCCGTAGATGCTGTAGCCGGAACTGAGGATCTCCCGTTCGACGATGACCCGGCAGCGCTCTTGGGCGCCCAGGTCGGTGCGCGGCAGGAAGATCATGCCGACGGCGATCCGGCCCGGGCCCGGCTCGTGGCCGGTGCGCGCGATGTGCTCGTGGAAGAAATCCTGGGGGATCTGCACGTGGATGCCGGCGCCGTCGCCGGTCTTGCCGTCCGCGTCCACGGCACCGCGGTGCCAGACCGCCTTTAGCGCCTCGATTCCCGCCTCGACCACCTCGCGCCGCGGCTTGCCGTCGATCGTGGCCACCAGACCTACGCCGCAGGCGTCGTGCTCCTCGGCCGGGTCGTAAAGGCCGTTCCGCGTCAGATGCTCTGCGTTCGCGCGCCAGCGCTCGACAAAGCCAGCACCCGTGTTCTCGGTCTTTCGTCCGGTCATGTCATTTCCCACCCGGTTCAGGCCACGGCACGGTTGGGCGCCGCCGCGCCGTCCGTCCTCTGTGCCTCTATGTACTGGTCGATCTGCGCGGCGACGTCACGGCCGTCACGCACCGCCCAGACCACGAGCGAAGCGCCGCGCACGATGTCGCCGGCGGCGAAGACGCCGTCCAGAGACGTCATCAAGGTCCGGAAGTCGATTCCGATGGTACCCCAGCGGGTCACCCCCAGCTCCGGCGCGCCGAACAGCCGGGGCAGGTCCTCCGGGTCGAAGCCCAGCGCCTTGATCACGAGGTCGGCTTCGACCGTGAAGTTGGATCCCGGGATCGTGGTCGGGGTCTGGCGGCCGGTCGAATCCGCTACACCCAGGTGAATCCGGGCCGCGCGTACCGCGGCGACCTTGCCGTCGCCCAGAAAGGCTTCCGGCGCCGCCAGCCAGACGAACTCGACGCCTTCCTCCTCGGCGTGGGCCACCTCGCGCTGCGAGCCGGGCATGTTCTGGCGGTCGCGGCGGTAGAGGCACTTGACCGAACGGGCGCCCTGTCGGACCGCGGTGCGCACGCAATCCATCGCGGTGTCGCCGCCGCCGACCACGACGACGTGCTTGTCCCGCGTGTCCAGCGTGCCGTCGTCGATGGCCGGCACCTGATCGCCCAGGCCCTGGCGGTTCGAAGCCGTGAGATAGTCGAGCGCCGGAACCACGCCGGCGAGCCCGGCGCCAGGGACCTTGATGTCACGTCCCTTGTAGACACCGGTGGCGATCAGCAGCGCGGCATGGCGCTGGCGCAGCTCCTGGAGCGTGGCGTCGCGGCCGACCTCGAAATTGAGATGGAACGTCACTCCGGCTTCGGCGATCAGCTTGGCGCGGCGCGCCACGACGTCCTTTTCCAGTTTGAAGTTCGGTATGCCATAGACCAGCAGACCGCCCACACGATCATAGCGGTCGTAGATGTCCACCCGATACCCCCGGCGGCGCAACTCCTCGGCCGCGGCAAGGCCGGCGGGCCCGGCGCCGATGATGCCGACCGAAGCCTCCAGCTCGCGCGGCGGCCGGACCGGCTTGACCCAGCCACGCTCCCACGCGGTTTCCGTGATGTAGCGTTCCACCGAGCCGATGGTCACGGTACCGTGCCCGGCCTGCTCGATCACGCAGTTGCCCTCGCAAAGCCGGTCCTGCGGGCAGATGCGGCCGCAAATCTCGGGCAGATTGTTGGTGGCCTGGGCCAGTTCGTAGGCCTCTTCGAGCCGCCCCTCGGCGGTCAGCATCAGCCAATCGGGGATATTGTTGTGCAGTGGGCAGTGCACCTGACAGAAGGGCACGCCACATTGCGAGCAGCGTGCGGCCTGATCGGCGGCGCGGCCAGGGTCGAACTCGCGGTAGATCTCATCGAAGTCTTCGCGCCGGACGGCCGCGTCCCGCTTGTCGGGCATGCGCTGGTCGACGCTGACGAACTTCAGCATTCTGCTTGGCATTCCGATACTTCTCCGCTTGCCGAGTTCGCGGCCCGGCAGAACCGGACGCCCCCTCGCGTGGCGGCGCGCGGACGACAGGCGGGCCCGTCTCGACACAATATTCTGATCCTGAAGTGACTCTCGCCGCGACAGGAATTCGACATTTTGGTCAATATTATTGACGTATATTTTAGGCGATCTTTAAGGAAACCGCAAGGGTCCCAGCAGGGCGCCGGGCTTGCAAAGATTATTTAGTACCATAATGAGACTAAAATGTCCGCTGTGCGCCGAAGGATGTGCCTGATATAAGATCCGGACCGCCGATTCCGGGGTAGCCGATTTGCCGCTTTTGCATATTCTGGTTCTGGCGATCGTCCAGGGCATAACCGAGTTTCTGCCGATAAGCTCCTCCGGGCACCTGGTGCTGGTCTGGCAAGCCTTCGATATCGCCGGCTGGCAGGTGCCGGAGGAATCCCAGGGCGAGCGGCTCATCCTCGACGTCGCGGCCCACCTTGGCACCCTGTTCGCGGTTCTGCTCTACTTCCGGGCCGACGTGGCCAGGATGACCGTGGGCCTCGCCAAAGCCTTTATCGGCCAGCGCAGCCCCGGGGCCGATTTGGCTTTCTACGTGGTGCTCGGCACCCTACCCCTCGTCGTGGTCGGTTTCCTTATGAAGGACCTGGTCGTCACCAGCCTGAGAAACCCGACCATTGTGGCCTCGACCACCATCGGCTTCGGCCTGCTGCTCTATGCCGGAGACCGGATCGGCATGACGGTCCGACGCATCGAGCACCTCGGCTTCGGCAGCGTGATGTTGATCGGCTGTGCCCAGATTTTGGCGCTGGTCCCCGGCACCAGCCGGTCGGGCATCACCATGACCGCCGCGCGCTTCTGCGGCTTCGAACGCACCGATGCCGCCCGATTTTCCATGCTGCTGGCGGTTCCGGCGATTCTGGGGGCGGCCACCCTGGCGGGGTACGACCTCTATCAAATGGGAAGCCTGCAGCTCGGTCTGGACGCCGCCGTCGCCGCCGTGCTGTCCTTCGTAGCCGCGCTCGTCGCCATCTCCGTGATGATGAACTGGCTCAGCCACGCCACATTCACGCCCTTCGTCGTCTACCGGATCGCGCTGGGCGGCGCGCTGCTCTACCTGCTCTACGAGGAATGGATCCTGGACCTCTTCGGCTTCTGAGCACGGGCCGGCGCTACAGCCCTCGGGACCGCTGGCCGAAACGTCCGCCGCGGCGGTAACGGTCCAGGTAGGTCGGCAGGATCACCTCGACCGCGGTCGGCCGAATGCCGAGGTCGGCGAACGTCAGCGTGTCCGGACCGACCACGTTGTCGTGGCGCAGCAGCTTGACCTGGTCGCGGGTGAGCAGCGGCACGGGCAACCGTTCGAGCACCGCGGCCTCCAGGGAGGCCGCCCAGA
>Ga0224508_10002100_pt1 | contig 17299 bp, 12 predicted proteins | sample SF_Jan12_sed_USG_4_FD_170157 | JGI IMG/M metagenome (GOLD analysis project Ga0224508, IMG submission 170157) | Sediment microbial communities from San Francisco Bay, California, United States - SF_Jan12_sed_USGS_21 | ecosystem: Environmental > Aquatic > Marine > Sediment | place: USA... | reverse complement strand
ACATCTATCGCCGCGGCGGACGGTACAGCCAACCGCACTTCGTCTAAGCCGAGCCACCCGTAGACCCAACATAACAGCAGCCCGCCGAGCAGCACCCGGTAAATGACGAAGGGGGTGAAGGTCGCGCGCATCAGCCATTGCATCATTGCGGCGATGGAAATCAACGCTGTCCCGAACGCGAACAGCGCAGCCAGCGCGGCGTCGAAACCGAGCGCGACGTCGCCGCTTTTATACAGTCCCAGTCCGGCGATGGTTGCCGCGCCCATGATTGCCGGAATTGACATCAAGAGGGAAAAGCGCGCCGCTTCGCCGCGCTCCATGCCCATGAACCGGCAGGCGGTCATGGTAATGCCGGACCGGCTGGTGCCTGGCAAGAGCGCCAACACCTGCGCCACCCCAACGAAAAACGCGGTCGGCACGTTCAGATGTTCTATGCGGCGGAGCGTCATGCAAAGCCAATCCGCGACGCCGAGCAGGACGCCGAAGCCGAGCGTCGTCCAGCCGATCAACTCGACGCTACGAAAGGTCGAGCCGATATAGGGCTGGATAAAATACCCCGCGGCAACGATGGGAATTGTGGCGATCACGACGTGCATTGCCAGGCGAAAGCCCGGATCCCGGCGTCCGGTCACGATCCCGGCGGTGCCGGCAATCATTTTCCAGATGTCGCGCCAGAAATAGACCACGACCGCGAGCAGCGTGCCGACATGCACGGCGACATCGATAACCAATCCCTGGTCGGCCCAGCCGAGGACTCGGGACGTCAACACCAGGTGACCTGATGAGCTGATAGGCAGAAATTCAGTGATGCCTTGGACGACGGCCAGGGTAACGAGCTGGACGATTTCCACGAATTTTTCCTACATCCCCCTTATGCGGCCGGCGACCCAACCTCATTCCCGGCGGCAGACTAGCATCCTCCGTTCCGCATTGCAGCCGCTTTGGTAGTTCCGATGTGAGACTAAATGGAAATATTCCGCGCACCGCCAACCGATGCCGCGCGCGCTGAATCCTGAAGGCGTTAATTTTAGGACAATTATATTGACCTATTGTCGGAAAACCGCTAGATTTCCGGTGTAAATTGTTGTAATCAAGGATGGAACTTTGTCGGGCAACGGTACTGTTTTCAGCGTCCGGCGACGGCCATGGGGTGGGAGCAGCGGGTTTATTCAGACCCGCCTACTTGGCGACTTCGATTTGCGAGCCAAGGCGCGTCGGTGGCGGGCGCTGTGACATCCGATTGTCGATGACATCGGTCTAAGTGTTCCAAAAGAAAGAATAATGGGGATAACCGGATTGCAAGGGGGCATGTAAGGTATGCCGACTCAAATGCTGCGTTTCGTCGATACTGTCCGGCAGATGCCGGAAAAGCGGAATGTAGAGCTCCGTCGAAGTGATTTCGACGAAATCTTCAAGCGGTTTCAGCCGGACAGTGCGGCGTTGCAGGCGGCGCGCTGCTCGCAATGCGGTGTCCCGTTCTGCCAACAGCATTGCCCGCTGCACAACAACATCCCGGATTGGCTGCTGCTGACCGCCGAAGGCCGGCTCGAGGAGGCCTATGAAGTCGCGTCGGCGACCAATACGTTTCCCGAGGTTTGCGGGCGCATCTGTCCGCAGGATCGTTTGTGCGAAGGAAATTGCGTCATCGAAAAAGCCGGTCATGGCACGGTCACGATCGGCACCGTCGAAAATTACGTGACGGAAGTGGCATGGGAAAACGGCTGGATACGCCCGGCCGCCCCGGTGCGGGAAAGGCCCGAATCGATCGGCATCATCGGGGCGGGACCGGCCGGCCTCGCCGCCGCGGACCGGCTGCGCCGCCTCGGGTACCGGGTGGTCATTTATGACCGGCACGACCGGGTCGGCGGATTGCTGATGTACGGCATTCCCAATTTCAAGCTCGAAAAAGATATAGTCGAACGCCGGGCCACATGGCTGGCGGATGGCGGGGTGGAATTCGATCTCAATTTCGAAGTGGGCCGCGACGCCAGCCTGCTCGAGCTGCGGGACCGGCACGACGCGGTGCTGATCGCCACCGGTGTATACAAGTCCCGCGACATCGCGGCACCCGGCGTCGGCCTCGGCAATATCGTGCAGGCGATTGATTATCTCATGGCGAGCAACCGCAAGGGGCTGGGGGACCCGGTTCCGGATTTCGACAGCGGCGCGCTGGACGCGTCCGACCGCAACGTCGTGGTGATCGGCGGCGGCGACACCGCGATGGATTGCGTGCGGACGGCGGTGCGCCAGGGCGCGCGTTCGGTCAAATGCCTGTATCGCCGAAACCGGGACAACATGCCGGGTTCCGCACGCGAGGTGGAGCACGCCGAGGAGGAAGGCGTCGAGTTTGTCTGGCTGTCGGCGCCGGAAGCGTTCCTCGGCGACGAAACGGTAGCCGGTGTCCGGGCGCAGGTCATGCGGCTCGGCCTGCCCGATGCGAGCGGCCGCCAATCGCCGCAGCCGATCGAGGGTCAGAGCCAAGTTCATGATGCGGATCTGGTGATCACGGCGCTCGGCTTCGACCCGGAGGACCTGCCGTCGCTGTTCGGCGACCCGGCGCTACCGGTGACCGGATGGGGGACGGTGAAAATCGACTGGAATACCATGATGACGGCGGCCGCCGGCGTATTCGCCGCCGGCGATATTGTCCGCGGCGCTTCGCTCGTGGTTTGGGCGATTCGTGACGGCCGCGATGCCGCCGACGGGATCCATCGACATATCGAGAGCCGGCGCGGCGAGTCGCTGCCGCTCGCGTCCTAAGGTGCGGCTATGAATGCATTTGTCGATCGATGGCGGCGCAACGCGGAATTTCTCCGTCAAAACCATGCCTATGACCCGTCACAGGAGCACGATGCCTGCGGCGTCGGGATGATCGTGTCGATCAACGGCGATGCGCGCCGCGATGTCGTGCTGAAGGGTATCGAGGCGCTCAAATCCCTGTGGCATCGGGGCGCGGTCGACGCCGATGGCAAAACCGGCGACGGCGCGGGGTTGCACGTGCAGATCCCGCAGGATTTCTTCAAGGAACATATTCGCCGGACCGGCCACACGCCGGGCACCGGCCGGCTTGCCGTCGGCATGATATTTCTGCCGCGCACCGATTTATCGGCGCAGGAGCGCTGCCGCCAAATCGTCGAAACGGAGATCCTGCGCTTCGGCCATCAGATTTACGGCTGGCGCCAGGTTCCGGTGAATGTCGACGTGATCGGCGAAAAAGCGAATGCCACCCGGCCGGAAATCGAACAGGTCATGGTCGCGAATGCCCGCGACGTCTCCGATAGCCAGTTTCAGGTCGATCTCTATATCATTCGCCGGCGAATCGAAAAGGCGATGGCGGCGGAAAGTATCGCCGATTTCTACATCTGTTCGCTGAGTTGCCGGTCGGTGATCTACAAGGGGTTGTTCCTGGCCGAGCAGTTGACCGCGTTTTATCCGGATCTGCTAGACGAATTGTTCGTCTCCAATTTCGCGATCTACCATCAGCGCTATTCGACCAATACCTTCCCGACCTGGCGGTTGGCGCAGCCCTTCCGCGTGCTCGCCCACAATGGCGAGATCAACACGCTAGTCGGCAACGTGAATTGGATGCGTAGCCACGAGACGCCGATGGCGAACCGCCGGTTCGGCGATCACATCGAGGACATAAAGCCGGTGATCCAACCGGGCGATTCAGATTCGGCCGCGCTCGACGCGGTGTTCGAGTTGTTGGTGCGCACCGATCGTGAGTTGCCGGAAGTAAAATCCCTTTTGATCCCCGAGACCTGGGAAAAATCCGACACGATTCCGCAGGCGCATCGGCAATTCTATGCCTATGGCAACTCGGTGATGGAACCGTGGGATGGCCCGGCGGCAATTTGCGCCTATGGCGGCCGTTGGGTGCTCGCCGGAATGGATCGCAACGGCTTGCGCCCGCTGCGCTATGTGGTCACCGACGACGATTTGCTGATTGTCGGCTCGGAAGCCGGCATGGTCCGCGTCGATGAAACCGCGGTGGTCAAGAAGGGCCGGATCGGCCCCGGCCAGATGATCGGCGTGCAACTCGCCGAGGGCAAGTTGTACACCGACCGGCGGGTCAAGGATAAGGTCGCCGCGCTTCGGCCGTTCGGCGAGTGGCTCAAGAAACGCACCAAGCTCGAGAACCTGCACGGCGGCGGCGCGGCCGAAACCGTTACGCTGACGCGCGAGGAACTGCGCCGATGCCAGGTTGCGGTCGGCTGGACGATGGAAGATCTGGAAATGATTCTCCATCCGATGGTCGAAGATGCGAAAGAGGCGATCGGCTCGATGGGTGACGACTCGCCGATTGCCGTGCTGTCCGACAAATACCGGGGCCTGCATCATTTCTTCCGGCAAAATTTCAGCCAGGTGACCAATCCGCCGATCGACAGCCTGCGCGAACGGCGGGTAATGAGCCTGACGACGCGGCTCGGCAATCTCGGCAACATCCTCGACGAAGACGAAAGCCAACTGGATTTCCTGCAACTCGATTCGCCGATACTTTTGAATGGCGAGTTCGACTCGCTGGTCGATCACCTGGGCGAATCGGTCGTGGAGATCGACTGCATATTTCCGGTCGATGCGGGGCCGCAAGCGCTGGCCGAGGCGGTCTATCGCATTCAGGCGGAAGCCGAGGATGCGATCCGGGGCGGCCATACGCACATCGTTCTGTCCGACGTGAACGTCAACGCGGCGTTTGCGGCGATTCCGATGATTCTTGCCGTTGGCGCCGTGCATACGCACCTGATCCGGACTCAATTGCGGACCTTTACCTCGATCAATGTTCGCTGCGCGGAATGCATGGATGTGCACTACGCCGCGGTGTTGGTCGGCGTCGGCGCCACAACGGTCAATCCGTGGCTGGCGCAGGAATCGATCGCCGACCGGCGGCGGCGCGGGCTGTTCGATGAGATGCCGCTCGACGAGACGGCGCGGCGCTTTAAGAATGCGCTCAACGAGGGCCTGCTCAAGATCATGTCGAAGATGGGCATCGCCATCATCAGTTCCTATCGTGGCGGCTATAATTTCGAAGCGGTGGGATTGTCCCGATCGCTGGTCGCCGAATTCTTTCCCGGCCTGGCCAGCCGCATTTCCGGCATCGGCCTGACCGGCATCCAGAAGAAGGTGCTGGAAATTCATGGCCGCGCCTATGCGGAAGATTTCGTCGCGTTGCCGATGGGCGGCTTCTATCGCTACCGTCGCGGCGGGGAATTGCATTTCTGGGACGGCAATCTGATTCACCAATTGCAGGCCGCCGTTGAATCGGATTCGTTCGGGCAATATCTGAAATTCAGCAACGGCGTGTCGAATCTGCCGCCGATCAATTTGCGCGATCTGCTCGACTTCGATCCGAAATTCGATCCGGTCAGCGTCGACGAGGTGGAGTCGATCACCGAAATTCGCAAGATGCTCGTGGCGCCGGGCATCTCGCTTGGCGCCCTGTCGCCGGAAGCGCATGAGACGCTGTCGATCGCGATGAACCGGATCGGCGCAAAATCCGATTCCGGCGAAGGCGGCGAAGATCCCGCGCGCTACAAGGCGAAACGAAACGGCGATAACGCGTCGAGCGCGATCAAGCAGATCGCGTCCGGGCGCTTCGGCGTCACCACCGAGTATCTCAACAATTGCCGCGAAATCGAGATCAAGATTGCGCAAGGCGCAAAACCCGGCGAGGGAGGACAGCTTCCCGGATTGAAGGTCAGCGAACTGATCGCGCGGCTGCGCCACTCCATGCCCGGCGTAACGCTCATCTCGCCGCCGCCGCATCATGACATCTATTCGATCGAGGATCTGGCCCAACTGATCTACGACTTGAAGCAGGTCAATCCCGACGCGTCCGTGTGCGTCAAGCTGGTCGCGCGGACCGGTATCGGCACGATCGCCGCCGGCGTGGCCAAGGCCAATGCCGACGTTATCCTGATTTCGGGGCATTCCGGCGGTACCGGCGCGTCACCGCAATCCTCGATCAAATATGCAGGCACGCCGTGGGAGATGGGGCTTTCGGAAGTGCATCAGGTGCTGACCCTCAATGGGTTGCGCCATCGGGTGAAGCTGCGTACCGACGGCGGGATCAAGACCGGCCGTGACGTGGTCATGGCGGCCATGCTGGGCGCCGAAGAATTCGGTATCGGCACCGCATCGCTGGTCGCGATGGGCTGCATTCTGGTGCGGCAGTGTCATTCCAACACCTGCCCGGTCGGTATCTGCTCGCAGAATCCGGCGCTGCGCGAGAAATTTACCGGGACACCGGAAAAAGTCGTGAACCTGTTCAGCTTTATTGCCGAGGAAGTGCGCGAAATTCTGGCGTCGCTCGGCATGCGTTCGCTGAAGGACGTGATCGGCCGGAGCGATCTGCTGTTTCAGGTAAGCCGCGGGGCGGAGCATCTCGACGACCTCGATCTCAATCCGCTGCTTGCCCGGGCGGATGCAGGCGACAAGCCGCGGTACTGCACCATCGAGGGGCGCAATGAAGTGCCCGATACGCTGGACGCCCAAATGGTCAAGGATGCGGCGGCGCTGTTCACCGACGGCGAGAAGATGCAACTGCAATACAATGTGCAAAACACCCAGCGGGCGATCGGCGCGCGCCTGTCGTCGCACATAACCCGTCAGTTCGGCATGTTCGGTCTGCGGCCGGGCCATATCACCGTGCGGCTGCGCGGATCGGCCGGGCAATCGCTCGGTGCCTTCGCCGTGCAGGGGTTGAAGGTCGAAGTCTTCGGCGAGGCGAACGACTACGTGGGCAAGGGTCTTTCCGGCGGCACGATCGTCGTGCGGCCTTTGTCGTCGTCACCGCTCGCATCGAACCACAACACGATCATCGGCAATACGGTGCTGTACGGTGCGACCGCGGGCAGGTTGTTCACCGCGGGACAGGCCGGTGAGCGATTCGCCGTACGCAATTCGGGCGCGGTCGCGGTGGTGGAAGGGTGTGGATCGAACGGGTGCGAATACATGACCGGCGGCACGGTGGTGGTTCTCGGCCCGGTGGGCGACAACTTCGCGGCGGGCATGACCGGCGGAATGGCCTTCGTCTACGACGTGGACGATGCGTTCCAATATCGGATCAATTCGGAAACGGTCCATTGTCAGCGCATCGAGACCGATCATTGGGAAGAGATCTGCCGCGGCCTTATCGCGGAGCATTATGAAGAATCGCAGTCGAGCTGGGCCGAGAGCATTCTGGCCGATTGGGTCGTCGAAAAGGACCGGTTTTGGCAGATCGTGCCGTTCGAGACAATCGACCGGCTTGAGCAACCGCTTACCGGCGCGCAGGCGGTGAGCCTGGACGGCGTCGCGGATTAGTCCGGCGAAGGGCTGCCCGCATTCTTGCATCGCAAGACGGTTTCGTGTCCGCCGGTGCAGGATTATAGTCCCTTCATGCACAGGCTCTACCATCTCTGGCTCTCGCCGTTCTGCCGCAAGGTACGCGTGGCGATGGCGGAGAAGAAGCTCGATCTGGAACCCCGGATAGAAAAGATTTGGGACCGTCGCGAAGCTTTCCTGGCGCTCAACCCGATGGGGAAGGTGCCGGTACTGGAAACCGCCGACGGGCCGGTGCTCTGCGATTCCTCGGTCATCACCGAATACATCGAAGAGGTTTACCCGGAGCCGCCGCTGCTCGGGCGTGATCCGACCGGCCGCGCGGAGACCCGCCGTCTGATCATCTGGTTCGACGAGAAGTTCAATGCCGAGGTCACCCAGCATCTGGTGTACGAGAAGATCATGAAACGCCTATTGTCACTCGGCGAACCGAACTCGGCAGCGATCCGCGCCGGGCACAGCAATATCCACATCCATCTCGACTACATCGGCTGGCTGATCGACAGCCGGAAATGGCTGGCGGGTGAAGAGTTTTCCCTCGCCGATATCGCCGCCGCCGCGCATATTTCGTGTATCGACTACCTCGGCGACGTGCCGTGGGACGATCACCCGCGCGCCAAGGATTGGTATGCCCGGATCAAGTCGCGGCCGAGTTTCCGCGATATTTTGGGCGATCATATTCCCGGGTATCCGCCGCCGCGGCACTACGCGGATCTCGATTTTTAGCGGATCTATCTGCCGCCGGTGTCCCGCCGCATGCCGGCGCGTTTCAGGTTGCGCCGTGCGATCGCGGCTGCCGGCGTGTCGGCGTGACGCTTGACCAGCCGCAGCCAATCCCGGGCCGCGCCGGCGCGGTCGCCGGCGAGCTGCCGCAGGATGCCGCGTTCCAGCAGGGCGTCGGGGTCGTCCGGCGCGAGTGCGAGCGCCCGCTCGATGTCCGCCGTTGCGGCCACCCGGCGCCCCGACAGCCGATAGGCGCTGGCCCGGAGCGTCAGGGCATCGACCAACGCCGGGTCGGCGATCAGCGCGGCGCTGAGGTCGAGGATAGCATCCTGATAGCGTTGCGCCGCGGCCAACGCGATGGCCCGGTCGATCCGCAGCTCCGGGTCCCGCGGGGCGAGATCGACCGCGGCGCTTATGACCGCGTGCGCTTTGGCCGGTTTGCGTGCCTCGAGCCACGCCTGACCGGCTTGCGACAACAGTTGCACGCGCACGGAGACCGGCGATTCCACCGGCAGGCTCCAGGCGAGTTCTTCGAGCCGCGCCGCCGCGGCGCTGAAATTGCCCAGGCCGAGCAACGCCACCGCCGCGCAATGACGCGCCCCGCCGGCGCCGCCATGTTCCTGCCAAGCGCGCGCGCGTTCCAAGCCGTCCGCGGGCTTTGCGCGGGCCAGGCGCATGCAGTCCTGATAGCGCGCGCCGGCGTTGGGAAGGCCCGCCGGCGCCTCCGCGTGCGCCGGCGTGGCGGCCGGAGAGAGGCAGATCAGGAGGACCGCCAGCACGGACCGGAACTTGTCTTGTGTCACCGCGACTCCTACAGTCTGCGCTCTTGATGGCCGCGCCGCGACGGCCGGTTCCGGTGTACCGGCCATGACGGATCGGCCGTCCAACCGAGGTACAGTAGCGCAACATGGCCCCTCCCCGCCTCTTTTGTTTCGGCCTCGGCTATTCGGCCCGGGCGCTTGCCAAGGACGTCATGGAACAGGGTTGGCGGGTGGCGGGAAGCTGCCGGTCGGCCGAGAAGCAGGTGGAATTGCGCGATGCCGGTATCGAGGCATATCTATTCGACCGGGAGCGGCCGCTCGAGGACGCGGCGGCGGCGCTTGGCGGTGCCACGCACCTGCTGTCTTCGGTGCCGCCCGATGCGCCCGGCGATCCGGTTCTCGATCGCCATGCCGCCGATATCGCCGCGCTGACGACCCTGGAATGGGCCGGCTACCTGTCGACGACGGGCGTCTATGGCGACCGGGCCGGCGGCTCGGTCGATGAATTTTCCGAACTTCAGCCGACTGGCGAACGCGGCCGCCGGCGGGTAGCGGCGGAGCGGGACTGGCTCGACATGGCCGCACAACACGGTGTCCCGGTCCATGTCTTCCGGCTGGCCGGCATCTATGGGCCTGGCCGCAATGCGCTGGAAACCGTACAGGCCGGGCGGGCGCGGCGCATCATCAAGCCGGGCCAGCTTTTCAGCCGTATTCACGTGGACGATATCGTCGCGGTCCTGCGCGCGTCGATGGCGCGGGCCAATCCGGGCGCGGTCTATAACGTGTGCGACGACGAGGCGGCGCCGCCGCAGGATGTCATTGCCTTTGCCTGCGATTTGCTTGGGATCGCGCCGCCGCCGGAGCTACCGTTCGAGGATGCCGATCTATCGGCCATGGCGCGTAGTTTCTATCGCGACAACAAGCGGGTTTCCAATCGCCGGATCCAACAGGAACTTGGCGTGCGGCTCGCCTGGCCGGACTATCGCGCGGGTCTGCGGGGATTGATGGCGGATCAGGCCGTGTCCAATTGACCGGCGATGGTTTCGACCGCCTGCAGCAGCCGCGCGATATCGGCATCGCCGGATAGCCGGTGATCGCCGTCCTTGATCAACGACACTTCGACGCGGTCGCTCCGCAGCGCTTCGGCGATTTCGAGGGAGAGCCGCCACGGCACCGCGTCGTCGCGCTGGCCGTGCAGCAGCCGGACCGGTCCATCGAAGGGAATCGGTCCCGGCAGCAGTAGATGGTCGTCGCCTTCTTCGATCAGGCGAAGCGTGATCGGATAGCCGGCCGGGTCATACTCCGATGGCCGGATCCAGACGCCGTCCCGGCGCAGCCGCGCTTTCACCGCGTCGTCGGCGCGCTGCCAAAGCCGCCGGGTCATGTCGATCGCCGGCGCGATGCCGATGAAGCCGCGTACCCGCTCGGGCCTGGCGATCGCCGCGAGCAATCCGATCCACCCGCCGAGCGACGAGCCGACCACGATCTGCGGTCCTGTCGTTACCGAATCGAGCACCGCCAGCGTATCGGCCAGCCACTCGCCGATCGTCCCGTCGAGGAAATCGCCGGATGACTGGCCATGGCCCTGATAGTCGAAGCGGGTCATCTGCCGGCCCTGCGCCCTGCAATGCCGCGCGAGCGCGAGCGCCTTATTGCCCGACATGTCGGACTTGAAGCCGGTGCAGAACACCACGCCGGGCGTAATTCCCGGGGTGTGAAAATGGGCAATCCGGATGGTTCCGTTGCGTTCGAGTGTTGCCGGTTGCCGCGTCAAGCGATATGTCCTCAGTCGGGCAAGGATTAGGGCAAGGCCGAATGGCGGATACTGTCGAAACTACCATGCCACCCCAGGCACCCGCCAGCGGCGAGGCGGCGCCGGTCATCCTGCAGGTTTTGCCGGAACTGGTGACCGGCGGCGTCGAGCGGGGGACGGTGGACATTGCCGGCGCCATCGTGCAGGCGGGCGGCCGGTCGCTGGTCGCATCCGAGGGCGGCCGCATGGCCGGCGAGCTGCAGCGGGTCGGCGCCGAACACATCACGCTGCCGCTGGCGACGAAAAGCCCGTTCGCAATTCGGCGCAATGCGCGTCGCTTGGCCGAGGTCATCCGCGCCAACGGCGTCGACATCGTCCATGCGCGAAGCCGCGCACCGGCATGGTCCGCGCTGTTTGCCAGCCGGCGCACGGGCGCACATTTCGTGACCACCTTCCACGGCACCTACAACCTCGGCCCTCCCTTCAAGAAGCTCTACAACTCCGTGATGACCCGGGGCGAGCGGGTCATCGCAATTTCGCAATTCATCGCCGACCATATGGTCAAGACCTATAAGACCGATCCGGCGAAGATCCGCGTTATCTACCGTGGCGTCGATATGGATATTTTCGATCCGCAGAAAGTGCCTGCCGTGCGGGTAATTCAGCTCGCCAATCAATGGCGGCTGCCCGACGGCATCCCGGTGGTCCTGCTGCCGGCCCGGCTGACCCGCTGGAAGGGCCAGACTCTGCTGATCGAGGCATTGGCTCGCCTCCGCGACGGCAACATACGGTGCCTCTTGGTCGGCGACGACCAGGGACGCACCAAGTACCGCCGCGCGCTGGAGCGGCTGGTGCACCGGCGAAACCTGGACAGCGTGGTTCATATCGTGGGCGAATGTTCCGACATGCCGGCGGCCTATAAGCTGGCCGACGTGGTGGTGTCCGCTTCCACCGATCCGGAAGCGTTCGGCCGCGTCATGGTCGAGGCGCAGGCGATGGGCAAGCCGGTGATCGGCGCGGCGCATGGGGCGAGTTCGGAACTGATCCTGCCCGACCGGACCGGCTGGCTGTTCGAGCCGGGCAACGTGGAACAGCTTGCGGGCGCGCTTTCCAGCGCCCTGTCGCTCGACACGGGAGCGCGGGAGCAATTGTCCAATGCGGCAATCGCGAATGTCCAGGCGCGGTTTTCGAAGACCCGGATGTGCCACGATACCCTCAACCTGTACCGGGAGATCCTGGCCCCGGGGGCAGCGGCATCGGCGTGACGGCCGGTCCGCAAGATACCGGGCGAGAGACGATTCCGATGAACGGCGCGCCCGCGCGAATTCTGATAATCAAGCTGGGTGCGTTGGGCGATTTCGTGCAGGCCCTCGGCCCGATACAGGCGATCCGGCGTCACCATCCCGCGGCGCGGATCACGCTGCTGACGACGGCGCCGTTTTCGTCGCTGGCGGCGGCGTGCCCCTGGATCGATGAGGTTTGTCTCGATGAACGGTTGCCGTGGTGGCGCGTTGCGCGGTGGCGGCAATTCCGCCGCTGGATGCGGCAGGCGGCTTTCGCACGGGTCTATGATTTGCAGACCTCGGACCGCAGCGGCTGGTATTTCCGGCTGCTGGGCCGTCCGCATCCGGAGTGGTCGGGCATTGTCCCCGGATGTTCGCATCCCCATGCCAATCCGGAACGGGATTTCATGCATACGGTCGACCGGCAGGCGGAACAGCTCGCCATGGCCGGCATCCCCGCGGTACCGCCGCCCGACCTTGCCTGGCTGGATGCGGCACTGCCGGCCGCGGGGCTGACGGAACCGTTCGTGCTGATGGTGCCGGGCGGGGCGGCGCACCGGCCGGCGAAGCGATGGCCGGCGGCGATGTTTGCGGAACTGGCCGACCGGCTGTTGGAGCTGGACTATCAGCCGGTTCTGGCCGGCGCGGGGGCGGACCGGGCGGCGATTGCCGAAATCTCCGCGGCCTGTCCGGGCGCGCTCGACCTGACCGGCCGGACATCGCTGTTGCAGCTCGGCGGATTGGCGCGGCGTGCGGTCGCCGCGGTCGGTAACGATACCGGGCCGATGCACCTCGCCGCGGCGGTCGGCTGCCGCGCTGTGGTGCTGTTTTCCGACGCTTCCGATCCGGCGCTGTGCGCGCCGCGCGGCGGCGATGTGGCGGTGTTGCGGCAGGTGCCGCTGAGCGGGCTTGCGGTCGCCGAGGTTGAAGCTGCCTTGCGCTTGGGTTAAAGGGTGAAGCGGTTGGCGTCGGCGGAGGGCTGAAAGTCGGACTGGATCATGGCGGAAACCGGAAAAAACGATGCGCAGGGCGGACCGGTGGCGATCACCTTGCCGGACGGCAGCGTGCGCCGTTTCGATCACCCGGTAACGGGCGCGGAAGTCGCGGCCGATATCGGCCCCGGGCTGGCCAAGGCCGCGGTGATGATCCGGGTAAACGGCGCGGACCGGGATTTGAACCGCGCGATCACGGCGGATGCCGAGGTGGAGATCGTGACGCGGGATAGCGAGGGCGCGCTCGAGCTGTTGCGCCACGACTGCGCGCATGTGTTGGCCGAGGCGGTGCAGGAATTGTACCCGGGCACGCAGATCACCTTCGGTCCGTCGATCGAGGACGGGTTTTATTACGACTTCCACCGTGACGAGCCGTTCACGCCGGATGATTTCGAAAAGATCGAGGCGCGGATGCGCGACATCGTCGGCCGCGACGAGGCGATCACCCGGGAAATCTGGGACCGCGCGGCGGCGGTCGCGCATTTCCGCGACGCGGGCGAAAGCTTCAAGGCGGAACATATCGAGACGTTGTCGGAAGACGCGGATATCTCCATCTACCGGCAGGGCGACTGGCTCGACCTGTGCACCGGGCCGCATTTACCGTCGACCGGCAAGCTCGGCACGTCCTTCAAGCTGATGAAGCTGGCGGGCGCCTATTGGCGGGGCGATCCGAACAATCCGCAACTGCAGCGCATTTACGGTACGTGCTGGCGTACCGACAAGGAGCTGAAGGCCTATCTGCATCGGCTGGAGGAAGCCGAAAAACGCGATCATCGCCGGCTCGGACGCGAGATGGATTTGTTCCATATCCAGGAAGAGGCGGCGGGCAGCATCTTTTGGCATCCCAAGGGCTGGACCCTGTATCGGATCGCCGAGGATTACATGCGCCGCCGGCTCGACGATGCGGGTTATGTCGAGGTCAAGACGCCGCAAATGGTCGACCGCATTTTGTGGGAGCAATCCGGGCACTGGGAAAAATTCCGCGAACACATGTTCACGGCGGAAGACGAAGGCAACAAGACGCTCGCGCTGAAACCGATGAACTGCCCCTGTCACGTGCAGATCTTCCGGCAGGGCTTGAAGAGCTATCGCGACCTGCCCATCCGCATGGCCGAATTCGGCTCCTGCCACCGTAACGAGCCTTCCGGCGCCTTGCACGGGCTGATGCGGGTGCGCGCCTTCACTCAGGACGATGCGCATATTTTCTGCACGGAAGATCAGATCGTCGATGAAACCGAGAAATTCTGCGGCCTGCTGACGTCGATTTATCGGGATTTCGGGTTCGAGGATGTTTTGGTGAAGTTTTCCGACCGCCCGGAGGTCAGGGCGGGGTCGGACGAGACCTGGACCCGGGCGGAAACATCGCTGAAGGAAGCGACCGAGGCGGCCGGGCTCGCCTATTCGCTCAATCCCGGCGAAGGGGCATTTTATGGTCCGAAGCTGGAATTCGTCCTGCGCGACGCCATTGGCCGCGATTGGCAGTGCGGAACGCTGCAGGTCGATTTCGTGCTGCCGGAGCGGCTCGATGCGTCCTTTATCGGCGAAGACGGACAGAAACACCGGCCGGTCATGCTGCACAGGGCCATTCTGGGGTCATTTGAACGGTTCCTGGGCGTGCTGATCGAGCATTATGCCGGTCGATTGCCGCTTTGGCTGGCGCCGGTGCAGGCGGTTGTGGCGACGATTACCAGCGATGCGGACGATTATGCGGCAAAAGTGACGGCGGCCTGCCGCGATGCGGGAATTCGTGTAAACATCGACAAAAGGAATGAAAAAATTAACTATAAGGTGCGAGAACATTCACTCGCGAAAGTGCCGGCGATCCTTGTCGTGGGCAAGCGGGAAGCCGAGGAAGGCACCGTTGCACTGCGCCGCCTTGGGGGTAAGCAACAAGAATTTCTTGCGCTGGAGCGAGCAATTAATAGACTTGTCGAGGAGTCGGCGGCGCCGGGTGGTTGATCTCGTCGACCTTATTGAAATCATTCAAATAACTGCAACAACGATGAGGATTGTTCTATAGCCAGGAGACCCTTTACGCAGACGCCGGTCCGCGAAGGCCCGCGCGTCAATGAACTTATCGAGGCGGTTGAGGTCCGCGTAATCGACGAAAATGGCGAACAGCTCGGGGTGCTGCCGCGGGAGGATGCGATAGAACGCGCCGCCAGTGTCGGGCTCGATCTGGTTGAAGTTTCGCCCGGTGTCGTTCCGCCCGTTTGCAAGATTCAGGATTTCGGCAAGCTCAAATACGAAAGTCAGAAGAAAAAGAGCGAAGCCCGCAAGAAGCAAAAGACGATCGACGTCAAGGAAGTGAAATTCCGCCCGAACATCGAACAGCACGATTACGATGTGAAGATGCGGGCGATGCGGCGGTTTCTCGACGACGGCAACAAGGTCAAGGTCACGCTACGGTTTCGCGGCCGCGAAATGGTGCATCAGCACCTTGGGTTGAAGGTGCTGAACCGGGTTCGCGAGGAAACCGATGAAATGGCGAAGGTCGAGCAGATGCCGCAAATGGAAGGCCGGCAAATGATCATGATCCTGACGCCGCGTTAGGCGTCTTTAGGGCAAATCCCGAGCGAACCAAAACGGTTCGCGACGACGAATTTGCGTAAAAACAAAGACGTCGACCATTTCACTTGCGTCAATTTGAACAAGAAATGGTCTAACGATACACGATCGACCTCGGCCGTTCCCGCTTTACGCCTCCAGAAAGCGCGGCATTGCGCCTACCACATCTGCTTGCGGTTCCGCTCGGCGACTTCCGCGTCGGTTGCGTTCGCATCGCCTTCGCCGGTCTGATCCACCAGGATGCGGCTGAAGGAGGGGAAGGCCGTTCGATCCTGCTGGGCGTCCGGTGCCCAGAGTCGGGACCGCATCAACGCTTTCGCGCAATGGAAATAGACCTCTTGCGCGGTAACCCGGATTACCGATCGGGCCGGCTTGCCGTTCACGGCGAATTCGGCGCACAGCGCGGCGTCGATCGAGATTGTCGCGCGGCCGTTCACCCGCACCGTGTCGTTGAAGCCCGGCACCAGGAACAGCAACCCTACTTGCGGATTCTCAGAAATATTAGTCAGTGAATCCAAACGGTTGTTGCCGGGCCGGTCGGGCAGCAGCAGTGTGCGGTCGTCGGGGGTGCGGACGAACCCGGGCAGGTCGCCCCGAGGTGAGCAATCCAGACGGCCATCGGCGCCCGCGGTCGACAGGAGAAAAAACGGCGACAGCGCGACGAAGTCGCGGCAGTGACGGTCGAGCCGGTCCATTTGTTTGGCGACTGCGCGACCCTGCGCCTCGGCGTAGCTTTCGCGCAATTCCTCGGGCGAAGATACTTGGTCGTCCGGCATGTCTTCGGTCTCCTCTTTGGCGTCGTCGGTTGGCAGCGTCGGCGGATAGCATAGCGTTATTTGCGATACGCGGCGATACGGCCGCGCGGATCGCCGGTTCGATAGGCGTCGGTCAGCGCTTCGATCCCGGCACGAATTCCATCATCGAGCGGCAGCCGTTCCCAGTCCCGCATCAATGATTTCTGTAGCCGGATGCCGGTCGGGCCGTTTTGGGCGATGGTTTCGGCGAGCTCGTCGACCGCTGCGTCGAGCGCGTCCAGCGGTACCGATTTTTCCACCAGACCCCACTCGGCGGCCGTCGCGGCATCGATAGCATCGCCGCGATACAGCAACCAGGCGGTGCGGCCCCATCCGATCAGGCGCGGGAACAACGCGGCTTCGATCACCGATGGCAGATCGATGAGCACTTCCGGCATCGAGAACCGGGCATTGTCCGAGGCGATCCGGAGATCGCAGGACGCGGCCATTTCCAGGCCGGCGCCCATGCAGGCGCCGTTGATGCGGGCGATCACCGGCACCGGCAGATCGCGAATTGCCTGATGGGTATGCTGCAGCGTCGTGATGAAATCGCGGCCGGCCGCCGCATCCGCGGATCCCAATTCGGCCAGATCGGCGCCGGCCATGAAGGCGCGGTCGCCGGCCCCGGTCAGGATCGCCGCGCGCAAATCCTCGAGCGGCGCCAAGGCGCGAAAGGCATCGCCGATCTCGATGATCAATGCGCGGCTCAGGCAATTGGCGCGCCGGGCATTTTGCAGGGTGACCCGGGCGACCCGTCCGCCGCCGCGTTCTTCGAATGTTGTGGTGACGCAGGGTTCCGTCATGCCTGTCGATTTCTCCGTTGTCTATTGCATAGGTTTATCGCAGAAATGCACCGCCATCGACTTGGACAACGACGCCGTTGACCCAGGATGCGCGGCCGCTGGCGAGAAAGGCCACCACATCGGCGCATTCTTCCGACGTTCCGGGCCGGCCGGCGGGCATGTCGCGTGTCAACTCGCGCCAGCGTTCGGGATCACCAAATTTCTTTTCCGCCGCGTATCGTTGCAGGGTTACCAGCCGGTCGGTCTCGATCGGGCCGGGATTGATGGCGACCACGCGCACGCCGTGGTCGATGCTTACCCGT
>Ga0224508_10002099_pt1 | contig 17301 bp, 16 predicted proteins | sample SF_Jan12_sed_USG_4_FD_170157 | JGI IMG/M metagenome (GOLD analysis project Ga0224508, IMG submission 170157) | Sediment microbial communities from San Francisco Bay, California, United States - SF_Jan12_sed_USGS_21 | ecosystem: Environmental > Aquatic > Marine > Sediment | place: USA... | reverse complement strand
GGTCTCTGCCTTCGAGTGGAACAGGGAATATTCGCTCAAATGGATTTGAAGTAAGCAATGTGAAAAATAAAAACCCAACACTTACAAAACCCATGACGCCAATAACTCGTGCAACCATGTTATTAGGTAGGCTACGACTAAAAATTGTAACTGCAAACGTCCAAGCACTTAGCATCAACACCCACAATAGCAAAGAACCCTCGTGCGCTCCCCACACTGCTGAAATCTTATATTGAAGCGGCAAAGCAGTGTTAGCATTATTTGCTACATATAAAACTGAAAAATCATTCTTTATAAAACTATAAGTTAGGCATATATAACTAATGATAATAAATAAGAATTGCCCTCGTGCTGCAGGTTTTGCAACTGCAGTCCACTGGCTCGTATTAGTTTGCGCACCAAGGATTGGCACAATAGTCTGCACCAGTGCTAAGCACAGCGCGATGATTAAGGCAAAATGTCCTATTTCTGGAATCATATTAAATTGAATACTATTGGATAGACTTAATAATTTTTCTTAGGGATATTATCTGGATGAGATGCGCCTGACTCTTTCAACGCATCGGCTACTTCTGGCGGCATGTAGTTCTCATCGTGCTTGGCTAATACTTCTTGTGCAATAATTATTCCATCTGCATTTAGTTTACCCTGCGCCACAATTCCTTGTCCTTCGCGAAATAAATCGGGCAGCAAACCTTTATATCGCAAAGTTACTGTTCCAGAGGTATCTGTTAAGTCAAATTCTGTTGTAACTCCGTCACTAAAACGATTTACACTGCCTTCTACCACCAAGCCACCCACTCTAAATAATTTATCTTGCTGCACATTACCTGCAACTATTTCAGCAGGAGTATGAAAATAGGTTTTATTTTTCTGCAGTGCATATACACCCAATGCTGCAGCACTACTAAATCCAAGAAAAAGTATGGTGATAAATATTAAACGTTGTTTTCTTTTAGGTCTCATAATTAATCTTCTAGGCTATCTTCAATTTCTTTAAATAATTTTTTCTTGCGGCTATTCGCAAACAACATGATCAGCACGAGCGCTATCAATGTGATTGCGTATGAACTCCAAACGTACATCCACTTACCATCCATGTAGAAAAATTCTTGCATTGTTAACTCGCTGTAACTAATTCTTTAACCCACTTCGTAGCACGTTCGCGCGAAATGATTTCATTACGTATACGCATAAATAACACCCAGACAAAATAAACTTTAAACGCCATGGCCATTATCAACAGCGGATACAACATACTTGGATCCATCGATGGTTTGTCAGAGATGATTTCCATATTAGGTTGATGCAATGAATTCCACCAAGTTACTGAATAGTGAATAATCGGAATATTTATTACTCCAACAATCGACAACATACTAGCTGCCTTCGCAGCTACGCGCTTATCTTCAATAGATGAGTAAATTGCAATTACACCAAAGTATAAAAATAATAGAATTAATTCAGAAGTTAAGCGGGCATCCCATGTCCAGTACGTACCCCAAGTAGGCTTACCCCATAGCATTCCGGTAACCAGTGCAATCGCGGTGAAAACAGCTCCGATTACAGCGCACTCAGAAACTACAATTTCCGAAATTTTTGTCTTCCAAACCAGCGCAACAAATCCAGCACTAGCCATAACCATGTAAACAAACATAGACATCCATGCAGCAGGAACATGAATAAATATTATTCTGTAAGATTCGCCCTGCTGATAATCTGTAGGTGCAACAACCAACCCCCAATACAGACCAATAGCAGATAATAAAATAGTTAAACCACCTAGCCATGGTAACCATTTACCAGACCACTCATAGTAGTACTTTGGAGAAGATAATTTATGAAACCATGCCCACATACGTTAACTCATACTAATTTTTAAAGACGCACTTATTGCTAGAGGTGACAAAATTAAAGCTAATATCAATCCTGCACCCAACATTGCCACATGCCCTGAATAGGGCAAGCCCTCAATTGCAGCGCTAACTGCTCCAGAAGCAAAGATTAAAACCGGTATATATAATGGCAATACTAGCAAACCTAATAATACACCACCTCCACGTAGACCGGCTGTCAACGCCACGCCAATTGCGCCTATTAAGCTGAGTATCGGTGTACCGATTAATACCGTAATAAATAATGTAGGTATCGCTTGCTGTGGTATATATAAGAGTAAAGCCATTAAAGGCACAATAACCAGCATAGGAAGACCGGTAATCAACCAATGCGCGATAACTTTGCCCAGAATCAATATCGTTGGTGGATGCTGACTTAAAAATAACTGCTCAACACTGCCATCATCAAAGTCTTGGCGAAAAATACTTTCCATCGAAATCAATGCTGCTAATAGCGCTGTAACCCAGACCACACCTGGCGCCAGTTGACTTAAAAATTCTTGATCCGGACTAACCCCTAAAGGAAACAAAGTGACAACGATTACATAAAATAAAATTGGGTTCATCAATTCTGCACGTCGACGGAATGCAACTAATAAATCGCGTCGTATAATTGTGAGAAGTGCGCTTAACATTTGTGTATAAAGTTAATTAGAAAGATTAATTCTTTTCATTTGTGCAGCTGGAAGCACCAGTTCACGGTGAGTAGTAACAATCAACATTCCTTTTTGTTCTAGATGTTTTTTCAACACAATTTCAAATTCAGTAACAAAGTCTCTGTCTAATGCTGTCAATGGCTCATCCAAAATCCATAACTGTCTTTCTTCCAGCTGTAGTCTAGCCAAAGCAACACGGCGTTTTTGACCGGCAGATAATTTACGAGTAAGAATATTCCTTTGTTTAAATAAACCAACTTTACGAATAATTTCCTTAATCTCCTCTTCTTTTCTATCCGAACCCACCAGGCGTTGCGCAAATATAAGATTTTCCAATACCGTTAGATCTAGCTTTACTCCTGATGCGTGGCCTATAAATGAGATTTGTTGCTGATAACTTTCATGACCATCAATGGATGTACCATTCCAGCTTATTTCACCTTCAGCAGGATAATTGAAGCCGCATAAAATTCTAAGCAAACTCGTCTTGCCACTACCGTTACTCCCTTCAACGACTAATGCTTCACCCGATTGAACCTCGAAATGAACGTTAGAGAATAGCTCGGTACTGCCCTTCACACATTTCAAGTCATGTGCTTTGAGTACGCTTACCTCCTTTGTGCGCATAGCATTTTAATAGTTAAGGAAAAATGTAGGTTAAGATGGGTAACTCATTAATTACATAGAGATCTTAACACGTGGTGGCGTAGAAGCGACGAACCAAAGCCTGACACCGATAATTGGCACGATTCAATCCGATGGAATAGCTTGTTAAGCGAGAATTTGACTAGCTATGTAGTTGAAAATGAGGCCTGAAATTCACAAGCACAATCAGTAGAATAGCGTGCCTTTTAGCAGCTATCTAAATTGATCGACATTTTAACCACTTGCGTATTGTTTGATGAGTATCTTTAACCCTCCTCTACCTAGCAAAAATCATTCTCATGTGACTTGGGGCCGCACCTATGGATGCAGCAAAGGGTTAGCGCTAGCCAAAGCAGTAGAACAGTTCAGCGGTCTGACTTTAATAATCTCTCCAGATATTCAAACCGCACACACTTTAGAAAGTGAACTCGCCTTTTTCTGCAATCAAGAAATTGAGATCTATTTATTCCCTGACTCAGAAACCTTGGCTTATGATGTATTTTCCCCACATGAAGATATTATTTCTGATCGCATCCTAGCGTTAAGCGCCTTACCTAACACACAGCAAGGTGCATTAATAATTTCTGCAGGTACGGTTTTATCTAAATTAGCCTCTAAAGATTTTATTCTTGGGCAATCCATAAATCTTTCCACAAGCGATCAATTAAATTTAGAGACTTTTAAACAAACTTTAGTGAAAGCGGGTTATCAGTATGTGTCACAAGTTATGACACACGGCGAATTTGCAGTACGCGGCTCTATTATTGATCTGTTCCCAATGGGCAGTAACCAACCTTACAGAATTGATTTATTTGATGATGAAATTGAAACCATTCGAACATTCAATCCTGAAACACAAGTATCAATAGATAAAGTAGATTCATTCCAAGTACTACCTGCACGAGAATTTCCTACAGACGAAAAAGCTATTAAACGCTTTCGCCAGAATTACAGAATTCAATTTGAAGGTGACCCAAATAACAGTGTGATTTACCGCGGGGTAAGTAACAATAATCTACCATCAGGTATTGAATACTACCTACCACTATTTTGCGAAGAAACTAGCAACTTTTTTGATTACATTCCCGACAAAAGTCAATTAGTTTTAATCGAAGACATAGTAGATGTCGCAACCGATTTTGAGAACGATGTCTTTTATCGCTACGAACAACGTAAATATGATTTAGAACGCCCTCCTCTTCATCCCAAGCAACTTTGGATTTCTAGCGATTACTTTGAAAAAAGTATATTTAAATTTAATACCATAAAGTTGCAACAATATGAGCTGGAACAATTGCATCGAGATCAATATAACTTTGATGCACAAGCGCTTCCCACGTTAGCTATTAACTCTCGTATCAAAGATCCTGCTAGCGAATTAATTCGTTTTATTGAAAACAGTGGAAATAAAATATTAGTTCTAGCAGAGTCCGCAGGTAGAAGAGAATACATATTAGACGTACTCAAAGGTTTTCAAATTACCCCTACTGTAGTTGATTCATGGCACGATTTCTTAGTTAAAGACCAATCACTTGCCATAGCGATAGGACCATTAGATGATGGCTTGATACTGCAGCAAGAAAAAATTGCAATTGTTACAGAAAGTAATTTATTTGGCGCACGAGCTAAACAAAAGAGACGCCGTCGTAGACAAATTCGTGATGCAGAATCGTTAATTAAAAACCTCTCCGATTTAAGTGAAGGTTCGCCAGTAGTACATGAAGATCATGGCGTAGGGCGATTTAAAGGTCTAAAAACCTTGAGCCTAAGTGGAACTGACACTGAATTTCTTACGCTAGAATATGCAGATGGTGACCTTCTATATGTGCCCGTTTCATCACTACATTTAGTAAGCCGTTACAGCGGCGCATCTGAAGAAAATGCACCTCTTCACCACCTTGGCGGTGAAGCATGGAAAAATATTAAACGGCGAGCTGCACAACGAGCTCGAGATGTTGCCGCAGAACTATTAGATATTTATTCGAGACGTGAAGCCAAACAAGGTTTTCAATATAAGATTGATCACATTGAAAATAATGCATTTTGTAGCACTTTCGCATACGAAGAAACACCCGATCAGTTAAAAGCGATTGAAGACGTAACACAAGACATGGAATCTACTCGGCCCATGGATCGCGTTATCTGTGGAGATGTAGGCTTTGGTAAAACTGAAGTCGCGATGCGTGCAGCCTTCATAGCCGCGAATGCGGGCAAGCAAGTTGCAGTACTTGTACCCACCACCCTTCTTTGCTCACAACACTTTCAAACTTTTAGTGATCGCTTTGCAGACCTACCCATAGAAGTTGAATGTTTATCAAGATTCATTCCAGCAAAAAAACAAAAAGAAGTGTTGGCAGGATTAGAGAGCGGTATTGTTGACATTGTTATTGGTACGCATAAGTTATTTAACACTTCGATTAAATTTAAAAATTTAGGCTTGGTCATTGTTGACGAAGAACAACGTTTCGGAGTACGTCAAAAAGAAATTTTGAAAAAAATGCGTACTGAGGTTGATATTTTGACCTTAACCGCAACCCCAATCCCAAGAACATTAAATATGTCGTTGAGTGGTTTGCGCGACCTTTCTATTATCGCTACTCCGCCCAACCAACGACTTGCCATTAAAACATTTGTTGGCACCTGGAATGACAATATGATTCAAGAAGCTTGTTTGCGCGAAATGAAACGTGGCGGACAAGTTTTTTTCTTGCATAACGAAGTGAAAACGATAGAAAAAGTTGCTAAAGATATCCAGCAACTGCTACCAGATAGCACAATCCGAATTGCACATGGGCAAATGCCAGAAAAAGATCTAGAACAAGTCATGCTGGATTTTTATCATCAACGCTTCAGCATATTAGTCTGTACGACGATTATAGAAAATGGCATCGATATTCCTACGGCCAATACCATTATCATTAATCGTGCAGATAAGCTTGGACTCTCTCAACTTCACCAAATTCGAGGTCGTGTCGGTCGATCTCATCACCGTGCATATGCTTACCTCATCGCTCCCCCACGTGCAGCAATGACCGCAGATGCTGTTAAACGTTTAGAAGCTATCGAATCCTTAGAAGATCTTGGTGTAGGTTTCACACTCGCAACCCATGACCTTGAAATCCGTGGTGCGGGTGAATTACTAGGTGCCGAACAAAGCGGCCAAATTCATGAAGTAGGCTTCACTTTATATAACGAATTACTAGGACGTGCTGTAGAGGCATTAAAAGCTGGCGAAATACCAGATCTAGATCAACCTCTAGACCAAGGCATAGAAGTCAATTTAGGTGTACCCGCACTCATTCCTGATGATTATTTGCCTGATATTCATGGTCGACTTGTAATGTATAAACGCATTGCTAGCGCAAAAACTAATGACGACTTGGATGACCTTGAAATTGAGCTGATTGATCGATATGGATTGTTGCCAGAATTTGCCAAAAATTTATTTTTAGTTACTCATCTAAAATTGCTAGCTAGCAGCTTTGGTGTATCTAGAATAGAAATGAGTTATGAGACTGCACGAATACATTTTGGCAAATCACCGAAGATTGATACTACTAAAATCTTGGAGCTGATTCTTGAAGAACCGGATACCTATAAGCTTGATGGTTCAGAAAAGCTCACCATTCACACGGTAACTGAAAATATTGGGGAACGAATTGACACCATCGTGAATCTATTAAATGATCTACAATTAAAACAAGCCGCCTAACCTCTTACACACAATTATATGAACTATTTAACTAAGCCTTGCTTCATTCTCATTTTATTGTTTTTTTCGCAAGCAGCGATAAGTAAAGATTACATTGTTGAAATGATATTTTTCGCCAACATCAACTCAGGTGCTGACTCAGTGCATCTATCAAATCAAAGAGTTGTTCCAACTCTTGGCGACTCGATTTCACTAAATCAAGGTGCACAATCAAACGGATTTATTCCCCTTACCTCCGACATATTTACACTTTCTGGTAAAGCCGATTCACTTAATAAATCAGGAAAATATAGAGTTCTAAAACATATGGCATGGTTACAACCTGGCCTTGCTAGAGAAGATGCTATTGCTATTCGTATACACGCTGGTAAAAACTATAAAGATGAGTTTAAAGAACGTTCTTTTGCAGATGCTGACTTTGATGACAGAAGAATACCCACAAACCATCCAGTGAATGAATTAGATGGCACAGTGAAGGTAGTACTTGGACGTTTCCTACATGTATATACAGATTTGGTTTACCGCAAAGTCTTTAATCTCTCATCTGGTGATGCTTTAGGTCGCAGCCGTGTTCTTGCTGACTTCCCCATTAAAACCCATCGTAAAATGCGCAGCAGCACACTGCACTATATTGATCATCCATATCTTGGCATTCTGGTAGAAATACGCCCTGCTAATTGACTTTTTCCAATCCTCAAAATACTTTCAACCATAAAAAAAGCCCCACTTAAAAGTAAGGCTTTGGATTTAATAAACCTATAATTTTAAATTACACTAGTTTCATTCTTCTAGCTGCGCCCAAACCTAGCATTCCAACACTTATGTCTTCTAAGGTTTCGATTGCTTATACTTTTAACAGTAAGCTTACTAAAAGCTCTTTCACAGATACCATCCCCACCTCTATAGCTTGTTCAATTTCTTGCATTGTAATTTCACTTTTACCTTTTCCTGCGGCCCAATTTACTGATAACGCACAACACGCATAATTAAGACCAAGTTCTTTAGATAACGAAGCTTCTGGCATACCGGTCATGCCTACCATATCGCAGCCATCTATTTGCATACGCCTAATTTCTGCAGCAGTTTCTAGACGTGGGCCTTGAGTCGCTCCATAAACACCTTCGTTATAAGCATCAAGATTACAATCTATTACAGCTTGTAAAAGTTTTTGTCGAAGTTGTTCGTTATATGGATGTGTAAAATCTATGTGTGTAACTTCAGACAGATTATCTTCAAAATACGTATGCTTACGACTGTAGGTGTAATCAATGATCTGATCAGGAATTGCAATTCTCCCAGGCGGAATATCTTCGTGTATACCACCCACTGCAGCCACAGCAATTACATCGGTGACTCCAACGCTTTTTAAGGCCCAAATGTTAGAGCGATAATTAATTTTATGTGGAGGTATCGTATGGTCATTTCCATGCCTGGCCAAAAAAATAATTTCTTTATTCGCTAATTTACCTGTTACTAAAGATGAGCTAGGAGCGCCATAAGGTGTAGCAATAGTTTCATTGCTTACAATTTGCATTTCATCTATAGAAGTAAGTCCAGTGCCACCAATGATTGCGAGTTTTGTCATGTATTATGAATTGCTCTTACTTAATTTCTGGTCAATCATTTTCAGCAATGGCATATATAGAAGATAAATTGCGCAAATAACCCTTGTAGTCCATACCCCAACCAAACACATAGCGATCCGTTACTTCTAAGCCAATAAAGTCAGGTGTAACACTAGTAGGAGTATTAGATAATTTTTTCTTTAACAAAACGGCTGACAATACTTTCTTTGCGCCCTTGGCTTGGCAATAAGCAATAAGCTCTTGCAAGGTATAGCCTTCATCCAAAATATCATCAACGATAATCACGGTTTGATCTTTAAGTGAAGTATCGGGTTCTTTATGCCAATGGATACTAACGCCTTGAGTTTTATTACGATATCGGTCGACATGAACGTAATCTAAAATCATCGGTGATGAAATTCGCTGCATTAAAGCAGAAGTGAACATCAATCCACCTTTCATTACACATAAAATTATGGGCACCTCACTATCTAACGTGGATTCAATATCTTTTGCAACAACATCTATCGCTTGATTGATTTCTTGCTCACTAATTAAAACATCCGCATTTTCACGAACTTGAATGATATCTTGGTGAGTTAATTCTTCCATGAATACTGAGTGCTTATGATTTAGTTAATGTACTAGTATCGCTAGTTTCTACCTGCAGCACACGTGTTGGAAATGCCACATCGGCATTATGCTTTTTGATAATCTCATAAACCTTTAATAAAACCTCATGCTTTACTTCATGAAATTTAAGCCAGTTTGTTGTTTTGGTAAATGTATAAATAAAGAAGTCAACGGATGATTCACTGAACTCGTTAAAATTTACAATCATTGTCTGGTTCGTATCAATCTCATCATGGCTTATTAACATTTCCTTAACATCTTTTACGATATCATCCACAACTGCAATATCGCTGTAGCGAAGCCCAATGGTTTCATAAATTCTGCGATGAGACATGCGCGATGGATTTTCAACAATTATGTTCATAAAAATCGAATTTGGAACATAGATGGGTCTTTTGCTAAAGGTGCGAATACGCGTTTGCCGCCAACCTATTTCTTCTACCGTTCCTTCCAGTTCTTTATCTGGCGAACGTATCCAATCACCTGCCTTAAATGGCCGATCTAAATACACCATTAACCCGCCAAAAAAGTTAGACAATAAATCTTTTGCAGCAAATCCAACTGCAATACCGCCTATGCCACCAAATGCCAGCACACCAGAAATACTAAATCCAAGAGTTTGCAACATTACTAATGCAGCAGTAATGAATATTGAAGCCCGAACCAACTTTGCTAATGCATTAGTGGTCGTCAAGTCAACAGGGTTGCCTTTTTCGCGTTGCCGTTTGATATAGGCTTTTTCAAATTCCTTAATAAATCGAATTAAGAACCAGGCAAGTGTCGCTACAATTGTCACATTACGAATTGGACCAATGGCACGAAATATCTCAGCGTCACTTTGGCTTGCTACGATTTCTGCTGCAAATAAAATTCCAATTACCCATACCAACAACCGAAATGGTTTATGAGCTGCTTGAATGAATGCGTCATCCCATGGGTTTGCAGTTTTTTCCGCTCTTGCAGATAATTTTCTTAAGAAAATTCTAAACGCGAAGTTAATTAATAATACTGCTAATACAACAACGAACACTTGTAAGACCCATGGCTTGAAGTACATTGCTAAACTTGAATCACCAAATATTGTTGTAAAATCTATATTTTCCATTTTTAATTCTTTTATAAAGTGAGTTCGCCATAAGGTGATTCTTGATAAGACTCTATCTGTGAAACTGCATACTGCCATTCATTAGAATTTCTTAAAGCTTCATATACTAACGGATCTTTTCTACCGTGCATGCGTGTTAAACGAATTTGCGAAGCTGGATTATTATAGTCTTCTAATTGCTCCGCAACGAGACATGCATTTTCACTGGAATTACAAATCAACGCCATATCACAGCCTGCATCCAATGCTTTTTGTGCGCGCAATAAGTATTCATCACTACAATCTGCTGCTTTCATACTTAAATCATCACTGAATATAGCGCCATTAAATTCTAGCTGTTTCCGCAATACATCTTGTAACCATAATTTAGAAAATGTGGCGATTTGAGGATCTACTTTTTCATAAACAACATGCGCACTCATTAACCCTGCTAAGCCATTATCAATTAGACGCTTAAATGGAATGAGATCTTGCATTGCAATATCTTCAAACTCTCTTGTATCCGTCGGCAATTCTATATGCGAGTCCGCAGTAACGGCACCATGTCCTGGAAAGTGCTTGCCTACGGCCTGCATACCTGCTTTTCGCATGCCTTGTATATAACGTGTAGCAAGTATAGAAACAATCTCTGGGTCTTTATGAAATGCACGATCACCTATCACTTGGCTGACGCCATAATTTAGATCCAATATCGGTGCAAAACTGAAATCAATTCCAATCGAGCGTAATTCAGAAGCCATTAACCATCCACTAGCAGTTGCTAGTTTACCTGCCCGTTTTGGCTCAGAGTCGTAAATTTGACCTAGCAGGTTGATGGCAGGTAATTGCGTGAAGCCCTCTCGCAAACGTTGCACACGGCCACCTTCCTGATCAATTGCAATCAATAATCTGGGATGACGTATTTCATGAATCTCTTCAATAAGTTGAATCAAACGTTCAACAGAAGTGAAATTTCGGCTAAATAAAATCACACCACCTACTTGAGGCGATTGAAGTAATTCTCTCTCTTCAGCAGACATACAATCTGCAGCGAGATCTACCATTAATGGGCCAAGTGACATAAGTGGATTATTTGCGATTACTAACTAGAAGTGAAGTGCGCACATGAATGTGCGAATAAGAGTAGCATCATGGACGATGCCATCAAATTTATAAATCCTCATAAAGCTGTAATTTTGCCGATTCACTAAAAGTTTGTTTATTATCCTAATACTTGATTTCTAGTGATCTGTTTAAATTAATTTTGCCAAAAAAAAGGCCGTCTAATAAAGACGGCCGAATCCAGGAGGAGTCGAGAATAACAACATGTTCAAATAGAGGATATCTGTATCATGTTGAGAGGCTCAGTAATTAATAAGCATATTTAATGCCAAAATTGCTATTTTCATCTATTTCAGGCACTTATCCGTAGTACCCTAGTTTTATGTGGTCGACAACTACTTAAATTCCGACAATTTTGGGCACATTTGTGACAATTTATAGTATTAAAGTCCTGCAAGTAGCTTGATTAATAACGGTTTTTTGACTATTAATTATATCCATTGCATGGGTGATTAATTTATATACAAATTCTTTTTTTTAAATGCGTAATCCATCATTCGCGCATGATTTCTATTTATACTGGACAAGACTACACATTGTCGCATCAACGCGATTCAGAGAGACACAATAAAGAGTTGTGTAATAGGTCAGATATTAAATAAATATAAAAATAATGATTGAATCTGTATATCAAGCACTACTCGATAGCGAACAGCTTGTAGAAGACCCCAATCAAAGAAAAGTCATTCAGGCTTTACAGATCCTGCATGATGAACTTAGTGCAGATAATCCGGATGACTCGACAATTATAGATCGTTTCACTACTTTTCTATCGCGCAAATCTAATACAAGAACTATACAAGGTCTCTATATTTGGGGAGGTGTAGGACGCGGCAAAACATTTTTAATGGATCTGTTTTTTTCTAACCTCCATTTTCAAGATAAATTACGCTTGCATTTCCATCGTTTTATGGATCAAGCACATAGTATGTTAAAAAACTATCGTGATGAACCCGATCCACTCAAATTAGTTGCAAAAGAATTCTCTACAAAAGCAAAGGTACTTTGTTTCGATGAATTTTTTGTAAATGATATTGGCGATGCGATGATTCTCGCAGGTTTGCTTGAAGGATTGTTTGAAAACAATGTTGCCTTAATTGCTACTTCTAATGTTGAACCTGGCTTACTTTATAAAGATGGCTTACAACGCGAACGTTTCATGCCAACCATCCAACTATTACAAGAACATACCAAAATCATTCATCTCGAAGGTGAAACAGACCATCGCTTTGAATTCTTACAGACAAACGATGTATATAATCACCCTATCGATTACGCATCACGTGATTGGCTTAAGCATAACTTCCTCAGTCTAGCCAATGAACGCGTTGAATCCTCTTGGGAAAAAATAAAAATTAATGACCGCGAGATCCAAACCATTCAACATACAGATACGATAGCTTGGTTTGATTTCAAAGAGATCTGTGATGGACCACGAAGTGCTTCGGACTACATCGCTATTGCTAAACAGTTCAATACTATATTAATTTCACATGTACCTATCTTTAATGGCAAAGATGATCAAGCTAGAAGATTTATCAATATGGTAGATGAATTTTATGATAGAAACGTTAAACTAATTTTGTCTGCAGAGGCCAGTCCCGCTAAACTATACGAAGGTACTAGTTTAGAAGCCGAATTTGGCCGGACTACCAGCCGTTTGACTGAAATGCAGTCTCATGAATATCTAGAAAAACAACACCAACCAAATTAAAGAAATTATCTAGGGAGTAAAAAATGAAATCAGCTGTACGTATAGCAATTACTGGAGCCGCAGGAAACATTGGCTATGCAGCCACATTTAGAGTAGCCGCAGGAAATATGCTTGGCCCAGATCAACCTATCCTATTACAGCTTATTGAAATCCCCCCTGCCCTTGATGCGTTAAAGGGTGTTGAAATGGAATTACGCGATTGTGCATTCCCATTGCTACACGACATTATCTGCACAGCAGACGTAAATGAAGGCTTCGGTGATGTCGATTACGTTTTATCAATTGGTTCGAAGCCACGAACCAAAGGCATGGAACGTGCAGATTTACTTAGCGAGAATGGCAAAATATTTGGCCCGCAAGGTAAAGCAATTAATGACAACGCAACTAAAGACGTAAAAGTACTTGTCGTAGGCAACCCGGCCAACACCAATGCACTTATCGCATGTAATAACGCACCCGATATAGACCCATCACAATTTACTTCCATGATGCGTCTCGACCACAACCGTGCGATCAGTCAATTAGCATCTAAAACTAGCGCCAAGGTAACCGACATCAAGAAGATGGTCGTGTGGGGAAATCATTCCCTCACACAATTTCCAGACATTGGCCACTGCACCGTAAATGGCAAAGATGCCAAATCACTCGTAGACGATGCATGGTACAAAGATGAATTCATGCCCAAAGTACAAAAACGTGGCGCAGAAATTATAAGTGCGCGTGGCGCATCTTCTGCGGCCTCAGCTGCATCTGCAGCCATCGACCATATGCGTGACTGGGTGCTCGGCACAAATGATTGGGTAAGCATGGGAATGATCTCTAAAGGCGATTATGGAATTGCCGAAGGACTAATGTACTCCTTCCCAGTTACATGCAGCAATGGAAGTTATGAAGTGGTTCAAGGACTAAACCAAGACGACTTCAGTGTTGAAATGATGAAAGAAACTGAAAAAGAATTGCTGGAGGAACGCGAAGCAGTAAAAGACCTACTTTAATACGTGAATGTATATACGCAAGAACATGAGCTGCAGCAAGCATATTGTTCCAATATATAAAAAAATGAAACCCTTAAGTAAATCGAATATAACACTCTGTTTGATTTTTTCTCTGATACTTTTAGTATCTTATGGCTGTGCCACACCTATAAATAACACAGTTGTTGCAGGATCTTCACATAATCTTCCACCTGGAATGAAGCAAATAGATAATTCATTTTGGTGGAAATGCCAGTTTAGAATGGCTTGGCCTAATAATGAACCTAATTGGGCAGTAGACCTACTTCTTGCTCATGCTGTAGTTTCACCTGTCCTATCACAGCATGCAGATAATATTCCGTATTGGCGATTCCACAGAAGAGCTGCTCGCGACGATGTGGGACACCAATTTACTTTTCTATTTTACAGCTCGCCGCAAATTGCATCTTCTGTTTTTGCAGCAATCAACAAGAGCGAAGTATTAGAGAATACTGTGAAAGCCAATCTATTAGATAATGTGTATATGAATGATCCTAAACAACCTAAGCGCCCACACATTGGCGACACCAGTGACCCAACCTGGTCTTCAGAGCTACAGAAACATTGGCCCACATTCATAATGGGTGTGAGCTCCCTTTGGCTAGGACTTATAAGCGAGGACATGCAGCACTCTTCCCAAAATGTTGATGATATAAATCTCTTATTGGATGAATACCAGCAAGTCGAAACTAGCCTTGCGAGCAAATGGAGAAAGGAAGGGCAACACGCACTACTTCACCATTTGAGTGCAGTATTTGGCTATCAACCGATGCTGATAAAAAAAGAAATAAGATTTTAGTTCAATAATGCACTCGTTACATGCAGCACTGAAAGTTATGAAGTAGCTTAATATTTAAACCAAATCGATTTCAGTGTAGAGATAATGTAAGTAACAAAAAAAATTACTGTAAGAATGAGATGCTTTAAAAGATTACCTTTAATTTATTATCTAGCAGGCTCAGAATACACCAGCTTGAAGCACCTAGTTTAGTTAATTTTACATTTTCTTACCCGATTCCGAGAGAACCAAGAACAGCTGCAATTAAAATAACCACAACAATTATACTTAAGGCAAAAGTTAAGAACTGGAATGCAATCGCACTGGCACCTAAAAATGCTGCACCGCCTGAATTACGTATTGGCTCTTTTTAGCATAACCAATTACACCAAAGATAATTGCTAGTCCGCCTAAAACTGCAGTTAGAATATCAATAAACTTATCAATATCCATTGATGATTTCGTTTTTGATATGGATAGCTCTTCACCCTTTAACTTCGCAACAGTAGCATCTTTAATTGCGACAGCTTTTTCAGCAATCGTTTGTTCAAGCGCAGGTTGTGGGACATATGGGCCAGCCCAGAAATGAACCAATGCCATCATTAATGCAATAGCGCCTAGACCTATCCCGATAAAACTTAAGGACGAACTTTGTTTTTCCATATAAATTTATAAAATAAAATTAACCTACTTATTTTACTACTACTCAATACAACTATTTAAATAAAAAAAGGCCTCATAAAGACCCTTTTTTAAGTGTGCTATAAATTATTCTACTGATAAACATATTTTTTATAGCGAGAGATATTTGACCAAACGATGCCTGAGAGTTTTTGAATGCAGACTGTACTTCTAGTACAAGAGCATTTCGAAAACTCGGAAACAAAGTTAGCGCTAAATAGATCCGCTATAAATTGACACCATCCCATTCCGTTACAAAGTCATTAATATACCTAGCGACCTCATCTGGGCGATCTTCCTGCACCCAGTGTCCGGCACGTTCTAAATATTGCACACGGGTTGGACCAGAAATTCTTTCTTTTAATTTTTCAGCAGCCTCACATGACATAAAGTTATCTGCCACACCCCACATCACCATAGTTGGGCAAGTAATTTTACTATGATCAACATCAGTGTCTGAATTTTGCGGGTCTGCAGAGATACGAATTAAAGACTTAAATCCAGTCATACCTGGACCACGACCCCAAAATTGCAAATAATTTTGTTTGCAATTTTTATCGGTAAAGGGTGCGCCATCATAGCTACCCATACGCATCAAAGCTGGAAAACCAGCAACTGCTTGCGGCAATGCTTGCTCTAACACTTCATCGGGTGCGCCATCTAAACCCGCCAAGGCTTCTACTTCACACACCGGCCATTGATCGAAGCAAACTGGATTAATTAACACAAGTCGAGAAATATAGTCGCAATACTTAGTTGCAAATACTTGTGCTACACCTCCACCATGATCGTGAGCTACCAGTATGACTTTGCCTTTTAAGCCAAGACCTTCAATTACACCTTTCACTGCCTCCGCTTGATTCATAAACGAGTGCTTAAATTTATTTAGTGGCATATCAGACTGTCCGTAACCCACCATATCCATGGCAAGGGTTCGATATTGTGGAAGCTTAGCCTGCACATGTCTCCATAATCTCGCATTAGTGGGAATACCATGCACCATCAGCAACGTAGTATCTCCGCTACCACTTTCTTCGATATTTATATTGATATTCAACCCATCTACAGTTACTTCTTGTTTCATAACTTCTCCTTTTTGTATGCAGTTATTATTATGTTTGTTTTAAAATTTTTAAGATTGATTTTGTATAAGCTCTTAGGAATTCTCTAGCATTTTGAGATTTACTCATTACACACATCCCTTGCGCACTTCCAGTTAATAATTTAGCCAAATCTTGTACATCTGTATTTTTAGCTAGAGCTCCTTTTTTCTTAGCGCGTGTCAGCGCGCTTGAAAATGTTTCTTCCATTTTTTCAAAATAAAAAGAAACTTTTTTGGCTACTTTCTTATCCCTTGGGACTAGCTCTATCTGCGAATTCATCATCAGGCAGGTGAAATCTCCCTTACAGTCAACTAAAAATTCTTCGAGTGATTCAAAATATTCCTGAATGCCAAGCAGTCCATTTTCGTAGTTATCAATCTTATCCATTCGTTTCAGGAAAACATCATCTCGATATTTATCCATGGCTTTAAGATATAAGCCGTGCTTACCACCATATGTCTCATATAGGCTGAATCTGTTTATGCCAGCACCTTGAATGAGATCCTCTACAGAAGTTTTTTTATAGCCGCGTTGCCAAAATAAATGCATTGCACGGTCGATAATCTCATCTTGATCGTCTATTGATTTACGGGGCACTTCTTTATTCTATTCTGAACGTATATTCAGAATTCTAGCAGGCAGAGAGATTTTTTCGCAAACTTGTATAATTTTTAAGCAAAAAAACCCGCTAATAAGCGGG
>Ga0224508_10002098_pt1 | contig 17302 bp, 6 predicted proteins | sample SF_Jan12_sed_USG_4_FD_170157 | JGI IMG/M metagenome (GOLD analysis project Ga0224508, IMG submission 170157) | Sediment microbial communities from San Francisco Bay, California, United States - SF_Jan12_sed_USGS_21 | ecosystem: Environmental > Aquatic > Marine > Sediment | place: USA: California... | reverse complement strand
GAATTTCAAATCTGTTTAGACTTGAACTCTCCGACGGATGGAGATTATTGTATACTGTAACCCATCAAGGAAAAACGACTTTTTGTATTATTTTAGATATTTGTGACCACAAGGAATATGAAAAATTGTTTAGATATTAATTTAAAAAAAATATTTTTGAAATTTTTTTTGGTTTTAATAAATGGACCAGAATAACTCTCAAATAATTGAATTCCTTTGAACAAAGCCATGGATTTTCTGACTATTTACAGCGATTAGGGTTACAAATATTTCTTGATTGTTTGGAAAAAGACAAAAAAACAGTGACAGAGTCAGACGTTCAAAAAGCGTATTCAGAGATGATAATACAATTGGATCCTGATTTTGGTAACCACTTTACAACATTTTCTGATCTAGAAAAAGAAATTCTAATTGCCTTGGCCAATTCAATTGAGAGCCCAAGTGAAATAGCCTCAGAGATTAGGAAACCAGCGTCCACTTTACCTAAAATACTAACGCGATTGATTAATCAAGATGTTGTTGAAAGGTATAGAGAGGGCAAATATCGCATTATTGACCCAATCTTTGCTGATTGAATGTTTCAAAGATATGACAATCTGGTCATGTAATATACGAATTTGCCTATGTATGCGTTTTTGCATATTATGTTGTATTTATAAAAAAAATCTATGTTCTAATTTTTAATTTTTTTGTTATTGCTATTTAGATTAGAAAAAATCTTCATCGTCGTCATCAAAAAGATTAATTTGAATTATTTTATCAAAAATTGGTTCTATTGCCTTAAAATTAATTTCACATCATGTAAATTATGGAAGAGCAAGACTTCTTTGACGTTGGTAGATAATGCCTAATTAATCTATAATGATTATCAATTGAAGAAGATACAGAAAAAAATTCAATCATCGGAAAACTGAATAATTTCAGCCCATTTTGCATACCCATAAGAGTCGTCTTTTTGAAGATCTGGACCTGAATACTTAGAAAGTAATTTTTCAAGAAAATCTCTTAACCCTTGTTCTTTTTCGCAATCTTTCTCAACTAATTCCACTGCCAATGTCCACCAATCTTGATTTTTTGCATTTAATTGGGTTAATTCAATAGCCCCTCCTCTCTCATCATCCTCAATTCTATCCACTGGTTCAATTTTTTTCTTAGATTTTATTTTAAATTTCAACTGTTTTCTTTTTTTCTCAATCTTAACTACCGAATTTGCACCATCACAAAATTTGGTAAATGCATTAACCAGTGTTGGATCTGACTTCCAAGACCATTTATCCCAATTTTCCAGGATGCCTACAAGATTTTTCTCAGAGTGTGAAAAATCACTTTGTTTGAATCTCCACTTGCACTCTAATTTTTTTTTATCATCTCCCCTAAGTTTAACCCCAACAAAATCATTTTTCTTTTTTGGAAAATAGTAATCTAACCTGTTTTCAATTTCAATTTCTTTACCATGAAGGTTAATAAACCAATTATTCAACTCGATGGGAATCATACCTTTTAGAAACCACCTTATTTCCCATGGCATTATTATTACATGATTTTTAATTTATTTAAGAAATTCAGAAAACAATATAATCATTATAAACTATCTATATTATTGAGCAACATTTTTTTTCCAACAACTAGAGAAAGAAATCTTGGCCGTCACATTTTACGAAGAGAATTTAGCTCAATTAAATCTGATCCTCAAATTCTTACTCTAATAGGAATTTCTGGAAAAAATAGCTCAATAGAATACGGTAACCACTTAAGGTGGTTTATAGGACTCGAAAAAGGTTATCCAAATGAATTCGTTTTATTTAGGCGTCAAGCTGACGAAAAAGCAACTTGGATAAAAAAATTCAAAGTTTCAGAAAAAGGTGATTTAAGCAGTACTCTAAACAACAATCGCAAAACGACTCTTACATTAGAGTCTGATGATAAACTCGGTAAAATTTTTGCCGAAGTTAATCTTACTTCAAGAGAATATTTTGAATATGTTTTCAAGTTTCCATCTCTTGTGGGTTTTTTAAAAATATCACTAACAGAACTCTCATCAATTACAAAGGTACTCAAAACATTTGGTAGAAGGGCATCTGATTATAAATTAAATACCATTTCACACAAAAAACAAAATATCCCATCGGGTCAAAAAGTCGTAACTAGAAATATTGACTATAACAAAAAACAGCCCAAGATCTTTACACTTTACAAAGGTCAACTGGTCGACGAGTATGTTCTTAAAAGTTCTGGTAATCTAAATTTAGTTAATGTTCTTCTTGACGAAATCAGAATAAGAACACATGTACCGATAGAACTAGAAGTAGAATTTTTGTATATGAAAGAAGACTGTGTTAAAGGTAAATGGGTCAAAGTAGAAGTCGTAGAATCACCAAAAACATTTGTTGAGTCCGTTACAGATAAAGATTCACTTTTCAACCTTCTTCTAAAACGAAGGTTTTGGAGTGATGTTAAAAATCGATACTTAAACCGACATACTGACGATACAGTTCCATCTGAAATTCAAACTCTTGGACCCAACAAAGTCAAAGTATACCAACTCTACGGACACGAAAATTTTTCAGAACTAGTAGATCTTATACAATCTACTTTTTCACAATCTGGTTTGTTATACCGTTCAAATTTGGAATCTTTTTTGACCCAAAGCTACGAGTGGACCCAGATTATTACTCCTCACAATCCCGACGAATTAGCATTTTTGTTACTTCTTTCTACGGATGTCAACATTGCTACTTTATTGGGTCTGCACACTGTTGACCGGGGACAGGCACCTGACTTCAAATATAAAGATACACCAGCTCACGGTAAATTTTTTGGAAACTGGGATTATAAAATAGAGGGACAATGGTCTACAAACAATTCTACTCAAAAATATGGTGCAATCTTCTATGATCTTTTACATGCAAAATCTCCACGTATAGAGACTCCTCCCATAAAAATACATGATACATTAGAAGGCATCAGTTTTGAAAGACAACCAAGTATTTCTGATGATGCACCTACCGGAAATCGTAGGCGATTCAATGTCGGACTTGGATGGGATTTAGAGCAACGATTCAATCTGTTTGCACCCGTAGCCTTTGATGTATTCAGAAATGGAAATCTACTAACCACAAAATTTGACTTTGATGGTATCACTAGTAAGATAGCCCCATTTGTTCCTGCTAGAACTGAAGAAAAGCCTAAGAAATGGGAAAAAGGAAATAGAAAGATCAAATTTTGGTCATCGCTTCCACACATACCTCCTTTTAGTTTCCCTAGTAGGGTAAAAGAGGCAGAACATGTTTTTGTAGATGAATCAGCACCTTTTGGCTCTAGTCGTTATAAAATCAGAGGCGTCGATATTTTTGGAAGATATCAAAGTCCTGGTCCAGAAATACAACATGTTGTTAATCCAATAGATGTTGCCGTTCCTTCTCCTCTTAATTTAAGCTCTGAAATTATAAAACGAGGTACAACCTTCTATTTGACTGCAAGATGGGATTGGGATTTAGAACAAAGGTTATTTGCACCTGATCTTGATAAATTTGAGGTCTACTGGTTTGTTGGAAAACAAAACATTACGGTTCCAGCAGTTATTTCTTGGGTAAATGAATCACTTTCTGGAAGTTCTTCACAATTAAAGTATGAAGTAAGATTTGTAATTCAATCTACTAATCTTCAATCTATAATTAATTTTGCCGATTTGGCTGGAAAAGATCTAATTGTAAGCAATGGTGGAAGAAGGTTTGATTTAACTAACGTACAGATTGAAGGTGCACATAGTGATACATACAGTCTAGTTGGAGAAACGATTCCAAAAAAAGAAGTCAAACCAGGTACTTCAACTATAATCAATGTAGGGACCCATGGAATTCTGATAAAAAAAAATGCAGACAAATTAAATCAGATTCCTGTTGTAGTTAACAGTTACTCTGCTTCTTCAGCAACTGGTCAATCAGTTGAGCTAATAGTTTCTGAAAAATATACAACTGCGCTTAACGATACTGGTCCAAGTATTTTGGTGATTAATTCTCTTGCATATCCATTAATCAATAGTATGGGGAGTCCGACTGGAACACACATAGCAACACATACTGCGGGAGCTAAACTTAATATTATTTCCACAATACTTGGTACCCCATGGGATGTTACCTCTCTTCCTATACCTGGTAGCTTCTGTATTGTTGAAAAAGCAGATGGATCCCAATGGGTTGATTTTAGTGATGCAAATTCATGGGCTGCAATGCCTTTTTCTAATCGTATTGATATTCCAAAACCAAGCTCTTATCCACTTGTAAATGATAGTAGTTTTGGTATTGAGGATTCCATATCGGGAATTGTTTCCTCATCTAATACACCACGTCTTTCTGTTGTGTACAATCTTAGAGATGCAGTTCGTAAAATCTGGAACAGCTCAGATACATATGACATTGGTGATTTGATTCAATTCAAAGGCAGATACTATGAATCAAAGATTCCAAATAACACTGACCACGAACCCCCAACTAATTCTATTCCAGCAGAGGATTCAAATTGGAGAGAAGATGTTGATTGGAATTTATCAAACCTAAAGTTCGAATCAAATAATTTTGTATCTACCTCACAAAATATACTATCTGGGTTTGACATTAAAATTCCCTCTTCTACAGCGCTGGGAAATCAAAAGGTGATTAGCAACTCATCTAGGGCCAATCCAGAGTTTGTTGTGGCTGTTCCCTCAAATTATAATCAAAACAACGCACTTACTACACTAACACGACCATTTGAACTAAGTAAGGATAAATTTTCTATAAATATTGGTTCATCAGATGTATCTTTTAAATCCAAAGAAGTGGGTTCAAGGTGGGTCAAGTGTCATTTACCCTCTTCTCTGCATTACATAAACGAGTGGCGTTTGTGTGCTATTGAAGCCAATCCAGAAATAGTAAATGAGAATGATCTTGCACTTACTTGGAGTCTCTCTACTATGTATGAAGAGGAAGATATAGTTGCTTATGGCAGCGCCTTTTACATCTCTAAGGTTGGTAATAACAAAGGAAATATTCCGACAACTGGTATCGCCGGAGAGGATCCTTACTGGAATCAACTTTCTGGTACTGTGACAGTACAGATGAGTGGATTACTCTCAAAAAAACATTTCAAGATAATAAACTGGTTATTAGATGAACACGGTGATTATCATTTTGAATTAGAAAATCTTGTGTTTCCCGCTACTCGAATTGTTGATGACGTAGAAGAAGAAATTGAAGTTGAGCTAGCAGCTGGAGGCTCAGCCATAAAACTTGAATCACCTCAATTTCAGGTTGCCACATTTAAAATTCCAAGTGGCACTGATCAAGATTTTTATAACAATGTCGATGGCGGCCAAGTTACATATCGTGTTGCAGGGAACAGCACTGAACGTCTAATATCATCAGTAGTAGCTATAAGCAAGGTAACAATAAGCAGTAAAGACTATCTCAAGATTGGTTTCTTTCCTTATCTTGATCCAGATAATTCTTTTAGGAATCCTTATGGTTCGCAGATAAGGTTTTACCCTTCATTCAAAAAGGAACTACAATCAATATCAGAAGAGCAGATTAGAGACAAAGATCCGATTTATCTTTCAGCTAGAACTGTAGTTCTAGAGGATACAGGAAATGAATTCAAGGGATACATGGCCTCCCCTGTCACTCCCAAACCTAAAAAAGGAAAGTTAGATCTAGCAGCTACGGCAACTGCTACAGCAGACGCGATAGTAACAGGCCCTTCTGTTCCAAGAATTTATGCAAGACCCTTCAGCGGAAGCTCCTCTTACGCCCTGTCGTGGTCTCCCCCATCACCATCCCTACCAAATGCAACTTACAACGTTTTCCGAATTTCTGGTGAATTTCTTGAAAAAAAACGTGTAGAATTGGGTGTGTCATCAAAACAGGATGTTTTAGATCATCATTTCAATGAGATTGCTGATGCAATATCACTTAGAAATCCTACGCCACGTACAACTACCAGTTATACAGATAAAATTGAAGGAGGAGAAGGTCAATATTACTACAAAATTATAACACAAGACGCATCAGGACAACCAAGTGACTGGGCTTCTAGCCCCGTCATAGGACCAATCTATACTTTAAATCCTAATCCACCTGATCCTCCAACACTCCTAAAGGGACCACAAATTGACGGAAAAGTAACTCTAGAATGGGACGTGGATCCAAAGGTTGACCAATATTGGATTTACAGAATGATTAATAACGAATATGATGGTTTTAGTCCAATAAAAGTAGACATTGCTAATCTTCAGAAGGTCCCACTGATTGTGGGCCAAGAAAAAAAGCCAATACGTTTTACTGGTAGGGTCAACCCTACCATGGATCTATTCTTTGTACCTGATATTTACTACCGCCTCATCGGTTTGTATCTCAAGGAAGATTATGAGAACTGGTTAAGCGATCCAACACTAAACATTGTCACCTATCTTGACGGAACCACAGGAACTGATGTAACAATCATTGGTAGAGATGGGTCAGTCTATGCCCCATACCCCAAACTTCCAGGGGATTTCATCTGGAGCCAAGACGAGAATCAAAATGAACTACCTTTTGGTCCTGATATGACCATTGAATACCTAGTTGAGGAAGAAAAGGTGTTGCCAGGTTATTGGCAAGTGGTTGGAAATAGCATTAAAATTCGCAAGACGGTCAATATTGCAGTCTTGGTTGGATTATACAGGCCAAAAGATTTTGATTCTTCTAATCCACAAAATCCTTTACAGGGAACACTTGACCTAAGTGGACAATATCCAATTATCAATAATGTAAGTGATGGTACCAATCAAGTAGAGGACGGTTCTCAAATCGTCATTGTTTACAAAGAAACGAATCAGACTTCTGCTCCGCAAAAAATTTTGTTTGGATCTTATCCAGTCAAAAAGGGCAAAATAGAACTTGTGTCTGGCTATCCACTTCCATTAATTGATGGACAAAGTGCTATAAACCAAATCCCATTATTTTCTTACGCTCAACCTGTAAATAATATTCTTGGAGTCTACCAAAAAAGTGAATATGATGCTGATCCAAAAACAGCTGCTAATTATTATTCAGGAACTGCATCTTTTGATGGCTTGATGATATCAGGTATTGGGTTGCCAGACCACGAGAAGGTAGTGATTGTTGTTCGCCAGCTCAATATAGTTTCTGCAAGTTCATTGGAATATTACTCTCTGCGAATTGAAGGACTTCCTCAAGCAATCTCAATCAAGTCTGTTAAGGTAATAAGTAACAACCAACTTCAAAATATTTCTGGTTTTGTATTTGATCCGCAGCACCCTGAAAGCATGACACTTCCTACAGGATCAGTTACTCCCCCTACCACAGGGGAACCATGGCCTCAGATCATCATAAATTACTTTGATGATACAAACATGTTACGAACCATCAAAGTGCAACCATCTGCATCTACAGTAAATGATCCCCGTAACCCAACAACAATTAATTCAATTGGTTTATCTCCACACATAAAAGATGTAATTGGAGTTTGGAGAACAGATGAGTATAATGATACCAACATTGACATGACAAAAGAACTGGTTGTGACAAAATCAAACAACCTTTTCAAATGGACTCGAGGAACCTCAACAATCTTGGTTCATTCTGCTCTTAATTTACCTACCATTGAGAACGGTCGTGCAGTACCAATGGTAATACGATTCAGGGATCAAAATGATCAAGATCACTACCTTGATCATGTTCCAGGACGTTTTAGGTATACTGATCAAGTGCCACATCTTAATGTAGAATCAACCTATCAAATAAGAGCAATTAGAACTCCTCAATACATCTTGAATGGAACAAGTATGCCAGTTACACTTCCATCTTTGTATAGTGAGGAAGACGTTCCAATAATAATCAAGTCTGGCCTTTCTAATAAGGAAGAATTCGATGTTAAATCTGGAGACCGTGTATAACCAGGATCTGATTATTGATGAATCTATTCACATTTTTTGTCACATCCACGGTGGATATAGAACATACCATTCAAAATTTTAAACCATATGGACCAGACTATACAAACGATAATTTTACAAAATTCAGTTTTAAGTTAAATCCGTCGAACCTTGATTTGATTGCCCCTTTTGATTGTGAAGTGACAGTACTTGATCCTGGTCCTCCTTACAAGATTGCAATAAAACCAAGAAAACCCATTTATGAACAAATTTTTACTTATCTCAAAGAAAACCATTACCTGCCTGAAATTCCCGAACTTATAGTATTTGATGATATAAACTATGTTGCTACCACACGAACTTTCATAACCTCTCATTCAGAACAATTTCCTGAAGAAATAAAGCAACAAATTATTAACCAAGATGAAACTACAATAAATCAAGTTTTAGAAAATATTAACAATGGTTTTCGTTCTATAACGTTTAATCTTGGGGAAAAAATTGGAAGCGGAATAGCAGATAATTTTATAGCACTTCAGATCTTAACATCTACATTTGTTAGTAAAAGACTATCTCCAGACAATTTTTCTCTACCTGAAAGAAACGAAATTGATCCACTTGTTTTTTGGAGTGGGTTAGTTCAATATCATGATAATATCGAAGGAATTTTTTCAGATAACACCATAGTACAAAAAATTAAGACATGGCTTCAATCTCACAAAAGATTACTGGTGGAAGTAAGAGATGAATACAATTATCCACTTAAGTTGAACGGATTTTATGATGGGAAATTTAAGATTAAAGATTCTCCCTTAACTGCGAAATATACCAATAATGATTTAATTCAAGGTTTATGCCTTTTTAATAATACCACATCTATTATTGTAGATGGATTAGAAAACGAGAAAATCCTAATGAATAATTCCTCTCATAATAATATACAAAATATACAATTGGGCACCAATGCGATTATAGATTTATCTTCAATCCCTACACAAAATCTTCCCTATCATCTTATACTTTGGTTTATGAAACCTTCACGTTGGTTTTCCCCACAACAAGCCTTACCTACTAGTGGATTTAACACTCCTTCTTATTACACAATTGGTAATACGGTTGAATTTTTTATAGAAGGCCCAGATTACTTTCAGGATCTTTATAATGAAATCATGAAAATTAATTCATCTGATCACTATTTTCATCTTCTTGGTTGGTCATTAGATCCAAAAGATGTTAATCTTGTAAAAAACACTATAAATACTAATCTTATGTGGGCTTTTAGTAGAATTAATACATCTGTTTATGAACAAATAAAACCTCGTTTTATCACGTATTACCATCCATGGTGGGATTTGCTGCATCCGGAAAGTGGCTTACTAAATCTTACTTCATTGCTTAATTCAATGAATGCAGAATATGTTAGGGATGGCAAAAAATTACCCACAAGTCCAATTGGTTCATTATCCTATACTGAAGGTGATCATCATATGAAGATTGTTTCAATTAATAACTCTGATGGACAAATTGCGTATTGTGGCGGTATAGATATTTGGGCAAACAGATTGACTGATTCTTTTCATTTGGATTCAAGTTCAATTAATAACCTAATGCCCACAAATCTTCATGATGTCCAACTGAAGGTTAAGGGACCTGCAGCAGCAGATTTGGAAAGAGTTTTCAGAAATAGATGGATAGATCATCCAGATTCATCTCCAAAAAATATTTCAGATCCTGGAATTCCATCAAATGTCCTAACAGGCAATGTTGTACAAGTAGCTTGTACTGTACCCAATATTTCAGGTCCAAATGAATATAAATTTGCCAGATATGGGGACACAACAATTTTTGAAACAGTTAAGAAAGCAATTCAAAATGCACGACAGTATATCTATATAGAAGATCAATATTTTGCCAACAAAGAAATTGCTAAATTAATTCACGATCAATTAGAAAAACTTGATTTTGTTGTAATTGTAGGACCTGGACCATTTGGACTTAATCAATTTGTCGATGGATTTCATAATATGATTCATACTGACATTTGGAATGAGATAAAAAATTATCTTATTTTAAAAGGACATCTGACAAAACATCTAATAACCGAACATATGGTAGAACCATTACTTTGGAGCATCTTTCATTCAAGAAGCGATATTTCATTTTCTGAATTCAGGAGAATCATAAAACAAAGCTCTCACGCAAACAGAAAATTTCGAGCATGTTACCTAGAAAATAATAATGGAGAATATATCTTCCCCCATTCTAAGATAATTATTATTGATGATCTTTTTGTTTCTTGTGGTTCTGCTAATCTTGATGCAAGAGGCATGGGTCACATTACTTTATCCGACAATAATGAAACTGAAAAAGCTGCCAGTACCGAATGTAATATGATGTGTATTGATACATGTTTAACTGAAAATGGAAAAAGAAAATTTGCACGAGATCTAAGAATACGTCTTTGGTCAGAACATTTAGGACATCCAATATTTCAAAAAAATTCAAAAAAATTTCCTTACAGTTTTCTTAAAGAACCAACTGAAGCATACGAAACATTTTGGAAAAACCCTTTATCTAATACAAGGATTCGAAGATATGCTTGAAGTTTTCCAAAGGATATAGAAATTGCCTATTCCGCCTAACTATGAAATTTTAAAAAATGCAAAACCTCTTTCCAAATTATTTGAATCATTTTCAATTCCTAATGAAATTTTTAATGGAAATTTATCTTCGGCTTCAATATTAGACCAAGTTTATTACACCAATTCTCGTTATGAGTTTGGCAATAATGTACTGTACATGTCTATTGATATTATAGTGCCCTCAGACCTTAAAATAACTTTAGCAGGATTAGATTATGTATCTTTTTCATTTGGAAATGAAGATTACTTTGCTTGTACCATAAATATTGCTTGGTCAAGTAATGATTTGTCTATTCTTCTTAATGACTTGATCCTAGCATTACATTTTTCCGATGATTTATTATGGCCGATTCAGTTTGATAATGAAAATAAAATACCGTTAAAGGACAGTGATCATAATTTTCTTTTGAAAAATAACAATATGGATATAGAAAACAATCCAGTTTTAAATGAAGATGAAATTCAGCAGAACAGAAATGTTTCAATAAATTCTAGAGGTAGTATTGTAATCAACAAAGATTTTAACTTTGATATAAAAGGCTTTGACTCATTTTCACTAAAACCCTGCAAGATTGCAGGAGACATTCCAATAGCATTTACTTTTGAAAATATCAAACTTGACTTATCAAAGAACAAATCCATTCAAGAAATATCTGAACTTGGATTAGAAGATGGCTTTCAGGGAATCTATATAGAAAAACTTAGAGTTTATTTTGGAGGATATCTCAATTTCTTGCCAGACCTTACTACTGAAAATTTTGCCATAGGGACAGGTGGACTGACTGGAAAGATTTCTGCAACGTTTGACTTGCAGTACAATGATTCAGTGAAGATCTTTGAAGGCGATGCGGCAGGACAAATCTTTGGAATTCCAATAGGATTAAAAAAATTCTCACTAGAGATAAAGAAAAATGAAATCATATCTTCTGATATTCAGGGTCAAATAGTTCTTCCATTCTTTGAAAAACCAATCGAAGTTGAAATGTCAATTGATCTTAAAGGAAACATCTCATTTAGTCTCAAAGGAATTAATTCTTCAACACTAGTAGAGTTGACAAAAGAGGATTTCTTGACTATGAAAGTCACCAGTTTTAATTTCAATTACACAAAAGATGAAGAAATTTCCTTTGCTTTAGGTGGGAGTGTAAAACCAGAGTTTGGAGATGTGCGATGGCCTGAAATTCAGCTCAACAGTTTGAAGATAGCAAGACTGCTATCCGAAAATAAATGGGACATACAAGTTGATGGTGGTTGGATAAACTTTGAAAAACCTCTGGATTTTGAGATAGGTCCCTTCAAAGGCTCCATAACAAAAATTGGTTTTGGTTCTGGAGAGAGTACTAACTTTATTGGATTCAGTGGTTCTTTATCACTTGTTACAGGAATTGGAATTGAAGCAATTTTTGATGAACTGTTAATCAAATACCCAAGTGATTCTTCGGTATCAAACTTTTTCAGTAAAATTTCCTTGGAGTTAAAGAGCGCCACTGTTGGCGTTCACATACCTAATGCTCTTTCCTTGATTGGTCAGATTAGGATGTTAGAGGAAGGTTTTGGAGGAAGCTTGGACATTACTATCATTCCAACTGAGATGCGCATAATGGGTGGAGCTGAATTTGGACATGCAAATGATAATCAAGGTGGATTCAATTACATGCAAATTATTTTTGCGATTGAACTTCCAGCACCGGGGTTTCCACTGGGTTCGACTCCGTTATCGCTTAGAGGATTTTCTGGAAAATGGGCAAATAATATGGGACCATCAATGGAGCCTGGGTGGCCCTGGGCAATTGCACCCCCAAAGGGCATATTGCCACTTTCAAAAATGATTCCTGAGAGAAATTCAAAATTGTTTGCAGCTGGAATCAAGATAACATCAACTGATGGAACCCTGGTCTCAATAAATGCACTATTAGCATTACTGTTACCAGGCCCTGTAATCATGATAGAGGGTCGTGGTGCAATACTGACAAAATCAGACCCACCACAGGATCCTCCATTTTATGCACTTGTCATGTTTAATGGTAGAGAACACTACATTTCAGCTAACTTTTCCTACAATGGAGATATTGCAAAAGGAGTCATAAAGCTCAATGCGTTAACAGAACTTTTCTTTGACACGCAAAATTCTTCGAACTGGTGGATAAAGGTAGGACAAAAGACACCAAAGAACAAGAGAATCCAAGCTACAATGTTTAAGACAATAAATACTCAATCATATTTTGAATTTTTTTCAGGACCGCATATCCAAGCTGGAGGATATATAGGAATTGAAAAGAAAAAAAGTTTCAAAGTTGGATATGCAAAACTAAAGGCGTACATAGAGGGTGGAGTTGATTTATCATGGAAGCCCGAACATGCAGCAGGATGGCTGGAACTAGTTGCAGATATTGCAGTAAAAGTCTGTGGTTTTGGATTGAGTCTTGGAGCAAGTGGAAGTGTTAGAGGAAAGACCCCATATCCACGTTACCTGAATATTGAAGCCCGATATCATTACAACTTTAAAACTCCTTGGCCTGCTCCAAACATAAAAGGTAGCGGAAAAGTTAAAAAAACATTCAAATCTGGTTCGCGTTTTGATGGCGAGTTTGAGCCTTTAATATCCGAAGTTGTCGTCGAAAGTGCTGTTCCTGGTGCCCTTGTAGAAAAATTGGAAACATTTTCACCATCTGAACACCCAGCCAGTCTAAAAGACGTACCCATTGTAACATTGGATGCACAACCCACCATTTCTTTTAATTATCCAGTAAATGATGATGCCAAAAATTATTCTGGTGATGATTTACCAATTGCTGGAAACCCTTCACATGGGAGACTGTTACACGAGGTTGGAGATGACCGCTACGATTTTTCTATAAAATACTTGAAAATCGAAAGGCTTGATTTAGAAGACGATCTTCAAGGCTATCTTGATCCGGTAAATCCAAAGTGGAAAAATACTTTTGATCCACCAAATGACAGTATTGCAGATAATCCCTGGAAGGAGATTGATCTGTCCTTTGGAGTTTGGCTGGCGGGTCCAAATATGACTGGAAAAGTCGGTGCAACAAATCTAAGACTTTGGTCGCGAACTCCATTCACACAGTTCCGGCAGGTTGAATATGCAACCCCAATGATGATTCAGGCAGGATATTTGTCAACGGGTAGTGTGGAGAGACCCTTTGCCACATGGGCAGCCATGCTAAACGCTTCAATGTCCTCTAGCGGTTCCTCTTCAGGGATAGTTTTATCCACAACTGGAAATCCTTCGCTTTCTGGTAACGACATTGCTTGGCTAAATAACAATCTAAATGGAAACTCCGAAATTGACCTTACTGATGTTTCTGAGCCCGTACAACAAGCAACAGAATCAACAGGGCCTCCACATCTTTCTGCGCTGGTGGAGGAAGGATTATCAGGATATCCATTGCAACATTCAGAAAGCGAATTCATTCGTATTGGCTTTATGGAATTAGAGCTTGCAGAAAACCTTGTGCAGGTAAGTTTGGAAGACGGAATAAGAATCGTTGCTACTCGGAGTAATGCTTCAGTAGTGCAACCATTTGATATTATTGATATACCATTTTACATCATCTCAGATGTTGAAAGACCATTTGATAAAATAGAAGAAATTGTTAGAGGAATTTATTTTGACGGTGCTATTGAGATTAGTTTTCCTTTTCCAGTATCAGAATGTGAGTTGTATCTCTATCCTTTAAAAAGAGAAACTCAACTGTCGGATGATCCATTTTCACCTCTAACTGATGATACTGTTAGACCTCTGTCAGAACATCATGTTCCGCCTCAAGGAAATAAAGAAAATAAAATTTCTTCTACTGGCTATCAAATTTTTAACCCTTCTTCTAAGGATCCGTATTCTTTCCTACTCTATCAGTACAAAATACGAGGTGAGCCATTGAAAATCTTGGTATCCAGGAGAAAACCTCTAGAGCGAGGATCCACATCGGTTGCTGGTTATTCAGTAGAAAATAATGTTGAAGAAGGATTACGTGTTGTTGATATTTCATCTGTAGATGGCAAACCGTTTGATTCTATAAAAATTATCAACACCGAAGCAATGGGTAAGTGGGGAAGCTTCCTTGTTGGTATTGGCTATAGAATAGATATCACCGAAAATTACGAAAAAGGAAAGGACAAAATTGTAGACTTTAACACCAATGCGTGGGGAGAACGTACAGACATTGCAAGTACCGTTGGTTATGATGGTGGTGATACACCAGATTCTTCTGACAGTAATGATTCTGATGATTCTTTGAGCGGGACGGTAGGAGGAACTGCTATTTTAAATGAACCTGAGGACGATGGTATCTTAAAACCTCGTTGTTGTTATAGAATGACTGTAGAGTATAACGCTGGGAAAGCAGATAATACAATAAAACAATTTTACTTTAGGACTGATGGTCCACCTGCAGATGATATTGATTACTATATTGCGTGGCCTATTCCTACTGATGATTATCCTTTATTTAGGAGCTATTCTGTGGGCATTCAATCAAAGTCAAACTATCTCGATAAATTCTACGAGTGGTCTCCATTAGAACTCGTATTAGAAGGTTCAAATAAAACAATACGGTATTTTTCAGCAAGCAAATTACTGTGGTTACAAGTTCAACCACACAAGTTATCTGTAGAGGAAGAAGCTTACATTGATGCAATAAATAACAGTGAAGAAGTTAATTCCATTGATAGAGATAGAATTCCTATGGATTTGACTTTGGTTGCAACTGATACTGAACCTCTGGACCCAGATGTTACATATGTTGCTACACTGGGTTTAGTGTCAAGTGACTTTAAGAGAGTAACAGTTGTAGCTACTGACGCAAGTCAATTTATTCCTCAAGCATTTCCTGCAATGGTGACAAGCACCTATGATCCCACCACCCCATATGATACAAACGCCGTTTTAAAACAACAAGTTGAACAGTCATCTCAAAGCTTCAAATTAGCTTCGCCAATGCAGGTAAATGATGTTGAAAATCAGTCATTTTACAGATTTACATTCAGGACTTCAAAATTTACAAGTTTTAACGACATGATCCAATGGACTGACCTTGGAGAAAATGTTAAGGACTTACCAAAGATGGCCTCAGATACAGGCCGCCCTCTACGTGAAGATGCAATAGATGCTTGCCACCAAATATGGGCTCCAAAAAAACAAAATGTTTGGGATACAAAGACTCTTGTTATGCAACGGCTAGCAAAAAAAGAAGAACTTCTTAAGATAGAAGACGAATTATCCGAAGTAAGTAAAGAATTAGATGAGAAATTCGATGAATCCGTAGCATCTTTGGGTCATGAAAGCCAGATGATCTCACTTGACCCACTACCCAAGAAAACAACTGTACTAAAATCAAATTATGGAATTATTCTAGAATTTCCTCATCATATAGAATTTGAAAGATTAGAAATTTCTGTGAAAAACAACGGTTCGGATCGACAAATTCTTTATGGGTGCTCCTCTTCTGAAACAAGAATATTGATCATTCCAGTTTCAGGAGAAGACTTTTCAGGAGCAACAAGTGTAGAAATAAAATACATGCTTAATGTAGGTAATCATAAACCAAGATATTTTAAAAATGGTAATACTGGCAATTTTGAACCAGCAGTTATTTCATTATAATAGAACTAAATCATGTGAAGGATTAAAAAATATTTCCCGGTATAAGTTATAAAAATCACACAAAGATAAGATTACCTATATTGATGATGCTTAGAAAGTAATAAATCAAATAATATACTGAAGAATGGTAGTGGAGCCTGAATACCAAGCTATACCATTTGATAAGATTATGTTTATGAAAAATACTACTAGTCGCTGGCGTGTTGAATCTCGTTCAAGTGGCATTATGCGGTATGTCCCAAATATGGATTCTGAGATTGTAATATTTTCTAACGGCAAAGAAGAGAAAATTTTGGTGCCAGGCGGAAAGGATGTTTTCGTTGCAGGTAATGTGTTACATGTCCCTGTAAAAGCACCAAAAATGGCCAGTGTTACTAAAAAAAAGTTGAAAAATTAAGATGGCTTAGCATTTTCTGATTGGTAGACAAAAAAATATTTTGCTAGTAACTTTAAATGAAAGGGAAGGAAATCAAACTAATTAGACAATTCCTTCGCTTGGAATCTTATCATAGTTCTAGTTAAACACATGCTGTCATCCATTTACATTAAATAATATTCATACTCCTTTACAAATAATGACATTTTTGACCTCAAAAATGCGAAATAAGCAGGTAATACATTTAATCCGCGACACAAATCATGCGCATTAAAAGTACGAATTAATTAGTTTCGCAAAATATTCCAGTTCATCAGTTCATGATGAATCTTCCCAAAACCTTGATCTAATGATTACACAATAAAATTTGGAAGGGAACTGAACGGTTGCGTTCAAATCCCACCCCCGGAACTGAACTCTGAATAATAACACATCTACAATAATTCTATCATAAAGTATGTTTTTTTTGAGATAAATTCTTGCATAAGATCAATAGTTTAGAAGGAATTCTCTTAGTTGAATTAATGGTTTGGAACAGAATACGTCCCTAAAACGCTTCAAATCCCATCCGGTCCACTGCCCACAATGTTGTTAAAATACGGTCTATATTCAGAAGGGTTTCGAACGGCATAGTATAGAACCCGCCCCCAGTACAGAACTGTATTAGATGTAGCAAGAATTATAGATCTGAAGTAGATATTACATGGTCACATCACTGCTACGCACGTATAACGGCTCGTTTTTGGACAGTTATA
>Ga0224508_10002097_pt1 | contig 17302 bp, 21 predicted proteins | sample SF_Jan12_sed_USG_4_FD_170157 | JGI IMG/M metagenome (GOLD analysis project Ga0224508, IMG submission 170157) | Sediment microbial communities from San Francisco Bay, California, United States - SF_Jan12_sed_USGS_21 | ecosystem: Environmental > Aquatic > Marine > Sediment | place: USA... | reverse complement strand
GAATTAAATCTCTTCCTGATACTTTGAGGCCTGGAAATGGAACTCTTGATAGGTACCAACCTATAGAACTAGAGGATTTAGCAAGTCTTGCAAAACTGACTTGGGGTTTTGAAGAAAATCCATTCCCATTATTTTTATTTCCACATAAAGATAAATGGCTAGTAGGTGTCTTCATGAATTTTACTGAAGAGGGAACATCATATTTTTGCCATGTGGTTCTTGATAAAGATCCTCAAAAACCATTTTTAAAATTCTCCAATAGCAATTCAGAACCATCTTTTGTAAAAAACCCATCTGAACATGGATATTCTTACGTGAAAATTATAAAACTAAAAGACACTCATCCTCTAGTTGATTATGGCCACCTTCAAAACTAGGATTTTAAAAGTCTCCAAAAGTAATGGCAAAGTAATCCTTGCTAATGACTATGACAGTTCTGTAAAGAATTTAGAATCAAAAACAATTCAGAATATAAAAAAATTACATCCATATCTGTGTGCAATCAAACTTAATTTCCATTTGTTATTGCCGCTTGGTTCCAAACAAATTTCTAAAATAAACAAAACCGCTCATAGCTATGGCCTACAAACAATAGCTGATATAAAATTAAATGATATTGGTAACACCAACAAGGTAACCGCTGAAAATTTATGGGACTTAGGATTTGATGCAATAATTGCAAATCCAATAATGGGTCTTGACAGTTTAAAAAATCTGGTCAAACTTTCTCACAAAAAGGAAAAAGGAGTAATCACCCTCTGTCATATGAGTGCCCCTGAGGCTAAATTGTCGTATGATCTAGAAGTTAAGATGGAAAAAAAGCAAAAGCTTTACCAATTATTTTTAGATTGGGCACTAAAATCAAAAGTAGATGGAATTGTTGTGGGTGCAACTTTTCCTAAAATTATTTCCTACTGCAATAAACAAGCAGGAAAAAATTTGCAAATATATTCCCCGGGGGTGGGAACTCAAGGTGGAAATGCCGACGATGTAATTTCTGCTGGAACAGATTTTTTAATTGTTGGAAGGAGCATTCTAAATGCTAAAAACCCTGTTGATGTTGCAAAAGACTTTCAATTACAAAGTTTTGGAAAGTAGAGAATATGATTTTGATAAAACAGTCTTTGCATTATCAAAAGTTGTTTTCTCCATGGCAGTAGCATAATCCATCCAGGTGAAATTTAGATGTTCATGTGAAATTTTTACATCTTTTGTTTTGGTTTCTCCTAGAAAAAAAACTACTTTTTTTTGAACCAGTTCGCCTTGGAACTGAAAATTGTATTGTATCCATTCTTCAAAATTATCTAAAAATTCTATGTCTGTAATTCCTGTCTCCTCATTGGTTTCTCTTATTGCAGTCTCATGTGCTGATTCGCCTTCTTCCATTTTTCCTTTAACAAAATCCCAGTGACCTGATGGATAATGAAGCAATAAAAACAAAATCTTTCCATCTTCTCTTCTAAACAGTACTACACCGGATGATGTTTCTTCTATCATTTTCCTATCCTTCTCTTTCTTTCTTGAAAGGTCCTAATTGCTCTCATCAAATCGATTTTTCTAAATTCTGGCCAAAAAATATCCATAAACACTAATTCGCTGTAAACACTTTGCCACATTAGAAAACCACTTAATCTTTTTTCTCCAGATGTCCTTAAAATCATATCTGGTGATGATTGTGGTAAATACGATGTATACAAGTTAGATTCTATTTCTTTTTTGTCAATGTCACTGACTGCAAGGGAGCCATTTTTGATTTTCTCTCCGATTTTTTTTACCGCATCAACTAGTTCAAACTGGCCTCCATATGCCAAAGCAATATTGAGAAAATGATTATCATATCCCTTTGTTGCATCGTCTAATTTTTGAAGGACTTCTTTGATAGATTCTGGCAAAAGTTCAATTCGACCAATCCCCATAACCCTCATCTTATTTTTATGAATTCTAGGATCATTGTACAGTTTTTCTAGTCTAAGACGAATTAATTCATAGAGATGTTTTAGTTCTTCATCATTTCTATCAAGGTTCTCTGCAGAAAGGGCATACAAGGTAATAATTTTAATGTCAAGTTGTTCACACCAATCTAATAGATTCTCTACTGCATCAGCTCCTTTCCAATGACCTACTTTTGTCATTGCAAGATGTCTTTTGGCCCACCTTCTGTTCCCATCCAAGATAAGGGCAACATGATTTGGAATGTCTCCTTGCTTTATGTCATTTTCAAGTTTTTTTGAATAAATTTTATACAGGCCAGATATTTGAAAAGCGGTATCTTTTATCTTGTTAATCCCAATCACCTTTTGGTTTTTATCGTATCCTTGAAAATATCAGTGTTTTTTAAAAAATTGACCATATATGATAACTTTTTCAAAATTAATCAGAAATCATTTCTTGATCCTTGTGTTTTCGATATTTTTTGAACAAAATTGTGGCTGAAATTAAGGTTGCAGCAAGTCCACCTAGCAATGGAGGAATTAAAGTGAATGAACTTTCTTCGTGGATCATAATGTTTGTAAATTGATATACGGTTGGATACAATGCCACCAAAACAACTATTCTTAGAATATCACTAATTTGCCGGGGGATTCCGCCTATCCAATTGCTAAGTAAAATACCTGCAAAAATTGCACCCAAACCAATCCATAAGATAGGCAATGCTCCAGAAACAAACTGTCCGATAATTACCTTATTTGAAAAAACAGATAGTATCTCAGTCTCTGATTCTAATAGTTTTTCATCCACTGAATTAATCCCAGCAGGAACTGAAGACAACATTAGCAAAACACCGGTAACCATAGTAAAAATTCGAATAAAACCCATCGGTGTAGGTTTTGCCCAGTTAGACCAAGCTCTATCAATATCAAAGGCCCTAATCAAAAAGGCACCGCCTAAAATACTGATCAACACTGCAGTGATTTCTGCCGTATAGCCTACTATAGTAGCAATTCCACCAATTAGCAACAAAATTCCTGGTACTCCCAAGAAAAATTTAGAGTATTTGGTATCATATGCAATCATTTTAAGATACTTTCCAAAAACTGCATAAGAATATTCTACGCTTCTACTAACCTTCATAACGACTCGTTGAACAGAAATGACCGGAAGAACATTTTGAATTACTGGAATAACACTTTCATCATCTTCACCGTCTGAAACAATTACCGCGCCATTTGCAGAAAATTTTTCTAAGACTTTTTTAGTCTCCTCTAGAATTTTCTCATCGGCTTGTACTCCCCTACTTTTAACTCCTGCAATTGTTATTACTTCTGCTTGGTAACCTTTGCTAATCAAATCTTCATATGTTTTAATTGCAGCAAATATTGAATTTGAATCTGCATCTTCGGGGTCTTCTAGAGCTAATCTTTGTGCTGCGTCGATACATGCATCTCGTCCAATTACAGGAGTTACAATTCCTGCTTTTTCTCCCACATCGTTGTCTCTATCCACACAAATTACAAGTAGTTTGTTCGATGTTGATGCACTAACATCTTTTTCTACTTTGTTTGAATTTTGAGACATTCCTTATTTTATCACAAAATTGCTTTTTAACGATTTCCAACAACTAAAATTAGTATTATTTGGTTTTGAGGCTATTTTGGTCTGGAACTATCTGATAATTCTATCAGTTTTTCTGATTCAGATTTGTAGGACTGCATTCTTGTTAATGTTTCTTCTAATTGCTCTGTTTTCCCCTCTTTAACCAAATTTGCATAAACTTTTGTTTCAGTAAGATAGGAATTGAAATTTCTCAAAGCATCCATGTAACTAATGTAGCTTTCCTCCCATTCCTTTGGAGGTTTTGATGTAACAAATTCACTTATCTGAGAAGATGTTTGTGTTGATGTGACATCAGCGGTTTGAAGAAATTCATCAGGCGAGATGTTTCCTTCCTTTAAATTCTGAAATTCAGTTGAGACCGTCTGTTCTAAAATTGAATGGATTTCTTTTACTCCATCTAGATAATTTTCATGATCTGATACTTCTAATGATAATGGATTTTCTTGAGGAATTACCCAAAATAGAAAACTTCCTCCTGTAATTGCTGCTAAAATCACGATTGTTATAGCAATTCCTTTTTTTGATGCCATTTTGAAAATTTAACTATCTGGGTGTTTATAACTGATAATCTTTCAAAATTTTTGTATCTTGTATTTAAAAATATAAAAAAAGTTTAAAGTTACACGATTCTCGTATTAAAAAATAAAGATTTTTCATTTTTTATTGAAATTTTTTACAATTCCGCTTTCCTAAGCAGTAGAAAAATTACGCACATCTAGCGTGTGGTTAAATATTTTTCACAGCCTCTGCCTAAATAGAACAAAGTTTGACTTTTTTTATAATGGTACAAGCATATTGTGTAAAATGCAGAGCTAAAAGGGATATAAAAGATCCTAAAGAAACTACATTAAAGAATGGACGTCCAGCTGTGAAAGGCACGTGTCCAAAATGTGGAACTAATGTTTTCCGAATAGGAAAAATGGAATAAATTTACCAATCCACAGGATTCTTCTTTTTCAAAAACCCATATAGGGTCTACGTTAAACTAGGTATACATGACCAAATCAGATTATGAAATTCTACTAAAAAGAATTCAAGATAAAATTGGCGATACTAACAAAGAGTCATCAACGAGGTTTGAATTACCAGTTGTAGATGTCATGTGGGAAGGTCAAAAAACATACCTTCGAAATTTTTCAGAATTCCCTAAAGTCCTTCGTAGAGATCCCGATAAAGTTTTACAATATCTCTCAAAAGAATTTGCTGTCCCAGCAGAGCGTTTAGGGGACAAGGCTATGTTTGTAGGCAGGAGGGCACCGGATGATTTCACACGCCTTTTTCAAATTTATGTCAAAGACTATCTAGAATGTCCCACTTGTAAAAGTCCAGATACAAAAATTGTTAAAGAAAACAGAATATCCTTTTTAATCTGTGAAGCATGTGGTGCCAAATCAACTCTAAAGGGTAAATATGCATAATGCAGTTCTCAGTAAAAATTACTGATTACCAAAAAAATCTCATGTTGAATATTTGTGATGCGGATCTTTTGGGAAAAAATATTGTTGAGGATCAATTAAACATGAATATCAGTAAGAGCTATTATGGGCAAAAAATAATTGAGCATGAAGAAGCTAAGCATCTTCTGAAAAATGCTTCAATAATCAATATGGTTGGAAAAGATACAGTCTCACTTTCATTGGAGTTAGGAGTTGGTTCAGAAAATGCAATTAAATTAGTTGGTGGAATTCCTTTCCTAATTGTTTTCAAAATGTAATGTCAAAAATTTTTAAATTTAGTCTGTTTTAATCCAAAATTCAAACAAAAGAAATCCATTTTATCTAGTTAAATTAAAACAAATTGTTGTCCGATGATATAAGTAGAAAATTAGAATCAAAACTTGATGAAAAAATATTTTTACAATCAAGAAAAAAACAACTTAAAGATGGTTTTAAGAAAGGCAAAGTAGTCAATGAAGTTTTAGATAAGCCCACAGTTATGACACTTTACAAACTTATCACTGATCATATTATTGCATATGTCAACGGTTCAGTAAGTGCAGGAAAAGAATCAGTTGTATTTTGGGCAGTTGATGAAGATGATATTGATGTTGCATTAAAAATTTATTTGGTGAGCACCTCAAATTTTAAAAAAAGAGAAGCATACATTTTGGGAGATCCTAGATTTTTGAGAGTAAAAAAAGGAACCAAAAATCTAGTTTATCTATGGGCAAAAAAAGAATTCAGAAATCTTTCACAATGTTATGATCGTGGATTACCTGTTCCCAAACCAATTCATGTAACGAATAATGTTCTTGCAATGGAATTTGTGGGTAAAAATGGCTCTCCAAGCAAGGTTTTACTCGAATCACAGATTGATGAAAATGATTATCATGAGTCGATTTCTATAATTAAAAAACTGTACTCAGATGCAAAATTGGTCCATGGAGATTATTCAGAGTATAATATTTTCAAGACTGACAAGGGATTAGTTTTATTTGATCTTGGATCTGCAGTTGATCTTAGACATCCTAACGCTCAAGAATTTCTTAAAAGAGATATTAATAACATCACTAGATTCTTTTCTAAACGAGGAATACTTGTAAATGATCCGACAAAAGTATTTGAGGAAATAATATCATGAGATTTGAAAAATTAATTAGAATTCCTAATGAGAGAATAGCCGTTCTGATTGGTAAATCCGGCAGCTCTAAATCTAAAATTGAAGAAATTTGTCATGTGACTTTGGATATTGATGGAGATACTGGCGAGGTATTGATTAAATCAAGCGGTGATATTGAGAAAATCGAACCGTTCAAAGCTATGGAAATTGTAACTGCTATTGGTAGAGGTTTTTCCCCTGACAATGCAATAACCTTGATGAAAGGAGAAAATACGTTACATGTTATTGATTTGAGAGAATTTGCGGGAAAGTCAAGTGCAAATGTTGAAAGAATTAAAGGGAGACTTATTGGAGAAAGCGGTAAGGCTAGAAGAAACATGGAAAATTTAACTGGTACTTTGATCTCTGTTTATGGAAAAACTGTTTCAATTATTGGAGATCCAAATAAACTAAGATTAACTGTGGATGCAATCTCTTCAATTTCTAATGGTAGTATGCATGGCGCTGTTTACAATAAACTAGAAGCTGCAAATAGACGAGGAAAACAAGAAAAAATGAAACTTTGGGAGGATCAAAATGTCTTTGATTAAAGAAAAATTCAATCAAATATCCCCAAGTGAGTTCTTCTATAGAAATAGAGATCTTGCCGGTTTCAGTAATCCTTCAAGGTCCTTATATACTGCAGTAAGAGAATTTGTAGAAAATGGCCTTGATGCGTGCGACAGTAAAGGGATTTTGCCTGACATTCATTTAACAATAAAGGCAGTTGATCCAGAAAAACCAGATCCCAAACCCTACATCCTTACAGTAAAAGATAATGGACCCGGAATCGAACCAAAACATGTTCCTTTAGCTTTTGGAACTGTTCTTTATGGTTCTAAATTTGGCTTAAAACAAGCAAGAGGAATGTTTGGTTTAGGTGCAACCATGGCAATTCTTTATGGACAAATTACAACAAACAAACCTGTTACAGTCAAAAGTTCAACTGATGCAAAAACATCTGATGAATATGAATTATTATTAGATATTCAAAAAAACAAACCAATTATTTTAAAACATAAAACAAAAGAGGTTGCTAAAAAGGGTCTTTCTGTTAGCATTTGTTTGGAAGGTGATTATTCAAAAGCTGGTTCTAAAATTAGAGATTATGTTTACCAAACATCTCTTATTACTCCATATGCTTCAATAACTTTTGATGATCCTAAAGGAGAAAAATATCCATATCCTAGAATGATCAATACAATGCCAAAACCTCCTACTATAATTCGACCTCATCCATATGGAACTGATGTGGAAACCATTAGAAGAATGATGGTTGAATCTCAGTTTGAAATCCCAACTATAGATGATGCAATGATTGAAAAAGTTAGAAAAGATTTGGGACTTGCAAAAAAGAATTTTAGTTTTACAGCAATAATGGAAAAAGCTAAAAAAAGATGGAAAACTCTTTCAAGACAAGTACGAGTTGTAATTGCATTAATGTCATTTCTTAAAATGGATTTTGAGAAACTAAATAAAATTAGAATTGAAGATATAGATGTACCAAATAAAAAATTATTTTATTGGGACTTTGGGGATTCAACATCTAAATCAGTAGAGATGGATCCTGAAAGTCAATACTATAAACAATTAACAAATACTGTTCAAGGTGAAACCTTGACGGCATTTTTGACAAAAAAATTCCAACGTGTCGGGCCTACAACTGCAATAAAATTTGCAGAATTTGCCGGATTCAAACCTGAAAAACGTCTTGGAACAATGACTAATCAAGAGTTAGCCAAATTAAGTGCCTCCTTACAAAAATTTGATGACTTTATGGGTCCTGACCCTAGCTGTCTTGCACCTCTTGGAGAAACACCCCTAGAGAAAGGAATGAAGAAATTTTTTAACCCTGACTTCTTAACTGTTATCCAACGCAGTGCATCTGCATACTCGGGATTTCCTTTTGTTGTTGAAATGGGAATTGCCTATGGTGGTGAAATTAGTACTCGTGGAATCAAAGTTTATCGATTTGCTAATCGTATTCCATTACTTTACGATGAAGGGAGCGATGTTGTTATGAAGGTGGTAAATGACATTGATTGGAGTAGGTACAAAGCCAAGGGAGATCCTCCTTTAGTTATTGTATCACATATCTGTTCTACAAGAATTCCATACAAGACAGCCGGAAAAGAAAATGTTGCAGATAGACAAGAGATTGAACGAGAACTAAAGTTAGCTATTCAATTCATGGCAAGAAAATTATCTGTATTTATGAATAAAAGAGGACAAGCAGAAGCTGCAAAAAAGAGGGCAAACCTTTATGCAAAATATGTTCCCTTGATTGCACAATTTTGTACAGAACTTGCAGGAAAGAAAAAAGAGCCAAATTTCCAAAAAATATTACAAGAGGAGAAACAAATAGAAAATGAGTAAAAAGTCTGAAAACAAAATAAAGGCAGCAAGTAAAAAAGCTCTAGAAAAACAAAAAAACATTCTTGAGATGCTTAAAAGTCACGGTGCAAAAATATACGATGATCTAGATAATGGTCAATTTCCTAAATTTTCAATACCAAGTAGATCCGTTAGCAATATTGTATATGATAAAAAACTCCGTCAATACATTTTAGGAAATTCATCTGCCCTAAGAAGTTCTAAAAATACGTCTCAGTTAAGATCATTTACACAATTAATGTGGCTGGCATTTTTTGCAAATAGATTAACCAATGAAAAAAAATCCTCCACATTAAGAGATATCTACTATTCCTCTCAAGCTTTTGAAATTGATTTTGAGGATCAGAGTGAATCCGATAATATTATTGTAGATTTAGAGGCTGTAACCTCAAGGCCAAGAGAGGATTTTCATATCTTCCCTGAAGAGCGTAGTTCTATTTTTGGGGATTTGAACATTGAATATACAATTCCAGGTTATGAGGGAAAAACAATGAATCTTTCAAACCATCCCGATGGATATGCCATAGGCCCAAGTTTGACTACAGCAGAGTTAGTTGACACAAGTGCTGAAATTGTAATTGCAATTGAAAAAGGTGGATTGTTTACAAGATTTGTTGAAGAACAAGTTGATAAAAAATTCAAATCAATTATAATCAACACTGGAGGGCAAGCTCCGCGTTCAACAAGAACCCTTCTGAAAAGATTGCATGATGAAATGAATTTACCAGTTATTATCCTAACAGACGGTGATGTGTATGGAGAACATATTGCCATGGTAATAAAATCCGGTTCTGCAAATGCAGCTCATCTTAGAGAATTAACAGTTCCTGATGCAAAATGGGTGGGTGTTTGGGCTACAGATATTGAAAAATACAAACTACCGACAATCCCAATGACCGAATCTGACATTAAACGATGTTATGATTTACAAAAAGATCCAAGGTATCTGGATGGAATATGGAAAAAAGAACTAGAGGTATTTTTACGACTAAAAAGAAAAGCTGAACTTGAGGCATTCTCAAAATATGGGTTGACAAATATTACAGACAAGTATCTGCCTCAAAAATTGGAATTAGCAAAAAGTCTCTAATCTTTTTTGATTCTAAGTGTTAAAACACCATTTCTGTATTTGAAATCATGAATTTGCATGGTATTTGATCCTTCAATCGGGATTTCCTTTGAAAAGTTAGCAGAACCTCGGATATACAAAACTCCATCGATTAGTCTCACCATTATCTTATCCTCAGGACCTGGAACCTCTGCTACAAAAACAAAATCTTCATCTCCCTTTATTAGGTCATAAACCCAATTTTTTGTCTCTTGCTCCCTTGCCGAAAATACTGGTTTTTGATCTTTTGTCATTTTCTTTAGAACTCTTACCCAATAAAACATCGTAAGTGCAGCTACTCCAATCAAAATAAAACTAACAAATCCAGATCCTGATCTTTGAGTCATGACATAAATTATTCCTAGAAAAAGAATTATCATTATAGGAATTACAAAATTTAGTGATTGTTCATTAGAATATGTTCCCTTATAGCTTGCCAAACAGGAAAAATCTGTTTTTGCCAAATATAAAGTATCTTTGGTTTTTATTGTCATGTACAATGACAGATTTGTTGTCTGATGGAAAAAAAGCAGATAAACTAACCACAAAAGAAATTATTCTAAAAGGAACTATAATTGCAATTTTAGTAATTATTCCTTCACTTTTGGCATTTTTTGCGTCTTGGGTGATCTTAGATAACCTTCTTCAAGCTGCCGTAATTGGAGGGATTGTTCATTTTATCGCAATGGGGTTTTCACTCAAAATTTCAAAAAAATTCCTTATCAAAAGCAGATCCGCATGATTACAATTTATTTAATTGAAAATCTATCCCAAAACCATGGACACAAATCAGATTGAAAAAAAATTAATTTCTGAGATTAAATTAAATCCCATTCAAGCCCAAACCTATCTTCTGATTAATTGTTATGGTAAAATGTCTTCATTACAAATTGCAGAAAAACTAAATATTTCAAAGGATCTTGCCTTACAAACTGCAAAGGACTTGATGGAATTAGGAGCATTCATCGATATTTCAAAATCAGAATTTGAGGCAATGCATCCTAGATTTACGGCAGTCAACATGTACCGCAGATTGTGTGAGAGAGAAAATATTGAATTTAAGAGAAATAAAATAGTTGATAGTATAGGTGTAATACTTGAAAAACCATATGAGGATGCAAGAACTAAATAATGCTAGGAATTGGTGAACAACATTGAGTATAGACACAGAATCTTGTCAGCATCAACCAGTTTACTTTGGAGTAGTTAACATCAACATTGATGAGAGAACTATTGGTTCAGTTGATGTTTGGAGATGTGCTCTCTGCAAAAAAAGATTTTGCGAGGAAAAACAGTTAGGTATTGAAGAATTAGCTGATTTGGTAGGTATGCCAAAAATAGACTTTGATGCAAAATGGGCAGTAACTGTGTGCAAACTTCAACAGGGAAAATACAAGTGGAAATTAGTGAGACTAAAAGAAAATGGTGAAATTAAGCACGAATGTTTAGATGAAAATGTTGTTCCATTGAATATTAAAGATTACAAAGTTGAGGATGAAAATCACTGGAGTTTTCTAATTGATGATAATGTCAACAAGGCCGTAGAAATTTAATAATTAAAATGAATCTTAAAGTTAACATTAAAAACATTCATGGGAGCCAAATGGCAGCCAAAATTACGGGAAATTTTACAATAGATGATCACTCTTTTCGATTCACTGCAATTGCTTTTGGTAGAATTGGAGGACAAAACATTGGAGCAAAAATCTCAAAAACTACCGAAAAAGAATTAGAATCATTTGGGTATGATGTTGATGATGTGATAATGAATTTACAAAAGAATCTATTGCAGGGTGATCTTACTCTACCTGAAGGATTGAAACGAGAATCTTTTGTTGATGATTAAAATTCTGCCTCTTCTAAGGCTTTGGCACAGTGACAATCTCTTTCTCTAGGAATATTTTCTATCAGGTCTACTAAGATTTTTTTTGTTCTTTCAACATTTTTGCCAAGAGTCTCTAAGACTTCTTTTGCAGTAACAGGTTTTTCTGCCCAAACATCATAATCAGTCACTGTAGATATTGATGCATAACACATTTGAGCCTCTCTTGCAAGCTGACATTCAGGAACTAAAGTCATTCCAATAATATCTGCATCTAGTGTTCTATAGAATTTTGATTCTGCTTTAGTTGAAAATCTTGGACCCTCAATGCATACATAGGTACAATCTTTATGAATTTTGTCTCCTTGTTTATCTACAACTTTTTTGATTGATTCCTGTAACTCAGGACAAAATGGATCTGCAACAGAAATGTGAATTACCCTGCCCTCTTCAGAAAAGGATCCTTTTCTTGATTTGGAAAAATCTAAAAACTGAGTAGGTAATGCAAAATGACCGGGCTCTATTTTTTCTTTCAAACTTCCAACTGCTGATGGTGCAACAATTCTTGAAACTCCTAATTCTTTAAAGGCCCAAATGTTTGCTTTATAATTTATCATGTGAGGGGGGATAGTGTGTTTTTTCCCATGTCGAGGCAAAAAAGCAATTTTTCTCCCATGAAACATTCCAACAGTTATTGAATCTGATGGTTTTCCATAAGGTGTATCAATTGTAACTTCTTGTGGATCTTCAAGTAAACCTGAATCATAAATTCCCGTCCCCCCAAAAATACCAATTTCTACATCTTTGTCCACTAGTATTTCACCAATGATTTACACTTGTATTTACTAATCCCTTTAATCCCCTCTAATTCTGTTAATTCAATTATAAAAGCAAAACCTGCAATCTTCCCTCCTATCTTTTCGATTAATTTTGCGGATGCTTTTGCAGTTCCTCCTGTAGCAAGCAAATCATCACAAATTACTATTCGTTGCCCTTCCTTGATTACGTCTTTTTGAATTTCGATAGTATCTTTACCATATTCAATTTTGTAGGATAATTTCGTTGTTTTTCCGGGTAATTTTCCTGCCTTTCTTATCATTATCATTCCTTTGTTGTATCGAACTGCAAGAATACTTGCAAGTAAAAATCCCCTTGATTCTATCCCTGCAAACAAATCTATATCCTTGGGATGAAATACTTTTGTAAATTCATCTGCGATATATGATAATGCGGAAGGATCCTTCAAAATGGGACTAAAATCACGAAATAATATTCCTTTTTTAGGAAAATTTGGGTATTCTGAAATCCTATCTTTAAGATTCATGGTTTATTTTTAAAAAGAGAGAAATAAAATTGTTTGAAATTATTTTACATCATAAGTTGCTTCGGCAGTGTTAAAGGCATCCCTAGCTTTGAACGTGTAAATCCCAGGTTCTGTTCCTGGAGGGATTATCCAAGGCTGAATTATCTTCCCCTCATCTGATGCAGGAAATGATAATTCTTCAATTGTTTCTCCTTCAAATGAGATGATTTCGATAGTCACTAATTGCTCGGCTCCCAATACCCTAACGGTGACTGTTTTTCCTACGCCTGGAATTTGCTCACCATCTTCTACAAATATTACCAATCCCTCAACAGCAATTGAAGTTACCTCAATTTCCACTGTTTCAAAATTTGAACCGCTTTTGGCATTAATTTTCCACAATCCGGGGATTGCCTCTGAAGGAATCCTAAAGGACTCCTCTGTGATCTTTCCGTTTTTGTCTGAATAAGTTTGTTTTACTTTAACTTCATTTTCATTGGGATCAATCAAAGATAAGGTAATGAGTACATTCGAATTTGTTTCACCTAAAATTAAAATAGATTCCCCCGGCTCATAACTGAGCTTGGTGGTACCAATACTAATGTCCCCTGATCCTGTTTGAAGACCAACTGTGAATACCTCAGTACTTTTTGCACTTCCCTTACTGACCACAGCGGAATAAATTCCTGAGGAAAATCCTTTAAGGTCTAAATTGTAAATGTTTCTTCCATCAGGTCCTAAAGTTATCGAAATGGCATCTCCCTTTGGTTTGTCTGATGGATCGATTATTAACAAACTGATTACTTCTGAGGGCTTTCCAGAAAGTGTAATGATGGCATCCTCTGTAGTTTTGAAATTTAGTTTATTAAATTCCAGATTAATTGGAATTGAGGGTAGTTCTCCTAACCCTGTGTAAATGAATTCTGTATGTTCGCCTTGAGTAACAATTAATGTCCAGGTTCCCTCTTTATCGACATTGGGAGTAGTTCTATATTCAAATTGAACAATTCCTGTTTTATTTACATCAAAAATGTCAGAAATTTTTTCATTACCCAAAGGATCCTCGAGAATAATTTCTATGGGTTGATCTGGTAATGCTGTTCCATTGTATTTCAAAGTCTCACCTGGCTCAAATTTCAAGCTTGTTGGAGCAATTACAATTACTTTAGAGGATTCAACCGTCCATGTCCGTGTAATGCTTTCTCTTCCATCAGAAATCTCTGCCGTATACTTACCAAATTCAGCATCAAGAGGCACGATTATTGGTTCGGGCAATTGCCAAATCCCCTTTGCATTCACCTCTGCAGTTCTGGTATTGATTATTTCGTTTTCAGGGTTTTTGATCGAAGCTGTTATTGCACTTTCTGGTTGTGCTGTACCTGATATCTCTAAAAAGTCACCTCTATGTAATATCTCAGGTAATCCTCTAATTGTAAGTTTTACAATGTCCCCTGAAGGGATGCTGGTCCCGTTTGACCCTAAAATAAGACTGATTGATTTTTCTTCTCCAATTGCATCTTTAACCAAAAAATCTAATCTTTCAGCTTTTTGGTTTTCTGGAATTTGAAAGGTAGTCATAAAATGACCTTTGCTATCCGTATCAAACGAACCTATTTTTTTAGTATTTATGAAAAATTCAAATTCTTGAGATGATCCAAAATCATCTCCCGTGACTCTAATAGTTCCACCTGCATTTGGTTTTTCAGGTATTATTCTAAAGGATGAACTTTCTAAAATCCCTGGTTCTGCATTTGGCGATATGGGAATACTATCTTTCAAATCCTCTGCGATTGATTTTCCTATTTCTAATTGTTCCCCTTGCTTATCTACTGCCTTCCAATTAATTCCAGGATTTGCAACATTTGTTTTGACTCCAAATTTAACAGACTCTCCTTTTTTGAGAGGTTCAGATGAAGTAAAAATAATCACGTCTAATGGCGTCCTTTCACCAACCCATCCGCTTTCAGTTTTATAAGAGTCAAAATTATAATCACTAGCAAGCCATATTCGAAATGAATCTACTTCTTCATTTCCTTCATTAGCAAACTCAATTATGGTACTTTTCTCAAATGATATGCTTTTCACTATAATTTCCTCAGCTGCATATGTATTGATTGGAATGGAAATTATGTATAAAGCAGATATCAAAACTAAAGAAAGGAAAATTCCTCTCATAGAGGATTTGTTCATAAATAACATCGTCTTCATCTCTCAATTAAACCTTAAAGGATATTTTTTACTTCTGAATTTTTAATTTGAGTACTTATCATAAGAAAACTACTTTAATCTCATTTTTTGGACTTTTGAAATTTATCTAAATCAGTCTTAATGGCAGCATTTTGATATTGTCTAATTCTTTCTGCAATCAAGCGGTAAAGTGAACGAAATTGATCTTTTGTTTTATCTGAAAGAAAATCCGTCTGTCCAAGAGCTATTTTTTCACAAATATACCTTGTAATCTCTTCATTATCAAATTTATCCCAATCATCATCTCTATGTTCTTCCCAAATCTCGTTTAAATTTTCCAAAACTCCTTTCTTTTTCTTGGAAATTATGTCTTCAGTGGTAAGATTTGAGTATCCTTCATGTCTAAGTTTTATTTCATATGTTTGGTTTACTGCGTGAAGATAGTCTTCAAGTACAATATAATCTTCAATGGATTCAATGGTTTTCCCATCTTTTTCAAAAAATATAGTTTGAATTGGATTAAATTCATTAGATGTTAATTGAGAGGAGATTTGTTTTGATTCTTCTGTATTATCCAATAAAATGAATGTGTTATATCCGTGGTTTCTATAAAATATTGCAAGTGGTAATACTGCATTTTTATTAAAAGCAGCTACGATATTAAGTGGATTCATGGAAATGTTTGGATCTTGTAAAAACTTGTCAAACGAGTTTAGATACATTGAATCAGACATTGTCTCTACAATAATTACAGGTCTGGAATTTCTTCCAATTTCTCTATCTACGATTGATTCAACTAATCCTCTAGATAATCCGTAAAGAATAGGGGTGAGGGTTTTATCATCGGCATTCCAATAATCGTAAAATATTCGACTGAGATGTTTTCTCTTATCTAGCTCTACAACTAACAAGTTCCCTGGAGTATAATCAAAAATCATAAAGGGTGAATGTGTTGCGTAAAGAACCTGATTAGATCCTGCTAAGTTTCTCAAAAGATCTGAAATTCCCATTTGTTGAGTTGGATGAAGATTTCTTGCCGGTTCATCTAAAAGTAAAATTGCTTCTTTTAGCTCAGCTCGCTGAGTCTCTGCTGCAAAGTTAACGATGAAAGAAAAAGTCCATTTAAAACCTTCAGCTCTTCTGTTTAACAAACCAGTATTTGTTACAGTTCCATCTTTGTGAACATCTGAAATTACAACACTCATGATGTTTCCAGGATTATATCTTAAATCAACATGAATGGGGTCTCCTTTCCATGCGGGATTTAGCTTTTTAGTTAATCTGTTGCTAGCTGCATTAAGAAGTTTAATTGATCTTGATGGACTATCTCTTACCTCCTCTAATTCATTAATGTCTAATTCAGCTAAATAGAAAAGGTTTCTAACACTTTCTGCTTTGTCAAACTCCTCAACATACTCTATTGATTCTTTTCTTTCGCCTTTTTCCTCTCTAATGTATTCATTGAGATTGATATTGCCGTAGATTTTTTTATAGTCTGAGAAGTATACGAATCTAGGATGTAATTGATTTGAAATAAAGTTCTCCAGGGCAGTCTTTTCACTACCTCCTGAAAGTAAATTAGAGAATTGATTTTCAGGCTTTGAGTAGATTTTTTCCCATTCTTCAATTACTTTAGGGTCTTGAATGGCAACCACATGGAATTGATTATTAAATTCGGCTAATCCTGAATCAAAATTCACTTGATTTTTGGGAGGGGCATCCTCAAAAAATTTTGTATTTACCTGTATTCGGAGATGGTTTGGAATTGTATCTAAAAAATCCAACATTCGTTTGGAAAAATTCTCCCAAGAATTTAATCCTCCATCTGACTTTTCACTGATTTTTATATTTTCAAATTCATACTGGACTTCAGGTTTTTTGTTTGTTCTAAATAACTTAATTTTGTTAATCTGAGGCAAATTTGGGAATTTTTCTTTAAGAATATTCCTTTCACTTGAATTTAATTCAAATTCTCCTTCCGCCAATCTAATTTCTTCTTTAAGCTCTTCAAACATTTCATCACAAAGATCTAAATCTGAAACACGTTCTTCCTTGTTTAGCATAGTAAGTGCTTGCAAAATTGTTGTTTTTCCACTTTCGTTTCTTCCAACAAAGGCTGCCAAATCCCCAACGGTTATTTCACCTGAATCATGAATGCAACGATATGCTCTAACTCTAAATTTTCTAAGTCGCATCTAGCGATACTTAGTTGACTACGATTTAACTCATTCGTCAAATTTCTCTTGACCAACAATTTTGCTAAATAGATATAGGGGAATTGCCTGTGAGAAATCAAATTGGCTAAGGGAGTTACTTATGTTGTGTATGTTTTACC